>Ga0335078_10000149_pt1 | contig 115852 bp, 99 predicted proteins | sample Lox_Sample_32_FD_206711 | JGI IMG/M metagenome (GOLD analysis project Ga0335078, IMG submission 206711) | Soil microbial communities from Loxahatchee National Wildlife Refuge, Florida, United States - Lox_Sample_3.2 | ecosystem: Environmental > Terrestrial > Soil > Wetlands | place: USA... | reverse complement strand
ACGTTACTGTCACTGTATACGTAAATGTTACAGTATATGTCGGTGTCCACGTCGGCGTATATGTAGGTGAATTCGTCGGCGTATAAGTTGGTGTGTATGTCGGCGTGAATGTCGGTGACATCGAAGGTGTATATGTTGGTGTCCACGTAGGTGTTTTTGTTGGCGTGTATGTAGGTGTCCATGTCGGTGTCCACGTTGGCGTATTTGTTGATGTATTTGTAAATGTGCTCGTATACGTCACTGTCGCTGTATACGTAAATGTCACTGTATATGTAGGGCTCCATGTCGGCGTCCACGTCGGACTGTTTGTCGGCGTAAAAGTCGGCGTGTATGTCGGCGTGAATGTTGGTGACATCGAAGGTGTATATGTCGGGCTCCATGTCGGTGTATTTGTCGGTGTGTATGTAGGTGTCTTTGTCGGCGTCCACGTCGGTGAATTTGTTGGTGTATTTGTAAATGTGTATGTATACGTCACTGTCATTGTATACGTAAGCGTCTGTGTATACGTCGCCGTCCATGTCGGCGTCCACGTCGGACTGTTTGTCGGCGTAAAAGTCGGCGTGTATGTTGGTGTGAATGTTGGTGACATCGAAGGCGTGTAGGTAGGACTCCATGTCGGTGTTTTTGTTGGCGTGTATGTAGGGCTCCATGTCGGTGTCCACGTCGGCGTGTTGGTTGATGTATTTGTGAATGTGCTCGTATACGTCACTGTCGCTGTATAAGTAAATGTCACTGTGTACGTCGGTGTATATGTCGGTGTCCAGGTCGGCGTATAGGTCGGCGTTCCCGTCGGCGTTTTTGTCGGTGTGTTTGTCGGCGTCCATGTCGGTGTTGATGTCGGCGTTATTGTCGGGGTATTTGTTGTTGTGTATGTAGGTGTGGCTGTGACTACCACAAACGCCACTATATTTGACTGCCCGAAATTCCAGTCAGCTATGTTCAATACGCCTGTCGGCGTCACTGTCGGTGACGCTATTGGTGTGTTAGTAACTGTTGGCGAGTTTGTAAATGTTGATGTTATTGTAGGAGTTCTGGTAGGCGTCCATGTAAAAGTCGGCGTCCAGGTCGGCGACTGCGCCGGCCCTACTGTAAATGCCACACAATACGAGTTGTCAAAGCTGCAGCATGATGGATTCAGGTAAATATTGCAGTCCCTTACCGCTATTATCGCGTAATATGTGCCGTTTGCCCAAGCCGCAGGTACGGTCATGTAAATTGCTGCTCCGCCTGCTTCCATTCCGCAGGTGGTGTTTGTATTGCTGTAATATGTGCTGTTCCCATCGCACTGGCTTGTCCTTCCCGGCCCAATATTGTTGTTTGCGACTACGTCCATGCCCTGCTCGGAAACAAGCACTACCTGACCTGCTGTACCTGCATTTTGCCACGCGCACTGGTTTGATAAACCAGCGATATATGCTGTTTTGCAACCGCTGTTTGTCCCTTCAAAATCAAAAGTCAAAGTCACATTCTGTCCGGCCGCTACTGTACCCGGCGATACTGCCAGATTTATGATGGATGAAGTCGCGAAAATTTTTCCGCTGAAAAACAAGGGGATTGTTGTGATAAGGCATAATACCAAAACCCTAAAAATGGGTAGACTGGTCCCTGTTCTTTCCGGAACCAGTCTGTTTTTTAACATATTTTCACTTCCCTCCCGTCTTTCCGCCGTCTATACGGCTATCTTTCTCATGGGCTTCCACGGCTTATATGCGCCAGTGCATATATCTTGCTCTCCGGCTCTATCAGCCTTAACTGCTTTTCCTTGTACTTCATCAGCTTTTCCTCGTCTATCATTCCAAATAAATCCCTGTCATCTATCAGGTACGGCACTGCCACCACCTGCACCACAAAGCATACCGACCCGTTTCCTCCGGCTGCCAGCGACGATATGGACCACGACAATACAACATTTGACCCGTACGTGGTTTGCGTGCACGAGCCCGTGCAGCTCACGAAATTTGTCACTGCAGGTATCGTGTCCCATATGTTAAACGACGCTGTCGCGCTCCCTGTGTTGTAGTAGTTCAGGCAGTATTGCACGGTGCCGCCAAGCATCACTGTTGTCGAGCTCTCTGTTTTTGTAAGCGCTATCTGCGGCGTCGGCGTAGATGTATATGTCATCGTACTCGTGTATGTGTATGTCCTTGTGTACGTGTATGTCGGCGTAAATGTCGGTGAATTTAATACCGGCGTGTTCGTCATTGTGAGCGTCTGCGTATACGTATATGTCGGCGTATCTGTCTTGGTCCCGCACACGTCCTGCATGTTTACCGTTGATACTACCGACGGCTGCCCCTGGTACCCAAGCGACGCGTTATTGTTCCAGTTACAGTTCCCAGGCGACCCCGAGTACATGTCCAGATTCAGAATAAACGTGAAGCATCCGGTGAACCCGCTGCTTTGAGGGGTAAATAACCATGTTACGCTGTTCGTTCCTGTATTATCGCTCCAGCCTGAAATTTCGCCACCTGGCCCATTATATGGCCCTGCATAGCTCCAGCTGTCCGGCGGCGACGCGTTTGCCCAGCTGTCGTATACTGTAAATGCCTGCGTCACTATTCCTCCGTTGTTGCATACCGCCAGGCTAAATGATATGTCGTTCACTGATATTGGGTTTGCGTTCAGCGCTGTCTTTTGCAAGGTCCATACCGGCGGCATAGGCGTCTGCGTCGGCGTCGCCGTCAGCGTATAAGTGTACGTCAGCGTTGACGTGTACGTCGACGTATACGTGTACGTCGGCGTGTATGTCGGCGTCTTTGTAAATGTCGGCGTTGACGTGTATGTGGATGTATCTGACGGGCAGAAATTCTTCAGCGCTACACTGCTGTCGCAGTTTGCCCCCGTGCATATTGTAAGACTTGTCGCAGCTGACAACGACACTGTGTTTGCCCAGTTTATACAAAAACTGTTCGGATTGCTGAAGTTCCATGTCTCAAGTATGTACGTGAAAGACATGCACGGCTCTGTACATCCTGTACATGTCACTCCCGGGAATCCCTCGTTCCAGCACGCGTAATCAAACGGCGGGCTTGTCGTCCCGGTCGCTGTTATATCTCCAAAATATATCCCGCCTTGTGTTATCCCGTATACGGCAAACGGGCCCTGGAATTGCCACTGGCTTATTGTGTCTGTCCACTGGTCTATCGCGCATACAGGTGTTGTTACTCCCCCTCCTGTGTTGCATATCGTGTACGCGAATGTCTGTATGTACGGGTTGTCACCTCCGTCACCTGCTGCACCTATATTTGTCGGCGGTGATATCGATGTCTTGGTTATTGTCAGGTTTGGAGGCGCAGGCGTCGCTATTTCATTCAGCGTAAAACCCTGCCTGAAATACAGCACCTGGCACTGCTGCCCTCCTGTTTCTCCTCCGTATCCCAGCGGCACCAGCACGTTGTGCGTCTCAAATGATGTTATTTTCTGACCATATTCCTGCCCGTAATAGGTTATCCCTGTCGCTGATGACCACGTCCCGTTCTCATTGTACAATGGGTTGTACCATGTGTATCCACCTTCGCTCGGTCCAGCATCGCATGTCGCAGGGTTCCCGTCAGACCCTGTGCAGCATCCCTGGTTTGAATCATACGAGTAATCTACCCCTGTCCCGTAATCACTGTCTACGTATGTGTGCCCACCGTCAGTGCACGTTATGTCCATTGACCATGTTGCCCATATTTCACAGCAGTTTGTGTTCTGGTCCCTTACTGCTATTACGTTTGTCGCACCCAATGAATTTAATTCTGCTGTTGTCAGGTTCTCGCATTTCGGCGGCGTACCTGACCCTACGTTTTGATACCCGAATGTGTCTATGTATATCCCGTTTATGTATATCATTGCTATGTCGTCCACTGCTGCGCATAGCTCTGCTGATGCCGGCGTGCACACTGCTGCACATTTACTTTTATTAACAAAAACTCCTAAAAATAAAAAACAAAATAAAATTGTAATTATAATTTGGGATTGTACAAGAGGTTTATTTAATAGTTTTTGAAATCTGTTCTTAATTTTTAGTTTGAACATTTGGTTCCTCCCAACAACAAACTAAGAATCGATTTCTTATTTTCGTAATTTCTTTTCTACTATAATAATTATAATTTATAATCGTTATTTTGTCAAGAAAATAATAAGTATTATTATCAAACAAAGTAATAAATGTTCCGAATTGAGCAACATTCAAAATACCATGATTATCCATATAAAATTGGCCTTTTTTTAATTCTGTATTTATTTTCTTGATCATCTTTATTCTCCTTTATTTACATATTATTTGACAAATTATATACAAAAAAGTTTCGATATAATTTAATATTATTAGAAAAATTGATTATAATTAATGTGAATTTAGCAGGAAAAAAATGGCAGTAAAAATTAAAATCAATGAAAAATTGGATTTTTAAAAATTATCAATAATACTATATCTTGTATAAGTATTAATGGAATAGTAATGATAAGATATTTTTTTAACTTATCATCACTTATTATATAATTAAAATATTTATTTCCTCTTGCATGAAATAAACCGAGCAAAAGCAGAATGAATGATATTCTTCCCGGAAGGTTAATAAGATATCTAATAAACACCGAGTCTAAAGCAGAAACAAACAATAAAACAGCAAAAAAAGAGGATAAAACATCATTTTTTTCAAATACTAAATATCCATAAAAAGAAGACATGGTTAATATTATTATTACAAAGCTTACCGGCAGGAAAAAAATCAGATAAGTCCTGAAATTTATAACAAGAATCGATAAAATCGACAATAATAAAACAGTTTCATAAATTAATAAGTTGATACTTATCTTTCCGTATATAAAATTAAAAGCCGCAATTAAAATAACAACTATTGCGAATAAGATGTAATTATCGAATAAATTAAGGAATCTTAATATAAAATAAGCAGCGTTTAAGGCTAATAATATTCCAAGAAAAATCATGTTATCTATGCTGTATTTTTTGATTTTATTGGACCTTTTTATAAGAATATAATTAAAAACAAAATAAAAAAGAGCTGAAGAAACAACTATTAATAAATCCTCCGGCATATTTTATCCTTCCCTAAAAATTTCAATAAACAATAATAAATTTAATATAAGCATGCCTGTAAAGATGATAAAAGTTATAGACGAAGGGATAAAAATACAATTTCCTGCGAATATCACAGTTAAAAGAATTATATACAAAAAAATATGCTTATTTTTCATGATACTACCTTCGCGATAAGAACAGCTATAAGTGAGATAAATATTGCAAATTTTATTGTGATTCCGGATTTTAATGCTTTCCATATCAAATTAAAATCCGTCCGGTGAACCATCGAAAGGAAAATAAATAATTTGTTCAGAATATTTAAAGTGTATAATGCTCCTGTAAACATGATAATTGCCGAAATAAATGTATATGTCCTTAATTTAAAGTAAAAAATAGCGTAAATATAAATTTCCAGGCAAAGTTGTGTGATGATTCCAATTATTATCCAAATGCCGTTTTTTATTCTTTTAATATTATAGCGGATATCGGACATTTTATAATCGTATACACCGTCATCTGATTCGATTGTCACGGAAGAAAACAATATTCCCTGGATCAGCATTAAAATTATTGCAACAATTAATTGATTTAAATCCGGTTTAATTAAAATAATAAAAATTAATACCATTAATAGAGAATTTATAGTGTCATTACATATGAATTTTTCGTATTTTTCCTCTTTTACTGTTTGCAAAGCGGAGAATAATAGAATTAATGAAATTATTGGTGTAAGAGCTTCTGCCGAAAGCAAAGCAGGATAAAGTGAAGTAAATTTATATACAATAAGTGCCTCTGTAGCGCAACATAATGTAATAAATTTTGAAATGTGTTTTGTATTTTCATTTTTTAAGTTTGAATAAAATTCTTTATAAAAAACCAGGTTAACCGGTGTTGATAAAAAAATGATAAACATAACAACCGCCGTCATGGATATTCTTGCATATTTTGGCTCTTTGTTTAAAAGAATAAAGGTCCCGGCAAAAAAGATTAAAGCAATGAAATATAAATATTTATTTTGGAAAAAATTCGCCGATTTCCATTCTTTGATGTCAACCATTTCAATAAGGCATGCAAAATCAATAACAATAAAAGATAAAATTATGATTACTGGGTTGCTGTAAATTATCGCTGTTATGCTTGCAAAAAGCACCGCCAATAACGATTCACTTGCTTTAATTTTTAAGGTTTTTAATTCAAAAGCTAATAAAACAAATGCACAAATTAAAATAAATACAGCCGCCATTTTTTTGTCAATGAAGGTGTTAAGTACATATTCCTTATCCAGGTTCATGAAAAGCAGCAAAAATACGGTCATAAACAATGCACCCATCAATGAAATATAATAAATAAATTTGATTGATTTTTTATCAACCCCGGTATTTGAGGATGAAATAAAAAAGCAAATGATAAAACCCATCCCGAGAAAAAACATTGAGGAAAAAATCAGGTATTTTTGTATTTCGCTTATATCCATATTTTAAATCAGGCCGTTTGTTCTTATTACTATTATCTTTTTTGAATGCTGGGCAGCTACATAAAGCAGCTTGCCGTTTGGTGAAATTTCAAGCCATTTTGGAAAATCATCTTTAAGTTGTATTTCAAAGACTTTTTCCCCCTTTCTTATATCAATAAATATAATTTTATCTTTTGCCGGCACGGTTAAATATAAATACTTTTTGCTTTTTGATAGTTCACCGCCGGATACTCCCCCGTCCGTAAGTATACTCTTAACTACGGAATATTTTTTCCGGTCCAGGATAACAATATTACTCTGGTTGTTAAATGCGTATTCCCATTCGTGAATTATAGCAAGGTTTTTTTCATCTATCGGGATAATGGAAACCGGCGAAATTCCGACCGGTATAGTCACCAGCACGTTTCGCTCTTTTTCTGTATCAATTATCTCAATTGTATTCGTATACTGGCACGTGACATATAAATATTTTTTATCTGACGCAAGGTAAAGGTAAGACGGCCATTTACCGGTACTGATTCTGGATTCAACAGTCAGCGAATTTAAATCAATGATGGCCACATTACTTCCGGTTATATTAGCAACATATAACTTCTTTCTTTCCGGATAAATAGCCATGGCTACCGGTCCTGCTCCTACTGATTTTATATCCGTTTTTTGCTTTGTTTCCGTATTATAAACAGTAATACTGTTGCTGAGTTTGTTGGCTGAATATATAAACTTTCCGTTGGAGACAATATCATAAACCTTATATCCAGTTTCAAACTGTTCTTTCTCAGCTAAATTTTTAGCGTTTAAAATATGAACTTTATTGCCATTTTCCTCTCCTATAAAAATGTTATCTCCGGTGCATAATATTTTTGATGGAATATAATCAAGTTTGGTTTCAGAATCAACTTCAGGGAACTTGGTCTGGCCACAGCCCGAGAATATTAGTAAAAGTATTAAAAATATGAGAACCAGAAAATATTCTTTTTTATCAAATACCGTCGCTTTTACTTTTCCAGAGTATATGACTGCAATGATAAAAGTAAATATAAATACAATTCCTGCGCAGCTCCACAGCAAAAGCGGTGATATGCCTGTTTTAAACAATAATTGTGTAATGATAATTGATTTAATGAGTATTAATGCTGCAAGCATTCCAGTTTTCATATCGTTTTTATATAAAATAAAATAGAAAAATACTAAAATGAGAAAAACCTGCCAAATAAGGAATAACTTAATCATTTTCCGTACCTATCTCTTTTAAAAAGGAATACCCTGAATAAAAGAACAGGGTTGCCAGAAGCACAACTATGATAGTTTGATCAAAAAATTTGAACCTTCCTGTGTCTATCAGCAAGGGCGTTTTGACAATTAACAATGCAAAAAGAATTATTGCGGATATATTAAGCAAATAGACTATTATAGAATATATCCTTCCTGTTTTTTTATTTTGGCAGTCGCCAGCATTTATGTTCGTTTTTATATTGCAAATTATTATATTTAAAATAATCGATGCAGTAAACAAAACAAAAGCCATCTGCATTTCTACCCCGTGTATTTTCAGCATTATAAAAATAATAAAATCTATAACATCAAGTATCAAAATTCTGAGATTATTTTCTTGTATAAATAGTGCAGCAGGATATGTAAGTATGGTGATTGCAATAATAATATCTGACATTGTCTCTTTCCCCGTACTAGTTTTTTACGCCGTTATTTTTTATATGCGGCCGATGAAACAATTTGCGCGGTAATTTACCGCGCCATGTGTTTCTGTTTTTCTTCCCATTGCTCCCAGTCTACAATAAGAGGGCTCGCTAAAAAATCCGAGGAATATGTACCGACCACTATGCCTATGACTAGTGCCAGTGAAAATGTATGAAGTACATTGCCGCCGAATAAAAACAGCGATACTGCAACAGAAAAGGTCGTAAAGGAAGTTATGATAGTTCTTGAAAGGACCTCGTTTATGCTTATATTTACAAGGTCAAAAAATGACGTCTTGAGTATGTGCCTCATATTTTCCCTTATCCTGTCAAAAACCACTACGGTATCTGTCAGGGAATAACCGGCTATTGTAAGCAGGGATGTTATCACAAGTAGGTCTATTTCTTTATTAAAAAGTACCATAAATCCAAGTACGGCAAGGACATCATGAAGAGTGGCTATTGTGGCTGCAACTGCAAATTTAAACTGGAACCTTATCCATATATATATCAATATTCCGACCAGTGCCCAGAAAACAGCAAGCAAAGCCTTTTGCTTCAACTGCCCGCTGACCATAGGTCCTATTTCGTTTTCTTCCAGGACGGTCATCGAGTCGTCTCCGGTTTCCTTTTTTAACATATCTTTGAGTCTTCCCGACGCGTTTTCGCCGGACAGATCCCTCGAGCCTACCCTTATCAGGAATGTCTTGTCATTTTCCTCGCCTATCTTTTGTATGACAGTTTGCTGGAAATTATTTTTAAGCATTATGTTTCTGATGTCGTCGACTTTTACTGCCTTTGTGAATTTCGCCTGTATTGTCGTTCCCCCCGTAAAATCCAGGCCCATTGCGGCCTTCCCGGTAGCGACTTTATATACCGACCACAGCCCGTTTAAAACGAGAAATAACGAGAGCACATATGTTATCTTTCTTGCTCCAATAAAATTTAGTTTCGGGTTCTTTATTATCTCAAACATCTTTTCCTCCTGAATAGTGGTATTTTTTTAAATTTTAATTATATACTTAACTTATTGTATTGTTTTCTGATGTCAAATATTGTCTGTGTTATAAAATATGCAGTGAACAGGCTTATCACAAGACCCCAAAACAAAGTCACTGCAAATCCCCTTATTGTCCCTGTGCCGAATTGGAAAAGGATTGCCGCAGTAATAAGCGACGTGACATGTGAGTCGATTATAGTCCATAGCGCCCTGTTGTACCCTGCGTCAATGGCTGCCCTGATAGTTTTCCCTGTCCTGAGCTCCTCTCGTATTCTTTCTAGAATAAGCACGTTTGCGTCCACCGCAATACCGAGCGTGAGCGTAAGCCCCGCTATGCCTGGTAATGTGAGTGTCGCATTTAATGCCGACATTACTCCAAGTACGAATAAAAGGTTAAAAATAAGGGCAATATCCGCAATAAACCCTGAAAATCTGTAATAAAACATCATGAAAATAACGACAATTAACGCACCTATCATAATCGATTTTTTTCCGGCCTTTATGGCGTCTGCCCCAAGTGAAGGACCGATTATATATTTGTTTATTATTTTCACAGGTGCCGGTAGGGCTCCTGCCCTGAGCACGAGCGCCAGGTCCTTTGACTCATCCAGGGTAAAAGATCCTTCGATTATACCGGAACCGCCGCTAATTCTTGTCTTTATTACCGGTGCAGAATAAATTTTATCATCCAGAATTATTGCAAGCCTTTTTCCAACGTTGTCGCCTGTTATTTCAGCAAATTTCTTCCCGCCTTCTGGCGAAAGTTTGAATGATACCACAGGACCGCCGTACTGGCCCATTTCGACTTTAGCATCCACGAGCTCAGCGCCGGTAAGAATGGAATTTTTATCTATCACCATTCTGTCGCCATCTTTGCTTTCCAGGATTTCAACCTCGGGTGGTATTTTATCCGCTACAGTGTTGCCAGCTGCGTCAATCATATCGGTTACCTTGTATCTTTCATTTACCAGCTTAAACTGGAGTTGGGCTGTCTTTCCTATAATGTCCAGCGCCCTTTCAGGATTTTTTATTCCTGGCAGCTGTATTACTATAAACTGCTCGCCTTCCCTCTGAATCAGAGGTTCTGCCACACCAAGTGCGTCAACCCTGTTCCTGAGTATCTCAAGAGCTCTGGAAACTGCTTCTTCAAGTTTTACGTTGGGCGGCAGTTTATCTGCGTCAATTGAAAGCTTTAGGTACATCCCGCCCTGCAAGTCCAGACCCAGCTTTATTTTGCCCTTATCAATGACGTTACCGTCAGTGTCTTTTATGTCAAAAGGCGGGTATAGCTTCCAGATGGAAAGAACAACCATAACGAGTGTTATAAACGCAATAATTTGCTGTTTTCTGTACATCACTTTCCTCCCATAAAAATATAGTTTAGTATTAAAATTCAAGTTTTGAAAGTTTTATTTTTTAGTATAAAACGCAATAATAATAGCATATTGCATTGATATTTGACAACTATAATCTTCAGGTATAAACTTTTTCTTGTATATCATTTTATTTAATGTATACTATTGCCGTTTATCAACGAAATCAAATACAAAATATAAATTTTGGAGGTTTTATTATGGTTGATTATATGGAAATAATATACTGGTGCATATTCGCAGCTTTGATGATAGGTGAGTTCCTTGTAGCAAAAGTTTATAAGCTGCCGAAAAAGCATGTCATACGCGACTGGGTCGAGCCTGCTTATGAGGCAATAATAATAGCTACAATTCTCCGCATTTTTGTTATTCAGTCTTTCGCTATACCTACAGGCTCGATGGAAGACTCGCTCATGATCGGTGACCACCCAATGGCTTTTAAGTTTGTTTACGGCCTGTACAATCCTCTTCAGGACAGGCTGATATTTGATTTTGTAAAACCTCAAAGGGGCGATGTTATTATTTTCCGCGACCCCACCGGAAAGACCAATGAAATGTGGATCAAGCGCTGTATGGCTGTGCCGGGCGACACCATAGAAATGAAGGACAAGGTTTTTTATCTGAACGGCAAAAAGCTTGACGAACCTTATGTGGTACACAAAGATCCGAACCTGTATCCTTTTCCGGATCAGATAATGAAAAATATTCCCGCATCAATAACGCCGCAGATGATGTTTCAGTTCTTTTATGCAAACAGGATTATTGCCAGGGATAATTTCCCCAAAATGACTGTTCCGCCGGGTTATATTTTCGCCATGGGCGACAACAGGGATAATTCATATGACAGCAGGTTTTGGGGTTTTTTGCCGTATAAGAAACTGCGAGGCAAGGCTTTCTGCGTATATTGGCCGTTTAACAGGATAAAGCTTATAAAACATTATAAGATAAATTAAATTATAATTTTTATTCTGTTATCTCGACAGATGGCGCGTCTTCCAAAGGTTTAATTTCTTTGCTCGCTTCTGTTTCTGTTTCTAGGATAAAATTAACCGTGCCTTTTATATCAGGTATTGAGACGCCCTTACCCCCTTCGCATTTATCTCCATAAGTAACTATTATTTCGCCTGTAATAGCCGCAAGCCCATAAACTGAAATAGTAATTACCCTTCCTTCGACAGTCTTTGATATTAATTTCCCTCCTTTGACCTCTGCCGTGACATATCCGTCATCCTGCGCCACTCCGCTTGGTAGCGGCCAGTTATCAGGTATGGTAATTCTGATGTTCCTGTATTCCGGAGAGTCTTCGCCGACATTATAAATAACATGGACCGTATTTCCCGTGCTTCCAGCCTTCAGTTGTACAGGTGATATTCTGGCTTTACCGCTTTTTGTATCTTCATTAGCAGGCAATGTTTCCGGTCTCTCCGGTATAAATGCGGTTTCTCCCGGCTTATTGACTACCGGCCCTTCATCACCAATTTCTTCATATTTTTCCACGGGCTGTTCTTCTTTTGTCTGTTTCTCGGTTTCTTTCTCAGTCTCTTCCTCAACAACCGGCTGTTTGATTTCCTTCATTACATTTGCGTTTTGTATTTCAACCTGCTTTTCTTCATTTTCTATTATCTTTGTTTCAGCCTTTTGAACACTCCGGGATTTATCTTCCTTAAACTCAGCTTTATCCTGCTCTTCTATTTCTTCTTTTCTCTTTTTCATGATAAAAAATATAAACATTATTATCAGCAACCCGAGTATAAACAGTAAAATCCCTAACAGGATGTTTGTTTTAGCCATGCTGTTTTCTTGTTTGGCTATTTCTTTTACTTGCGTTTGCACTGCAGTAGGAACTATTGCTGTTTTCGCGGGTACTGCTGTTAAGGCAGGTTTTTCATTTTCTTCTGTCATGGCCGTTATTGTAGCTGGTTGAGCCGCAGGTGTGACGGAAAGAGGACCGTTTTCATTTAATTCAGCGGGTGCTACTTCGAGCTGTTTTTTAAACTCTTCCATTGCTAAACGCTGCTTGGCTGTAAAACATCCTGATAAAATGATCGTTAAGATTATAACGGCGAGAAAAATCGTAATTACTTTTCTCATTCTACACCTCCCTCATTTTTTATATTTTACTAAAACATTTCTTGAAAGTAAAGGCAAAATAGGTGTATACTGTATTAGTAATAAAATTTTGGATTTCTGTAAACCTTTTCCATTTTGTTTTCGTCAAAAACTTGAAAGTAAAACAGATATTAAAACAACTAAAAAGTGCAAAGAAAAGGAGGTGAAAAAATGAGAAAATTCATCACAATGATGATAGCGGTAATGTTCGTATTCTCTATCGTCGCAATAGCATTGGCCGACGATTCAACGACAGCTCCTTCTACTCAGCCAAACATCACTTCGTCTGATAATAATGCAAAACCTGGCGAAATAGCCAAGCGGCAAATGAACCAAAAGAAGAGGATTAAACAAGGCGTTAAGAGCGACGAGCTGACAAAGGGCGAGGCGAAGAACGCTAAAGAAGACGAAAAGATGATAAATAAAGAAAAAAAGGACATGAAAGCCCAGAACGGCGGCAAGCTTTCAAAGTCAGACAAGAAGCTTTTAAACAAGCAGCTGAACCAGGAAAGCAAGAAAATATACAACAAGAAACATAACGACGTAAAAGAGCCTGGCGCAAAATAAACTCAAAAATAAAAAGCTCCGGATTTAAGTCCGGGGCTTTTTATTTTTAATAACGTCTTATTTCTGAAAAGGCCTGTATCTTACCCTGAAATCAACGTTGTCCTCGACCCATTTCCACAGCACCATCTGCTCCTCCGGCTGGGCATTTTCTTTTAATTTTTCTTTCCAGCCGTTCATCACCCCGTTATCAGCTGTCCATATTCTTGTTCTTTTTCTTGGTATCTGCTTTTCCCATTCATCCGATATAACCGGGCTTGCATAAAGCAGCCTTATAGTTATATTTCTGGCTAGGTATTCAAGCGGAGTAATATCTATTGTTTTAACCGGTACGTCTTTTACTTTTCCGGTTTTTGTGAATTTAGCAGGTTCGCCATCGCTTAGTATCACTATATCTACCGGGGCAAGTATCAGGTTCCTCTTTTGTATCAATTCTTTTACCTTCTCAAAAAACACATCAAAATCTGTTATTGTCTCTTTTGGCCCTATCCACCCTTTCAGATCCTGTTCAATCTGCTCTACAGATTTCGACTCAAAATCGTCCATCGGCCTAAAGGATTTCGGCTCATTTGACAAGAAACCGCCTATGGTTGCCACAAAAAGCGCCTTTGGCTGTTTTAAACCGCCTAATCCATGGATGTGCCCATAAATATAATAAGAAATAAATTTCAACGAATCTTCATAATACGGCGATTTCACAAAGGATGCACTTGCGTCTATGCCTATAAATATCGTATGACGTATCATTCTTTCTTCTGTTCCGCTGCCGGAGCTGCATCCGGCAAGCAATAATATTGACATTACGGCCAGTATAATAAATTTATTGGTGGGTTTCATGTTCATCGCCTCCTTTATGCCTGGTCTTTTTTCTTAAATAACCCTGACAAAAGTTCCCTTGTCTCCATAACGTTCTCCATTGTCTTGAACGGCAGGCTAAAAAGCATTTTTGCCGTCACAAGAACTATCAGCATGTTTATTGCCGCTGCTATTAACTGGAAAACAGGCAAAGACGCTGCTTCGATGAATTTTTGGCCCGTTGCGTTAAACCATTCAACATTGTTTTTGAACACGCTTATAAAATTTTCCCACGTCTGTTGCAAAACGTCTTTTCTTGTTTCCTCCAATTTTCCCTCGCCGTTCATCTTCTGTCTTGATATCACGGCGATAAGTGTGGGTGTACCAAAACGGGCAAATAAAAACCAGGTCATTCCTCTTATTCCTGTCCACAGGAAAGCAGACAAGAGCAGTGTTGACACAAGTCCGAGCCTTACCTGCTCTCCGGTTTGCTGGGCTATCCATGGCGTCAGAGCGTCCACAAGTTCCCTGTACAGGAATACGACTTCAAAAAACAGCACAAATACTTCAACAAGGACCATCTGGATTATCTGCTCTGCCTTTTTGTTTTTTACCGCCTCAAACAAAACATAAAGGCAGGCAAAACTTCCTGAAATAAGAAAGAAAAGGAAAAGCCACAGGAAAGGTATTATGAGCCTCTGTGACTCTATTCCTGTAACGTCTGCAAGCACCTCGCTTATAGTAGGAAGCAAGGTATAGGTAAAAATCACGGATTCTAGCACGCACCATGCTATTGTAATAGTGACTGCCACCCACGGTACGCCGCCCTGGGAATACCTGCGCGCTATTTCGCCGGCACCCTTAAAAGGAAGTGTCACAAGTCTTACTATACCGACTATTACTGCGCCTATCGTCAGCTTGATAAGCTCCCATAACCATCCAATGCAAAGGAAAATAAACCTTATTGAACCAATCCAATAGTTCCATATTGATGTTAGTATGTCCCACCATGCAAGTGCCATAGTTCCTATAAAACGTATTCTTGACCCCCTGAAAAGTATCGTGTACACAGAAGCCATCGTTATCCATATCCCTACTATAAAAAGTAAAACAGGCAAGAGGATAATAATAATTTTCAAAACAATGACAAAAATATTTCCAGGCGAAAAGATAAAAGCGAACAGTATTTTTTGAACATCAGGTATCCATGATAAAGGCAGAAGAAAAATTTTCGGATCGACCGCAAAAGTAATCTTGTTTGTTGTGTCTGCGGCTTGAGCTAAAGCTGTTACGGTTTGTTCTGTCATGTTAGTTGCCTCCTTTTTGTTTTTTTGAGTCTCAACTTTTTGGCTTAAGACTCTATTTAACGAGCCCGTATTTTTTTATTGCCGGGCTTTGCTTGCATTTACTAAAACCACCCCGCAACTGAAAACCTTGCTTAAGGAGATACAACTTTCTGTTTCCGGTATAAATATAGCACATAATTCCCAAAAGTCAAGTAAAAAATTCCATAATACGAAATTTAAATATCACATTATGGTATTTAAACTAAATAATGTAATTTTATAAAAAACAAAACCCCTCAACCAGATTGATTGAGGGGTGTGGAACCCCGCCGACTTGAATCGGCGGATCCTTAAAAACCACCGGAGGTTAAGAAGAGTTCCCTCCGGAAAGATATAATTCATCCCCCAACGGAAGTTGGGGGATTTCTTTCTGGATTAAGGATGAGGCCTGTGATTGCCTCATCAAAAGCAATTGGGAGGGTGGTTTAGATCATTTCCAGAGTCAATAAAATTTTACCTGTTGTCTTTCCAAAAGTTATTTTTAAAAAAAGTTTTTCAAGCACATCTTGCTCATATCTATCTCCCTCAAAATTAATTACTTTTACTCCTTTCACATTTCCATTTTCTATCTTAAGTTCAATTTTTATTTCGCTCAGGTTCCACTCATGCATGTTGCTTTCAAGGTCCGCTTTTATTGATTCAAATATTACATTTTCCGCTTCATCAAGTGTGTATCCTGCTGGAGTTGTACCGTCTGATATATACAGGGATGTTTCAGGTTTATTGGTTTGTTTTTCTATCGGCATTTGTGCATCTTCTTCCTCTTTGGTTTCCGCACTTTCTGTATCCATTACTTTTGCTTTTTTACAGTAAGCGAGACCAGCCACAGGTGCTGCAGCTGTATAGCTGCCTGACATATTCTTTCCGCCTACAGCATAGTCGCTTACTCCCTGCGGCAAAGGCAGCGGCTGTTTGACAGTTACTGTCTCGCCAGTTTCCCTTGTTACCTTATCCACTGCAACGAATGAAGTATATTCTGTCATAAGGTGGTACTTCAATCCCAACTGGGTTACCTCTTCCTTTGTATCTTCGCCTACTTTTGCATAGTCTGAAAGCCTGCCTATTTTGTCACGCGCCCACAGGTATTTTATTGCCTCGTTTTGCGTGTTTTCATCCGAACCTTTAATATCGATTACTTTTTCAAAATTGCCGCTGGCTGTCTTTCCGGTAACTATAATTCTACCTGAAGCATTTTTATATTTGCCTGATATCACCAATGGCCTCTGGGCAAAAAGGTCGGGTACTGACGCCGGCTCTACATCATAAGCATCAAACCCGTCGTATTTTACTTTTATATCCGTCAATACCGGGCTCTTGATGTAATCCATGAATTTCTGTGCCATTGCTTCTGCTTCCGACGGGTCTTCAACCACAAAAGGCTCGCCTTTTCCTACCCGAGCCATTCCTTCTATTATGTACCTGTTTACTGCAGTGCCTATGCCGAAGGCAAAGAAATTAGAATCGCCCATTTTACTCTCGATCAGGTCAAACACGTCTTTTTCCACAGGCACATACCCGTCAGTCATAGCCACTATTATGCGCGACATGCCCTTTTTCTTTGGAAGTGACGACGCTTTCTTGAAAGCGTCTATTATTTCAGTGCCGCCGCTTCCCTGCTGGTTCTTAATCATGGACAGGGCCTTGTTTTTATTTCCCTGAGTGGCAGGCATTGGTTTTGAAAATAGTACATCAGACCCGCCCGAGAAAAACATTATGTTGAAATAATCCTGGCCCCTGAGGTTGGAAAGGATGCTTGTAATGGTCTTTTTCGATATTTCAAGCGGAAACCCGTACATGGACCCAGACACATCCAGGATAAAAAGGTATTCCCTCGGCGGTATCATGCTTGTTTCAACCTTTGCAGGCGGCTCTATCATAGTCAGGAAATATTTTTCATCTTTGTCATTGTAAAGCATGGTGCCGCTGTTTATCGCGTCTCCTGCAAGCGAGTAATCCAGGATAAAATCCCTGTTCCCGCCGTTTGTCTCCTTTGCAGCAAGTTTTATTTTTACGTCATTTTTATCATCGAAATTAATCTCGATCAGGTGTGAAACCGACCATACTTTTGTTACTGGAATGCCGCTTTTTATGCTTACTTGCAGGCTGAATGCATATGGCGCCGGCTTACCTTCATGCAAATACGGATTTACCGTCCAGTTGTCCTTGCCTTTCAAATCCGGCTGGTTTTCTTCTCCTGTAAACCTGGGTCCGACTACCGTCGGGAAAACAAACTCATATACCCCGGTGTCAGGCACAAGCGATTCAGTGTATGACACTGTAACTACCACTTTATCACCCGGCATAATGTTTGCCACGCTCATCTGGAAGACATTCGGCCTTTTTTCCTCAAGCAGTGAAGCTGTCTGCCCGTGGTTTTTCGCTTCATTATATATCTGCTGGGCTTCCTCTGTCTTGTGTATATCTGCTTCTATAATCCTTGTACCTATCTGCATTTTCATGGCATTTATCGCTGTTTTTGTTCCCAGCGGAAAGACATAAATAGCCTCTATTGTCTTCTTGCCGTCGTTCTTGTACACTTGCTTTAATTCTGTCTGAGCCGTCATACCGGCTATGTGGACATCCGCTGAAGTTGATAAAAGAGGGAAACTCTCCACATCTTCGTTACCCTGTATTGCGAAGTAAGGCGATAAATTTCCCTTTCCTTTGTCTTTCTGTACTGAATAACCTGATACTGTAAGTAAAATCATTGCCAAAACCATAACTCCAAAAACTGTGAACTTTTTCATCTTCTTAACCTCCGCACCTGATTTTTTTAATCTTTCAATTTTTTTTACGGTTCCGGTTCCGTGTTCTTTCACTCCGCATGACACCAGTCTTGTAAAAAAGTTCCATGAAAAATGAAAAAGTTTGTGATTGTTTTATTATTTAGTCGTTTGATGCCTTATAGATTTTTAATCAAGAATTTAAATATGAAAGCTTCATCGACAAATAGAAATGAGAAAAATATTAGATGTGGTGTAAAGGCAAGTCCGGGAGAATTTTACTGAATTTCCTGGAATTCCACAGGCAAAGTTGAAGTCGCTGTAGCTTTTATGCAGTAAGGATGTGTCAATACCTGCGCTGTAATAGAATCTTTTGCCGGTGCATTTATCTTGTATTTGACTATAATTTTATCCGTTCCTTTATCTATCTCTGTTATTTCCACAGAATATCCCGCGGTCGGCTTTTCTCCTATAAATACAGCCACAAGCATGTTGCTGGAGAAATCAGTCATGTCTATGTCCGGATGCTCGGAATAAATATCACTGTCGCTTTCGCTGAATTTTTGCCAGGCTACTAAATTCTTAAAAACCATATATGACGCCTCTTTCTGCTGGCTGTATGTGCCGGTCCATTCTCCGTTTTGTTCGCCTATCGTGACTTTGAGTTGTTTTGCCTTCTTTGCCGAGACCATTGCGGCCGGAGCAGCTGTACTATATGTTTTGCTTTCTATTGCCGGTTTTTCCATTATTACCGGGGCTTGCTCCTCTTCTTTCTTTTCAGCCTGGCCAAAGGTCTTTACCGTATTGTAAGTAAGCGCCTGTTCTTTATCCTCAAGCTGTCCGGAATTGCCTGCTTCGGGTGCTGCCGCTATTTGCTCCGCCGGCGCAAAAGACAGGCCTGCAAATTTTGTTTCATCTTTATTTTTTAATCCGGCAAGTCCACCCTGAACTTGTGTTGCCGGTAAATTTGTGACTGTTGCATAGTTTGATTCTGCATTTTTGCCTGCCCGGATATTTTGAAAATTATTCGTTTCTTTCAGGGTATATCTTGTCATAACAACAACTAGAATAAGTGCCGCAGCTGTCGCAAATCCCTGCATGTATGATACAAAGTTAAAGTTCCATTTCGGCTTTTTTTCACCTGCTTTGTCCAGTTTAACACTTAGTCTGTCAAAATAACCGTGCGGCAAGGGTTTTTCCTTTAATCCGCGCGCTTCCAAAACAGCTTTTTGCGTTTCCTTTAGCATTTTTTTGCATTCGTCACATTCATGTATATGTTTTTCAAATGCAGCCTTTTCGCCGTGCTTCATTTGTCCGTCTATGTAGCTTGATATCTGGTCTTCCACATGTTTTGCCATGTTATACCTCTAAATATTTATTAAATTTTTCGCGCAATGATTCCCTTGCGCGGGCTATTCTTGACTTGACTGTGCCAAGCGGTATTTCCGTGATTTCGGCTATCTCTTCATAGCTTTTTTCCTGCATATCGCGCAAAATAATCATGACCCTGGCTTCATTGTTTAATTCAGACAAGGCTTTTTCAATTGTTTCTGATTTGTATTTTTTATCAAATTCCTTCCCGGGATCATCCGAAGTGTCTGTTATTTCCCTTTTCGTCTCTCCGTCTTCTGTTTCTATTATTTCATCAAGTGAATCGTGTTTTGTAAAGAACCTACGTTTTTCATACCTCACGCGTATTTTCCAAACATTTATCGTTATCCTGTAAATCCAGCCTGCAAATGGGCATTTATGCTCGAATTTTTTAATGTTTCTATATGCATTTAAAAAGGCTTCCTGAGATATGTCCTCAGCCGCCTGGCTGTTGCCTGACAGCCTGTATGCAAGGTTATAAACCTGGGCAGCGCATGATTTGGCAAGTTCTTCAAATGCATGCCTGTCCCCGTCTTTAGCTTTTTCTATAAGGTGCTTTTCTTTTTGGTCTATTTCAGGCAATTGATTCTCCCTTAACTGATACCGTTTATTATTTTTTGTTCCAAATCCCGCATATAAACCTGTTATCCGAAATCAGTTATTTAAAACCTACTTATAAAATTGTTTTTTTACCTTTAAAAACTCGTCTTTTCCGCATACAAACATTGCGGTTAAAGGCGCGGCTTTTTTCACTTCTTCAGCCATTTGCCTTGATATATTCTGGATATCCCACTGCGCGTGCTTGTCCATGCGCAGCCTTGCTATATGGTACATCTCCCTTAAATTTACGTTTATTATTATCCTCCGTCTGTGTGCATTAGTAAGCACATAGTCACATGCATATTTCTGTGTTTTGGCCAGTTTCTTGTACGTCTTATCGGTTTCATCTATTACCTTGTTAAAAATACCGGTTTGTTTCGTTTCTATGATTGCCGGCGGGACCGTAACCCCGAGCGAAGGGTCATATTGCTGCTTTAATATCGTCATCATCCTGTGCCGTTTCATCTGCGCAAACGCGCTGGAGCTCAGTATAACCTCCAGAACAAAATTAACCGTTTCAAACTCCCTGAACAAAGAATCAAATTCGCTTAATTCAGAGAATATCGTCTTTATAAAATCCAATTGCCCTTTTTTGCCCAGTTTTTTTGCGGCCTTAAGGCATGAAAGATAATCTTTTCCTGTAGCAATGCTTGCCAGTACGGCTATTATCTTTGTATCAGGGTCCTCTGTATAATAAATTAATTTTACATCTTTTAATGTTTTAGAATTTGGCCCGGAGCCTATGACCCGGGGCATTTTTTTCACTGCTTTTAATACTGCAGTTTTCCCTTTAGCCAGCAGCCCGTCGGCTACTTCAAACCCGAACTGTTTCTTAAAAGCTTCGGGGTCGGAAAGTATTATTAAAGACGGTACTATTGTCCTTGCGCTCTCGAAAAGCTTTTGTCCAAGCTCCCTCGCTTCGGCAAGCTTATTGTATTTTAATTTCCTGATTATATGCTCAAGGTTGCGTGAGTTTGTTGAAAAACCAAGCTGGCATTCGGTTGCCATCGACAGCGCGTAGCGGGCATCTTCCTTTGCCCATCCTTCAACTGTATTTTGCCCGCCTTTGGTTGCAAGCATGTCCGAGTGGACTTTTTTCTGGTGTTCATGCAGTATTGGGAACAGTTTTTTATATGCCTCTATCTGCTTTGCCACTGTTTCCCGGAAAACCGCTTTTTCCTGTTCGTTAAATTCAGCCGGTATTGCGTAATCACCCTGTAAAGTAATATATCTTTGGGATTTTTCAGTATATGCGGACAGCCTGGACTCCTCCAGCGCCTCTACCGCGAGCCTGGAAAGGCCGAGAATGTCGAAATTCAATAACGCATGTTCCGCCACCGAATGATGCCCCATTTTAAAAACGATATTTTCATTTGATTTGCGCGCCTTATCGACCTCTTCCCTCGCGTCGGTCCTTAGCTCGGTAACAGGCCTCGGGTCCCTGCTTATGCGGGCATACGCGGCGGATATGGTCTCAGGGGTAATATTGTTTTTCCCATCCCATCCGGATATTTTTAATTTTTCCAGCACCTCAACATCTACGTTATATCCTGCAAGTTTTACCTCAAGCATCAGTCACCTTTTTCATATAGAAGAAATAATGTAACAATATAAAAAGTGTAATTATTTTAGCATTTGAACAACGGAAAGCAAGGATAAATTTGTTTTGGTTTAAGTTTTATTACTTTGTCTTAATCATTATTAGTAGCATTTTAAACTTTTTTACGGCTTTTATTGCATGAGGTATATTTTCCGGCAGGATTATAATTTCGCCTTCTCTAACAATCGCGGCCCTGCCGCCTATGGTAATTTCAGCTTCCCCTTCAATGACCTGCACGAATGCGTCGTATGGTGCGGTATGCTCGCTTAATCCCTGCCCCTTATCAAAAGCAAATAATGTTATTGTCCCCGAATTCTTATCAATAAAAGTCTTGCTTACGATTGATTTTGAAGAATATTTGATACTATTTTTTAAGTTCTTAGCTGTATTTGTCATCCATTTCCCTAAAGTTATTTAACTTTGAGCGTTAAACTTTTAACTTTGAACTGTTTGTTAAACTACCATCCCATCACAGTTTTTATCTGCGGCACTATATGATTCATAATTTTTGTATGGCCCTCGGCAAGTGGATGCGTGTTATCCCCTGCGTAATCGGACGATGAAAGCAACGGCCCATTGTCATTAATAGCGAGAAAATGAACATTTGCATCCCCCATGGTAGTATTCTCATATGAAACGACAGCCTTTATATCTGCTGTACCTTCTATAAATTGGGACCATGTCGGCGATGGGATTATTTCCATGCAGAATATCACAGTATTAGGATATTTCAAACGGATAAGGGCAATAAACGATTCATAAGCATTTTCAAAATTCGCATCCCCGGGCAGATACCCGTTAGTTCCCCAGTCGTTCGTTCCAAGTGCGATAACAACAGCGTCAGGCTGCCATGTGGAGAAATCCCACTGTGGGGTCGCGGAATGATACAATGTTTGTACATAATAATCCGCAGCATGTAGCTCTGTCCCTGTCGTGTAAGTAACTTCCCCATAATTGTAATAAACACCCAGTCCACCTCTCGCAATAATGCTCCATTCCGCATCTAATTGGGTGTTTGAATTTAAATTGATTGCTGTCTGGGGCCCGAACGCCAGATACCCGTTCTCATCTGTATTGCTGTTATTGCAGCCGCTTGCAGTGCACTCATCTTTGGTCCCTACTGAAATTGAATCGCCTATAAATTCCATCTTTTTTGCCGGCCTTGCAGTAGGGGTGATAAGCGCAAACGTTCCTCCATTTGCCGATGTTAATCCATAGAAATCGGTAATAGCGTCAATATCGCTGCCGGTAGCTGCCTGGCAATCCGTTAGGCGCATAAAAGTCAGCGAGTGATTCGTATTGGCAAGGCCGCTGGCGAGCGCGTAAGACGTGGTTGTGCTTCCCAAAAATTGCACAAGCGCCGCGCCGTCAATGCTGTACGCGTACATATTCGTGCCGCTTTCATCCCACATGTTTATTCCGACGCTTGTCCCTGTAAAATTTGCTTTAATGTAAACATTCCCCCAGTCAGCCCTGTAATTTGCCGGGTCGGATTTGTCCCACCTTCCAAAGTATTGTATTCTGGAATCGTCAACGCTTCCTGAAACTGGGGTGAATGTGACAGTGGGTGTATTTGTAGGTGTTCCAGGTCCTGGTGTATTGGAAGGTATAGGCGTATTTGTAGGATTCGGTGGGGCATTATCCAGCTCGACATCATCAAGATACAAGTTTCCGGTATATGCTGCTGTTCCGCAGTTCATTTGTATTCCAAGTTCTTTTACATTTGTCAAATCAGCGCCTGACCCTGATGAATATGACGGATTGGCTGTATTGAACATCAATGTATTCCATTGTCCGCTGGTAAAATTCGTCCATATACCCTGCTGCCATTCAGAATTTGAGCCTGACTCTATATAAATCGCTCCGCCGCCGCCCGAAGGAAAGTTTGCCGGTATCCAGATTCTGGCTACAATTATTTTCCCTGTAAGATTAGTAACTGACGGCGGCTGGACAAAAACACTGCTGCTTTCACTTGCCGTAAAATTACATTCAATGGCAAGAGAATGCGTGCCGTAATATGCAATATATGTTGAGTTTGCCGTGCCTGTAATACCATTGGTATACCCATTCCATCCCATAGTTGTCGATGTCTCAAAACCATATAAAGAATTATCTGCAATTGTCGGAGTATAATAAGGAGTGGATGTTGGTTGTGGTGAAGTGGGTGATTTCTTTTTTGAGCAATTTACGCTGAAAAGGATTGCAATAAATAAAACAATAAAACTCCAAATAATGATTTTGTTTTTCATGATTTCCACCTCAAATTTAAAATTTTTAACTTATTATTATATACCCCCGAAACCGTTTTTTGTCAATATATTTTACATATTTTATTGAATCAAACAGGCCTATTTTTTTCTTTCCTGTGCTTTCTTATCATAACAAGTTTATTTTTATTTTTGAGGCGTTCGTAATATATTTTATCGCAGATTTTCTTTATTGTCCTTATTCCGAGCTTGCCTTTGATTCCTTTTTTGACCAGTTCCTCATTGCTCATGGTTTCATATGAAAGCGGGTCAAAAGGCTTGCCCCAGTCTATTACGGTAATTCTTGTGTCTTTTTTTCCAAACTGCACTTTAATGTTTATTTTGCCGTGCTCCTTTATTTCGTAACCGTGCCTTATTATATTTTCACATACTTCATTCAGGCATACTTCCAGGTACCCGGCGTCATCTGCCGGGATGATGTCTTTTGCCGTAGCCAGAAAAAATCTTCTGATGGCCATTAAGTTCTTCGACTCTGCCGCCAACTCAATGCAAAATTGTTTTTCCATGATATCCTTTCAAGCCTTAAAAGATTGTACAGCTTGATCCACAGCCGCATATGATTCAATAAAACTGTCGAATTCCATGAGTTTAAATACTTTTTCAACCTTTCCTACCATTGCCGCAAGCTTAATATCTCCGTTTCCCTGCTGCATCTTTTTTAAGTATCCGACAATGGCGCCCCAGCCGGAAGAGCTTACAAATTCCGTCCCGGCAAGGTCAATAACTACCTTTGTTTTCCTCTCAAGGAATAGTTTTTTTAGCTCGTCTTCCAATACCGAGGCCGTGGAAGTGTCTATAAACCCTTTCATTTCCAATATATAGACATTCCCGTCGGCTATCTTTTCATTAACTGTCAAACTCATTTTTTCACCTCGTTATATCAAAAAGTTTACAGCAGGCAGTATTTCCTGCTGATTATCATTGTTTTGTAATCACTACGAGCGCTATGTCATCGCTCTGTTCTGCGTTCTCCACGAATCCCGCGACACTTTCTATTATTGCGTCAAGCGTTTCTTTTCCGCTTTTACCGCCGCATTTTCTTATTGTTTCAACCAGTCTTTCATCTCCGTATTCTTCATTTGATTCATTCATAGCCTCTGTTATACCGTCTGTAAAAATAAACATCTTGTCGCCTTTTTCAAGCATTACATCCTCATTTTTTATTATTTTATCAAACCTTGGCCCAGGGTCGGCCCCGATCGGAAACCCTCTTGGATTAAACGACTGGATGCCTCCGTTTTTTGCCTTATATACGAGTGTATCGTTGTGACCCGCGGATGCTATGTTTATAAGGTTGTTTTTCGGTTCTAATATCCCGTAAAATATCGTGACAAACATTCCTTCCTTTATATCAGCGGCAATAATTGAATTCAACGTTTTAAGTGTCTCACTGGATGGCTTATCACTGGTTTCGCGGGCCTCGGAATGCAGTATGCTTCGCACCATGGTCATAACAAGAGCCGCAGGTACTCCTTTTCCGGAAACATCTCCCATGACAAACCCGAATTTTCCCTCTGGCAAAGGCAGAACATCGTAATAATCCCCTCCAACCTCCTTTGCCGGTTTATAAAAAGCGTCAACCATATATCCTACTATTTTTATTAAATCCCTAGGTATAAGCGAAAGCTGTATTTCCCTGGCTACCTCGAGCTCTTTTTCTATCCTTTGCTGCTTTACTACCGCATCCTGCGCCTTTTTTAAATCCTGCGTCATCATATTAAAAATAGCCGCCAGTTCTCCAAGCTCATTTTTGCTTTTCACATTGATTTTGAAATCCAGATTTCCTGTTCCTATTGTTTTCGCGCCCTTTGCCAGCACCCCTATCGGCCTTGTTATGGCAGCGCCAAGCACAAAAGCTCCTATTATGCCCAGTATTATCGCGGCAAGTGAGATTATACCGACCTTTATATAAGCCTGGTTGATAACATCCTCTATCACACTGTATGATATTCCGAGCCTGACCGTTCCCAGCTTAATGGCGCCTTTTGCCAGTACCGGAGCCGTGAAATCCATTATCTTCTCGCCCTTTGGACCATTAAAAATTATAATGTTATTTGTACCTGTTTTAAGCTCTTTTGCCGCTGCATGCTGTTCATACGGCTTGCCAAGGAGTCCCATGTCGTTTGATGCTTTGATTTTCCCATTTTCGTCAACGACGAGAGCGTACCTGACGCCCTTGTTGCTCATTGTGTCTTTCATAAGCTTCGCTATAGAAAGCTCATCGTCGGTTAATATGAAATCCGCGATATTGCTTGCAAGGTTTTTGGCTACCGACATACCCCTCATTTCCACCTCGTTCGTCAGGCTTTCTTTCTGGGCGTTTAATATAAAAAAACTCAATGCCCCTATTACCGCTATCATAAGTATCACTATGAAAAAAGTTATTTCAGTTTTAATGCTGGTTGTTTTTTTTGCCATTATTTACCTGTTCCTGTATTTTATTATTTTTACCTGATGCCCCTTGCGTTTGGATGATGAAAAACTTACCTCATCAGCGTTCTTTTCCATAAGGTATTCGCCAATTTTACTCTTTACCGAATCCATCACAATCCTTTCCTCATCCCTTTTTTTGAAATACATCGAAAGCTGCTTTAATCCCCTGTGGCGAAGTGTGATAATAATTTTTTTAGGGTTTACTATTATCCTTATATCCACCTTGATGTTCCCCTGCCCTTCCTGATGCATGCTGAAAAGCTTGTCTGAAGCTTCATTTACAGCAAGAACGATTTCATCGCTTTCTTTCTCGCTTACTTTTTCCAGCGACAAAATATTTTCAAGGAAATTCCTTATCAAAAAAAAATATTTCTCCTGCTTTGGTATTTCTATTGAGTATTCCGTGCCTTTGTTCTTCTTTTCCATTTATTCTCCTTTAGGCCGTACCGCTTGTTGCGCGGCTCACTGTACCCCGCGTTTTTTCAATTCGTCCAGAGTCGTTTGTGCTTTCTCGATGCTTTTCAGTATTTTAATATCGTCCGGATTTATCTTAAGAGCCTCTTTCCACAGTTCGAGAGCTTTATCCATATCGCCGTCCGTATAGCATTTTATTCCGTCATAATAAAGCTTCTTTACTTTTTCCGCCTGGTCAGCAGTCAGTTTTACGCTTCCAGACCCTCCCGTGACCTGCGCATGCGCCTTGGCTAGGTAGGTTTTTATAATTGTATTGCTTGGTTCTATATGGTTTGCTTTGGTGAACATTACGACGGCATCATCATACCTTTTATTGACATAATATTCAACGCCTTTTGTAAAAAATTCCTTGGCGTCGCCTTTCATTTTAAACTTTTCATTCAACCCGTTTATATATGTTTGTGTATCCTTGTATTGCGGCTCTATCGATGACACATTCTTGAAATTTTCAAGGGCGCTTACATAGTTTTTATTGTTATAGCTTGCAATCGCCGCGTCATAATATTTCCCGACAAGCTCATTTGTAATGAGAGTTTTCAGCTGTTGTGCATCTTTGTAATCCTCGCTCCACTCGAGGGCCTTTGCCAGCATGCCAAGGGCCTCCTCGTATTTGGATTGTTTATAAAGTACGCCTGCTTTCTCAAAATATTCTTCTGCATTTGCCTCTTCCTTCTTTTTCAGTTCTTCGGCGATAAGTTCCTTTACCTGTTCTTTCAGCCGGTTCTGCCTGTCGGTTTGCTGCTCCTCAAGAGACATGCCAAAATCGTACGAAAGCGTAAAGCGCGAAAGCGCTCCAAGGTAGGAATCCATCCCGTAGGCGTAGTCAAATGATACGTTCGCAAACCTTACCCCTGCCCCGAAATTTATCTCAGAATCATTGTATCCGGCCCGCAGGCTCAGGATATCGAACAAATCCGTTTCAAACCCCGCCCTGCATTTTATCGCAGCGCCGTCGACTGAAAAGGCATCGGCAGTAATGTTAAATTTTACTTTGTCAAAATACAGTTTATAGAGAGCTCCTACGGTATAGGTCCTCGGAAGCTCCTCTTGTGTGGTTTTCATTGAAAACGTAGGGTTCATAATGTTATGAATAGCTGCCCCGAATCTCAGGTAAGGCACAGGCTCGTAAATGGCCCCAAGGTCTCCGCCAAACCCTATGGCGTTTAGGTTTATCAGGCTCATGTCGAAAAGGTTCAGGTTGAAACCCAGCATGAAATTAGTGCTCATTTTCGTAGCATATGAGACCGTGCCTTTGTATTCCTGGTATTGCGACGTGCCTGTAGCGAAGTCGTTTGCGTCGTAGGTATCAATGCCTCCTGTGTATACCCTGTATAATCCGAGGCCAACCGCGCCAAAATCAAGCAAAGGCTGGTCATATGTGGCCGAGTCATAAAGCGTTCCCGCATAAAGCGGGTAATGCAGCAGCGACAGTTCCTGCCTCTCAATATTTATTAATCCTGCCGGGTTCCAGTAAACTGCCGACGAATCATCGGCAAGTGCTGTAAATGCCCCGCCCATTGCAAGCGCGCGAGACCCGCTGCCTATCTCAAATATGCTGTCTGTCCCGTACGTGCCTGTCGCGGCCCGGAGCATTCCCTGCAAAAGAACAAACAATAATGGCAGTATAAATTTTCCCATCCACCTTTCCCATTTCCCTTTTCCCGATTCCCTATTCCCTATTCCCATTTTTATTATGTTCATCTCAGCACCACGACTTTTTTTATCAGTTTGGTGCCTGCGCCTGTTATATCATCTTTTACCTCAAGCACTGCCAGATAAACGCCGGATAACACTTTTTGTTTGGCGTCATTTGTACCGTCCCATGTGTCCTCATTATGTAAACCTGCCGGCTTGTCAATTTCGTTCAAAAGCAGCCTTACCGGCATGCCGTCAAGCGTGAATATCCTGATTGATACCTTTGAATTGTCCTGCAAATAATATTCAAAATGCGTTGTTTCTGCATCAGGATTGAACGGGTTCGGGAAATTATGATATGTCTGATTGTTTAAGACAGCCTGCTGCAGGGACAAAACAGATGATTTCATGTTGCCGAAATAGTCGCCTGACGCAGCCTGTATTGACGACGTCTGGTCCGTGCTTATGTCTGTGCCGTCGTCCAGTTCAATGTAAAAAGGCGTACCGGCGTTTGCCGCTATGTCGATTACCACCCTGAAGCTGTTCTGCGATATCATATTCACATCAAACGCCAAAGGCATTGATGTCAGGTTTATAAAAACATTCCCTGATGAGCCGGGCACTGCGCTTCCATAAATTGTGTTTCCTGAGGAGTCCATTATTCTTATTCCGGACAGCACTGAATTCGCGCTGATTATATCCCCTGCCTTGTCCCTGACGGTAAGCGTTATCCCGGTTATCTGCATGTTTACGCCGCTGGTATTTGCAAAATTGAATTGAAGTGCGTTCACCGCCGTCTGTCCGCCTACAGCCGAGACAGGCATCATGTTCTGGTGCCCGACTTTTATTATGTTCGTGCTTTGTATTATTGTAGCCAGGTTTGTCGCCATCGGGAAACTGTCGCTGTTTGAGGCTGATACTGTTATGTATCCTGCCGGATTGTTGTTGGCGTTTATAAATGAATTGTTGTTTATTGCCACTTTGAAGCTTGTCAGAGAAGCGTTTGACGCTATATCAGCCATAAAATAAACGGTCGTTGTATTGGAGTCGGCAATGAGTATGGGTGTCGAAGCGCTCAGGTAAAAAGGAGCGGCTGCGCTCATCGCCGAAAGCGTGGCTCCGCCGTAAAAATATGCGTCTGTCATGTCTGTTATCTGCGCAAAACTGAATACCGAGTCAGGAGGAAGCGTGTTTCCGTTGTTGTCATATACCGTCAAGGACACGCCGTTAAAAGCTACGCTTGATGTTCCGGCTGTGCCGGGATTGTACATGGACATCGCCATCATCATGACTTTTATCTGGGACCTGCCTACCTGCGTGGGAAGCATGCTGTCGTGCCATACGTAAAGAGACGTTGCCGGCGCAGCGTATATTGTGGTTGCGGCAACCGAGCTGTACCAAGGCATCGAAGGCGTGGCTGTCTTGGTCACCGCCATGTGTGAATTATCATCAGTTACGGACACCATAGAGGCAGATTGTATGGATGCCGTGAAGCTCACTGCCGAAGCAGTACCGGGTATGTCTGCGTACAGTGTAACGTAAATGTACGAACCCGGCGCAAGGCTCACCGTTGATGTCAGGGCCATCGGCACTATATTGCTCACTGCTGCCGCGGCAGTTGACAGAGTATTGCCGTTTCCGTCTATGAGGTACAGGTTGTTCACAGCCGTATTTGCGGCAATGTCGTTGTTTGAACCGTCTTTTAAATTAATTGTTATTCCGGAAAAATCCGCGTTAGCCGTGCCGCTCGCCGCAGTGTTATCTATCCTGAAAGCCATAAGCGGCACGCGGGTTTCTCCCATGGTCACTATGTTGGGAGCGAGCTGGCTGAAAGTATCAAGGCTTACCCCTGTTGCCTTATTTTCTACGTTTGTAAGGTTGGATTGCAGGGGAAAAGAATATCCTGATGTTGCCGTAGTGTTTACCACCTGAAAGCTGTTTGCGTCGACAGCGTACATGTCAGACGCGGCGTTCAAAACAACCCTGAAACTGCTGTTCAGGTATGAAGGCGCTATGTCAACCTCGACACTGACCGTGACTGGGCTTGCCGTTGAGATAACAATAGGCGAAGTGAGGTTTAAGGTTATCCTGCCGCCTGAGAACGATGTCGTCGCTCCGTATACGGTTGAACCGTCAGGACTGGTTATCATTATTTCATTTATTGCATTTGCCGGGTTTAAGGTGTTACCTGAATTGTCCTCCACGTATAAATAAAGCCTGGTGAGCATTATACTGGCTGTCCTGGTGTTGCCCACATCCGTCAACACCAGGTTCATTGCGGGCACATTCATCTGGCCGGTCGAAACATTAGCCGGTATCAGGCTTGTGCCGGCTGCGTTTAAAAGTGTTGCCTCTTCCTGTATTATTGTTGCTGAAGAATCCATCGGGAATGAATATGTTGCCGCCGGCACAAACGAAATGCCGGCTTTTGAGTTATTGTAATCATTCCCTGTCAGCCCTGTCTGAGGCAACTCAAGCTTGAAGCTTGAATCCGGGTTTATTGTATTGCTTGTTATATCGGCAATACAATACAGGTTGATTGAAGATCCGGCGGCGATCGTCACTGCCTGGCTTAAAACGCAGTTCAGATACTGCGTTGAAGCCATATTTGTAGTGGAAAAATACGTATTTATCCCGTCTGTTATGGTGATCTCTGACAGGGCCAAAGATGCCGGCTCTGTATTTGATGAAGCGTCCTTAACAGTCAGGTTTATGCCTGTCACCGACACAGCCGAATACCCGGCCGGGTTGGCATTTGAAAGTGTAAGAGTCATTACATATACATTCTGCTGGTTCGTGGACACGGCCGGCGGCATCATGTCCTTGTAGGACACCTGCACCGAGCTGCTTTCCTGCTGCATGATTATGTTTTTGGTGTTCATTGGGAAAGAGTCGCCGCTGTCTGCCGTGACAGCCACTGTGCCTGTTACGTTTCCGGCAGCTATGGACAGGTAAAAAACCGCGTTAAACGTAGCGCTGGCCGCGTCAAAATAAATATATCCTGTTGTGCTCGACTGGGCAGCTATTGATACCGGGCTCGACGCAATATTAAGGTATATATTTGCTCCTGTCCCAAGCGACGTGCTCGCCACTATGTTGTAAGAATTGTTCAAATAATATATGGTCCCGATAAGCGCATCTGCGTTTGCGTCAGTGCCGTCCTGATTTTTCGCGCTTATTGTAATGCCTGTTACATATGCCGCAAGTGAGCCGACATTGGAGAATCTAAAAGACATGGCCGGAATATGAGTCTGGCCCGTTGATATAACAGCCGGTGCCGTGTCAGTGTGCAGGATTTTGATTCCAGGCGTCAGATAAATTGTAGTGTAACTTGACCTCATCGGGAACGTGCCTGCTATTGATGTTATCGGGCTCGCGCTGTTTACGTCAAAGGCTGATATATTGGCTGCCTGGCTCAGATCAAACTGGAAATAAAGCCCTGTTGTTGATGACGCCACGTTCGCGTACACCGTAACCGTGGACGAGGTCCCGGCCGGGAGTGTCAGCCCTGCCGCAAAAGGTATGTACACCTGGGTACCTGTTGACGGCACCAAAGTGACTGAACCATAAGTGGTTGACAGGCCGTTTGTGATCGCAATTCCGGAAATTACGTTTGAAGGCACAATGCCTGTCCCCGTGTTATCCTCGACTGTAATTGTTATGCCGCTTATTTCCGCTATTGAGCTGCCTGCAGGGTTTGGATTTGAAAAATTAAGATAAAGTACAGGCACGCTTGCCTGGTCCTGGTTTACCGTAGCAGGCATCAGGCTGGCATCTGACAAGCTTAAAGACGTTGTCTCGTTCTGTATTGTAGTATACGATGTCCTCATGTCAGGGAATGTGTCAGGTGAAATCGCCTGCACGGTCAAAATATTGTAACTGTTCGCGTCTCTCGCTATTATGTCCGTGCTCTGGCTTAAATCAATTTTAAACCCTGGCACCGAAGCCGCAGTGCTTATATTGCCTGTAATAAAAATCTGTTTTGTGACGCCAGGCTGTACTACAATGGGCGTGGTAAGCGCTATTGAAATATAAGCACTGCTGTTCGGCAAACTTAATATAGCAGCGTACGTGTTGCCGCTGCCGTCTGTTACATAGAGAGCTGAAAGCGCGTTTGCCGCTATTATTCCGTTGTTATTAATATCCTGGATGTAAATTCCTACCCTTGTTATTTCCATATCTGCGCCGTTTGAACCGCCCGGATTATTGAAATTCAGCTGCATCAGGCTTACCCCTGTCTGACCCTTGTCAACAGCCAGTGGTATTAAACTGGCGTGCGAGACAGCACAATATGGTACTGCCTGTTGTATTATGGCTGCCGATGTGTTCATCGGAAAAGAATCTCCGTTCATTGCTGCTACCGTGATTGGCAGACCTGTATTCGCGTCGCAAAAAATTACATTGTTTCCTGAACTTATGGAAAGCATAAAGGACCCCGACTGCAGGGTGTTTACAATGTCAACGTATACCCCGACGCTCACCGTCTGGGAGACAGGCACCTGTATCGGCGTACTGAAAGGCAGATAAAAAGGCGATACAGATGACGGTATGTTTGTGACATTGCAGTAGATATTCGAATTGCTGTCTTGTATTAGCACGGATTTTATTGCCCTTGTCGGGTTGATCACGGTATTTGTATTGTCCTTGACCGTCAACGTTATGCCTGTAAGCATTACGTTGGCCGTGCCGCTTACATTCGGGTTGTAGAGGTTCAGGATTTCAGAATATACGTTTGTCTGGCCAGTTGATACCGTTGACGGCATGACGTCGTTGTGTGATACATAGGCCAGCAATGGCAAAAGCTGCACATTTGTAATCCCTGATTTCATCGGGAAAGAATCCACAGGGTTTGCCTGCACGGTTGCGGTGCTTGGCAGATATCCGACGTCCGCGGTCTGGGACAGCTCAAGCGCAAAAGCAGTTGTAGTTGCCGTGCTCGTGATGCTCACAAATATGGATATTGTATCGGCGGTTGATGCTCCTATGGTCAATCCAGTTGCAAAAGGCATGTAAATCTTGCTTGTACCGGGTATTGATGTTGTCGAATAGTCGGTGTTGCCCCTGTCGTCCACTAGGTAAATCCCCTGCAGGATTGACGACGACGCCATGCCGGCGCCTGTCTGGTCTATTACGGTAATAGTCAGACCTGTTATTGATATTGTGCCTGAAGTGGTGTTCGCAAACTGCAGTATCATTGGCATTACGCTGTTCTGCCCATCTGTCACCGTGGCAGGCATAGTGCTTGTATGCAGGACCTGTATGTTCGTGCCTGCCTGTATGGTTATATAGTCAGCGAACATCGGGAATGAATCAGGCGTTTGTGCCGCCACCGTGACATACAGCCCCTGGTTTTCGTCAACAGCTGACAGGTATTGTGCCGCGCTCAGGCCGAGCTGGAACTGCGGTTGCGACGCAAGGGATGAGATGTTTACCGCGGCTGTGATTGTCACGTTTCCGTTTGATGCCGACGGACTGACCAGTACAGGGTTTGTAAAATTGCAGTATAAATACTGGGACGAGCCTATGCTCGTTATTGTGCCGAACACATTCGCTGGATTTCCCTGCTGGTAAAACGTAAGCCCTGAAAACACAGTGTTGGCGCTTATGTACCCGCTGGAATTCTGCACCGTGAGCGTAATGCCTGTGATGACGTCGCTTGAGGCTGAAGCACCGCCCGGATTTGCGAATATCAGGTCCATTATCTGTATGCCCGGCTCTCCTTTCGTCACAGACCCTGCTGAATCAGCCGCATGCGAGACATTTACGGTCTGCTCCCTGGACTGAATCATGGCAATGCCGCTCTGCATCGCAAAGGAATCGTTTGCCGCTGTAACTGTTATCGGCGTTCCAAGGCTGAAGTCAGTCGCGTTAATTGCTGAAGCCGCCATAACTCCGGCCTTGAAATAAATTGCGGTAGCAGGGTTTGCAATTGAAAACCTCGCAGTGACCGTGGTGCCGCTCCCTGAAGAAAGCACAATCGGCGTTGCAAGCTGTATATTTATCGAGCTTGACGTGGCCGCTATCGACGAATCTGCATAAACTTCGCTGGTGTTACCGTAAGCATCAATGTGCACATCATTAATGGCGCTGTTTGCCGCTATTGTAGTCCCCGTATTGTCAGCAATTGTGAACTGAATGGCGTTTATAGCCGCCAGTCCGCCGGCCGTATTAGCAAAATATAAAAGCATAGCGCCCACAAACTGCTGTCCCATATTCACAAAAGAAGGCATTATACTCGTATGGGTCACATTCACGCTCGTTGCCTGGCTTAAAATCTGCGCCGCAGATGTCCTCATGGCAAAAGAATCACCTGATATTGCCTGAGCGTTTACAGCGGCCATAGTGCTGTAATCAACGGCATTAATTGAAGAAGGCGCGTTAAGGTTCAGCGCCACATAACTTTCTGTCGGATTTGCGGATATGTTGATGTAAATATTTATTGTTGATGATGAAGAAAGCGCGAGGATAACAGGCGCCGGGAAATTCAGGTAAACCTGGCTCCCGGTGGACGGTATAGAAGAATATGAAATTATAGTATTGTTTGAAGCGTCAAGTATGGTAATCCCTGAAAGCACCGTGGACGGCGCAATGGCATTTCCGTTGTTATCCTGCACGTTCAGGGTTATTCCCTCTACCGCTATCTGGTCATAGTTGCCTGAGTCAGGGTCTGTCAGGGTCAGGTTCATTGCCTGTACCCAGGCCTTGCCCTGCGCCACATAGGCAGGCATGAGGCTTGTATGGGACACTCCGAGGTATGATGGCGTATTTGGAGTTGATGTGCATGTAGGTGTAATAGTGTAAGTCGGCGTATTTGTGGTCGTTACAGTGGAAGTAGGCGACCAGGTAGATGTCCATGTAATTGTAGGTGTCGGTGTAAGTGTCCATGTTGATGTTTCTGTCGGTGTTCCTGTCATTGTGCCTGTTGGCGTACCCGTAGGAGTCGCTGTCGGCGTAATTGTGCAGGTTGGCGTCCCTGTCGGCGTCGCTGTAATTGTAAGAGTAATTGTGCAGGACGGTGTAATTGTCCATGTATTTATTATCTGTGTAGATGTCGGCGTTATAGATACTACCGGAGAATTTGTTGAAGTATATGTCGGCGTATTTGTCGTCGAATTTGTAAATGTTGGCGTGTTTGTATATGTAGGAGATACAGTAGGGGTTTTTGTACATGTAGGGGTCCATGTATATGTGCCTGTCGGCGTGCCAGTACGCGTTATAGACGGGGTCGATGTCGTTGTAGGCGTGTTTGTCGGTGACAATACTTTGGTATTTGTGTAAGTCGGTGTCGCTGTATAGGTTCCTGTATATGTTGGCGTAGAAGTTGCAAGGCAGTTTCCCGGTGCTATTTCAAGGGATAAAATATCTGCTTTTTTAGCGACTGAAAATTGGTAGTACATATTATAGGTAGCTGGCCCGCCTGTAAAATAATCATCACCTTCAGTCCACTGATTGTCGTAAGCGTAAGTTGTTAGCCACCGCTGTGTCTGGCCCGTGCCCTCAGTAATCGTGCCGTTAGCTCCATAATAGGTCAGCATATTTACTATTATGCTCGAATTATGCAAAGTTGTTATTGATACACTCGGCGTTTTTGTGGTGCTGGTGTAAAAATCTGTGGCTGTGGCGCCTAACGGGCTTGATTGGTTCACCCCCATGTAGCTTATCGCACCGGCTTGAATCGGCGCTGAATCGCCTATATTTACCACTACGTTGTTTGTGCCGTTTGGCGGGTTTATCAGATACCATATTTCCTCGTCATCGCCGTTCGGGTTGCTGGATCCCGGCTCTTTCAGGGCCGGCAGCATAGCAACCCCGCCATAAGTAATTGCCGTAACCGTATCGTTTGTTGCGCTTCCCTGAATATTCACCTGCACGAGCAACAAGGAGTTTGTGCCGCTGCCAATGGTATGAGAAAAAGTCGCGCTTGTTACATTTGCGCCTTCGCTGTCATAAGAGGTTTCAAAATCATAGCTTATGCTGCAGGTGACCAAAGTCGGCGTTGCAGTCAGCGTGGGAGTAATTGTCCATGTAGGTGTATTGCTCACAACCGGGGTGTTTGTCGGAGACATTACTGGTGACACTGTCATAGTGGGCGTGCAGGGATTGCAGACTTCCGCGTATACTGAACCTATGGATGCTGCATATGTGCCTGTGCCCCAGGTAGCCGGCCATGTTGGGAAAGTGCCGGTCGCGACTGTGTTTTCGCTATTTGCAGGGGCTCCTGCAGTGTCATAGGAAAAATATGGGCCGCTGATGGAAATCTGCAAGGTCAGCCAGTAATATCCGGCTGTTGTTATGACATAATTAAGCGGTGCCCTGTTCCATCCACTAACCATTGTCTGTGGACTGCTTACAGCCAGCATTGATGCTGGTGCACCGGACGAGTCAGAGTATATAGCAAATGCAATTTCTCCTGTTGCGCCGCTCGCGCAATACTCATCCATATACTGGACCGTGCCTGTATTTAAATAGATTCTCGAGGCAGCCATTTGGCCCGTATTAACACTGCCCGAGTCTGCGCCTACATGTGTATTTCCTTGATCGTCGCATATCATGGTTTGCGTTATTGTTGGCGTGATTGTCGGCGATATTACAGGAGTACTTGTCGGAGTGTTTGTCGGAGTAAGAATAATACCCAGCACCTCGACACCCCATCCGTATCCGGTTTCAGTTGTATAGTCTGGATTAAAATTCTGCGAGAGGCTGTAAGCTGATGTTGCCCCCGGCGAATAATCGCTCATATCAAAGCCCGGGGCAACCGAACCTAATGTCGCCTGGTTTGCAGTCACCCTGACTGTTCCTTTGGCCGCGCCGTAATTGATACTGCTGGTTAGAGTTCCCTGCATTAAAAGCATCTGCATAATTGTGCTGGTGGTGCTGGTCGGCGTAAAATTAAATGCCACGGTTATCGCCTGGTTGCTGGATCCGGTGCTGTAATTGGTGGCGTTAACGCTCGTGGTTCCTATGGGCGAGGTGCATGCCGCATTGCTGTATGTCCACCACCTGTACCGCCACGAACTTGCTCCGCCCAGGGCAGTAGTGCCGCCGGATATGCTGAGAGCCCCGCCTGAAGACGGGTTGGCAATATAATATAGAGCCCTATAAACTGTTTGTGTCGTGTTGTATGTTATAATTCCCCCAATGTTTGTCATTGCCGTACCGCCGTAGGTAATCGTGCCGGCTGTTGTTTGCCAGAAATTTCCGGAGCTCTCTATTTCCACAAACAGGACATAGCAGCCCCCGGCAGAAGTACCAAATGTAAGGGTGGATGTAGCGCTGTTAGCTGTGAGTGCAGCCGAGCTGGTAAAATCGCTGTCATAGCCTGGGTTTGCGGCTGCCGAGAATCCGGCTAAAACCAAAACTGCAAATAAAATTATAAATAAAGCAATTGCCGTTTGTTTTAATCTTATACCGCCACTTGTTTTTTTCATTTATCCCCTATACCCTTTTCATATAGTTTGTTAATTTTATCAAAAGCTTCTGTTGTCTTTGCCTGACAGCCTGAAAAAGGCAATGTCAGTTTGAATACAAGCTCAATTCTATCAGCATCATTATTATAAACTAGCCCGGCTATATCGCCCTTCATGGCATATACCGGGAATTCTTTGCCTTTATGGTCACCAACCGTTACTTTATAATTTTTTCCTGTGAATTCGTAGCCGTTTGCGATAAGCGCATCTAATTTATTGTGTTTTTTATTTTCATCCACAAGAACACTCCTCCATTAATTTCTTTGTCCCTCAGCCCATAAGTGATTTTTTTTATAAAATTTTTTAAAATGATGTAATTTTTACATTTATTGCTTTTTTGTGATTTCTATTAATTTTTATCATATTTTAATAATTTTGTCAAGAAAATACTGCTTTATCCATCATAAATTTATTAAACTCTATATTACAATATAATAAATCATATTAGATTATATGATAATATACATGACTATTTTTCTTATATTAAATATAAATAAAGTATATATACTAGATTATATTAAACCAAATTAGATTATAAACTGATTATCGTACAGAAATTTCCTACAGAAGTGAAGCATCCCAGACTAAAGCCTGGGTATTCTTATTTTAAAAATGCTTTTATCGCGTCAATAACAGTATCATATGATTTTATAAGTTCGTCGAATTCAACAGATTCGTATATTGTCTTTACCTGCGGGTTCATTGACGCGACGACTATGTTTCCCCCGCCTTTTTTTGCTGCATTCATACTGCCGAGTATTGTTCCCCATCCCATGCTGCTTACATAATTTGTTAATGAAAAATCAATGATAATTTTATATATATTTTCCTTCATCATGTCCTTGATCCTGTTTCCCAAAATGGTACACGCCTCTGTTTCTACCTGTCTTGCGCATTTTATTATGCCTATATCGCCTTGCTTCTCTACTCTGAATTCATTATCCATATTTACACCTCTTGCACAATTATATCAGCACATCTTTTGCTGTCAACCGCTGAAATTTCCGGTAATACAGGCTCAATGTGTGTTAAAAGGAAATTATGGGGGTTAAATCTTAAATTCAATGCCAATGCCTATCGGATTTGACGCAGGGTCAAGGAGCCAGTTGGTAGTCATTGCAAGAAAATCATACCAAAAATGCCCGGCGACCGACTTGCCTATATTATAATTATCCTCCTGCACTTCGTGCCCGAATGCAAGCCCTGCCAGAGTGGCAAAAACAACCTCGCTTAAAGGGTTCCCAAGCCCCGGGTTCAGCGCGTGTGCCGCCCCAAATGTCGCGGCAGTTATGGCAAGCCCGGCCTCTTTCCCGAGCTTATAATCAAGCAAGGGTAAAATCTCTCCCCTGAATATCATTTCTTCTGCCACGCCCGCGCCATAGCTGGCGCCGAATGACATTGTCTCGTAATATAGCGTGCCCTGGTCCCTGCTCATCTTTGTGCCAAGTGCCCGCACATGGAAAATGTCGTTAAAAACCTTTGTTCCCGAAACATGCGTGCTTGCCCCGTCCGCAATGCCCAGCGCGCCCATCAAAAGCACAAACGGGCACAGGGCCTTGTCAGGCTCAAACGGCGCTTTTAAAAGCTCATTATACGGCGTAGGGTCGTATTTGAAGTCCCTGCCGTTTTCCTCGGCTATCTTTTTAACTTCTGCGTTTTCTTCCTGGATATAATTCCATTTGTCTATTACGTAAAGCTGTCCTGCAAAAAGCAAAGGCATGTTCCATTCGGACATAGAGCTGTTTAGTCTGCCGTTGATAGCTATTCCGGTCGCCAAAAATGCGATCTCGCCTGCGGCAAACATTGAGCCTGTCAGGTTGTCGCCCTCGCTGAAATGCGTGCTGCCCGGCAAAATGTAAATAAGGTATGGCAGCCTGTCCGCAAAAATATTTCCTGTTGTCATGCCGGTTATAATTAAAAAAATCAGGATTATGATTGGAAGTTTTATTTTCATTTTTGTCCCTTGTCGTTTGTAAGTGGCGCCTTGAACTTTGACCCTTGAACTTTTTCCTATCGTTTTTTCTTCTTTTTCCGCAGCATAGCCTTTGCTTCCTTGACTACGTGCTTTTCAGTAAGGCCATATTTCACATATAGCGCCTCAGGCGTGCCTGATTCTGCAAACTCGTCGTTTAAACCGATCCTTCTCAGTAAGGCAGGCTGTTTTGCAGACAGCACTTCGCTGACCGCGGACCCAAGCCCTCCTATTATGCTGTGCTCTTCTATCGTAATTATCTTGCCCGTTGTTTTTGCCGAGTTGATTATCGCCTTTTCGTCTATAGGCTTTATCGATGGCATGTGAAGCACTTCTGCCTTTATTCCCTGCTCCGCGAGCATCTTGCCTGCTGTCACTGCCTGATAAAGCATTACTCCCGTGCTTATTATTGTAATATCTTTGCCTTTTTGCATCACATGCGCCTTTCCAAACGCAAACTTATAATTACTGTCGAAAAATACCTCTGTGGTCATCCTGGCAAGCCTTACGTATACCGGCGACTCGTTATAATCAACCAGGAACTCTATTAATTTTTCCGTCTCTATCGAGTCTGCCGGCGCTATTACTTTCATGTTCGGCAATGCGCGCATTATCGCCATGTCCTCGCACGCCTGGTGCGTTGGCCCATCCTCTCCGACAGATATGCCTGAGTGTGTTACCACGATTTTTACAGGCAGGTTCGGGTAACATATGGAGTTCCTTATCTGCTCCCACGGCCTTCCTGAGCCGAACATCGCAAAAGTGGAGGCAAAAGGCTTCATGCCCATTGCCGCAAAGCCTGCCGCAGTGCCCATCATGTCCTGTTCTGAAATTCCCATATCAAAAAACCTTTCAGGGAATTTCTTGCCGAAACGCAAAGTCTGTGTGGATTTTGCCAGGTCGGCGTCCAGTACTACTATGTCTTTGTATTTTTCACCAAGGCGCGCCAGGGTGTCGCCATAGGTGTTCCTCATTGATGTTTTCATTTCTTGCAGCTCCTCAGTTCGTTCAACGCGCGAGCGCACTCTTCCTCGTTTGGCGCCACGCCGTGGTACTCGACTTTTCTCTCCATAAACGAAATGCCTTTTCCCTTGACCGTCCTTGCTATTATTATTGTCGGCATGCCCTTTACTTTGGCGGCGTCCTCAAAAGCGTCCACTATAGCCTCATAATTGTGCCCGTCTATTTCTATCACGTTCCAGTTAAATGCTTTCCACTTGTCCACCACAGGCTCAAGCCCGGCCTTTACCTCGCCGATGCTGCCGTCTATCTGGAGCCCGTTATAATCAAGTATGGCGCATACATTATCCAGGTGCCTTGTAGATGAGGTCATTGCCGCCTCCCATACCTGCCCTTCCTGTATCTCGCCGTCGCCCAGCATTACATATATCCTTGAGTCAAGGCCCTTCATTTTTGCCGCGAGTGCCATGCCGTTTGCTATTGAAAGCCCCTGCCCAAGCGAACCTGTCGTCATGTCGACTCCCGGAGTCTTCCTCATATCAGGGTGCCCCGAAAGGTCCTCGTCTATTTTCCTGAGCTTTTTCAGCTTTTCCTCTGGGAAAAAGCCGGCCTCCACGAGCGCGGCGTAAAGTGCAGGCGCTGCATGGCCCTTTGACAGCACAAACCTGTCCCTGTTTTCCCATTTTGGTTTTTTCGGGTCTATGCGCATCACGTGCAGGTACAGGGTAGCTATTATGTCCACGGCTGATAAGGATCCGCCCAGGTGCCCGGACTTTGCCTCGCCGAGCATCTTGATTATATTTTCCCTCATTTTACGCGCATTGTCTTCAAGGTTTATGATTACTTCATTGTAATCCCTGTAAAACCCGCCGCATTTTTTCCGGTCTGCCAGAAATACGTCAAGCTCCTCTTTTGTTGCCAGGCTCTCCTGCGCACCGATTGACCTTGTTATAAGCGCTCCTGCAGCATTGCCGTAATCAATGGCGTCTATGACAAACTTTCCGTCTGCTATTGCCACTGCTATAGCGCCGACAAAAGCGTCGCCGCTTCCGACCGTATCCGTGACTTCAATGCCGTATCCGTGGAAAACCGTCGCTCCGTGCTCGTTTACAAGCAATGTGCCTTCCTTGCCCATGGTTATAATTACGTGGTTGACTCCCAGCTTTCTCAATTCCCTCGCTGACTGCGTGCCTGTCTCCATGTGTGATATTACCCTGTCCGTGAGGTAGCCGCCTTCCCTCTCGTTCATTATGACTAAGTCCATGCCGCGCAGCACCTCTTTAATCTCGTGTACTTTCTTGTCGCCCGCCGACCCTATGTTCAGTATTGTTTTTACCCTGTGCTCTTTTGCTATTTCAATGGCTTTTTTTGCAGTATCGACCGGTATTTCGGTGCATATGACGACCACTTTTGAGTTTTTGATGGCGTCTGCCGCGCGCTCCACGTCCGCTGGGGTAAGGGCGTTATTCGCGCCCATGTAAAGGGTTACTTTATTGCCTTTTTTGCCTGTGGTATTCACAAGCGCAACGCCTGTAGTCAGGTTCTTGTCTTCTATAAAATAATCCAGGTTGATATTCGGGTGCCTTAGGTTTTTCATGGTCACTTCAGGCAGAGGGTCAACGCCTTTTTTTGCAACAAAATAAACTTTTTTTCCCAGCCTGGCAATCGCAACCGCCTGGTTTGCGCCTTTTCCTCCGGGCAGGAAGAATAAATTATCTCCGGCTACCGTCTCTCCTCTTTCAGGCATCTTTGGCGTCTTTACTATAACGTCAAAATTTATGCTGCCTATGACTGTTATCGCGTCCTGCTGCATTAAAAGCTCCTTTTTCCTGATTCCGCATCAAGAAACTCTAAAATAAAAACAAAAAATTTATAAAATTTTAAATTGCCGATTATTATACAGATTTTTTAAATTTTTTCTATTATTTTTTTCAGACAGTTGATATATTTTTTTAACAGAGCCTTCGTGGATTTTGACGTCTTTGCCTCTGCATAAATATGAAAAACCGGCCTGTCGTTGTCCGGTATCACCAGCGCCCGGCCGCCTTTTTCCCGGAACTGAATGCCTTCTATGTCGCCCGCGCCGGATTTTTTCATTGCTATCAGCTGTTTCATCAGGGTACCCCTTATCTCAAGCGGCACCGGAATTTCCTCCGCAAGCTTTGAATAATCCGGTACTTCGTCCACCAGTTTTGACAATGGCTTTCCGTAGTACGCCAGAAGCTCAAGGAATTTCACAGTGGACATCATCGCGTCAAAAGACGGTTCAAATTCGGAGAATATGTAGCCACCCTTTTCCTCCGCCACAAAATCAGCCTGTTTCGTATCGGAAGCCTTCATCATGGCCCTGTATGTGGTACCGACCCTTATTAATTTGCCTCCAAGCTTGCTCACCATGCCTTCGATTTTATTGGTTACATTTACCGGCACAGCTATAGTAGATTTTTTGTTTTTATTAAGGAACAATCTGGTCATGGTCATGAGCGCCTGGTCGTTTAAAAGCGCCCTGCCCTTGTCGTCTACAATAAAAATCTTCTGGCAGCCGGCGTCTATCATTACGCCTGCCGAGGCTTTCAGGGTCTTTACCATTTCAGCCAGCCTGTCGAGCGATTCTTTTACCATCTCGGGCGTACGTGTAAGCCTGCTTTCATCCGTATGGGCGTTCAAGGCTATAACTTCGCAGTTCAATTCTCCCAGTATCGACGGGAATATATTGACCGCGCTTGAATATGAATAATCTATAATGATTTTAAATTTCTTTTCCTTTATTTTTTCCACGTCAACGGAATGCATGAACCCTTCCCTGTAATATTCAAGCGCCCTCGGAGGGTAAAGTATCGTCCCGACTTTGTCGTTTTCAGCGCGCCTGTATTCCTCCCTGAAAAATGACGATTCTATTGATTTTTCCCATGAAAAAGAAGTGTCGAGCCCGTCGCTGTCAAAAAATTTTATATCAAGCATTTTTTCGTCGTAAGGAGATTTCCTTATATGGAAACCCGGCACTTTCAGCGACTTACCGACGTATTTTGTCACGGAAAGTGGCATTATCCTCATGTCGTAAATATTGACTCCGGCCGACAATATTCCTGCCATCATGCTGCGCTCTATCATGAAAGAGCTCCTGTGGTAATCCCTGCTTACAAGCACATAGCCGCCTGCCGGCATTGCCGAAGCGTAGGCCGCGCCTATTTTTGCCCCTATTTCAGGCGTGAGTTCCTTGTTTGCCACCGCGGTTATTCCGTAAGCGTCAAAAAGATGGTTGCTCCACCTCTCGCCCCATATTAATGAAGACGATACTGTCGAAAAATCATCCACTTTTTTGTTTGGCCACAGCTTTACTTCCGGCTGTATAATTGTCTCTTTCCCAATGAAGCAGTTGTCCGATATTACCGCGCCGACCCCTATGTAGGCTTTCCACCTGATTTTGTTCCCTGTGCCCAGTACTGCTTCTTTTATATCAACTTCCTTTTCTATTGTATTTTTGTCCCATATTATCGACTTGACTATTTTGGCCCCGCTGTCGATATAACAATCGCTGCCTATCACGGAGTTTGCTATCTCAACCCCTTCTTTTATTATGCAGTTGTCGCCTATAACAACCGACTCTCTAAGCACTGCCGACGGGTCTATTTTCACGTTTTTGCCTATCCAGATGTCCCTGCCTATATTTCCGCGCCTTTCCCCCCTGATCTCGCAGTCAATATCGCCTTTTAAAATATCCTCATGGGTATGCCTGTATTCCGCAAGCGTACCAATGTCACGCCAGTACCCGTTTGCGATATGGCCGTAAATCTTTTCCTTTTTTTCAAGTAAATCCGTAAACAGGTTCTTGCTCGCGTCATAGTTTGTGTCTTTTGGTATATAGCTGAATATCTGCTGGTCGAAAATATATATACCTGCGTTGATTGCGTCTGAAAAAACCTCTCCCCATGATGGTTTCTCAAGCATCTTTTTTACCCTGCCCTCATTGTCTGTTATAACTATGCCGTAACGCAGCGGGTCCTTCACGTGCGTCAAAACTATTGTGGCAAGGGCATGCTTTTTATTATGAAAACTTATGGCGTCTGTCAGGTCGAAATTTGTGAGCAGGTCGCCTGATATCACCAGGAACTGGTCTGATTTCAGTTCGTTGTATGCGGTTGTCAGGCATCCGGCTGTCCCAAGGTCCCTGTCTGATGTTACATATTTTATTTTAACGCCGAACCTGGAACCGTCTCCCAGGTAAGACGTAATTACCTCAGGCTGGAAAAACAGCATTATTGTTATATCTTTCATATTGTGCTTTTTAAGGTGGTTAATAGTATGCTCGAGCATCGGGATGTTCATAATGGGTACCATTGGCTTTGGTATGTTAACCGTAAGCGGCCTGAGCCTGGTTCCAAAGCCTCCGGCAAGTATAACTGCTTTCATATCTGCCTCCGGAAAAATATTTATTGAAAAACTTAATCTTTAACTATTATATATAATTCAAATGATATTGTCAATTTCTCAGGGTGGTTTTTCTTATGGAGATAATTGAAGCTTTTATTGTCCTAAAAAAGTTTCTACCTTTTCAAGGTTGTCATATATTTCGGGAAGTTTAGCGCAGTCGCCGGATTTGGCCTGCTCAATTGCCGTGCGCAAAGGTTGTTCTGCAGCAGTATTCTTAAATGAATCAATAACATGCATAGTTGATATTACCCTCAACATGCCCTGATCCTGCCTTTTTGCGAATTCGATTGGCTCTTCTTCTGCAGTGTTCACTTTATTTTTCTTGGCATTGGCGTTATAATTATCCCTATAAATATTGAGCCAGGTATCAAGGACTTCAATAAAGTCTTCTGAATTCACTTGGCATTACCTCCTATTTATTTTTGACCTTATCAATTAAATTATAACAATATTGTTGAAAAAAGTCAATAATTCTGACAATATTTTTTACGTAATATAAAAAACTTGAAAATACAGCAAAGATATGTTACAATTTACCTAACCTAACAAAATATAAAAAGGGAGTTTTCCATGAAAATACTGGGTTATGAAGATGTTTTTAACTCTAAAACATGGGAAGAAATACAGTCTTTATTGGCACAGCTGTTAAATATAGGCATACGCATTGTTTCCGAAGACGGCAACGTAAGCATCGAGTATGACTCCCTCACCCCTGTCTGCGATATTTTCCAGAGCTGTGATAAAAACAAAAAAGCCTGCAAGGGATTCCACGAAAACAATAAAACCTCGCCAGGCAGCATGTGCATGTGCCCTGGAATGATAATTTTTCATGCCCTGGAAACCGAGTTTTTTTACAAAACTTTTAAGCTTAATATCACGGCTTTATCCAGTGAAGTAAGCGATGATTTTCTCCGGAAGCTATCGTCTGATGCGGGCATTGATTTTTCAAGAATAAAATCCGTTTATGCCTCAATGTCGTCTTATTCCGAAGAAAGGCTGAAAGGCTGGGCTGATTTTATCAAGATCATGTTCACAAAGGTAATGGAGCCCGTGATGCAGACAAGCATCATGTACCTGGCGGAAAAGGAAAAAGAGGAGGAAATATACAAGTTAAAAAATCTCATGCAGTCAAGCGCCGCCATCAATTCCACCAAGGACCTCCACCAGCTGCTGCGCATTATAGATGAAAGCGTGGAAAAAATAATACAGGCTGAAAAAAGCATCATTTTCATGGCCGACCATGACATCGGGGAGCTTTATTACAACAGCGCCGGCAATGACCGTGATTCCCTGATAAAAACAACCCACATGAAAATCGGTGAGGGCATAATGGGCACAGTCGCCCAGTCCGGCATAACTATTATAGTAAATGATATTTCAAAAGAACCGCGCTTTATCGAACCCGAGCAGCTTGAAGGAATTGAAATAAAATCCCTGATATGCACGCCGCTTAAGACCAGTTCCGGCGTCGTAGGTGTCATAAAAGCCATAAACAAGGTTGAAAAATTCGGGTTCTCATCAAGCGACGCTGCTTTCCTCGAGGCTATCGCGTCACAGGCATCCATAGCTATTGAAAACGCAATCATCTACGAAAATATGGAGGATGCCGCATTCAAGCTCAACTACCAGTTAAAAAAAGCCAACCTGAACCTCGAATATGAAAAACGCAGGGTTGAATCAATAATTAAGAACATGGAAGACGCTGTAATTGCGATCAACAGGAATAACAGGATTGTTCTGTTGAATAAAAAGGCTGAAAAAATGTTCCTTTTGAAGGCAAAGGACGCGTTAAATGCCCCTTTTGAACATTATATTAAAAAGCCTGAAATAGTCCACGGGCTCCTTAAATCCGCTGAAACAAAAACCACCATAAAATCGGAAATTATAGTCCCGATAGGCGACGAGGACCACATTTTTGCCGCTGTTTTTGCGTCAATTATGGACGAAGACAGTACATTTGCCGGTAATGTAGCGGTTTTCAGGGATATAACCGAAGTAAAAAAACTTGATAACCTGAAGACTGAATTTTTGCATATGGTCGCGCACGAGCTGAGGACTCCCCTTACGCCTATTACCGCTTATTCCCAGCTTCTTCTTGTAAAGAACCCCAGCGAGGAAAAAGTAAAAAAATACGCGACCTTAATGTTCCGCGAGACGCAGCGAATGGGAGCCATGCTTAACGACCTGCTCGATCTGTCAAGAATAGAAAGCGGAAAGGGCCTGACCCTTAATATATCCCCTACAGATTTAAAACAGCTTGTAGAAAATGTATACTCTACTTTCAAGGACTCTTCCCCCAAACATACCATAGTGCTTGATACACCCGATAGCTTTATTGCGAATGCGGATAAAGACAAGATAACCCAGGTTCTCATTAACATGCTGTCAAACGCGCTGAAGTACTCGCCTGACGGAGGCGAAATAAAAATAAAACTTTACGACGGTGATGGAAAAGCGTATATTTCAGTTCAGGATTCCGGTATAGGCATACCTGCGGACCTGATCCCAAACCTATTCGAGAAATTTTACAGGGTGCAGGATGCAAAGGTCAATAAAATCCAGGGCACAGGCCTTGGCCTTACAATAGTAAAAAAAATAATGGAATACCACAAAGGCGGGGTTAAGGTTGAAAGCGTCGAGGGCAAAGGCTCCACTTTTACCATTTTTCTGCCTAAATAAAATTAGGAGGTGTAATAATGTTTCAGTCCAAAGGCACGATTCTTGTTGTAGACGATGAGCCGGGAATAGTTTCCGCGCTTGTCGACACGCTCGACGATACTTACACGGTTTTGACCGCGACAAACGGCAGGGAGGCGCTGGAAGTGATAGAAAAAAATATGCCCCAGCTTGTGCTCCTGGATATTCAGATGCCGGAAATGGACGGTCTGCAGGTGATGCACGAGATAAAAAAACGCGGGTTAAATTTCAAGGTCCCGGTAATCTTTCTTACTGCCAAGGGGCAGATCCAGGATGTCGAAAAGGGCCTGAAAGAAGGGGCGTATGCCTATATCGTGAAGCCTTTCCTTCCGATGAGGCTCATAGAGGAAGTCGACGAGGCATTTGAAAAAATAGCCATAAGAAAGAATATGAAAAAACCGGAGTGAAAATATTGTTGAGTGTAGATTGTAGATTTTATGTCTTTCAACCAACACTCTTAAATCTACACTCAACATTGCTTTATTCAACACTCAACACTCTACAATGCTTTTCTCAGTCCATCGGCCCGGGTGGTTTTATCCTGACTCTCCTGCCGTTGACGATAAGCCTGTTCTGCAGGAAAAGCTTCACTGCTTCTTTATATAGCTCGTGCTCCAGCTCGAGCACCTTTTTTTGCAGAGATTCAGGGGTGTCGTCATCGCCTACTTCAACGCTTTTCTGGAGTATAATCGGTCCTGTGTCCGCCCCATAATCCACAAAATGCACGGTTACGCCCGTGACTTTTGCCCCGTGGTCTATTACCGCCTGGTGCACTTTTAATCCGTAATACCCTTTCCCGCCGAAAGACGGCAGTAAAGCCGGATGTATATTGATTACTTTGCCCTTAAAATTATCTAAAAAAGCCTTTGTCAGGATTTTCATATATCCGGCCAGGCACACGAGGTTTACGCCGAATCCGTTCATTTTCTGGGCTAGGTAAGTGTCGTATTCTTCCGGGGTTTTGAATTCTGCCGGGTCAAGGAACATGGTTTTTATGCCGTGTTTTATTGCCCTCTCCAGGCCGTAAGCGTCTTTCCTGTTGCTGAAAACCACCTCTATATATCCATCCTTGATATATTTTGAATCTACTGCGTCTATCAATGCCTGGAGGTTGGTCCCTCCGCCTGATACAAAAACCGCGAACTTTTGCATATTGTTTTTACCTCGTTTTTTACGCCGCACATTGCACTTGGCACATTTTTAATCCGCGTTATTTTATTCGCTCCAGCATTTTTATTATTTTCGGGTCGTTTGTTTTGTCCAGTTCTTTTGCTTTTAACAACAATTCCCTTGCCTTTTTATTGTCTTTCAGCATGTAATAAGCGCAGCCGGCGTTATAATAATAATCTTTATCCTGCCTTAAATCAATTGCTTTTTTGTAGGTCTCAGCCGCCTCACTGTAGCTTTTCTGGAGCATATATATATTTCCCAGGTTGTTATATAGCGCCGGGTCAGTAGTATCGTTTGCTATTGCCTGCTCCATGCATTTCTGCGCCCTGGCATAATCCTTTTCATTAACAAATATCCACATGAGCTCGTTTAGCGAAGGTGTGAAATAAGGGTCTATTTTAAGCATCTTCAGGTGCTCCTGCATTGCCTTATCGTATTCGCCGGTATTAAAATATATTGTGCCTTTCTTGTAATGCAGCAGGATAAAATCCGGCGCCATTTTTTCAAGTTCATCGAATTTCGCGAGTGCCTTGTCGGCCATTTTTTTGTCGCTGTCATAATAAGCGCTCGCAAGAAAATACTGCGCGTCAAGGTTGTGCGGGTCGAGCTTAACAGCCTGATCGTAATCGCTTATTGCCCTGTTCCAATCCCCTGTTTTTGTATAATTTACGGCTTTTAAAAGATAGATCGAGGAAGTATACGTATTAAACTGCTCAAATATGATAAACAGGAAAAGAACAGTTCCTATTGCCGGCAAGACATACTTTGAATTTTTCTTCATCTTATTTTCCATTTCATTACCATTCAGGGCCATGCCAGCATAAAGCGCGAAAAAAGCCGATGTTGAAATATAATTAATATCCACCCCAAAGAGGTTTGTTGCTATTATCCCTGTCAAAGGCGCCAGCAGCCACGGTTTATCTGCCGCTTTTTTCAGGATAATCCAGAGCAAAAGCAGGAAAATACCCAGTCCAATTAATCCTGTATCAGACGCTGTCTGCAATAATATGTTTTCAGGCTGTGTTACCTCATAGCTGTGCTGCGCCGCCCATTTCATTATTTCATTTGGCCTGTATTCAGGGTATATGATTGAAAATGTGCCCGGCCCTGTGCCAAGCAGCGGATGGTCCTTAATTATATTTAGCGTGCCTTTCCAAGTGTAAAGCCTGAAAAAAATAGAATCATTCTTAAGCAGTTTGTTCTTAAAAATCAGGCCCAGCGATATCAGCAAAACAGCGATGATTAAACCGGCTAAAGCCAGCCTTTTTGCTGCTGCTTTCTTACCGGCGTATATTGAGATGAAGACGGCAATTTCCATAGAAAGCCCGACAAAACCGGCCTTTGACCCTGTTTTAATAAGACATATTAATCCGGCCAAAAGCAGTACTCCGGCAAACAGCCGTTTCATGCCTGTGCTTTCAAAGGCAAATATAAATATCACCGGCAATACCGCTATTAAATAACCTGCAAAAAAGTTCGGGTTCCCCAGCGTGGATGGTATCCTGTCGCCAAAAGCCATTAAATCTTTCATTATTCCCGGCATAAACGCCTGCACCAGTCCAATTAATATTGGTAAAATCGATGATATGTTTATTATAAATTTAATGTTTTTCAGGCTCGATTCCCTGATATTTGCAACAACTGCAAAAAACAAATAAAGGATCATCAAAGTAAAAAATATTTCATATCCCCTATAAGAGTATTTGCTGGATAAAGATGCGATCAGTATCCATATAATAAATATAAAAGGAATCAGGGTTATATGTGACATTGCCGGTTCTTTTTGAAAGAAAAAAGAAATAAATAAAAGAAATACCGCGGTGGTGAATATGATATTTTTTATATAGATAAAATTGTACGCATCCGGCGAAAACACCAGCGGCATAACAGTAAATAAAAATAAAAGGATAATATTGTTTATTCGATTTGGTTTATTTTCCATCATTTTCCTCAACCGGCTTTTTCGCCCAGATATTCGCCAGTATTGACCCTGTTATTATGCACCATACGGCAAAAAGCGCGTTTGGCAGGGCCGACTGCGGCCCAAGGTACTTCAGCGCGAGGACTGCGCCCAGCCCCGCGTTGTGCATGCCTACCTCAAGCGTCAGCGTACGCCGCATTTTTTCCCTGAACCTGTAAAGTATGCCGGCCAGATAGCCGAACACAAGCCCGAAAAAATTATGCAAAGCAACCGCTATAAAAACAATAAAACTTGACTGCACTTGCTGCAGGTAATCCCTGTTTAAGGCCACAACAAGCCCGCATATAAAGGCGATGAACACCGTTGATATTGCCGGGAACACGGATTTTATTTTTTCAACTTTTTTCTTAAAGAAGTGGTTTGCAGTAAACCCTATCAAAAGCGGTATTATGACCATCTGGATGATGCTGAAAAACATGGGCCAGAACTCCATTTTAATGTACGTGTGGCCGTATAAAAGCACGAGCGCAGGGGTGAGAAAAGGCGCAAAAAATGTTGTCGTGCTGGTGATTGCTATCGAGTAAGCCACGTCTGCGCCGGCAAGGTATGAAATCACGTTTGAAGCCATTGCGCCCGGAGCAGAGCCCGCAAGTATCAGTCCTATGGCGAGGTTCGGCGGCAGCCGCAGGGTTTTTGCGAAAAACCAGCCTAAAAACGACATCACGCCGAACTGCGTGCAGGTCCCCAGGAGCACAACAAACGGGTTTTTTAAAAGAGGCTTGAAATCAGACGGCGCCATGACAAAGCCTATGCCGAGCATGGCAAACATGAAGAAGTAGTCGAGGTACGGCCTCAGCACCACAAGGGCCTTCGGCACCATATACCCGAAGCAGCACATAAGTATAACCCACAGTACAAGAAGCTTGGTGATAAAATTACAAATCTTATTAAACATTCAATCCTCGCTTGTTAAAAAGAGGGCTGAGTGAATTCAAAAACGCTTTGATATTTTTGCTCGTATTTTGGAATTGGCAATCCAAAATTGACATTTACTTTTAGTTATTCTTTTCCCATCGTTGACCACACCGGCATGTATAAGAGCCTCAAGGTCAGCTTTAGCTGGTCCTGGAACCCGAAAAGCACGATTTCAAGCTTGGTGTTGCCTATTGCCCAGAAAACATAAATATTATCTGCCCCGCTTTTGACGAGTTCCGGCCTTTTGAGCAGCGGGAGTTTTTCAACATTGTCTCTCGCAACTGTCGGCTGGCCGTATAGTAATTTGAGGGCCTTGTAAAGGCCCTCAAACCTTGCATATATTATAATGTCATTGTTCGGCACTTCTATTGCCTGGCTCGTGGACTTTTCAGTGGCTCCGAACTCAAACTTTACCCCGTACAGCTTGTCGTCAAACATGCCCAGGCTCATAAAATTCGCGTGGGCTATCATTGTTTTAAGCTGTTCCTGCCCGACAAAAAACGAGCCTACAAAATCCGGGTCCTTTGCTTCCTTGGCAAAAGGGTATATTTTTTTCAGGTCTGCCGACTTCATATCCCATGCCAGGCCTTCTATGAGGTTCTTGGTCTTTACATCCACGCCTGCAAAGGCAAGCTCATCCTGGTTTAAATATTTTTCGGAAAAATCCTTGTATACTTCGATTTTTCTTCCCGAATCAATCTGGTGAAAAATAAAATACCCGCCTATTCCTATTATTGCGGCAACCGTAAAGATCGGCATCCAAAACGACCTGAAAGTTGATACATGCGCAGCCTGCCCTTTTTTTGACTGCTCTTTTTTCTGCGGCAGGGGCACCCCGCAGCTTGAACAAAATTTTGCCTCATCTCTGTTTTCTGTTCCGCATGCTTTGCAGATAACCATGTTCTCTCTTTCCTCCTTAATCAGTTAAGTTTCTTGTTTCTAATTTCCGGTTTTTCAATCCACACTCAACACTCTACAATTATATTTGTTTATCTTTTTTTATCTTGCGTATCGCGTATTTTGTAATCTTGCTTGTCTCATCGCCCTTGGCCAATACCTGGAAAAGATAAGTGCCGTTTTCAACCTTAGCCGTATCCCAGTACGAGCTGTTGTAAATCTTGCCTTTTTTCTTTTCCTCTATTGTCTCTAGGGTCTTGCCGGCCTCATTGTATATTTTTATTGTCACAAGCCCGTCCTCGGGTATGTAGTAGTTAAACATTACTTTGTCTGTGGCAGGCTCGTACATCGCGAATATTTCACTGGAAATGTTCAGTGTTGTTTCAGGTTCGTCTTCCTTTAAATGGACGTCATATATCATCTGCGGCGGCAGGTTTTTAACGCTTACCTTTATCTTCACCTTGCCCACAGGCAGGTTGTCTATCTCATAATTGCCGTCCTTGTCGGATATGGTCACTCCAAGCGTTGTGCCGTCTTCCTTCATTATTTCCACGGTTGTATTGGCCAGCGGCATGATGCCGTTTGACTGGGTTATCATTCCCTTTACCTTGACCTTTGATTTTATCTTTATCCTGTAATGCGTCGCTGTCTTGCCAAGCATGCCTTCCTTGTCAGCCGAAACTATGTGGAAATAATACACTCCGTCGTTCAGCTTTGTAAACGTGGCGTTTGTGTCCATGGTCTTGTTGTGCTTGGCCGTTGGCACCGTGAACTCGTTGTTGTCCAGCACGTAATAAAAACCTATTATTTCATTCACGTATTCCCTCTGCTTCCATTGCAGTTTTACGGTGTTTTCCCTGTACCACCTGTCCTCGTCCTGGTGCGTGGATGAAAATACCACAGGAGGAGGCGGCGTCATCGCGACATTTACCTGGAAATGCGCGGCTTCTACCGATATATTGCTCGCGTTGTCCTTTGCCGTTATATGCAGGTACCATATCCCGTCCGGCACATCCACAAACGAGGCCATGGTCCCTTTTGTCCAGCTTGCCGTGACAATATCGGGCACCGTGTCTTTAATCTGGTTAAATACGTAATAATAGCCTTCTATGCCTGCCGGGTCAGGGGGCGTGGTCCAGGAAAAAGAAGGGGAATTATTGTTGTACCACTGGTTGAAGTCCTGGTGGGTTATCGAAGATACAACCGGCGGCTTGGGCAGGCTGGTATCTATGTTGAGCTGGTAATGTGTCGCTTCCTCAGAGGCATTTCCAGCCTCATCTTTCGAAATTATATGGAAATACCACGTGCCGTCAGAAAGGTTATTGAAATCCATCTCATTGTCCACTATCCATGTGCCTATCTTCGAGTCAGGTACCGTGTTTGCGGTCTGGTCAAACACAAAATAATATCCGGAAATTTTGGTCGCGTCAAGCGGTGTGTCCCACGAAAGCTTTACGTTCCTGTTATTGTACCACTGGTTTTGCATCGGGTGGGAGACTGAGCGCACTACAGGCGGCATTGCTATCCTGTCGCATATGGCAAGCACCTGCTTGTTCCCGCTTTCCCTCTCGTTACCCGTATTATCGACCGGCCTCACGGTGTAATAGTATATTACCCCGTCTTCCAGGTCCTTTGACTCGTCCACAAACCTTGATTCTGTCGTGATGCCGTCGTCGTTTATCTGCATCCCTAGCTGCCCGGATACGGCCGAGCGGTAAATCCTGTAATACGCAAGGCCGCTGATGGTGTCCACGGACTTGCCCCATTCTATCAGTATCCTGCCTTCCTGCACTGGTTTTGCCACAATCTGTGTCACCTGCGAAGGCGGCGATACGTCTATTGTCGTATGGATTTTCACGTCCTCGTAATAATCCGACCAGCTGCCGGCGTTGTCCCTTGATTTAATCCTGAAATAATATGTAATGCCGTCTTCTCCCCTGAAAGTTGCGCCTACTGTCTTGACCTCAGTGACCCACGGCTTCCATTTTCCTTTTTCGCCTTCCTTGAATTCCACGGTAAAGCAGTTTACGCCTGACTCTTTGTCCTCGCCCCACCACTCCACTTCAAAGCTCTCTGAGCCCTGGAACTTTTTCAACTCCGCGAGGTGCACCTCCGGCGGCTTTGTCTCAATCCTGAATTTTACCACCGACGCCGTTGTCCCGACATTGCCCGCAATATCCTTGGTGACGATGTGGAAAAACCACTCCCCGTCTTCAAGGCCCTCGGTGCTTGTTATTGTGCTGTCTTTTGTCCATTTTCCTGTTTTTTTATCGGGTATCGTCTCCGGGTCCCTGTCCACTATATAGTAAAACCCGTCTACCCCCGACAGGTCGTCAACCCTCTCCACAATAAATATAGGATGGGTGTTTGAGTAATACTTGTCCGGATTCTGGTGCGTGGATGAAATGACGTCAGGCGGGTTTGCCTTAAGGTCCACGTTTATCCTGAATATGGCAGGCTCTTCCCCGGTATTTCCCGCGTTATCCTCTGCGACCAGGTGGAAAAAATAAGTGCCCTCTTCCTCCACCTTGTATTCTATTTCCCTTTTGTCCGTGCTTACGGCCATCTCATGCGGGATCTTCAGGTGTTTTTCCTTTGAAATCAAATAAAAGAATCCCTTTATTTTCGACAGGTCCTGCGGCACTGCCCATGAAAGCTTTATGACCTGGCTGTTGTACCACTTGTTTTCGTCAGGGTGCGTATTGGAGATTATCCTGGGCGCTTCCACGTGGGTGTCTATTTTAAATTTGTAATGAGCCGCCTCGTAGCCTATATTGCCGGCATTGTCCTTGGATATGATGTGGAAATACCATGTGCCGTCGACGAGCTGCGGCAGCACGGCCTGGTTTGAGTTTGTGAAAGCCGCCGTGTCTTTGTTTGGCACCGTGTTTGTCTTGTTGTCAAAAACATAATAATAACCTTCTATACCGGAGAGGTCATCGGGCGTATCCCACGAAATCTGCGGGAGCGGGTTGCTGTACCATGCTTCCTGGTCAGGGTGTGTCTTTGAGTGCACAAAAGGCGGCTTTGCCGCTGTATCAATGCTGAACCTGAAATGGGACGCGAGCGTGCCTACGTTCCCGGCCTTGTCCTTTGAAATCACGTGCATGTACCATACGCCGTCCGCAAGGTCCGGAGACACTATTGTCTCCTTTTCCGTAAAGGTCGATGTGGCGTCGGGCACGGTTCTAGGTTCGTTGTCTATGATATAAAAATACCCTTCCACGCCGGACAAATCATCGGCCGGGCCGAGCTTGAACTGCCCTTTTTTTATGTTATACCACTTTTGTGAATCAGGATGGCTTATTGATGAAATATTGGGCGGCAGCGCCACTGTATCGATATTAAATTTAAAATGTGCTGTTTCCCTCGAAATGTTACCGGCCAGGTCTTTTGTTTTTACATGCGCGTACCATGTGCCGTCGCCTTTTCCCATAAGGGAAATGTCGGTTGAGCTGGTATATGTCCAGTCAGGCTGCCTTGGCTCGGTTTCAGGCTTGTTGTCAAAGCAGTAATAAAATCCGTCTATTCCCGACAGATCCTGCGGCTTTGCTATGTGCATTTCAATGGTGGTGCTTTTATACCATGATGTCCTGTCGGGATGCGTCCTTGACGTGAGTACAGGCGCGAGCGCTTCATTGTCTATGTTCAGCCTGTAATGCGTCGTTTTTGTCCCTGTGTTGCCTGCCTTGTCTTTTGCGACTATATGGAAATATTTTACCCCGTCTTCCACGGCCTGCAGTTTTACCGTAGTATCCGTTGAATATAATCCTGTCTTTTCAGTAGGGGCGGTATTCGGCAGATCGTCGATGATATAATAATAGCCTTCTATTCCCGACAGGTCCTCGGGCGCGGTCCACTGGAAAACCGGGGTGTTTATGTTGTACCACTTGTCATGGTCAGGATGTGTAAGCGACGTCACAGCCGGCGGCAGGACAATCGTATCTATGCGCAGCGTGAAATGCGAAACAGTCGTGCTTATGTTACCTGCCTTATCCTCGATCAATAGATGGAAATACGACACTCCGTCCTCGATATTTTTTATTGTCATGCCTTCCTTGACCGTCTTGTGGCAGCGCTCCACTTTCGGCATGGTGTACGGGTTGTCATCGAGCATGTACAGGTAATTGTTTACGTCCGGATGGACCCCCCAGAACAGCTCGGCCTCGTTGACGTTGTACCATTTTTCCTGGTCCGGGTGCGTCTTCGAGGTGATCACCGGCGTCACCGCTGCGGTTGTGGTAAAAGTATAGTCCTCAAGCGCGCCGTTAAAGCTGCCCAGTCCTGAATAAGTAAGCAGCCTGAAATGGTAAGTCGTAAGCGCTTTAAGGTTTGTTATTGTGAGCCTGTGTTTTATGTCCGGTTTCTCGCTTATTATTTTGCTGCCGTATGATATATCAGTGCCGTATTCAAGCATTGTGTTGGCTTCCTTGTCGGTTTCCCAGCTTACCTGCACGCTGTGCGACGATACTTCATTTACCTGCACATTGTGTGTTTTCGGCGGCGGCGTGTTGCTCATAGTGGTCTTGAAGATCCTGCCCTTTGGCGACGAGCCGAAGTAAAGGTAACCGTTGAACACAAACAGGGTCCTTACGTCCTCCTCGTCCGTCTGGAAGGCAACTTCCCATTTTTTTCCGTCGGCGGTTTTATAGATTTTGCCGGCGTTTCCGCTCCCGCAATAAAGAATATTTCCAAAGGATGTAAATTTGAAAAAATTCACGTCCTTTTCGCTGAAAAAGTTTTCCACCCAGTTTATGCCGTCGTCCGTGGCGTATATCAGGCCGCCGGTCGACTTTGCCGTGGACGCGTAAAACCTGTTCTTGAACATGTAAAAATCATTGACAAACGTCTGGTTTGTGTCGAATATCTTCTGCCAGTTTACCCCGTCCGCCGTCCTGTAAATGAGCCCGTTCTGGTATGTGCCGGCATACAGGTAGTCCTTGTATACACGCAGGGATGTTATTGCCATTTCAGGCGTCGTGAGTGATATCACCCAGTGCGTGCCGTTGTATGTGTATATTTTTCCCTCGTTTGAGGTACCGGCAAAAAGCCTGCCGTGAAAGGCCTCTATGCAGTGTATCCTTGCTTCTCCGCTGTTAAAGGCAAGCGCCCAGTTCTTACCGTCCTGTGTTTCATATATTCCGCCGTTTGCGTTTGTGCCGGCGAAAAGTTTTGGTGTTCCGAGGTCATTGAAGGCTTTCAGGCAGTAAACCTGCGGAGTGTAGTCTCCGAGGGTCATCATATCGCTTTCAGGCGCCTTTGTGCTGCTGACAGGCGGGTTAAAATTTGATGAAAAAATATTGGCCACTGTTATCTGTTCCCAGGAGCTTATATCGCCGGTCTTTGTTTTGATGACTACATCCTTGTTTGTCGCGGCATAGAGAAAACCGTTGAATTCCTCAAAATCAAATATGATGTTGTTTATCGGGTCCTCGTATACCGGTATAAAGGACTCTTTGGGCACGTATTTGATATAAAGCGGCATGGCTTCCTTGATGTTTTTCAGCACGTCCCCCTTGCTGGTACCGCTGACAATAAGCCCCGGCAGGTCCTTGCATTCGCCTATGAACTTGCCGTCATCCTCTTTTATTGTTACCTCGAAGTTTACGACTATTTCCTTTTTGCTTTCTCTCATGTATCTCCTATGATAGCGTTTATTTTATCAAGCTCCCAAGCGTAGACAAAATATTACGCTATCTTGTACCCGCTCAAGTCCGAGGCTACTGCTGAGGACAAGTGGTACTGTCTGTTCCAATTATAATATTTTCTATCAACACTCAACAATCATTTTATAAGGTAAATAACCGCTGTCTCGTCGCAGTTCGGGAACTTCGGGCACGAAAAGCAGTCTTTCCAGATCTTATGCGGAAGGTTCCTCCTCGGTACGGTTGAAAAGCCCCTGCGCTTGAAATATTCCGGTATCTTTGTAAGCGCAAACACCTTTTTCAGCCCGAGTTCTTTCGCTTCTTTGAGCGCCCGGGAAATAAGTTTTTCTCCCCAGCCGAGTTTCCTGAGTTTTTTTTCTACTACAAAGGACCTTATCTCTCCCAGGTCCTCCCAGTACACGTGCAGGGCTATTGTGCCAAACACGTTTTTCTTTTCACAGAGCACGAAATAATCCCTTATCTGCTCGTAAATCTCCTCAAGCGGCCTGACTATCAGGTCCGCTCCCGGAGTATATTTTTTCAGCAGGCTCTGTATATATCCCGCGTCTTTTGCTTTCGCCCTTCTTATTTTTATCATTTTCCCTCTGTTTTCCCTGCAGCAAAATTCAGCCCTTCTTTAAAAGCCTGTATGTTTTTATCCAGGACATCCTTTTTCTTGCCTTTTAAAATTTCAGCTATCACCGCCTCGCCGCTTCCGGCATTAAACAGCCTTTTCGCGCCGAGATAGGCGCCTGCCATTACGGTATTCATTGCTTTTATAAATCCCACTTTCCTTGCAATGTCGTCGGCAGGTATCATAATTTTTTCCTTAAAAGTTTCTAACGTGTCGTTTTGTATAAGCGATGTGTTGCCCAGCACGAAAGTATCTTTTGACGACTTTGAGCCATAGGTGTCAACGGCCCTCTGGTCAAATAAAACAAGCGTATCGGGCACCTCTACCACAGGTGAAAAAATTTCCCCGTCCGATATTACGAGGTTGCAGAAGGAAAATCCGCCCCTTTTCTCGGCTCCGTAAGCAGGCAGCCATGTTACTTTTTTATTCTCATATATGCCGATATTCGCGAGAAAAATGCCGAGCGTTAAAACTCCCTGACCGCCGCTCCCTGCTATGATTATGTTTTCAGTCATTGATGGTCTCCGGTGCTTAAGTTTCTAGTTTCTTGTTTTAATAAATCAAAACTCAAAATTCTACACTCTACAATCATTTCTCGACGTCTTTAATCTTTCCTATAGGAAAATATTCCTGCATTTTTTCGTCAATCCACTTATTTGACTCTGTTGGTTCCATGCCCCAGTTCGTCGGGCACGATGAAAGCACTTCAACAAACGAATATCCGACTTTGTTTATCTGGTTTAAAAATGCTTTTTTTATCGCCTTTTTCGCCTTGATCGTGGATGGCGCGTCTGTGACCTTCACGCGTTCAAGGTATTTTACGCCTTCAAGCTGGCTCAAAAGCTCTGCAACTTTTATCGGGTAGCCGTAATTTGCGGCGTCCCTGCCCATGGGAGATGTTGTAGTCTGCTGCCCGATGAGCGTTGTAGGCGCCAGCTGGCCGCCTGTCATGCCGTAATTGGCGTTGTTTATAAAAATAACCGTTATATTTTCTCCCCTGTTTGCAGTATGCAATGTCTCTGCCATACCTATGGATGCGAGATCTCCGTCACCCTGGTAGCTGAATACTATATTTTCGGGCAGTACCCTTTTTATGGCCGTCGCTACTACAGGTGTCCTGCCGTGGGGCGCTTCTGTCACGTCAAAATCCCAGAAATCATAGGCAAATACCGCGCAGCCTACCGGAGCGACTCCGACCATTTTTTCACGTATGCCCAGCTCATCCACAACCTCCGCGATAAGCTTGTGCACGGTCGAGTGACCGCATCCCGGGCAGTACGACATTGTGACGTCCCTGAGCGATTTAGGCCTTGAATATATTTTCTTTTCTTCCATTATTTCACCTTGTTGATAAAACTATAAAGTTCTTCGGACGTAGGCACTCCGCCGCCCGGCCTTCCGTAAAATTCTATTTTCGACGAGTCTTCCACCGCTATTTTTACATCGTTGAGCATCTGCCCCATATTCATCTCGAAAACAAAAACTTTTTTAACGTTCTTCGCGGCCTTTTTTATTTCTTCATAAGGAAAAGGCCACACCGTGACCGGCCTTATCAGTCCTATATTTCTCTGCGATTTTTTAACGGCGCCCTTCGCTATCCTTGCGACCGTGCCGAACGCCACTATGAGGTACTCGTTTTTCTCGTTTATATTAAAAGCCTCGAACCTGAGCTCGTCTTTTTCCATATTTTTGTATTTTTCAAAAAGATCAAAGTTATGCGCTTCCAGTCCTCCAGGCTTCATCAAAAGCGAAAGTATCTTTTGCCCGTGCCTGCCCTTTGCTCCTGTAAGAGCCCATTTTTTATCCTTGTCCGGGTATTTCGGTTTGTTGCCCCTTTTAAGCTCAATATTTTCCATCATCTGTCCCAGCAGTCCGTCGGCGAGTATCATTACCGGGTTCCTGTATTTGTCGGCAAGGTCAAACGCCTCGAATGAAAAGTCGTACATTTCCTGTATATTATGAGGAGCAAGCACAATCATCCTGTAATCACCGTGACCTGGTTTAGTTGCCTGGAAATAATCCGACTGCGATGGCGCAATATTTCCCAGCCCCGGGCCTCCGCGCTGGACATTTACTATGACGCCTGGTATTTCACATCCCGCCATATACGATATTCCTTCCTGCATTAAAGAAATCCCCGGAGAGGATGACGTCGTCATTGCCCGGGCTCCTGCCACGCCTGCCCCCAATACCAGGTTAATTGAAATAAGCTCGCTTTCAGCCTGTATGAATACGCCGCCCGCATCCCGCATGCGCTTTGACATCATCTCGGGGATTTCATTCTGCGGGGTTATCGGGTAGCCCGCGTAAAACCTGCAGTTTGCGTCAAGCGCCGCTTCTACTATGGCCTGGTTTCCTTTTATAAAAACTTTTTCCGTATTCACGCTCATTTTTTTGCCTCGATTATTTCATAAACCTCGATTGCAGCTTCAGGGCATACTATCGCGCAAAGCGTGCAAGCATTGCAGTTTCCCGAGCAGATAAACTCAGGCACTAAATATCCGTATTTATTGGCTTTTTTGCCTTCTTTTATCTCTTTTACCTTGCATTCTCTTATGCATAAAAGGCATCCCTTGCACCTGTCAAAATCTATTTTTATCTTTCCTTTTCTCATAATTTGCTCCCTTAGCAAGAGTTTATTTTTGCGAGCCGTCAACAGGCGCAGCAAAAATATTAATCTTGCTTAGTACCCGTTCAAGTCCGAGGTTACCGCCGAGGACAAGAGGTATCGTCTAGATAAAATAATTAAGCATTTATAAAAAATTATGAAAATTATTATAATATAAATAAAATCATTTGACAATGTAAAATTATTCAGCTGGATTTCGTCCTTGACAAATGCTTATGCTGTCGGATAATATCTATATAACAAATATAAATTACAGGAAAATACGAGGAGGTGAAATAAGTTTCTTGATAATATTTCAAAACAAATCATTGACCAAGGAGGAAACATGAAAAAAATCTTAATAGCAGTTGCTTTGCTGGCAGTCCTTGTCAGCCCGTCTTTCGCGGATATTTTCAACATTAACCTTTCCGGCGGATATACCAGCCTGACAATGCAAAATGTTAATAACGACAACCAGACAAAAGTCAATAATATTAATGCAACTCCGGACCTTAGCGCCAAGTGTGATAAGCTCGGGCCAGGATATTACGCGGCACTTGACCTGAATTTCGCAGTATTGCCTGTGCTTATGTTTGGCCCGAGGGTGGAATATATCGGCTCCTTCCCTGCCAAGTTCACAGAAACAGGAAATTTATCACTGAATATTCCAGGTTATGGCACAGAGTCAGGCTCAGGAAGTATTACGGATAATTTTGGAGTATCTTTGCTGCCTATAGAGCTTGGTTTCAGCTATAAACTTGGCTTTCCGCTTGTTCCTATTTCTTTCAAGGCAGGCGTTTACGGCGGTTATGCGCTTGCATTTGCCTATACCAGCACGACTGAGTCAATAGGCCCTTATGCTTCGCCGGCAATCAATGTCCCCTATACCGGCGGCGCCTTTGTGGGCGAAGCGCTCGCAAGTGTTGATTTATCCGTAGCTCCGTTTGTAACTCTCGGGCTTAATATAGGTTACAGGACATGTACGGTCCCACAGTTCAAAGTCCCAAATGATGTTACCGTAGACGGCGTAACTGTAGCGACAAAAAATATGACTATAAAAGATGTAAACGGCAATGACCTTGCCTATGACTTCAGCGGCCTGGTCGCAGGTATTGCATTGAATTTCGGATTTTAATTACAGATTTGTATATCAAAGGGCGGCTTAATCAGCCGCCCTTTTTTATTTTATTCCACTTTTAACAATTTCACCAAAAACAAGCTCAAATCCGGCACGTAGGTAATAATCATCAGTCCTATTATCATCATCAGCAAAAAAGGCAGGGCTGATTTTGCCAGCGTCAGCACCGGCTTCCTGAACCTGAAGCTCGCTATGAATAAATTAATGCCTGCCGGCGGAGCCGAATACCCTATTTCCAGGTTTGTCAGGAATATTACGGCCATCTGCACCGGGTCTATTCCGAACTGCACTGCAATCGGCACTATAAGCGGCAGCACCACTATTATCGCGGAAAATACGTCAAGTACTGCGCCGACTATTATTAAAAACACGTTTAAAAGGAGCAGGAAGACTACCTTGCTGTGTATGAACTGCTTCATCCAGTCGAGTATTTTCATCGGGACCTGCTCGTTTACAAGGTAGTTTGTCAGCCCCATTGCCGAGCCCAGGATTACGAATATCCCGCCCACCACAATCATGCTTGACCTTATGACCCTGGGCAGGTCGTACCTCAGGTTCAGATCCTTGTATATGAAAACCTCAATTATAAAAGCATAAAGCGCCGTCAGGACCGCTGCCTCTGAAGCCGTGAATGTGCCGCTGTATATTCCCCATAGCACCACAAACGGAAGCGGTATTTCCCATATGGCGCCGCGGAATGCCTGCCATAATTTTTTCAGCGAGAACGCTTCTACGTTTTGCACCCTGTTTCCTTCCATTATTGAAAGGATGGACATGAGTATTATGAGCATTATTCCCGGTATTATCCCTGCGATAAACAGTTTTGTGATGCTTACTTTTGCAATTATTCCGTACAGGATTATGAGTATGCTCGGAGGGAACAAAAGCCCCAGGCTCCCGGATGTGGTAAGGAGGCCCAGTGAAAATTTCTCGGAGTATTTATCCTTGAGCAGCATCGGGAACAATATTCCCCCCATGGCAATGATCGTGACGCCGGACGCGCCTGAAAAAGACGTGAAAAAAGCGCATACGACTATTGCGACTATTGCCGATCCGCCCTTGAACCAGCCCACGAGCGCGTGAATCAGGTTTATCAGCCTCCTGGGCGTGCCGCTGTCCGCCATCATATAGCCGGCGAAAGTAAAAAGAGGTATCGTAATCAGCACCGAAGACGTCGCTATCCTGCTTATCTCTATGGTTATGGCGGATGTGTCTATACCCGCCATCGCGAAAAGTATCAGGGCCAGGCCGCCGAATACAACAAAGAGCGGCGTGCCGGTGACAGCCAGCGCGAGTATCAGGAATCCGACAATAACGGAAATCATTTCCTGCGCCCCTTTGAAATCAGGATGACGGCTTCTATGGCGCGCTGCATAAACAGCAGGCACATGAAAATATAGGTCAGCGGTATTATTGATTCCATCACCCAGACAGGTATAAAAAACACCTTCGTGTTGTCTGATATCTCGTTTATTACAAAGTTTACCGCCGCCCATGACAGGAAGAAAGTTATTATAAAGGAAGCCGAGTTTATTATCAGGTTAACGAGGTTTTCGTTGATTTTTTTCAGCTGTTTTGATATGACGTCGAGGTTGATGTGCCTTTTTTTGAAAGTCGCAAGCGCGGCCCCGAGAAAGGCCACCCACAGCACCAGGTAGCGTGTCATGATTTCCGCATTTACCATGCCGCCTTTGAAAAATATGCGCAGTATTACCTGCACCGAGGAGATTGCAAAAAGTGCTGCAAAAAGCGTTATAAGCAGTATTTTCTGGAACTTATAAAGCGTGTAATTAAGCCTTTTTAAAAATTTCACTTTAGGTTTTTTTCCTTTTTGCCTCCGGCTTTGTTTTCCTGTGCCTCGGCTAAGTATTTAAGCAGGTCATCAAGCATCTGCTTTGTGTAAAATTTGCCTACGAGTTCGTTTGCGGTTTTAATGCTGGCGTCTTCGAACGTTTTCATGTCGCTTTCGCTGGCTATGTGCGTGAAGACTATGCCGTCTTTTTCTTTAAGTGCGCTCAACGACTCCTCGTTTTCTTTCCGGGAAAGCTGCGTGAGTTTGTCCATATATTTATTTGCGCAATCCTTTATTATTTTCTGGTAATCTGCCGGTATTTTATTCCATACCTGTTTGTTTATAAGCACACCCCCGGGCACGTTCGCTATGCGTAAATCCAGCATGTATTTTACTTTTGTGCTCCACTGCATGGCAAGGCATGAAAGCGGTGAGCAATAGACTCCCTCTATGAGGCCTGTCTGCAGGGACTGCATGACGTCAATAAGCGAGAGCGGTATGGGCGACAGGTTCAGGTTCTTGAAAAGCGTGTTCACAAGCACGTCGTCCCCCCATATCCACATTTTTAAATTCCGGAAGTCCTTTATTGACTCTATCTTTTTTGTGGAAAACACATAAACAAAACCCACCTCCGGCCATCCGAGCACGACAAATCCCTTTTGCAGGAATTTTTGTTCAAGCATCGGTGTCATTTTTTTCATTATGTAGTCTATATCGTTGTAGTCCTTGAAAATCAACGGCAGGTTTAATATCCTGACCTCGTTTACCACCTCGCCAAGTCCCTGCGAAGTGAATCCGGCGGCGTTTATTTCGTTTATTTTCATTTTCATGAGCACGTCGTGCTCGTCACCGCTCACACCCCCCGGATAAAACTGGAACTTTACCTCTCCCTTTGTTTTTTCCATAATCTCGTTATTCATGTCTTCCATCACGTTCATCCATGTCGAGCCCTCGGGCGCAACAGACGCGAATTTGATGATATATTTCGCATCCGCATAGGCAAAAGAAACCGCAAGCATTAAAGCCATAATGATAATTACAATTTTTTTCATTGCATCCTCCTGTGTGGTTTCTAGTTTCTTATTTCTAATTTCTAGTTCTGTATTAAATATCCAGTATCTGCTAATCTAATATTAAAAGTACCCAGCCATCTTTTCGGCCAGCACTTCCGCTTTTCTTTTGGCCATTAATGTAAGCAGGTTTTCAGGTATGACGTCATCCTTTGTTTCCCTTATACTTGTTATCAGTTCGTCGAACAGTTTCTTGTCCTGCTTCCCTACCGCGTAATACTTTGCCATGTAAAAGTCTGCGAGTACGAATTTCCCGCCCGATATTTCCTTTTCCTTTTCATATTCCTGCTTTGCCTTGTCGAAATCCCCGCCGAACATTTTCGGCATGCTGTAATATGCTATCATGAAAAGGTGCGGTATCCCGTAAAAATACTTGTCGTTAAGCTCAATCACCCTGTCAATCAGGGCCTTTGCTCTCGGCAGGTCGGCCACATCCTCGGGCGAGTCTTTGCTCAGGTTTATATAGCTGCTCCAGGCAAAAGCCGTCCAGAACAGAGCCTCCACATCGTCTTTATTGAATGCCAGCATCATTTTTTTAAAGGCATCCAAATCTCCGCCCTCATCCATAAGCTTCTTGAAATCATGGTTCTTTTTTAATACAGCCATGCCGTATTCTTGTGCCCTTTTATAGAAATTTTTTGCGCGTAATGAGTTTTCCCTGTCCTTTTTTTCGTCCGTTGTGGAGTCCTCCAGATAGCCCATGGCGTACATGCCGTACAGCTTACAGCCTTTTAAAAGCAGGTCTTCATTCTCATTGTCTGATGCCTGTATAAGGCCGTCGATAAGTTTGAGGTTTGCCGGTATGGCTTCAGCGGCGAATTCCACGTCGTTTTCCTGTAAAAATGCGTTCACGACATCATCCATAAAAAGTGCTGTTGAATTTACAACTGTCTTTTTTATCGAGCAACCGGCCAGTAAAAATCCGGCAAAAAACAGGACTGCAACAAATTTTTTATTTATAATCATTTGTTCCCTCCGGCGGCTTTTTATCTGTTATTACTTCGTTTTTTTCCAGTTCCTTAAATATTTTATATCCCTGCAGTTCTGCGTGGTGGTTTTTCGTGTTGCTCAAAGTATAGCCTATATTCTTGCCGTACCAGTAATTTTCCTCGTAAAATCCCTTGCCGTCGCCCTCATCCACCATAACTTTTATATGGCAGGTATCAATGGTCCCTGCTGTTGTTGTTATTTTCTCATAGCCCATGCATTCGAACTTTGAATCCAAATTGCGCGTTAATTTAAAAACTTTGAGGACAGACGCTTCAGCCTTGCTTTTAATCTCCCAGGTTTCGCCGGGTTTTATCGGGAACTTCAGTATCTGTATTTCCGGCGTAATTTCAACATTAATGGAAAAACTGAATATTGGGAACGGGTATTTTATCTCTTTCATATATACGCCGTTTTCATCCTTTCTCATGAGGTATCTTATGTCCACGTTCGGCGCATAAAAATAATAGTATGTTTTTCCGTATTTTTGCTCAATCCTTGCTACCGTGGCTTTGACTTTTATAAGCTTGTCCTTATTCGACATTTTATAGGCTTTGTAATACCATGTATCGCCAAGCTGCAGTGGGTAATACGCTCCCGAATCATCTTTTACCGTAACGTCGTTTTTGTTGTCTGATAAGGCATATCCTGCTGTAATCATAAAAATCACCGCTAAAATTACAAATTTTTTCACTTTTTCTCCTTGGATTTGCTTCATATTTATGGAGTAGAATATCACATTAGATATTATGTGTCAATGCAATGAGTTCCTGATTTATTGCTACTTAGCGTGTTTTAGTTGTTTCTGTTGAACATTTTTTCGAACTCTTTTCGAACTCTTTTTGAACTCTGTTATTCTTTCCAGCTTACAATGTATTCCCATTCCCTGTACGTTTTTATGTTTTTCATCCGCTCAAATTTTCCGGTAAGGCCAAGCTCCCCGCAGCTAAGCTCAAAATGGCACATTGCTATGCCCATGTCTATTTTCTGCATATCAGCCGGCCTCATTTTATCGCCATAGCCAGGGGTACGTTCAAGGAAAAAATGAAATATACTTTTGCCTTTTTCTTTTACAACTCTCCACGGCTGCTTATTGGATGCGGACGGCCCTATCCTCACCATTTCAATCACATCCTTGTATTTGCCCGCCTCCTCTGGTTTAAGTTCCGTCCCGTCATCTCCCATAAAAAAAAGCTCTTTCCATTTTTTTCTTTTATCGGCACCGACCATTTTTCTTATTGCTATGTCCTCAATCGTCTTTTTCTTTACCGCATATCCTATCGGCGTTATCGCGGGAACTATTTCACCAGGCTTAATTCCCGTCTTTTTCGTAAAGGCGGCCCTGTCAAAGGACCCGCCGAGCCAGCAGGTGCCGAGCCCGAGAGACGCGCAGAAAAGTATGTTCTTTTCCATAAGGTACCCGTAGTCTTCATTTGCAAATTCCGCATTGTTTACTGCGCCTGATATCAGAACCTTTACGCCTTTTAGCACTCCATAGCTGCCAAGTTCCTTCATTTCCTTCGCGTCAGCCTCGGTCATGTCAATGATTTTAAAATACGCCCTGTTGCCGAAAAAGCATTTCTTGTTTCCGGAAATAAAATCCTCTACCTGTTTTTTTATCCCCGGGTCTATTTTCTTGTCCTCATAATTCCTGCATGAATACCTTTCTTTTATTGCTTTTATCCAGTCCATGTTATCTCTCCTTTTTTCTGGCAATGATTAAAAGCCTCACTGATTTGTTATTCGCAGGCGCGGAATCATAGCTTGAAAAAACCCTGTACACTGCAAAACCTGCTTTTTTCAGCAAATCCTTTATCTCTGCCAGGTTATAAAGCCTGATAAAAAACGGTTTATCTTTCCTTACCCCGTCCCTTATAATAATCCTCCTATTCAGTGACCTGCTTGTTTGGCCGTCAAAAATATTGCGGTCTATCATCAAATCTTTCCCTTTTTCCACAACATAAAAAGGCAATATCGTGTCGATAAAACTGTCTTTGTTCAGTATTTCAAGGCAAAACAATCCGCCGAGTTTCATTGCCGCCGCGGCATTTTTAAGCACTTTAAAATTGTCGCCGTCATTGAAATACCCGAACGAGGTAAAAAGCATATAGACGCGTTCAAACTCATTTTTAAAATCGATTTTCCTCATATCTTTACATATATAATTTACGTTGAGCCTGTTTTTCTTGGCGTTATTTGCGGCTATTTCAAGGAATCCTTTTGAAATATCAACCCCTGTTATGTTAAATCCCGCTTTTGCCAGCGCATTTGAGTGCCTGCCAAACCCGCATGCAACATCGAGTATTTTCAGGCTTTTATCCAGATCCAGTTCCCGTACAAGAAAATCCACTTCTTTTTTAGTACGTTTTTTGGTTAAAATATTGCTGTAAAAATAAAGGTAATCATCTGTTTCAAAAGCCTTTTGTATGTCAAATTTCAAGTTCTCCATATTTACCCGCCATGCTTACTGTATAAGAGTCGGATAAAGTATATCAGCTATAGCAAGAAAAATCGCGTAAACTAATATCATAACCAGCAGGTCAAACCCGAAGCTGTGCGCTCCCTGCCCGCCTACTATCATTATCCCGCGCAAAGAATCCACCAGGTATGTGAGCGGGTTTATCTTCGCGAACCACTGCAGCCATGCCGGCATTATGCTCACCGGGTATATTGCGCTGCTCGCGAAAAAAAGCGGCATTGTGAGCACCTGTCCCATGCCCATGAAGCGTTCCCTTGTTTTTACGATGCATCCAATTATAAGCGAAAAAGTAGAAAAAACCGCCGACCCCAAAAACACCATGAGCAGTACCGCTGCAATTGCGGCCGGAGAAAAATTCAGGTTCACTCCCATTATGGCCGCGACTATATAAATTATGACCAGCTGCACCAGCCCGCGGAAACCGGCTGACAAGGATTTGCCGAATACCAGCGACAGCCTGTGTGCCGGGCTCACCATAAGCTTGTGGATTATACCCAGGTCCCTTTCCCATATCACGGATATTCCGTAAAATATCGTGGAAAAAAGTATGCTCTGGGACAATATTCCAGGCGTTAAGAACGCCACATAGCTTATGCTTCCGGTAGGTATCGCCCTCATCTTGGTAAAAACCTGCCCGAATATTACCAGCCACAGCACGGGCTGTATTGCCCTGCTGAACATTTCAGTGGCATCCCTTAATATTTTCCTGACCTCTACTTCTACTATGGCCGCGCTTTCATCCAAGAACCTAAAAAGAAAAAAACTGTCAGCCCAGCCTTCTTGCTGTCCTTCTTGTCGACCTGATGTCACGGTAATTGCCTCCTTCTTCTATGTCCGCTCCGCCTGAAAAATGCACGAACACGTCGTGCATGTTTGCCCCTTTTTTCACCGCGGCCTTGAGCCTGGCCGGCGTGCCTACGGCAGTTATCTTCCCCCGGTGCATTATGGCAAGCTCGTCGCACAGAGTGTCAGCTTCTTCCATGTCATGAGTTGTTATTAATACAGTCATACCAAATTCTTTTTTTAAGGCTAGCAGCCTGCTCCAGACCACGCGCCTTGCCACAGGGTCAAGCCCTATGGTCGGCTCGTCCAGAAATAATACCTTTGGCCTGTGGAGCATTGCCTGCGCCAACTCCAGCCTGCGTATCATGCCGCCGGAGTATGTCTTTACAAGCTTGTCAGCCGAGTCTGTCAGGCTCATGAACCCGAGAGCGTCCATTATCCTGTCTTTTCTGTATTGCCTTTTCATGCCGTAAAGTCTGGCTGACAGCATAAGGTTTTCATATCCCGTGAGCCCTCCGTCTGCGGAAAGCATCTGTGGCACATAGCCTATACTTTTACGGACAGAAAAAGACGCTGATTTTACGTCAAAACCCGCTACTTTTGCCTCGCCTGACGTGGAATTTAAAAGGGTTGTAAGCATTTTGATCATTGTGGTTTTGCCTGCGCCGTTTGGCCCGAGCAGTCCGAATATCTCTCCTTCCGGCACAAAAAGATTTACTTCATCAACTGCCGTAAGCGTCCCGTAGCGCTTGGTCAGCTTGTCTGTTTCAATTGCCAGTAAAACAATGCCTGCCGCTTTCATTCGTTGCACAAGCGTTTCAGTACTTTTCTTTTTTTTCATATTTTTCCTTTCTTCTGAATTAATATTTCTAATATATACCTTTGGAAATAATTGTCAAGGGCATGCGATGGCGATTACCTGATTTGGCAAATTAGCGCGCAACTTTTACCACATAAAATTGTCTATAATATATATAGTTAATAAGTGTCGAGGAAAGCAGGAGGCTTTACTGATGAAAAAATCAATTCTCTTCTTTATATCAATCCTTGTAATCATTTCATTCTTGTCAATTTTATCATGTAACAAGCCCGGCGCGTCTCCGATAACTGTTAACCCTGTTAATCCAATGTGCAGGCCCACGCCTACGCTATGCATCCCTGGTAATATTACATATACACGCATATATAGCGGTACAAACGGCAGCCTCACAATACCGTCAAACGGCAGCATCCTTATAACCAGCCAGTCCCAGTACATTGCCGCTTATTCCGGATATGCCGCTGCAGGCACACCGACGCCGACGCCTATTCCTGTTGATTTTTCAAAACAGATTATTGTCGGTTACAACATAATATCCGGCGGATGCAACGGCGCAAGCTGGTCGTTTACCGGGGTTACGGGTGATTGCTCAAAAATAATACTCGATACATTTACCACGCCTGCCTGCAATCCAAGCGGGATACAATGCGAATATATAATGATAGAAAATTATTGCTACCTTATTGACGCGGCAGGGCTGCCGCTTTACTCCCAGAACTCCGCCGAGCAGTGCGGCGGAACGACAATAACTGCCCAGCCTGCGCCTTTTGTCCCGGGCGCGCAGACATATATAGTTGCTACTTTCGCGGCTACACCCGGCCCCCTGACATGGGCAGTAAATCCTACAGCTACGCCCACGCCTTAAACCGCTTGTTTCACGATCCTTTGTTTTCATAATGTTCTGTTATTTTCCGGTATTTCTCATGTATCATTTTCCTGTCAAAATCCATAAACTCAGCCGTCATATTGTCTATCTTTTCACTATTGAAGTATTTTAACGCTGCCGGGAAAAACACCTCGTCTTCCTTTCTGATATGCACGGGGTAAAACTGCGCGAGCACCTTCAGCGTATCTATGATTCCTTTTAAGGCATTCATATCGTTTTTGCGGTATTTTTCATTGAGTTCGATTATCATGCCAACGTTTTTCCTAGCCTGTTTGTGCTCCTCTACAAGGTCTGCCATTATTTCCGCGTGCTCCTGCGAAAGCTTTACTTTTGCCAGGTCCCTGAAAAGTATGTCCTCTTCTTTCCCGTGGTGTGTCCTGTCTGCATACGTCCTGAAAAAATCAACCACTGTATCTATAAATACAGGGTCAGGTTTTTGCGTGCCTGCCGCGCTGATTTTTTCCATGACAACATTGATAAACCTCTCGATAAGCCTGTGTTCTATCATTAACGCGCCCGACGGCCTCATTTTTCCCATATTGCACCTCTTTTTAGTGAAACTCCCCCGGCTTTGTCATGTCATGTGCTTCAAAAAAATCCCAATGCCGGCTATACTGCCGCGTATTATATTTTTTGTATATCAAACCGGTCTGCATTCATTACCTTGCTCCACGCTGCCGCAAAGTCATGGACGAATTTCGTTTGGGAATCATCGCTGGCGTATACTTCGGCAATGGCGCGCAGCTGTGAGTTTGAGCCGAATACCAGGTCCACCCTAGTGGCTGTCCACTTAAGCTCTTTGGTTGAGCGGCCGCGGCCCTCAAAAATGTCCTTGTCTTTTTCCGTAGGTTTCCATTCGGTATTCATATCAAGCAGGTTCACAAAAAAGTCGTTTGTGAGCGTCTCCGGCCTTTTGGTAAAAACGCCGTGCTGTGATTTTTTGTAATTGGCGTTCAGGACGCGCATGCCGCCTATCAGGGCTGTCATCTCCGGCGCGGTCAGCGTCAGCAGCTGCGCGCGGTCAAGCAGCAGCTCTTCAGAGGATATTGTATATTTGGTCTTCTGGTAGTTGCGGAACCCGTCAGCGATAGGTTCTAGAAAAGCGAAAGAAGCTGCGTCTGTCTGCTCCTGCGAGGCATCCATGCGGCCCGGGATAAAGTCTGCCGTTATTTCAATGCCTGCGTTTTTCGCGGCTTTTTCTACAGCCGCGCATCCTGCCAGGACTATCAGGTCGGCAAAAGATATTTTTTTTCCGCCTGACTGCGACTTGTTGAAATCTTCCTTAATGCTTTCAAGCGCCTTAAGTGTTTTGTTGAGCTTTTCAGGCTCGTTCACTTCCCAGTCTTTCTGCGGGCAGAGCCGTATGCGCGCGCCGTTTGCGCCGCCGCGCTTGTCAGAGCCGCGGAATGTGAAAGCCGATGCCCATGCAATCGAGACAAGTTCTGATATGGACAGGCCTGACGCAAGGATTTTTGCCTTAAGCGCAATTATGTCCTTTCCGTTTACAAGTTCGTGGTTTACTGCCGGTATCGGGTCCTGCCAGATAAGCTCCTCTGCAGGCACCTCGGGCCCGAGGTAGCGCGCGCGAGGCCCCATGTCGCGGTGTGTAAGCTTGAACCAGGCGCGGCTAAAAGCGTCCTCAAAAGCCTTGTGGTCCTTCTGGAAGCGCCGCGCAATAGGTTCGTATATCGGGTCAAAGCGCAGCGAAAGGTCTGCCGTTGTCATCATTGGCCTTTTTTTCTTGGATGGGTCATGGGCATCAATTATCATGTCTTTTTCTTTTACGTCCTTGGCGAGCCACTGTTGCGCTCCGGCCGGGCTTTTTACCAGCTCCCACTCATAGTTAAAGAGTATGTCCAGGTAACCGTAATCCCATTTTGTCGGGTTTGGCTTCCATGCGCCTTCAATGCCGCTGCTTGTCGCGTCTCCGCCTTTGCCCTTGCCGAACTTATTGAACCATCCCAGCCCCTGCTGCTCGATAGGCGCTGCCTCAGGCTCGGGCCCGACCAGCTTAGGGTCTCCGGCGCCGTGCGCCTTTCCAAAGGTATGCCCGCCTGCAACAAGCGCGACTGTCTCTTCGTCATTCATGCCCATGCGGCCAAAGGTCTCGCGAACATCCTTTCCGGATGCCACGGGGTCTGGATTTCCGTTTGGCCCCTCAGGGTTGACATAAATGAGCCCCATCTGCACGGCTGCCAGCGGGTTTTCAAGCTCGCGTTCCCCGCTGTAGCGCTTGTCGCCCAGCCAGGTATCTTCCTTGCCCCAGTAAATGTCTTCTTCAGGCTCCCAGATGTCCACGCGCCCGCCGCCAAAACCGAATGTCTTAAAGCCCATTGATTCCAGTGCGCAGTTTCCGGCGAGTATCATCAGGTCTGCCCATGATATTTTTTTGCCGTATTTTTTCTTTATCGGCCAGAGCAGGCGCCGTGCCTTGTCAAGGTTCACGTTATCTGGCCAGCTGTTCAGCGGCGCCAACCGCTGGTTGCCTGTCCCGCCGCCGCCGCGGCCGTCGGATGTCCGGTAAGTTCCTGCGCTGTGCCATGCCATGCGTATGAACAATCCGCCGTAGTGCCCCCAGTCAGCGGGCCACCATTCCTGCGAGTCGGTCATGAGCTTATAAAGGTCCTTTTTCAGTTCCGCAAGATCCAGCTTTTTGAATTCTTCGGCGTAATTAAAGTCAGTCCCCATTGGGTTGGAAATTTTGGTGTGTTGGTGAAGTATCCCCAGGTTTAACTGGTTTGGCCACCAGTCGCGGTTTTTTGTTCCTCGGCCTGTCGGCGTCTTTGATGTTGCGCCCGTTACAGGGCATCTTTTTTCTTCGCTCATGGTTTTCTCCTTTTATTTTTTAGATTTCTCCGGGTAAAATTTATTGACATTTTATATATACTACCATTCTACGGGAATAGGCGCAATTGTATTTATTATTATATCTTTAACTTTTTTCTACTAAAAAGATGAGTAAATCCCCCTCCCCGGTCTCATAAGCCCTGGCATTCCTGTGAAGCGTTGTTAAACCTATCTAATTCAATTAATTATTTACCCGGGTTCCTGTTGGACACGCACCTGAAGCCGACCAAAAAGCCGCTGCCCGGACTGTACCACATCCTTAACGCCGACTTGCACCCCACATTGCCGTACCAGCCGTACCCGCGTATCACATGACCGTATCCTTCGTAAGGTCCCAGTGGGTTTTTATACGGGCTTTCATCATAATAATCGTCGTCGTACAGGTCTAAGCACCATTGCCATACGTTTCCTACTATGTCATACAGCCCGTATTTGTTTGGTTTTTTCTTTCCTACTGGATGCGGTTCGTAACCGCCGTACTCGTCATACCATGCGTAATCCTTGAGCTGTGACATGTCGCTCCCAAAAAAATATGTGGAATTTTTCCCTGCCTTGCATGCCTTTTCCCACTGCGCCTCGGTCGGCAGGCTCAAACCGTAATATTTGGCGTATGTTTTTGCATCCGACCATCTTTTAAGTACGACAGGGCAGTTGGGCATGTTCCATCCAAGCGGCTGCCTGGGCATCCTTTTACCGGTTAGCCTGCAAAACCTCCTGTACTGCGCTACAGTAATGAGGTATTTATCCATATAATAACCGTCAAGATACACCCTGTGAGGCGGATGCTCGTTGTCATAGCCCTCGCCGTAAGGTGACCCCATATCGAACTCGCCCGCCGGAATATATACCATCTCTGACCCGTCTTTGGCCTTAATTGCTCTGGCATAGGCCATGGCGCCGTAAAACAACAGAATTAATATTAGTACAATGCATTTTTTCATACATTCCTCCTATTTATAGTATTTGTAGAATTTTTAATCCAGTCCGTGCTTCTGCTCATCCGAGCTTCCAATCTTCAGCTTCTCATGCAGCCGTTCAGCCTGCGTCATAAAGATCTCAAGCCTTGATTGTATCAAAGGTGGATATGGATTTCCATCTGTCTCTATATGCAGGTAAGGCAGATGCTTGACATCGCCTTCAAACCTGTGCCAGCCGTTCCTGTCGTCAGCATTTTCTCCGCTTTTTATCTTTCCCGCAAGGGTCATTTCCCTGCTTAGTATTGCCTCTGACAGCCTGCCGGGCATGCAGTTAAACGGCCCTATTGTTATGACCCCGCATGATTCGTCAAGTATTTCCCGCAGGGCAAGGCCGGTCGTAAGTATTCCTTCTCCAAGCAGTTTTTTGGAAATCAGGTGGCTGGCATGGCCTATTGTTTTTCCTACTTCTATATTATTGTTCAGGACAAGGCCTGATTTTGACATAATGTCCCTGAGCCTTGCTTCCATCCAGCGTTCTATTTTATCCGTAAAGACCGCCTTCATGGTCTGCGCAAATCTTTCTTTCCTGAGCTTGTTCTTCGACAGGTAATTGCAGTAAAGTATATACTCAGCCACAGGCGCTGTCCTGACGACAAATCCATTATCGGCAAGCGCCTTTATGAGACCTAGCTTTGAAAATTCCTCTTTTCTTATGTAAATCTCGCCTACAATCGATATTGTTTTCGCGTCTTTTAGCCCGTGCTTTAATTCTATTTTTGACAGCGTTTTTGCGCTTTCGCCCGCCTGCCTCATGACTTTGGAAAATTTTCCGGCCTCTATTGTCTTTAAAACCTTTCCCCACTCGTCCCAGAGCGCGGCAACTGCGGAATCCCTGTCTTTTGCCAGCGCCAAAAGCGCGTTTTCAATATCCTGGAAAATATCTGACAGCACTATGCCGGCCCATGTCATAACAAAATATTTTTTACCAAGGCCCCTGTACGAGTTCTCGTCGTTCAATGTCATTACGCCTGCGTCCTTTACGCCAAGCCCGGCAATAAGGTCACTGATTGCAACAAAATACTGTCCCTGCCTGCACGGCCCCGTGCTTTTCGGCATAAAAAACAGCGTCTTTTTGCCGGATGCCCTGCCTTCCATGATATGCTCTATCATGGAGCCCGCAGTGAGTATAAAAGGCAGGCATTCCTTTCCCGTGGAATGGGCCCTTCCGTATTTCAGCGTCTTTTCCGTGGGCACCGGCATTGGTATAGCGTTTATTCCTATTGCCCTGAAACTTGCGGCCAGCCCTGAGGTGCCGAAACTTCCCATGGATGGTATTAAAAGCTCGACTTCTTTTGATTTTAACATATGTTCCATGCCGCTGCTGTCAGTAATATAAAGCCCGTCTTTTCCCATCTTTACTTCCATCGGGGCAAAGCTTCCTTCCTTTACTTTACCCTTATCATTTTCCCCGCCTGTATGTATTTGCCTGTAATTGGCAATAATATCCAGCGCAGCCTCCACCCTTGTCTCTATGCCTACGTCAGCCGAGTGGCTGTCAAGCTCGAGCGTGAGCGACGGCTTTTCTCCCATGACCTTCCTGAAATACGGCACAATAAAAGAGTCAGGCCCGCATGAAAAATTCGTGATAAACGCGCCAAACAGCTGAGTGTGCTTTTTTACAAGCCTTGCGTTCTGCAGGATATGCTGTCCTGAGTGCCAGTACATGTGCTCGTGTGTCTCGTATGTTTCTGTGTCGGGAAGGAAATCAAACGGTATCACAGTAACGCCTTTTGATGCGATTTTTTCCGGGATGCTTAAGTTTATTTCTTCCGGGAACGCGTTATATGTCCTGCCGAAAAGGACTATGGCGGATTTGTTTTTGTCCTTTTCTATTTCCATGATTGCCTGCGCGCCGATTTCTTTGAATTCCCTCAGCATTTCTGTATACAGGCCGTTCGCGAGCCTGTAGGCGTCCCTTCCCTCTTCCCTGCTTTTTCCGAGTTTGTCTGCCGTACCTATGAATGCCTCTTCCACTTCCGCTTCTTCACCCGAAAAGTCAATTACAGGCGACAGTATCTCAGGCATTTTGTTTCCGGAAAAAGCCGATTTAAGTATATAGCTCTCGCCCTGCGCGAAAACGCAGGCTCTTTTGTATTTCTGTTCCTTTTTGCCGTGCATTTCAGTGATATGCGGCAGGAATATATAATCCGGATTTTTTGTGACAAGGTCGGTAAAAAATCCGTGCGCCGCCTCGACAGGAAAGCAAAATGATGACTGCATGCTCTCCGTGCCGTCTTTTTTTATGGCATCAGGCAATATCACCCTGAATCCAAGCTTCGCGAAGAAATTGTAGTAAAGCGGGAAAAAAGTATGGCTCAAAAGGCTTTTATTTATGCCTATTGTTTTCCCGGTGCCGTTCGGCATGGATACATATTTTCCGAACACAAGCTTTTGCCTTATTTTTACGTAATTTTTTTTCCCGGGGTCCGAGTGTATGTTCATGCGCTGGTTATAGTATTTGCTGCACGCCCCGCCGAAAGGATATTTCATGCCGTCAATATTTATTATAGATATTCCGCATTTCCTGTCGCATTTTTCCGTGCCGCCGGGGCATATAAACTCGGATTCTTTTTTAAATCTCCTTGAAATAAGTTTCTCAAGGCTGAAATCCCCTGCAGGCATCAGCCCGTTTTTTATCCTCTCCCCTGCCTCAAGCGCTGCTCCAAAAGCTCCCATTAGCCCGGGCTCAGGAGGCACGATGATTTCACTGCCCAAAAGCCCTGACATAGCAACAGGCACTGCCTTGTTGTAACATACGCCTCCCTGCATAAATATCTTTTTCCCGGCCGGCCTTGCTCCCTTTACCCTGTTTATGTAGTTCATGCATATCGAGTATACAAGCCCTGCTGTGATGTCCACGGTTGAAATGCCAGCCTGGGCCGCGTTCTTAATGTCGCTTGATATGAATGCCGCGCACTGGTCGGAAAAATTCGGCGGTTTTTTCGCCCGCATTGCCAGCCCTGCTATGTCCCTGTAATCGATGCCCAGTGTCTCTTTCGCGGCCTCTTCCAGGAAAGAGCCGGTGCCTGCAGAGCACGCCTCGTTCATCGCGTAATCGCCGGCAATGCCTGCAGTGAGGTGCGTATATTTTGCGTCCTGGCCGCCTATTTCGAATATGGTATCAACTTCATTGTCGAAATATTTTGCCGCTTTTGCGTGCGCAATTATTTCGTTTACTATGGCTCTTGTCAGTCCGTGCAAGCCCGCTATATGCCTGCCCGAGCCTGTCACTCCAAGGCCGATAAACTTTAAACCTGCTTTACCTGTTTGTTTTTTCAGATTTTTATAACATTCAACCGACGCCTGAACAGGATTGCCGTTTGTCCTCAGGTACGAAGAAGCAAGCATGGCATTGTCCGCCTGCCTTATTATAACTGCTTTTGTGGTGGTCGAACCAACATCAAGCCCGATGGTGCAGATATCTCCCTTTTTTGCCCTTGCCTTTTTTATTGATTTAAACGAGACTTTTTCCGCCCAGGACGAAAGCGCAGGATGAAATCCGAACTGCTGGTTTACCCTTTTAAACAATGATTCTTTATCTACCCTTACCCCTTCCCTCATTGCTAAAATGCCGGCGCCCAGCGCCTCAAAATAATGGGCTTCTTTTGGCACGTAGATGCCGGGATATTTTTCAAGCAAAAACCTCAAAACCCCTTTGTTTTTTGTCACCCCGCCTGTAAGGATTATTCTTGATGATTTTTGTTTTGCTAAAAGCGTATTTATCTTATCGGCTATCATCTTGCTTAACCCGGCTGCGACGCTTGCCTTATCCACTCCCTTGTTCAGCGCGTGAGTGCAGTCGCTTTTGCAGAACACGCTGCACCTGCCGGACAATGGGTATGGCTCGTTTTTCTGCGCGAGCATCGCGAGCCTTTCCACTCCCGTGTTCATCCGTCCAGCCTGCTGGAAAAAAAACTCACCTGTGCCCGACGCGCATTTGTTGCCTGTGTATACGTTTATGATTTCACCTTTTGGGTCAAGGCAGTAGACAAAAAAGTTTTCAGCGCCAAGGCTCGCGACAACGTCGTATTTCCCGGCAAGCCCAAGGAATTTTATAGCTTCTTCAACGGCAATGGTCTCAGGCACGGATGCGGCATTTATCGTATCCCTGAATTTTTTCCCGGTCGCCGTTATATAGGTGCCTTTTATATTGGTTTTACAAAGGTACGATTTGATTATTTTACCCGGATTACCGTTATGGCGTATTGATTTTGCGGAAATAATATTGATTTTATTGTCATTATCTTCCGCGGATACAAATGATACTGTGGCTGCGCCAACGCATACCCCAATGGATCTTTTACGCATGTATTATCTCCATGTGCCCGTTCCGGCTCTTACCGTCTGCTGTCCAGTTTTTCCACTTTTAGCGCCAGGCCGTAGAAAACCCCCAGAACCATCATTTCCAGAAGGCCGGTCCACAGTATATATAGCATTGTGCTTACCGGTATGTTTATAATCATGAACTGCGATACCACGTACATCAGCACCCTGAAAAACCAGGCAAGCACTCCGAAGCTTATTCCCTTTAAAAAACCGTTCTTTCCCGGCAGGCTCGGGTAAAGCACCATAAAAATTGCCGCCATTATAAATCCGTAAATCACGTCTATCGTCACACCGGCCATGATGCTTGGGTTTGTCTTGCCTATGGACTGGTAAACAAGGAAAAGCTGTTTTGCCATGGGGTTTGAGCTTATTATTCCGTCCATGAATACAAATAAACCACCTGCAATAAGGCTTACTATCAAATAGTCAATCATGTTTTCCTCCCTTGATTTCGTTTACTTTGCCAAGCCATCAACAGGCGCTGGCAAAGTATTACGAAATCATGTACCCGCTCAAGTCCGAGCTCATAAGAGCGAGGACAAGCGGTATTTTTTTAATATATTCGCATTGGGCTTTCCAAAGCCTTTCAATCAACAATCTACAATCTAATATCTAATATGCCTCACTTGCTTCCTACCAGTATCTCCGGTATCCTTATTGTCGGCTGCGCGTCCGCCACAGGCACTCCCTGGAAATCTTTTCCGCATGTGCCTACGTCAAATCCGAGGTCTCCGCAAACTGCGTCTATTGTGTTGAGTACGTGCGTGCCGTTTCCCATGAGCGTGGCGCTGCGCAGCGGCTGTCCTATCTCGCCGTTTTCTATCATATACGCGTCCCTTACCTCGAAAATAAAATCGCCTGTGACAGTATTTACCTGGCCGCCGCCCATCTTCTTTACAAATATACCGTATTTTGTGTCCTTTATCAAATCTTTTGCCTGTCCTTTTCCGGGGGCTATCATTGTATTTGTCATGCGCGGTATCGGCTTGAACCTGTACGATTCACGCCTTCCGTTGCCTGTCGGCGCGGCAAGGTCCTTTAAGGCCGTCAGCCTGTCGTACATGTAGTTACAAAGGACGCCGTTTTCTATGAGTATTTTTTTCTGCGAAAAAATGCCCTCGTCGTCGAATGAAAAGGATCCCCTTTTATTTGCAAAAGTCGCGTCGTCCATCACCGTGACTATGTCCGATGCCACCTTTTTGCCAAGTTTCCCGCTATATGGCGACATGCCCTTTTGCACCAGGTCAGCCTCGAGCGAATGCCCCACGGCCTCGTGTATGAACGTGCCTCCTGCCTCGGACGATATTACAGCCGGCATTTTGCCGGTTATTTTCTTCTCGGTAGTAAGCAGCCTCACCGCAAGCTCTGCAGCGTCCTTCACGTAGTCCATGACCCTCTCCTCCCGCAGTATCTCATAGCCTTTATATCCCGACACTCCCTTGTAACCGGTTTCAATGACGTTGTCTTTTGATGCTATTACCAGTATCCTCAGCGTGGTGTAAACCCTCTGCTCGCTTGCGTGCAGCCCCCTGTCATTTATTATTTCAACATTCTGTATTTTTTCCGAATAGGTCATATTTACCTGTTTTACGTATCCGCTTACACTGCGGGCGTAATCACTTATTTTTTTTAGGTAAGCTGTCTTTTCGCTGATATCCACTGTATGGGGGTAAATTTTTATGGTATTTTTTGTTTCAGGCTCGATTTCGCTGTAGGCAAACTCATTATCCGAAGACTTTGCTCCGCCGCAAACTGCGCTTATTATTCCCTGGGTATTTGCCGGGTTGTTTGTAAAACCGTAAAAAGTCCTGAAATCCTTTACTCCGCGGATGCCTGTGCCGCTGTCGGATCCGGAAGTTATTTTATCGATCGCGTTGTTTTCATAGGTAATTTCCGTTGTCTTTGACTCTTCCTCAAAGATATCCCAGAGCTGGAAGCCCGCGCCCGCGAGCCTGCTTATTTCCTTCTTATCAGAGTTCATCCCCTCTGTTACCTTTCTCATGCTTTATTGCGACCAGGCACCAGATAAGCGTGGTAAGCGAAAAAAGACCGATATAAATAAACACCAGGTTAAAGCCGTATCTGAACATGCCGTAAATCGACATGAGTGTTGTCACGCCGAAAACCCCGGCCAGTATAAAGTACATTTATTATATTCCTCCTTTTTGGCTTGCTGCTTTCGCGAGCTTGTCAGCTTCCTTGTTTTGCTCCCGCGGCACATGCTCTATGATGAAATCCATGTGGTTCTTGTGCCTGAATATTGAAAAAAAGAACTTTTTCAGATTCTCGTTTTTTACCTTGTATTCTCCGTTCACCTGCTTTACAAGCAGTTCGCTGTCGGAGAATACTTTTATTTTTTTTATGTCGTATTTTTTGCACAAATCAAGCAGGTGCGTCAGGGCCGTGTACTCTGCAACATTGTTTGTTGTCTCGCCGATGTATTTTGACTCGGACAAAAGCTCGTCCTTGCCGCAGTAAATTACCACGCCTATTCCGGCCGGTCCCGGGTTTCCGCTTGACGCCCCGTCTATAAAAGCTGTGTGTTCAGGCTTATGCATTTTTACCTTCCTGCCTTATAAATTTTCAATTAGCTGCTTCAAATATTTCCTTAAGCAGTGCTAAAATGCCGGATACCTTGTCCAGTGGATATTGCGTATCCCTGTCGGAAAGCGCGTTTTTCACGTCATGGTGTGCTTCCATAAATACGCCGTTTGCGCCCGCTGCCACGGCTCCTTTTGCTATTGTCTCGATATATTCCCTGTCGCCGCCGGACCTGTCGCCTTCCCCTCCGGGCCTCTGCACGGAATGCGTGGCGTCTATGATCACAGGGTAGCCTGTCTTTTTCATATATGCTATGCTACGCAGGTCAACTACAAGGTTATTGTAACCGAATGAAAATCCGCGTTCAGTAAGCAGTATGTTCTTATTTCCGGCAAGCTCTATCTTTTTTATAATATTGTGTATTTCAAAAGGTGATAGGAACTGTCCCTTTTTTACGTTTACGGCCCTGCCGGTCCTGGCGCATGCTGTAAGCAGGTCTGTCTGCCTGCATAAAAAAGCCGGTATCTGGAGCACATCGGCTATTTTTCCCGCTTTTACAGCCTGGCTGGCGTCATGGACGTCGGTAAGTACAGGTATTTTAAGCTCGTTCTTTATTTTATTCAGTATCTTCAAGCCCTTGTCCATGCCCTGCCCCCTGAAACTCGAACCCGAGCTGCGGTTTGCCTTGTCGTAGGAAGCCTTGAATATGAAAGGCACTCCGGAATATTCACAGACCTTTTTCAGTTCAGCTGCTATTTTCACGGCCATTTTTTCGTTTTCAATGACGCAAGGACCGGCTATCAGAAAAAAATCCTTTTGCGAGATAAAAAGGCTATTTGTTATCCGGACCTTTTTTAAAGCGGTTTTCTTTGTCTTCATTTACCCACTCCGTAATTACGTTTTGTAAAAGTTTTTCAATAGGCATGTTGTGTTTTTTTGCCAGCGCCTGCAGCGCATCAAATTTCGCCTGTGCACTCAGGTTCTTCTGCATAAACTCAATCAGGTCTTTCTCTATCTGGCTTTTATCGTCGTATTTCATTATATTTTACCTTGCGGTTTTATTGTAGAGACGTTTTACAAAACGTCTCTACGTTATTTCTCCCCGTTTTTGCCTTTATTCTTGACTGCTGCCTTTACGAACTCCCTGAAAAGCGGATGCGCCTCAGTCGGCTTTGATTTGAATTCCGGGTGGAACTGCACGGCTACAAACCACGGGTGTTTTACATACTCTATCATTTCTACAAGCACGCCGTCTGGCGACAGCCCGCTTATCATAAATCCTTTTTCCTCGAACTTGTCCCTGTACTGGTTGTTGAATTCATACCTGTGCCTGTGCCTTTCAAAAATGACCTTTTCCCTGTATGCCTCAAATGCTTTTGTGCCTTCCTTTACTTTGCACGGGTATGCGCCGAGCCTCATGGACCCGCCCATATTTTTAATATTTTTCTGCTCCTCAAGCATGGATATTACCGGATAACATGTATCCTGGTCAAATTCGGTCGAATTTGCCGTCTTCATGCCGAGCATATTCCTTGCGAACTCGATTGTCGCGGACTGCATGCCCAGGCATATGCCGAAAAACGGAATTTTCTTTTCTCTGGCATATTTTATGGCTTCAACCTTTCCCTCTATTCCCCTGACCCCGAAACCGCCCGGTATCAGTATGCCGTTCATCCCGCCAAGGATTTTTCCTAAGCCGCCTTTTTTCTTTGCCGGCTCTATTTCTTTTTCAGAGTCAATCCATTTTATGTTCACTTTGCAGTTGTTTGCGATCCCGCCGTGTATAATGGCTTCCCTTATGCTTTTGTAAGCGTCCTGCACATCTATATACTTGCCGACAACCGCTATGTTCACCTCGTGTGTCGGATTCTTTATTTTCTTTACAATGTTGTCCCACTTGCTTAAATTTGCCTTCTTTGCTTTCAGGCCCAGCTTTTCAACTATTATATCATCCAGCGCCTGGTTGTGAAACATCTTCGGCACCTCATATACTGACGGCACGTCAAGCGCCTGTATGACCGCCCTTTCCTCAACATTGCAAAAAAGGGAAATTTTCTCCCTTTCAGACTTTGATATCTTCTGTTCTGTTCTGCATAATAAAATGTCGGGCTGTATCCCGATAGAGCGCAGCGTGCTTACCGAGTGCTGTGTAGGCTTTGTCTTTATCTCTCCTGCGGCGCGTATGTAAGGAATAAGCGTAAGGTGTATATAAAGCACGTTTTGCCTGCCAAGGTCCTTTTGCATCTGCCTGATTGACTCTAAAAACGGCAGGCCCTCTATGTCACCCACTGTGCCGCCGACTTCTATAATTGCGACGTCGACATCCCTCCCTTTTGCGACCGACCTGATCCTGCTTTTTATCTCGTTTGTCACATGAGGCACAACCTGTACGGTCTTGCCCAGGTAATCGCCGCGCCTTTCTTTTTCTATAATGCTGGAGTATATCTTGCCGGTTGTTATATTATTTAATGCGGTAAGCTTGGCCGACGTATACCTTTCGTAATGCCCAAGGTCAAGGTCGGTCTCTGCGCCGTCCTCAGTGACGTAAACTTCCCCATGCTGGAAAGGGCTCATTGTGCCCGGGTCCACGTTGATATATGGGTCAAGTTTCTGCATCGTTATCTTCAGGCCCCTTGCCTCAAGCAGTGCCCCTATGGAAGAAGATGCGATTCCCTTGCCCAGCGATGAAACTACTCCTCCTGTCACAAATATAAATTTTGTTTCCATGTTGTCGCCTCACCTTATCGATTTTTTAAATTTGCTTAAATCAGCCTTGGTATCTATTCCTATGCTCCTGCTTTTCGCAACTATTACCTTTATCATGCAGCCGTTTTCTATTGCCCTGAGCTGCTCGAGTTTTTCTATTTTTTCGTATTTGCTTGTAAGCCTCGGCCATTTATCCAGTATGCTTTTTTTGTAAGCGTATATTCCTATATGCTTTAAAGCTTCTTTGGCGCCTTCTCCATCCCGTTCGAATGGAATCGGAGCCCTGGAAAAATACAGCGCGTTTGAGTCTGAGCCAATAACCACCTTTACCACTCCCTTGTCGTTCATCTCTTCCGGACCGGTAATCGGTGAAGCCAGCGTCGCCATATCGTATTTCTTTTCCTTTACAAGCGCGCCGACGACTGCGTCGATAAGCCTTGGCTCAAGCAGTGGTTCGTCGCCCTGGATATTGATTATTATATCATTTATATTCGCCTTTATATACCGCAATGCGTCCCGCAGGCGCTCAGAGCCTGACTTGCATTTTTTCGATGTCATGATCACGCTGCAGCCGCTTTTTTCAAGGGCCTTTTTTATCCTGTTGCTGTCCGTGGCCACATAAAGCTTCCTTATCAGCTTTGCCCTGCTTGCATTCTCGTAAACGTATTCGATTATTGTTTTGCCTTTGACTTTTATCAGCAGCTTTTCAGGCAGCCGGGTCGACTTCAACCGGGCAGGTATTATTCCTATTATATTCATTCACTTCACCTTTTATTACCGTAATTTTCCAGTACTTTCTTTATGATATTAGTAGTTGAACGACCCTTGATATACTTTATATTTTTCACTTTGCCGCCTGCGCCTGTCACTACATCGGCGCCTATTATCGTGCCCTTTTTCCAGTCTCCACCCTTGACGAGCACATCCGGCACTATGTCTTTTATTATATTGTAAGGGTCAGGCTCGCAGAACACAGTCACTATATCCACGCTCGAAAGCGCCGCAAGCACTTCCGCTCTTTCTTCCTGCGGCACTATTGGCCTGTTTTTGCCCTTGATGCACCTTACCGACGAGTCGCTGTTTATGGCGACTATCAGTATGTCCCCAAGCGCCTTTGCCTTTTTCAGGAGCTTTGTGTGGCCCGTATGCAGAATATCGTAACAGCCGTTTGTGAATACTATTTTCTTTCCTGTTTTTTTTAGCCGCGATACTGCCTGCTTCAGCTTTTTCCTGCTGAAAATTATCTTATTTCGAAGCTTCATTAACCGCTGCTTTCAGTTCAGCAGGGGTCAAAACCGCCACTCCGACCTCGGCCACTACCCTGCCTGCCGCAATATTTGAAAGCTTTGCCGCTTCCCTGAAATTCGCACCTGCGCTCAGCGCAAGTGTTGCTACGCTTATGGCAGTGTCCCCTGCGCCTGTAACATCATACACTTCCTTTGCCTCGGTCGGTATGGTATGAATGCTTCCTTTCTCGTATATGGACATGCCCTCCTCACCCCTTGTAATCATGATTACTTCGGCGTTTGTAAACTCTTTTAGCTTTTTCGCCGCGGCGAGCACGTCTTTTTCAGTTTTTATATTTATCCCCGATGCTTCGGACGCTTCCTTCTTGTTCGGAGATATCAGCGTGACATCCCTGAATAACCTTATATTGTCCGGTTTCGGGTCTACTGCTATTATTTTTCCCTTTGACATCCCTACTACCGTGGACACGAGTTCTTTTGTCATCATTCCTTTATCGTAATCAGAAAAAATAACAGCGTCAATCTTTCCTATAAATTTTGATATTCGTTTAATGACTTCTTTTATTGTCCTTATGTGGACATCCATCTTATGCTCTTTGTCTATCCTTACTACCTGCTGGCTGTGCGCAAAAACCCTGGTCTTTACCGTGGTCGGCCTTTTTCTGTCGCAGGCTATGGCCGCGGTATTTACGCCGTGCTTTTTCAGGTAATCAAGCAGCCTTTCCGCGTCCGGGTCTGAGCCTACAACCCCTGCGGCGTAAACATTCGCGCCGAGCGAGATTAGGTTCAGTATTACGTTTGCCGCACCGCCAGGCTTGGTTTCCTCCTTTTTGACTTCCACTACCGGTATGGGCGCCTCAGGGGATATCCTGGTAACGCTTCCCCATATGTATTCGTCGAGCATGAGATCGCCTATAACAAGGACTTTTTTGTTTTTAAATTTGCCTGCCAGCCGTAAAAGCGAATTCTTGTTTACGCCCTGCATTATTTTTCACCGAGTTTTTGTTCGACTAAATCGCAGATTATGTGCAGAAATGTTATGGTGGCTTCCTGTATACGCATTGTGTTTTTTGACTGGATGTCGATGAGGATATCGCACTCGCCTTTCATCTTTCCGCCGCCCTCGCCTGTAAAACCTATAATTTTCATCTTTTGCTTTTTCGCCTGTTTTATCGCGAGGAGCACGTTTTTGGAATTGCCGGACGTAGACAGCGCTATAGCGCAGTCGCCTGGCATGCCATGCGCCTCTACCTGCCGCTCGAATACCCTGTCAAATCCAAAATCATTGCCGCATGACGTAAGCACCGAGGTATCGGTCGTGAGAGCGATTGCCGGGTAGGCTTTCCTGTCGAGCTTAAGGCGGACAACGAATTCAGCCGCTATATGCTGTGAGTCTGCGGCAGAGCCGCCGTTTCCAAAAATGAGGATTTTGCATCCGGTTTTCAGGGTTTCATAGATTTTATCGATAGCTTTATCAAGGTTTTCCTTGTGTTTCTCAAAAGTTTTTTCCTTTGCTTCATTGCTTTCTTTCACGCTGGCATAAAAATATTCCTGCATTCTGTTCTCCCGTGTGATTTTATATCCGTACGTTTAATTATAAGATAGTTTTGTATTTTTAGTCAATGGTAAAATGCCGTTATCCGCATAGCATTGATCGCAATCGTTGAAAATTTTTTAAACCTTTATTAAATTTATAAGTATGCCGCTGTGTGATTTTTACTACTTTTTAAAAAACATTTTGCCTAACGTTTTATAATATCCTCTCCTAAATTTTATTTTTTTCTTTTTAACTATCATCATTATTTTCCTATTAACATCAATAAAATCTTCGGTTGTTAATATGCTAATATAAAATCCTGTAAATCCTTTAAAAATATAATTTACTTCACCGATAATTACACCACCAGCTACCCCCTGCAAATCAACCCATTTAAATTTATAATGATAGAAGAAGTAGTCTAAAGTGATTCCAGTTTCATCAAAATATCCGCATCTGTTGTCAAAAACAAAATATAAAAATATTATTTGGCCCAGGATAAAGACTGTTAATAGCAGTATATTCATTTTTATTAAATACAGAAGAAAAATAGAGAAGAAAAAAATCATGCATTTACTGCGATCTTTTTTTATAAATGTAATTTTCTTGTTCGATTTTTTATTACTCAATTTACATTCACCTATCCTGCACAGTCGCCCTTTTACGAACAACAATCAACTATCAACGGTACTACTCCGCCTGCACTATAGTCGCGTCCTGGAGTACTGCGTCCACGCTCCCTATGGCAATGTGGCTCTTCAAAAGCACAGGGATCCTGTTATCGTCGTCCGTCATCCATATGTCGAGCTCGCCTTTTTGTTTGAAAATTCCCTCAAATTTTAAATACGGCCTTATGATTACGCAGTCAAATGTCCCTGCGTCCACTGTGACTCTTTCCTTGCCTATCTTTTTCACAAGCACCTGGTACGGTTTTCCGTCATCAGCGCAGACATCTATATAAACCTCATCCTTGTCTGTCATATCAATGGTCCTGAAATAATAAAGTTCTGACAATACGTCCTGCACAAAAGAAGGCTCTTTATACTCTTCTTTGGTATATTTTACGGCCTTTTGCTGTTCAGGAAAAAACTCTATTTCGCTGTATGCCCTGTAAGAACCTTCCTCAAGTTTCTTGCTGTATTCCCATGAAAAAAGCCCGAGTACGTCCATAAAGCTCTCTATGGTGTCGTTTACCCTGTAAAAAGTCTCAAAAAAAGGCGCCGTCCTAGCTGTAGCGACAATATGGTAAACCTGCCTCCCGTTTATCTGAGTCATTTCTTTCACGTTAAGTATGCCCAGGCCCGCGGTAACATTGAAATATTTCACTGCATACACCAGTTTTTCGCCAACGCCAAAACACTTATTTACCGCCGTCCTGTACTCAAATGTTTTTTTCACAGTTGTTATGATATTGCACTGATTTTTTTTCATATAATTATCAGTGTTGTCAATGGGAGGAAGAAGGAATTTCTGCCCCTTATGCACGTAATAAGGCGGTTTTATATTGTTTGCCTGCGCTATGGCCATCCAGCATAAGGGCGTAGGGTAGTTTTTCCTTGCAATGCTCCACATTGTATCTTCTTCAACGGCGATATAATACTTTGGCTGACTTTTGTCTTTTGTTTTCACTATTTTTTCAGCTTCTTTTTTAAGCGTCGCTTCCTGTTTTTGTATTTTTATTATTGATATTTTTTTGACCTGCGTGCCCGCGCATGAACACAATAATAGCCCCGTGCAGCAAATGAAAATTACGCTTTTTTTCATTTTGTCTTCCCCTTTAACAGCCCTGCGGCTTTTTGCGCTACGTAATCTGCGCTTATGCTGTCCATTGGGCTTCCATCCGCTGGCATAATAATCTCAGCAGGGTTGCCGAGGGGCCTCCATCTCGTGGGTTTTATGCCCGAAAACGGGAAAAAAGAAATTGTCTTTACGCCGAGAGCTGCAGCAATGTGCATGGGTCCTGTGCTTCCGCTGATAAAAAGCTTTGCGTGCTTTATAACGGACGCAAGCTGCCTTATGGAGAGGTTCTCGTTCATGACGATCACATTTTTCCTCTTTTTCAGGCTGCCGTATATTTCCCTTGCCTTAAACTGTTCTCCCCTGCCGCTCCCTAAAAGGATCTTTGCTTTTGTCATCCCCGATAGTTTTTCAATCATCTCGGCATAGCGGGCCGGGCTCAGGTTCTCGGCAGAGCCCCTGCCCCCCGGATAGACCATTATAAAATCGGATTTTATTCCTTTTTTTATCAGGTATTTTTTTCCATCTCGTATCTCGTTTTTCTTCAGGTATAAAAAGAGTTTTTTAGCCTTTTTTTTCCCTATCAGCTCCTCTGCCTGCAGCAGGTTGTAATCTGCCTCGTGTATAAGCGAGTGCTTCCTGTGCATTTTTACCCTTTTATTGAAAAACAAAAACGAATACCACCTGTAAGCAGTGCCTATCCTTTCCGGTATTCCCGCTCTTTTGATAAGCCTTGCCACCCAAAACCTTGGAAACAAAATAATGGCAGTGTCAAAACCGTGGCTTCGCAGCTTTGCAGCCATTTCCCAAAATTTGTTCTTTTTATATGCAATAACTTCGTCAACTTCAGGGTTGTTTTCAAGCACTGTTTTTGCATAGTCGCTTGCCAAAACGGTTATAAAACAGTTTTTAATTTTCTTTTTTAGCTCATGGATCAATGGCGTGGTTAAAAGCAGGTCCCCTATGGCGTCTGTGCGGGAAATGAGTATTCGTCGCATTATTTTCCTCTACAATTACAGCGTTTTATTGAATCTTTATTTTTCTCTATATTAGATATGAGATAGCAAATATTAGATATAAATAAATATTTCATTCTTTTCAAATCTAATATCAACAATACTTTTCCACTATCGTCTTTATCAGGTCTTTTGTCGAATGCCTTTTCCTGTCGCCGACTATAGCTATTTTTATCCCCAGTTTTTTTGCTATATCCTTTTCAGGCACCGTATCTTTTGTGTAATCCGTGCCTTTTGCGTGGAAATCCGGCCTTAAAATCTCAAGCGTCATGTCAACCGTGAGTTCGTTGAATATCGTTATATAATCTATGCATTCAAATTCCGATAAAAGTTCGGCGCGCTCTTTTTCGTTTACAAGCGGCCTGCCCTTGCCTTTGAGTTTTCTTACCGAGGAATCCGAGTTCAGCCCAAGCACGAGCACGTCGCCTTTTGCCCGCGCGCCTTTTAAAAACCTTATATGCCCGACATGCACTATATCAAAGCAGCCGTTAGCGAATACGACTTTTTTGCCTTTTTTTTGCAGTTTCCTTATTATTCCGGCAAGCTGCTGCCTGCTTTTAAGTTTTTGCATTTGCCAGGGCCTCTTTTAGCTCATCCGGTGTGACAGTAGCGACCCCTCTTTTCATAACCACAAGGCCGCCGCCGATATTGGCAAGATACGCCGAGTCATAAAGCGACGCCCCGCATGCCAGCCCTGCCGCCACAATTGAGGAAACAGTATCCCCTGCGCCTGACACATCCACTATCTCGTCGCTCCCGAAGGCGTTTATTTTTTCAATGCTTTTCTTTTCAAAAACAAGCATACCCTTGCTTCCCCTTGTTATTATCATTCCTTTGGATTTGAGAAGTTTCATGAGCTCCACGCCCATTTTCTTTACATTTTCCTCCTCGTAATCCTCAATATTCACAAGCGGGCCAGCCTCGGTCTCGTTCGGCGTGCCTGTTGTGATATGCTGGAACTTGAAAAGGTTATGCCTGGAGTCCACGACTATTTGTTTGCCTTTTTTGCCGAACCCGTTTATCACTTCTATCATTGCGTCGGTTATTACCCCGCCGCCGTAGTCAGAAACAAGTATAGCGTCTGTTTCCGATGCCAATTTTTTTATATTGGCAATAATCTGCTTTTCTACAGTACCCGACAGCTGCTTTACATGATATTTATCCACCCTCACTACCTGCTGCTTTGCGGTATGCACGCTGCCTGCCATAATCCTGGTCTTTACAGGCAGCATGTATTCTTCGTCCCTCAGGATATATTTCGTCTCGACCTTTTTCCTGCTGATTATGCCCAGCAGTATGTCCGAGAACCCGTCATCTCCCACCAGTGACACCGGGATTGGTTCTGCGCCTATGTCTTTAATGTTTAAAATCGGGTTTGCGCCGCCGCCCGCAAGGTATGTGCTCTGGTTGTATTTTAAAATAAGCACCGGCGCCTCGCGCGAAATCCTCTCTGTCTCGCCGTAAATGTACTCATCCAGTATGAAATCTCCGAGCACAAGTATCTTTTTGCCTTTGAACTGGTCTATAAGGTCCATGTATTTGTTCATGTTTTCACTCCCTTAGATTTCGTTTACTTTGCCGTTTATAAAACCCCCTATTATCCCACTTTATTAAAGGGGGTTTCTTTACCCCTCCCCCTTAACAAGGGGGAGCCAGAGGGGGTTTATCTCATTAACGTGTCTTAATTATCCACGCCACTGCGTCAAGTATATCTTTTGCTATATAATCCGGTTTTACATTCTGCCTTTTTATGAGCTTTCTTTCTTCTTTCCCAAATCCTGTAAGGACAAGTATGCCTTTCATGCCGCTGTTTTTTGCAAGCTTTACGTCGGTAATTTTGTCGCCTATCGCAAAGCTCTTTTTCAGGTCGATATCAAACCTTTTTTTTGCCTTCATTACCATGCCTGTTTTCGGTTTCCTGTCATTGCAGTCCTTAAAATACTTTTGCACTCTGACGTCTTTTGTATGGTGCGGGCAGTAATAATACGCGCATATTTTTACGCCCTGTTTTTTCAGCAGGCTGTCGATATATTTATGCGTTTTTTTAACAAAATCTTCGGTAAAATATCCCCTTGCCACGCCTGACTGGTTTGAAATGATTATCGGCATATACCCATTTTTTTCCAGCATCTCAAGGGCTTTTATGCTGTTTTTGTATATATGTACCTTTTTCAATGAACTGAGGTAACCCGCTTCTTTTATGAGCGTCCCGTCCCTATCTATAAAAACCGCCTTTTTCTTCATCAGCTGCCTTGTTCTTCGGTTTTAGCCATATTAAACTGCATCTCGCTTAATTTTTTATAAAGCCCTTCCTCTTCCATCAAAGATTGATGGTTGCCGCGCTGGACTATCTTACCTTTTTCGACGACTATTATCTGGTCGGCGTGCCTAATCGTGGACAGCCTGTGAGCTATGACAAAAGTGGTCCTGTTTTGCATCAGGTTATTAATGGCCTCCTGCACTAAGACTTCAGAGTGGCTGTCAAGCGATGATGTGGCCTCGTCGAGTATGAGTATAGGCGGGTTTTTCAATATGGCCCTGGCTATGGCGAGCCTTTGCCTCTGTCCTCCGGAAAGCCTCACTCCCCTGTCTCCTATTAAGGTATTGTATTTGCCCGGCATCTCTTTTATAAATTCGTCGGCGTTTGCCGCTTTTGCAGCCTCGATCACTTTATTATCGTCTATGTCTTCATGCCCGTAAGCTATATTGTTTTTTATCGTGTCGTTAAAAAGTATGGTTTCCTGGGTTACTATACCTATCAGCTTCCGCATTGATTCGGTTTTTATTACTTTTACATTATAACCATCGATGGTTACGCTGCCTGAATCAACATCGTAAAATCTTGCCAGCAGATCCGCCAATGTGCTTTTCCCGCCGCCCGACGGTCCTACGATCGCGAAAACCTCCCCTTTCCTTATTTTAAAATTTATTCCGGACAGGACTTCTATGCCGTCAACATACGAATAACTGACATCTTTAAATTCTACTTCTTCATTAAATTCATTTATTTCAACCGGGTTTGGGTCGTCCTTAATATCCGGTTTTGTATCCAGTACTGAAAATATCCTTTCGGATGCCGCAAGCGCCTGCATGATAGTATTGTTCATGTCGTTTATTTTTTTTATCTGAGGGTACAGCGATATCAATCCGCCGATAAAAGCTGCAAATGTGCCGGTGGTGATATTCCCGTTCATGACCAGACCGCCCACGTACCATACAATGACGGCTATTCCGACGGCGCCTATTGTTTCCATCACAGGCGACGACAGCGACGAATATCTGACACCCCTCATTGAATAGTCAAAAAATTTGCGGAGCTCAATGAGGAACCTGGAAGACTCGTATTTTTCCATGCCAAATGCCTTCACAACCCTTATCCCGTTGAGTGTCTCGTTCAGGACCGATGTCACTTCTCCCATTTTTTCCTGGGACATGCGCGCGGATGATTTCATTTTCTTGGCAAATTGTGTTATTGGCAGGACCGCTATCGGAAAGACTATAATCGCGATAAGCGCGTGTCTCCAGTCCAGGTAAAAAATGAGCCCGACAAGCCCTATAATATTCAGCGCACTGCCTATAAGGTTGCTCATTACATCTGATATTGCGCCCTGCACCATTGTCACGTCGTTTGTAATGCGGGACTGCAGGATCCCCATTCTCTCGTTATTAAAAAAGCTCATGGAAAGCGAGGTTATATGCCTGTAAAGCTGGTCCCTCATGTCCATTATTATGCGGTTTCCCACATATCTGACAAGGTATATTTGGACGTAAGTGCAAATGCCTTTTGCGAAATATATTATAATTATGGCAAAAGGCAGGAGCATAAGCCAGTGCGCAGCTTCGGGTTTATTCGTGTTTGTAAAGATTTTATCAAAGACAGGTTTGACTATATACATGGAAAGCGGCGTCAAAATAGCGGTAAAAAGCAGGAAAACAAGGGCCAAAATAACCCTTTTCACATAAGGCTTTGTATAGCTTAAAAGGCGGAAATATGTGTTCATAATGAAAGTATTTTAAATGATTTTTGCAGGCAGGTCAAGGACAATAAGATTTTGGTATGAAAACCTGTGATTTTTCTGCCATAAATGCTTTTAAAACTAATGCTGCCCGTTGCCGTTTACGCTCTTTTCTATCCTGCCGTCGCTTAAAACCACGGTCCTTTTTGCCTGTTCCATCACACGCTGGTCATGCGTGGAAAATATAAAAGTCGCACCGTGTTCTTCGCTCATGTGTTTCATGATTTTCAGGATATTCAGGCCATTTGCCTTGTCCAGGTTTGCGGTCGGCTCGTCCGCGAGTATCAGCTTCGGGTTTGTGACAAGCGCCCTTGCCACTGCTATCCTCTGCCTCTGCCCGCCTGACAGCTCGTCCGGCTTATGTTTTATGAATTCCTCCAGCGCCACATCGGTTATCAGGTCATTCACCCTCTTTTCCCTTTCATCCTTTGGGACTCCCTGTATGATAAGCGGGAATTCGATATTTTCATAAACGTTCAGCACGGGTATAAGGTTAAATGTCTGGAAGATAAACCCTATGTTGTCCCGCCGCATGTGCGTGGCATCCTTGTCTGAAATATGCGATATGTTGTATTTTTCAAACAAAGTTATTTCGCCTGACGTCGGCGAATCAAGGCAACCAATCAGGTTTAAAAGCGTTGTCTTTCCTGAACCCGACGGCCCGACAACGCATAAAAATTCACCCTGTTTCACGTCAAGGTCCACGCCTTTAAGCGCCTCCACCTTTGTCTTGCCGAGTATGTAGTCCTTCTTCACGTTTTTTGCTGAAATAATATTTTCCATAGCCTGTCTCCTTTACAAATAGTTTCTAGTTTCTTGTTTCTGATTTCTAGTTCCTGATTCTGTAGTTATCTTTAAGGCCTTAACTAGAAACTATAAACCAGAAACTGGAAACTTTATTTTCTCTTACCGCCGCACGTGGCACGTCACACTCCACACGTCTTTGTCTTTTCTTTCTCTCCTTCACTTCCCTCTTACCACTTCCCCCTGTCTTATAGGTATGCCCTTAACCTCATTTCCAAATAATTATATATCGGTATTCCCATCTGCCCTTCGCCGTCGCGGCTGGTCGTGCAGTTCTGCAGATATCCCAGCAGGATGTCAAAGCTCTGGTTTTCCAGCCATATGATCTGGGGATAAATCAGCACCGTTCCGTCGTCAGGGCCGTATATGCCTGCCACGCCAAGCGTCAGCTTGTCGTTCCATGTATAAGAAAAATTCACCATGGCATAATCTTTTTTTATTACAAGCTGAGAGAGTGACAGCACAGACGGTATTGTGTTAGCAAGTTCATACATTCTCCCGAATTCGTTGTTGTCAAGGCCCCAGTTGTTCCTGTAGTATTCAATATATAAAAATGTGTCCTGCGTAAGCTGCTTTTGTATACCTGCGAGCCAGTCAAACATGACCGTTGCTCCGTTGTCCAGGCCCATGTAAGTCCTTATATTATCCGCCGCATTTATGTACCTCACTCCCGCTCCCTCCAAGTTAAGTATTGCAGGCCCGAAATCCCACGATATTGCTCCTCCTATTGTCTGCAAAGTCTGGTACTGGTAGATTGTGTTCAGGAAAAAATCCGCGCTCCCCACCAGCTTATATAACTGCAGGGCAAACCTGTAGTTCTGCGAAATGGGCGAGCTAATGGCCTGCGTATCCGGCGATATGATGAGTGAAGGTGTTATAAAATCATTCGAATACTCCATTCTTAAGGCATATATTCCCTCCAGATACCTGCCGGGCTCAAGTATGTCTTTTGTCGGCTGCAGCAGGTCAGACGGATTCCAAGCATAGCCAGTGCCCCACTTAATCCTCTGCTTGCCTGTGTAAAGCACAAAATCCCCGTTTGTGTATGAAAAATATGCGTTGTCAATTACATAACCCAATGTTTCAATTCCCGGGCTTATGTAAAACCTTCCGTCAAACACGAATTTCATGTTGTCGGTTGGCTGCCTGAGTTTTAAGGTAATCTGTTCAAATGCCTGTGTGTTTGACTGGCTCAGCTCCAATGCCTGCGGTACAGATGTTGGAGCAGACTGCATCAGGGAGAGTTCGTCGGCCAGTCCCTGGTTTTTTATATAGTTATAGTAAAGCGCATCGGTCTCAAGGTCTACGTTGTACTCAAGGGCAAACACTGTGCTTGCCGTCAATACCGCTGTTATTATCATTAGGCCTTTCTTCATATCATTCCTCCACGATATAGTTTCTAGTTTCTGATTTCTAGTTTCTAGTTGTTATAGAAATTAAAAACTTATTTTTATCTTCTTTTACTAGAAACAAGAAACTAGAAATTTGAAACTTGTTTTTTTACCTTCCCATCTGGCTCTGGTCAAAGAGATAATCCGGCAGGCTGTCCTGCTTTTCGAGAGTTTCTATTATTACTTCGGTATATGACCCTTTTTCCAATAAATCTTCCATTTTCATGTGAGACGGCCTCAATTTCCCGTTGAATTCCACAAGGTCGCTGAAAAACATTTTCTTTATTGCTTTGCCGGCCAGGCCGTAATAAGTGGCTTCGGTCGGTATCATCTTATCCTTATCGACCCAGAAGTCTATTGTGGCGTAAGCCACGTCATCCCTTCTGCCTTTGAGCCTGAGCAGCACAAGGTTTCCCTTCTGGTCGATTATATCCGGGTCGTAATCGTCGTACATCTTCGAACTTGTCAGGTCCTCGTTTGAAAAAGTCGAGCCCATGAAGCTCTGTTTCCTTGTAAGCCTTATCGGCCTTGATACTTCCGGCATGTACATCCAGAGGTTGTCCTGCGTCATGAGTATTTTCTTGCCTTTTTCCCTTGGCGGCGCCACTATCTTCAACAATGCAGTGGTGTTGTTTTTTGAATATATCTCGTAATCATACACAAGCGGCTCCCTGCCGTTCCTGTACGTGGTCATTTTCATTGTGCCCTTGAAAATAGGCGGGTACATCGACTCGTCTGTCTTTTTAAGTATCTTATCCGCAAGTTCCTTTGCCTCAGCTTTGGACATTTTCGTGTTTTGCTCCTCAACCGGTGTTTCCTGAGCAGTTGCTGTATTGGTAATTTCCATGGCTGTTGTTGTCACATCATTTGCAGTGGTTGTCACGCTTTCAGCGTATATCGCCATTGCCGTAAAAACCGTTACAAGTGCCATCAATACTTTTTTCATATTTTCTCCTTTTTTAAAGTTTCTAGTTTCTTGTTTCTGGTTTTTAGTTAAGTATTAAAGCTTTTACTAGAAACTAAAAATCAGAAACCAGAAACTTGTTTTTATTTTACACCGCGCTTCAGCGCGTCCACAATCTTTGTCTCTGCCGCCATATTTGCCGGGAAATACGCCCCGAATAGTCCTGCAATTATGCATATTACCCCTGCCATTATCCAGATTACCGGGCTGTTTGCCGCTTTCATGTGAAAGTCCATAGGCACGCTAAGGGCCGCTGTTATACTCGGGTCTATGTAAATGCCGTGCGTAACCAGGTAATACATCATTGGCGCAGAAACAATATACCCGATTATAACCCCGAAAATGCCGAGCAAAATGCCTTCGGTTATGAAAATGCTCCTTACCTGCCCCTTTTCCAGGCCCATGGCGCGCAGAGTGCCTATCTCCGGTATGCGCTCATACACAGTCATGGTTATTGTATTGGTAATAATAAAAAATGCCAAAAAGAGCAGAACTGCGGTAAACACAGCAAGGGATGTATGTTTCATCCTGACTGTTTCAATAAGCTCCGGCGCTTCTTCCTTCCAGTCAAGCGCCTCAAGCCCCGGGAACCGGCTTGCAAGGACACCTTTAATATATTTGGTTGCCTGCGGCACACTTCCCATATCTTTTAACTTTATTATTATCTCTGTCGCGTGGCCTTTCATGTCAAAAAACCTCTGGGCAAAAGCATATGGTATAAACACATTTATTTTTTCCATATTGTCGAAACCCACACTGTATATGCCTTTTACATCTACATCTTCCAAGTTGTTGGCGTTGTACACGGTCTGGGAATAAAGCATCAGGTTCTCGCTGCCCGACAGCTTCATTATCTCCGCGAGTTTTTTGCCGACAATCACCTCTGCGCCGCTTCCAAGCCCGGACCCGTCTATCTTATCGTATGCCGTAAGTATTTTCTTTTCCATGTCCATGTCAATGCCGTTTACTATTACGTTCATTTTCCTGTTTGTGTCGCTTATTATGCCCGGGTGTATTATACGCGGGCTGGCAGCCACAAAACCCGGAGCCCCTTTTATGGCATCTATGACTTTCCCCGGGTCAGCGATATTTATGTCAAGCGGCAGGGTGCGCTTCTCGTCCGTATAGCCTTTCGCGTAAATCTTTATATGTCCTATCTGTAAATCGATCATCTTGTTTATCATGCTGTCAAGCTGGCCTTGCTGTATGCCGAAACCGACGAGTATCACGAATACATTCAGTGCAAAAGTGAGCATATTAAGTGTGGATCGCCTTTTATTCTTGAATACGTTCCTCAATGCTATATAAAATATTTTCCAGTTCATTCTGTTGCTCCTTTTCCTTTCTCAGGTTGAGTTTTTCCGCAGCACGCGGCACGAAGCACGCAGCACGTTTTTACTCCAGCACCCTCATTATTTCAGATGGCTTTTTGACAGCTGCCAATACCGCCGGATAGAGTGAAGCGACGACCGATATAAGCACCCCTGTAAATAATATGACCACCAGCGAGGCAGGAATCAATAAGAACCCTATGGACGCGTCTATTGCGCCCATGGTCGAACCCTCCATAAGTTTCATGATATTCTGGTAGTTAAACGGGTTTGCTTCCAGGTATTTAACCACGAGTGTGCCGGGTATTAATCCGGCTATCGTCCCTATAACACCGAGCATAAAAGACTCGGTCAGTATCATGCCGAATATCTGCCCTTTTCCCACGCCCATTGCCCTTAAAACCCCGAACTCCTGCATCCTGTTCAGTATGTTCATAAGGAAAGAATTTAATATTCCCAGCGACGCCGCGAATATTATTATTATTGAAAGTATTACTACCACCACGTCCAGTATTTTCAGGTATGACACAATAAATGCCTGGCCAACCTGCCATGGCACCGCAATGGTGCCTGTTGGGAGTATTTTTTGTATTACACCGGCTTTTATTGGCGCTTCCATCGGGTCTTCTATATTAACGGTTATCTCGGTCACTTTTCCCTCAAGTGCAAGCAGCTTTTGCGCGAGCGGCAGCGCGCACACTACAAGGCTCTCATCCTCAAGTGAACTGTTTGTCTTTGACAGCCCTACGAGCCTGCCCTCGGCCGCGTTTATTCCGCCGTACTGGTCCACGCTAAGCAGTATTATGCTGTCACCGAGTTTCACGTGCAAATATTTGGCTGCCTTGTATCCCAGCACAATGTCCTTTTCGCCCTGGATGAAGTGCCCTTCAATCATCATTTTTTCCCTGCGTGTATAATTCTTTTCTATATCATGCAAATCAACTGCTTTTACCAGACATTCTATATTTTCATTCACCGAATTTGCTATTGCGCCGAAGTTCAGCTCCGGTATCACATTCTGTACCCCGGACACAGCCTTGAGTTTATCAAGCATTTTAGTATCATAAGGTATATTGAACTCGGTCCTGGAAAAGTCGAGATCCTTATAATAACTGCTGTTGTATATCTTGATATGCCCGGCTTCCTTCAGGAAGTCCTTGATGATTTTTGACCTGAACCCGTCAATAAACCCGACCCCGAACTCCATCAGGAACACGCATACAAAAACTACGATAAGTATGGTCAGCGATGTCCGCCTGTTTTTCAGCAGGTTTCCAAAAGCTATTTTCAAAAATATCGGCATGCTTTTCACCTCAAAATATGTTTCTAATTTCTAGTTTCTGATTTCTAGAGGCATTTTAAATCCTTAACTAGAAACTATAAACCAGAAACTAAAACTTATTACCTCACTCCTTTTTTCAGCGCGTCCACAATCTTTACTCTTGCCGCCGTTGCTGCCGGCACTATTGCGCCTATTGCGCCTGCGATAAGGCATATTATACCTGCAATGAGCCAGTCAACGGCAGTATTATTTCCTTTAATTACGGGCGGAAAAGGTATGCTTATATTCGACATCACGTTCATACCCACAGGGATCGGGATTCCGTGCACGTTCATATAGTAAGCCAGCGGCAGTGACAGTATGCCCCCGATAAACACGCCTGCCAGCGCCAGCAATATGCCTTCTGTAAAAAAGAGCTGCCTGACCTGGGTTTTTTCAAAACCGATCGCCCTGAGCGTGCCTATCTCAGCCACCCTTTCAAAAACGCTTATAGTCAGCGTGTTCACTATTATAAATATTGCAAGGAACAGCAGTATTATAAATATTATCGAATAGCTTATGATATCCATCTTTACACCGGAAATCAGCTCCGGCGCTTCCTGCATCCAGTCCCTTGCTGTTAAATCCGGGTATTTTTTTGCAAGCACATCCTGGATATATGCCTTTGCCGCCCCGGTGTCGTACCTGCTTTTCAGCCGTATTATTATCTCAGTAGCCTTGCCGCGCAAGTCAAGGAACTTCTGCGCAAAATCATAATCTATATAAACAACGTTTCTTTCCAGGAAGTCAAACCCGGCGGAATAAATCCCGCTGAGCTTTACATCCACCAGGTTGTTCGCGTTGTACCTGGTCTGGCCGTAAAGCAGCAGCGGCGCGCCGACACCCGCACCGAGCAGCCCGGCAAGGTTTTTTCCGAGCAGTATATCGGGCCGGCCGTTCGAAAGGCCTGTTCCGTCTATTTTATTGTATGTGGCCAGTATCCTTTTCTCCCTGTCAAAATTTATCCCGTAAATAATTATGTTTGTCTTGTCGTTGTAGTTGCTTATTACGCCGTCTTTTACTATCCTGGCCGATGCTTCCACGAATCCGGGCGCGGAAGTTATGTCCTTTATCACGCTCTGCGGGTCGGCTATATTCAAGTCCAGCGGGAAACGCTTTTTTTCCGCGATATAATTTTTGTTGTAAATCTTCATGTGCCCGACGTACAGGTCGATTGTGTTGTCTATCATTGCATTGTATGTGCCGCGTAAAATCCCTATCAGGTATATGATCGCAATCATGTTTACCGCGAAAGTAAGCGTGTTAAAAAACGTTCTCCGTTTTTGTTTCATCACATTGCTTATTGCAATCTTTAACATTTTTAAGTTCATTTTATCATTTGTCCTTTTCTTGAACTTTTGGGCCTTGAACTTTGAACTTATTACTCCAGCACCCTCATTATGTCCACTGGCCTGCTGTTCGCAGCGACCGTTGCCGGGTAGAGCGAGCCTATAATGGAAACAAGCAGGCCGGTTATTATCACGGCTATCAGTGAAGGCATTTTCAGCGAAGTGCCTATCAGGGCGCTCATGGGCCCGTATGCCCCCATCATGTCTCCCAGCGACTCGTAATTTATAGGGTTCACCTGGAAATAATATACCAGCCCGATTCCGGGAATGAGCCCGATAATCGTGCCCAGTATGCCGAGCAGGAAAGATTCTGTAATTATCATCATTAATATCTGGTTCTTCCCGGTGCCCATGGCCCTCAGCACGCCGAAATCAGGAAGCCTTCCCATAATGTTCATAAGGAAAGAGTTTATGATGCCCAGGCCTGCGACAAATATAATAATCCCTGCCAGCATAAAGGTCGCGAAATCAAACGTCTCGAGCGACCAGTAAAGCATGGAGCTGCCCTTTTGCCATGGCACAAATATCATGTCCCCTGGAGTTGCGGATGCCAGCTCTTTTGCCGCTCCCTGCGCCTTAAACGGGTCTTTTATATTGATGAACAACTCTGTCACCGAGCCGTCCAGCGCGAGAAGCTTCTGCGCCATTGCCAGGGAGCAAACCACCAGATCCTCGTCCTCGTTCGGGTTATGCATGGTAAAAATCCCGGCTATTTTTCCCTCGACTGCATTCATGCCTCCATACTGGTCGACCGAAAGGAGTATAAGCTTGTCCCCTGCTTTGGTTTTCAATAATTGCGCCAGCTTGTACCCGATTATCATCTCGTTGTCATTTTCAGGAAACTTCCCTGCTGAAACGCCCTTTTTCAGCCTGTCATAAAGCCCCGAAGTGTCTTTATAATCAATGGCCTGCAGTTTCGCCTCGGACGAAACATCAGGCGCCGACGCCATGACCCCGTAATTTATTTCCGGCCGCACAGACGTCACGCCCGGAACGCTTTTGATCTTGTCAATGAGCTCTTTGGTTAAAACGATGTTGTGGTTTATTGGCGCAAAGTCCAATTTGCCGTAAAAACCTTTATTGTATGCCTTTATATGGCCCGTATTGTTCAGCGCCTCTTTTACCAGTTTATCCCTGAACCCGTCCACGTATCCCATGGTGAACTCCATAAAAAATACGCTTATAAACACGGCTGTCAGTATCGTGGCCGAGCTGCGCAGGTCCTTTGTTATATTGCCCCATGCAAGCTTTAAGAAAATAAACATGTGCTTTAACTCCTTAAAAAAATGTTTCTAATTTCTAGTTTCTAATTTCTAGTTGTATTTTTAAGACTTTAGCTAGAAACCAGAAATCAGAAACTTTATTTACTCTTGTAACCAAGGTTTATTTCTTGGCCTTTACTAGAAACTATAAACCAGAAACTAGAAACTTTATTTCTTATATATACCATTTTTCAGCACTTTTTCCACAATCGCAAGGTTTTCTTTGTATATTTTCTTCATTTCATCCACTGTCGTATTTGGCGTTACTATGGACATCACATATGCATCCATACCCGCATCCAGCCAAATAAATAACTTTCCCATTTCCTGCATAGAGACAGAGAGATTTGACCTGTCGACCTTTTTCATCAGGCTCTCAACCATTGGCGCCATGTACGGCTCATATTTTTTCCTGATTTTATGGAACACCTCGCCCGACCTTTCAGAAATTATCATTTTATACAGCCTGAACATTTTCAGGTTTCCCTTAAAATAATCAAAAAGCTCCTCAACGCCGTCCATATATAGCGTTAATATGTCTACCTGTTTTCTTGCAGATATTCGTTTCATTATATATACGAACATGTCTATCAGCAATTCATCGGTTATAGAAAGGAATAGTCTCTCCTTTGTCTTGAAATATTTAAAAAGCGCTCCTTTGGCTATGCCTGCCCTTTTAGCAATCCTGCTTGTCGATGCCAAATGATACCCCTTGTCCGCAAATTCATCAACCGCGGCTATCATTATCTTTTCACGTTTTGCCGGATTAATACGGTCAAAAGCTGTCTTTTTTTTAAGTATTTTTTCAAAATCAATTTTCATGCCTTTTCATTCCTTTACTTATTATTTATTTTGAACATTTTCGGGTTTGTTGGATTAAAAAATCCGGATTTTAGTGAAATATAAATCAGCCAAATAAATATCAGCGTAGCAATTATGCCCATAAAGCCGTTTAAAATCTCGTCTTTGAATATCCTTATCCCATCGGCTATGCCGTTTATCGCAAAAATAGCTATTGCAGTGTAAGCGGCCCATCTTTGCCTGTATATCATGCTCATTGCCGTCACAAACATCGCCACGCACAGCGTCAATAATATCGGCGCTACCATATGGCCGAAATAATGTATTTTTGCTTCTGTCCCGGGCTTAATTTTCCATATAATATCAAGCGGCGTCTTTGGGACATATATAGTATAGCTGACCAACAGGCACATAGCCGCAGCCAGGAACATGAACACCAGTACTATAAGCAACTCAAACGGCATCTTTTGCTTTTGCATTATTTCTTCTCCGTTTCTTGATATAAAAATTGACCATGTGGTCAATTTTTTAGTATTTATACACAACAAAAGAATATTTGTCAAGTCAATAATGACCATGCGGTCATTATTTTTATGGATTTATTCCGTGGTTGCGAATACCGCAGTCCTTAGCCTGCGGATGAAGCATATCGTGATCAATGCGCGAAGCGTAAACCCATCGGAACAAGAATACCCCGCACCTTGGTGCGGGGATTCTTATTTTATCTTGCTTTTAATTTTAAAAGCAGTTAGAATTTCTTGTATTTAATTTTAACTTTGTGGAGATAAGATTGGAAAACAAGAGCATTGTTGATACAGCACAAAAAGTAGCGCACGGCATCAGGAAGCGGGTTCTTGAGCATACTATAAAAAACGGCGGCGGGTACCTGAGCCAGGCATGCTCGTCCGCAGAGATACTTGCCTGCCTTTATTCAGGCATCATGAACCTGGAAAAAGTAAAGACTCCAATGATACCAAAACCTTTTGCCGGTGTGCCTTCTTCTTCCAATAAGGACTATACATTGGGCTATTATTTCAACGGCCCTCATACGCGGATATCAGACAGGTTCATTCTCTCCCCTACCCATTATTCTCTTGTATTATATGCCGCGTTAATAGAAACAGGCCGTATGGGCACATTCGGCCTTGACCAATTCAACAAGGACGGCTCATCCGTGGAAATGATAGGAGCCGAGCACTCTCCAGGAATGGAAGTAATGACCGGTTCCCTTGGCCAGGGACTTAGCCAGGCAATAGGCATGGCTCTTGGCCGCCGCATGAAAGGAGAACCGGGAAAAACCTTTGTTTTCATGTCTGACGGCGAGTTCCAGATAGGCATGGTATGGGAGGCATTCCAGTTTATGAACCACCACAAGCTTGACAGCATGAATATATTCGTGGATGTGAACAAACAGCAGTGCGACGGAGCAATGAACTCTGTCATGAAAATAGACCCGCTCATGGACAGGCTCGAGTCCTTTGGCGCAGAAGTAGAGTCTGTGGACGGTCATGATATTTCTGTCATTTTCGAAGCCGCAAAAATCCCGCATAAAGACAAGCCGCTCGTTATATTATGCAACACAGACCCTTGCAAGGGTATTGATGAGCTCAAAAGTAACGGTACAAAACTGCATTATTTAAGAATAAAAAACGATGAAGAAAGGCAGAAATACATGGAAATTTTAGACGAGATGAAGGGGCTGTAATAAAATAAAGTTTCTAGTTCCTGATTTCTAGTTTCTAGTACTCTTAAAGTTTCTGATTTCTGATTCCTAGTTTCCAGCAAGAAATTAGAAACAAGAAACTAGAAACTTGTAGTTTTGAATCTTTCACTATAAACTTAAGAGAGGCTAAAAGATGAGTAGTTTAAGAGATTTTGAAGAATTAGAGATGTGGAAAAAGTCAAGAGCACTAACAAAACATATTTATAAAATCACAAACGAAAAACCATTTTATAACGACCATGGTTTAAAAAACCAAATAAGGAATAGTGCTGTATCTGTAATGTCGAATATTGCCGAAGGATTTGAACGAGACGGAAACAATGAAATGAATCAGTTTCTTTACATTGCAAAGGGCTCTATAGGCGAACTTCGAAGTCAGGCATATGTCGCTCTGGATTGCGGTTATATAAATGAAGCTGTTTTTGATTCTATTAGCAAAAGCTCAAGAGAAATAGGCCGTATGATTGCCGGTATGATAAGGTACCTTAAAAATTCTTCAATAAAAGGATTAAAATATAAAAACAGACTCTAGCTCTTATCATTATTAGAAATTAGAAACTTGTTTTTTGAATCTTTCACCAGAAACTAGAAACTAGAAATTAGAAACTTATTGAGGTTCTCGATGGAAATTTTAAGTCAAGTGCATAATAAAAATCTAAAAGAGTTCGGAGCTACGAAACGCAATGTGTTGGTGCTTACAGCGGATCTTACAGGCTCATGCGAAGCAGACGGTTTTGCAGCTGCCTTCCCCGACAGGTTTGTTTCCTGCGGCATATCGGAACAGAACATGCTCTCTGTCGCGGGTGGCCTGGCTCGCGAAGGCTTTATTCCTCTCGTCCACACTTTCGCCGTATTCATATACCGCAGGGCTTTTGACCAGATATCCATGTCAGTCGCATATCCCAACCTGCCTGTAAAAATGTTCGGTTTCCTTCCCGGTGTGATGAGCCCGGGCGGCGCAACACATCAGGCAATTGAAGATATAACCGTCATGCGTTCCCTGCCAAACATGACCGTGCTTGAGGTTGGCGATGCCACAGAAGTTGAAAGCGTGCTTAATCTGGTTTGTGAAATAAACGGCCCTGTATATGTAAGGATGCTGCGCGGCGAAATCCCGCGCTTATTTGACAAAAACGAGCCTATCAAACTCGATACCCCGAGGATTCTTTCAAAAGGTTCCGACATTTTAATAATCTCAAGCGGAATATGCACCGAGGAATGCATGCGGGCTGTAGCAGCCCTCAAAACAAAAGGCGTCTCTGCTGCGCATGTGCATATATCAACGCTGAAACCATTTAATCATAAGGACATAGCCGATATCCTCTCCTCTGCAAAGCATGGAATCACAACAATCGAAAACCACACAACAACAGGCGGACTGGGCTCGATAATCGCCGAAAAGATGGTCGAAAAAGGAATAAATAAAAAACTCTCTATGCTGGGCCTAAAAGACACCTTTGCCCATGGCGCCAGCAAGCGTTACCTGATGAAGGAATACGGTTTTGACGCAACCGCTGTCATTGCCGAAGCCGAAAAACTGATTGGCTTTAAACTGGGTATAACAGAAAAAGACCTGTCAGAAGCCAGGATAGAAGCGGTGCACTCTGCCGCAAAGCCGGAAGCGATGTGAGAGGTGAGTCATGCGGTTTACAGTAACCTATTCAATCAAAGGCACAGCATCAGAAGTAAAAAAACGAGCATTTAACATTTGTGTAGAGCAAACAATTGAGTTCCCCTATCACCTCGTCAAAGACAAATACATCAGAAATGAAATAGTCGGCAAAATAAGATCAATAAAACCAATTTCAAAAAATCAATATCTCGCTAAAATCACTTACTGCGAGGATTCAGCCGGCAGCGAGCTTACCCAGCTTTTAAATGTAATTTTCGGCAATACAAGCATTATTCCAGGAATAAGGGTTGAATCAATCGAGCTATCCCACGGTTTATCAAAAAATCTTAAAGGTCCGCGTTTTGGTGTAAAAGGCATAAGAAAACTTCTAAAGGCTTATAACAGGCCTCTGATTTGCTCTGCAATAAAACCAATGGGATTATCCCCGAAGGAATTGGCCGGGCTTGCATATAAGTTTGCTTTAGGCGGAGTTGATTTTATAAAAGACGACCATGGCCTTGCAAATCAGACATTTTCCCCATATAAACAAAGGGTAAAGCTTGTGGCCCAAACAGTAAAAAAAGCCAATAAAGCAGCAGGAAAAACCTGCCTCTACGCGCCAAATGTCACTGCAGATGGTGATTATGAGATAATTAGGCGCGCAAAATTTGCGAAAAAAGCAGGCGCAGGTGCTCTTGTCATATCACCCGGCTTGGCCGGATTTAACATTGTAAAAAGAATATCGTCAGACAGCTCAATAAGCCTGCCTGTCCTTCTACATCCTGCCCTGCTTGGCAGCTTTACAGTGGATAAATATTCCGGCTTCTCGCATTTCTTCCTTTACGGCCAGTTAGCGCGCATGTGCGGAGCTGACATTTCGATATTCCCGAATTATGGCGGAAGGTTTTCTTTTTCAAAAAAGGATTGTAAAAATATAGCCCTTGGCTGTAAAACCAAAATGAACGGTATTAAGGAAATATTCCCGGGTCCCGGCGGCGGTATGACACTTGCAAACGTAAAGCAGATGAAGAAATTTTACGGGAATGATGCGGTATTTTTAATGGGCGGCGGGCTGCATTCAGCAGGACCTGATATAGTTAAAAACGTTCAAACTTTTCAAAAATTAATAGAGTCATAGCTTAGTAAATCATTTTCGACCGATATATACAATCCTATCCCCTGTTTTAAAAAGAATTCTAAAATCCTTAAATCCAGCTTTTTTTATCGCATCCCTGAAGAAATTTACCGGATATCCGTCGTCTGTCCCTTCGAAAAGTCCCATTTCTTTCCACATTTCTTCCATTTTGTCTTTTATTCCATGTTCCTTATGTAATTTATCCCAGAATGTTGTCCAGTTATCGCCTCTTTGTTTAGTTTTAAATTTTATTCTATGCTCAGGCTTAAACCTGTCTGCGTTGATAAAAACTCCTCCTTTTTCCAGCTTTTTATAAATCTTTTTATATAATTTTATATGGCTTCCCTTGCTTAGCCAGTGTAATGCTGTCAAAGAAACTACGCCGTGTACCTTTTCATTTATTTTTAACTTCCTGACATCAGCTTCAATTAATTTAAATCTTTTGCTGTATTTATTTAAATGGTTTTTAAATATTGAAAGCAGGAAAATATCCGCGTCTATGCCTATGATTTTCACTTTTTTTTCAGCCTTTAAAAGAGCTTCTGACAACGTGCCGGGCCCACAGCAAAGGTCAATGACTTTTATTTGCTTAAAAGGCAAGGCTTTTATGGCCTTAACAACTGTTTTTATCTGTTCATCCCTCCATGGATTATGGTATTTCTGCATTTTAATCCATTTACTATAAATATCATCCCAATCAATAATTTTGATATTATCATTAATCCATCCCCGCATTTTCATTTATTATTTCCTTTTCCTCAAATATTTAGTAGTTTTTTTGCGTTCTTATAATATATCTTTTCCCTTATTTCCTTTTCATTTATTGCCTTTTCTATTTTCTTTTTAATATTCGATGCCCTTTCCCACGGAAAGTCAGTACCAAAAAGTATTTTTTCTTGTCCCTGCGCATCTACTATGTCTTTAAACTGCTCGTCTTTCATTTCAGCCGTATAGGCCGTATCTAAATAGACGTCTTTGCCTGCAAGATATTTTATGACATCATCCCACTGCCTGTAGCCGCCCATATGCGCGATGATAAACTTTAACCCGCTTATCTTTGTGACTTCGGCAAACCTTTTAGGAGTACTGTGCACATCTTCATAAGCCAGGTCTACCCCTGCGTGGAACAAAATAATCAGGTTATTTTTTCTGCATGCGTCATATATCTTGTATGCCCTTTCTTCATCAGGATAAAATCCCATATAATCCGGATGAAGTTTTATGCCTTTTATGCCTGATTCGGCTATAAACTCAAGTTCCTCGTGAATATTCCCGATTTTATCAAAATCCGGGTGCATTGCGCCAAAACATATTATTTTTCCGTCAGAATGCAGGTTCGTTTCAATCATTTTCCTGTTTATGCTCACAACCTGCTCCGGTTTCGTCGCCACCGGCTGGTTTATTGAAATATCAACACCGTCTTCTTCCATCTCTTTTTTTAACGTAGCCATATTATGGCCGTATGCCTGTACCTGTTGTTTGGCGTTATGTTTTAATGTTTCAACTGCCTTTTCCGCGATACTGTCAGGAAAAAAGTGAGCATGTACGTCGATTAAAAAATTTCCAATTGCCGATTGCTGATTGCCAAATTTTTTATTATTTCCTTTCAATTGATTTACCGCCTTCTAATTTTTGCATCCTTAATGAGTTTTTTGCTGTTCTTGCAGATGCTGCCATTATAGCCGTTAATTGTTTCGCCTCGGAAAGTAATCTTTCTGCTTCCTTTTCAGTTATTTTACCTGATTCTATCAAAAGTTCAATCCAACAACAAGACTCGTCTGCTTCTTCTTCAACAATACCGATTTTATTAATAAAATCCGGTTTAGTTCTCGCTTTACAGGCAGCCCTATAATTTGCATACACAGACGTTCCACTTCTTAAGAGCTGTTTTCCTATTACTCTGCAAACTTCCGATTGTGGTAGTTTCTCACAAAAATCAATCACATTTAACGCAAACTTCTTTAATCTTTTTAACAATTCTTCTTTCATATTTACCCCTTATATCATTAAACATTTGGCATTTGGAAATCGGCAATTGGCAATCACCTAAATGCGCTTAACCTTTTAAAAGCCCTGTTTCTTTCAGATTCTTCTATTTTAGCTGCATTTACTAGTTCCCTTAAAAAATCTATATTCACATCGTAGAGTTTCCTATCAACCGGATACGGTATACCGTCCTTGCCTCCGTGCGCGAAACTGTATGTAATCGGGTCTTTATAGGATGGTTCTTTCTTATAAATAAGCTCTGATATCAAAACAAGCGAACGCATTGACTTAGGCCCGAAACCTTTTGTCAAAAGCAGGCTTTCAAAATCTCCAGGCTGGCTCTCATAGGTCCTCAATAGTATTTTTTCCATATTCTTCGGGTTTATGTCTTCTCTTATTATCTCGTGCCTTGCAGGCATGTCATAGTTTGAAAGTATCTTTACCTCTCCCAGTACCTTTTCAGGTTTTTCTTTTGAAAGGCTCAAGGTAACGTCCCTTGCCTCATTGCTATCCTTTGCAGTCATATTGAGCACTTCATTCTCTTTTTTCTCACCGCATATTGCTTTGTGAGGCTCCACGACAAAGCTCTTCACATCATCAGACAGCCAGTGGTAACGCCTTGCATACCGAGTACCGGTGTTCATGCCCTGCTGTATAACCGCCCACTTGCCTGATTTTGTGAATAATATATGGTGAAGGTAAAGCTGGTAACCGTCCTGTATGGCTACTGAATCCACCTTGGCTGTGAGCTTGCTTATCCTCACGTAGCCTGAAGTATCAGAGCCAAGAGTATTTGCGTGCGCAAGTACCTCCTCCGGAGTATTTCTTGATTTGCCGCCTTTGCCGCCTGACACAAATATACCTGTGTCCTGCTCTGTACCTGCGAGCGCTTCTTTCACTGCCGCATTTACTGTAGTTGTGAGTCCGCTTGAATGCCAGTCAAATCCCAGCACGCATCCAAACGCCTGGAACCAAAGAGGGTCCGACAGGCGTGATAATACCTCGTCAGGCCCGTATTCTTTTATTATAAGGAAAAGCATTTCCCGTGCGAGTTTTTTCATGCGGTTAAAAAGCCAGGCAGGCGCCTTGCCGCCGTGAAGCGGCAAATTGGCTATAGACTTCGTAATCATTTAATTTCCTATCTCATTTCTTTTAATTTTGACTCGAAATAAATCCTCTTATTTTGCTCAACTTTATTCATCGTATAAAGGTGTATGCCTTTTACATTGTTTTTTATCAGATGGTTTATCTGCCCGACAGTGTATTGTACTGTGTCCTCGCATACCTGCGCGTTTATATCACAGGCAACTGTCGCTTTCCTGAACCTCTCGGGTATCTCAATACCGCAAAGACAAGCCATTTTTTCCAGGTGTACTATCTTTGTGGCTGTCATGATTCCCGGAAGTACAGGCACTTTAATCCCGGCTTTTATTACCATGTCGTGATATCTGTAAAAATGGTCGTTGTCCAGGAATAATTGTGTTGTTATAAAATCCGCGCCTGCGTCTATTTTTTCTTTCAGATGCTTTATGTCAAGCTCAAGCGAATTAGCTTCAGGGTGCTTTTCAGGATAGCCTGCGACCCCTACGCAAAAATCCCAGCCTTTTTTTATGAATTTTATCAGGTCAACCGCGTACTTGAAATCAAGAAGAGGGTTGTTGCCTTTTTCAGGCATATCGCCCCTTAAAGCGAGTATATTGGCTACATTTTTATTTTTAAGCTCGTCGAGTATTGCTGTTATTGAGTCCTTAGTGGCTCCTATACACGTGAGGTGCGCAAGCGAGGGTATATGATAGGTATTTTCAATCCTGTCCGCGATTTCTGCGGTCCTGCCCTTTGTGGAACCGCCCGCGCCGTAGGTTACGCTGATAAAGTCAGGCTTTAATTCCTTCAGCTGTTCAATCGTGTTGAATATTACCGAGATATCATCGTCACGTTTTGGCGGGAAAACTTCGAGTGAAAAAGTGAATTTTTTATTTTTTAGTATGTCTTTTATTTTCAAATGTTGTGCCCGATTATCGCCTGCTTCTCAGCTTTGCAAGCAGGTTTAAAATCTCAATATAAAGCCAGACGAGAGTCACCATGAGCCCGAACGCAGCGTACCATTCCATGTATTTTGGCGCGCCTGCCTCGGCTCCTTTTTCGATAAAATCAAAGTCAAGCACAAGGTTCAAAGATGCTATTATCACCACGAAAACAGAAAACCCTATTCCTATCCAGCCGCTCTGATGTATGTATGGTATTCCTATGTGAAAAAAACCGAGTATAAAGTCAACGAGATAAACTATGGCTATGCCCGCAGTCGCGGCGAATACCCCAAGCTTGAACTTTTCCGTGACTTTGATTACACGGGTTTTATACGCCAATAACAACATTAATAGCACTCCGAGCGTAAGCGAAACCGCCTGAATCACAATGCCCGGGTACATTTTTTCAAATATTCCCGATATGCCGCCAAGCACTAGCCCCTCGCAAACCGAGTACAGCGATCCGGTGAACGCGGCTATCTTCTTGATAAATATGGTCAAGAGCGCAAAAATAAATCCGCCGATAAGCCCGCCCCAGAGATACATCGTGACCATCGGATAATCCCCGCTGTAAAATGTCCTCCACGACCACATAGCCCCGCACAAAAGGAGCAGGGAAAAGAAGAACGTCCTGTTCGTGGCGCCGTCTATTGTCATTTTTTTCTCGCCGGTTGTGCTTTCAACTGATGTAAACGTATTCTGCCCAAGTGCCGGGTTTGATGTCCTGAAAGGTTCTGCCATAAATCACCTCCAAATTTAGATGGAAAAAAAATATTTTAGTTTATTTGATTATCTAATAATGAGTTTGTATTTCAATAAAAATCTACAATCTTAAATTATATCGGGCCTACCCCATTATAACTTCTATCGTATGCTCCTTGGTGTCCTTAAAGACAGGAACCATGTTGCCCTTTATGGCTTTACCGTCGGCAGTTATCTTTTTCACGCCTTTGTTCATGCCGTCCGGATTTTTTACTGTGATGTTATATGTTGCGCCCCTGAATACCCTTTTTACTGTGAAGCCTTTCCACTTTTTTGGTATGCACGGGTCAATGATAAGCCCGTTGAAGTCTGTCCTTACTCCCAGGATGTACTGTGATATAGCAACAAAATTCCATGCAGCCGTACCTGTAAGCCAGGAGTTTTTAGCCTGCCCGAAATCCTTGTGCTCCTTACCTGCTATCATCTGGGAATAAACATATGGTTCTGTCCAGTGTATGTTCGATATGTCGTTTGTTGCAGCCGGAAGTATTGTTTTGTAATACTGCAGTGCTTCCTCACCCCTGCCTGCTATTGCCTCGGCGCACATTGCCCATGGGTTTGTATGGCAGAAAATTGCCGCGTTTTCTTTCAACCCCTTCGGGAACACCGACACATATCCGAGTTCTTCGTGGTACACGGAGTATGCCGGCCAGAAAAGCACAATACCGTATTTCGTATATAAATTTTTCTTTATGCTGTTCAGGGTTGTTATCATTCTGTCGCCTTCCGCCACACCCGACAATACGGCCCATGTATTTGATTCAAGCCATATTTTACCTTCATCGCTTTTTGCGGAGCCCACCGGCGTGCCGTTGTCCTCAAAAGCCCTCATGTACCACTCGCCGTCCCATGCCTTTTCATTTATTCTTTTCTTCATTTCCTTTGCCATGTCTTTATATTTCTCAACCTCGAGCACCCTGCCGGATTTCTCGGCCAGTTCAGCCAGCATGTTTGCTGCCATGACAAACTGGCATGCTATCATTACCGATACTCCCATGCCTTTCGGGCCAGCGAGATTCAGGCAGTCGTTCCAGTCTGCCCTTCCAGCCTTTGGCAGCCCGTGCCAGCCTGTGTTGTTCCAGGAGTACTCGACAGCCCTCTGTATATGCTCGTACATTTTACCCTTGCTTTCGTCGTTATACGGCACTATCTCGTTTAAAAAATTTATATCGCCTGTTTCCCTAATATAATTGTGCACTGCCTGCACGAGCCAGAGATGGTCGTCTCCAAAGCCTTCTCCCCTTCCTTTTTTTGTAAGAGGAGAGTAGCCATGCATTGCGCATCCTTCCGGAAACTGGACCGAGGCTATGTCAATAAGCCTTGTCCTGACCTTATCCGGTATCTGGTGCGCGAACCCTAATGTGTCCTGGTTTGAATCCCTGAATCCCATGCCGCGCTCGCCGCCAGCTTCATAATATGAAGCTGATCTTGACCAGTTAAATGTAGTCTTGCACTGGTACTGGTTCCAGGTGTTCACCATGGTATTTACTTCTTTGTCCGGTGTTTCTGCATGATACTTGTCAAGGTTTACGTCCCAGTGCTTGCGCAGCTCAGCAAGTGCCTTGTCCACGTTTTTAGGATTTTTATATTTTTCGAAAACTTCCTTTTCTTCGCCCATTTTTTCCGAATAGCCCAGTATAAATACTACTTCTTTTTCCTGTTTTGCGTTAAGAGCCAGATTCACATGTAACCCGCCGAAAGGCGCCCAGCCTACTGCAAGGGAGTTTGAGCATTTTCCTTTTTCAACTGCTATAGGATTTGCCTCGCCCCTGTATGCCCCTGTAAAAGACTGCCTTACGCCGTCGTAACTTTTTACTTTTGTATTGCTCCAGAAATACGCGAAATTATGTTTATGCATATTATAAAGAGTGAGGTGGTACATTGCGTTGTTTTTAAATTCCGTTTTGCCGATATTCAGGTTATACTGAAAATCAGTCATGTCGTTCATCGCGTCCCACATGCAAAATTCGACATACGTAAAAAGGCTCAATGACCTTTTTTTACTAGTGTTATTTTTTACCTTTATCCGCCATATTTCATAGCTTGCGCCTACCGGCACAAAATAAGTTGCTTCAGACTGTACTCCGGCATATTCAGCCTTTATTCTGGTATAGCTGAGTCCGTGCCTGCACTCGTATTTGTATTTTTTCAGGTCTTTATTTGTAGGTTGCCATGACGCAGACCAGTAATCCTCTGTTTTATTATCCCTTATATAAATGTATCGTCCCGGCCTGTCGCTCGGAACGTTATTATACCTGTACCTTAAAAGCCTTCTTTGCGCGGCGTCCCTGTAAAAGCTGTATCCGCCGGCTGTGTTTGACACGAGTCCGCAATATACATCCACGCCAAGGTAGTTTATCCATGGCAGCGGCGTGTCAGGCCTTGTTATTACATACTCCCTGTTTTCGTCGTCAAAATATCCGTAGCGCATTACTTTCCTCCCGCTAAGTTTTTGGCAGGAAGTCCCGCGTAGCTCCTCACCAAATAATTTTACTGAATTACCACCGACTTCGTCGGTGGGTTCTACTTCCATAGTTTCATTTGCTTTTCAGCCGTATCGTCCTTTTGCTGTGTACGAATGTACTTCCTAATTATTTCTTCGTCCACTCCTACCG
>Ga0335078_10000148_pt1 | contig 116795 bp, 95 predicted proteins | sample Lox_Sample_32_FD_206711 | JGI IMG/M metagenome (GOLD analysis project Ga0335078, IMG submission 206711) | Soil microbial communities from Loxahatchee National Wildlife Refuge, Florida, United States - Lox_Sample_3.2 | ecosystem: Environmental > Terrestrial > Soil > Wetlands | place: USA... | reverse complement strand
ACTTCCCCCCATTGACTCGCGCGCTCGGTTCGGAGTAAAGTGCCCTCGTTCTGGGGATTCTGGGGAAATGACGCGCACAACACGGCGTGTGGGGATAGTTCTCTTTCAGCTCGGTGGACCCGACACGCTGGAAGCGATCGAACCGTTTCTTTACAACCTCTTCTGCGATCCCGACATTATTGATTTTCCTTTTGCCCGCATTGGCCGCAAGGCCCTCGCCAAGCTCATCTCCAGCACACGCGCCCGCAAAGTCCAGCATCATTATTCGACGATTGGCGGAGGCTCTCCCATTCGCCGCCATACCGAGCGCCAGGCGCGCGCGCTCGAATCCGAACTGCGCAATCAGGGAATGGATGCGCACTGCTTCGTCGCCATGCGCTACTGGCATCCGTTCACCAGCGAAGCCATCGAGCAACTCCGCGCCGTCGATTGCGACGAAGTGGTTCTGCTTCCGCTGTATCCGCAATATTCCTCAACCACCACCGGATCGAGCTTGAACGAGTGGAATCGCCTCTTCCATGAGGACCTGCCGGTTGACTGCGTAGAGACTTTCTATCGTGACCCGATGTATCTTGACGCCGTGATCGAACGGGTCGACCAAGCCCTCTTGCGCTTTCCTGCTCCCGAGCGGCCGGAAATTATTTTCAGCGCACATAGCGTGCCCATGGCGCTGATCGACAAGGGCGATCCTTACCAGCGCCACATTGAAGAAACCGTCCGCCTGCTGGTGCAGCGCGGTGGATGGCTTAATCCCCACCGCCTCTGCTATCAAAGCAAGGTCGGGGCAAGCAAATGGTTGCAGCCTTCCCTGCATCACACCCTGAAGCAGCTTTCTGCGAAACAGGTACGGGAAGTCTGCGTCGTGCCCGTCGCCTTCGTTTCCGATCATGTGGAGACACTGGCGGAGATCGATCACGAGGCGCGCCACGCGGCTCAGCGCCTGGGGTTCACACAGTTCGAAATGAGCGCCGGCCTCAACGATTCTCCGAAGTTTATTCAAGCGCTCGGCCAGATCGTTCAGAACGCATTGCAAGACGCGGTTTGTTCCGTAGTTCCGATGACCAGGTTCGGGAGGAAGTTGGCAGCGCCGCAGTACGCGGCCGCTGCCGGACTCGATTAAGACCAAGGGAGTCGCAACAATTGAGAGGAGGGACTCATGGCGGAGTTGGAGACCTCGAAGGTCAATCCGAATCCGGAAGCGGCGAAACCCGCCGCCAAGCCCGCGGTGGATGCCACGAAGTATGTGGGCACTCCGGCGGTTGGGACCTCAAAGGCCGCCGCGTCCGCCGGCGTCGCGGGAACCGCTCCCTTCACCGAGATTGACCGCCGGCGCCGCCGCTTTGTTTGGACCATGATCGCCGGCTTTCTGGTGGCCTGGTTTCTCGCCTTCTTCCGCTTTTTCCTGCCCCGCACGCTTTTCGAGCCCAACACGGTTTTCAAAATCGGCTATCCCTCGGAATTCGCGCTTGGAGTCGATACCAAGTTTCAGCAGAAGTTCCGTATCTGGGTCGACCGCACTCCCGATCGTCTGTTCGTGATCTATGCTCGCTGCACGCATCTCGGCTGCACTCCCGACTGGAAGCCCAGCGAAAACAAATTCAAATGCCCATGCCACGGCAGCGGCTATGACAGCGAAGGCATCAACTTCGAAGGTCCCGCGCCGCGTCCCATGGATCGCGCTCACATCGAACTCGCCCCCGATGGCCAGATCATCGTCGACACCTCCAAGCTCTATTCCTGGCCCAAAGGACAACCATCGCACTTCAACGATCCCGGAGCATTCTTGTCCGCATAAAAGATTGACCAACAAAATTTGATCGACTCACTACTTCAGGACTCTCATGGCTGACTCAAACAATCCGACCAGCGGAAATGGCAGCAATGCAAGCGGCGGCAATGGAAAAAACGGCGGCAAAGTCGGGCTCCTCGAAAAAGTAACCACCGGAGTCAAGGGCGATATCCAGGCCCTCAAGACCGACATTCCCAGCAAGGCGAAGGAGCAGATCGAGGGTCTGAAAGATCCGACCAAGACGCAGGTTTACACCTCGATCTTCCGCCACAAACATGACGACACCCCGCGCAACCGAGCGCTGGGCGTGCTGTCGAACGTCTTCCTGCACTTGCATCCGGCCAAGATCAATCGCGATGCCGTGCGCTACAGCTACACCTGGGGCATGGGCGGGATCACGTTCTACTTGTTCATCATCCTCACCTACACCGGCGTGCTGCTGATGTTTTATTACCACCCGACCAAGGTGCAGGCCTTCCGCGACGTGCTCTACCTCGAGCACGACGTGCCCTTCGGAAAAATTCTGCGCAACATGCACCGCTGGGCCGCTCACCTAATGGTGATCGCGGTCTGGCTGCACATGTTTCGCGTCTTTCTCACCGGCTCTTACAAAAAACCGCGCGAATTCAACTGGAACATCGGCGTGCTGCTGTTGGTTTTCACGCTGCTGCTCTCCTTCACCGGATACTTGCTGCCCGACGATCAACTCGGATTCTGGGCCGTCACCGTGGGCACCAACATGGCTCGCGCCACGCCGCTGCTCGGTCACGAAGGCCCGTTTGGGTCGATGCTCGGCATGACTCCGTATAACGACGTGCGCTTTGGATTGCTCGGCGGTTCCATCGTCGATGCCAATGCCCTGCTGCGTTCCTACATCTGGCACTGCATCGGCATTCCAATCGTGGCGTCGGTTTTGATGATTGTGCACTTCTGGCGCGTTCGAAAAGATGGCGGCATCTCCGGCCCGGCTCCGGTCATGCTGACCGAAGAAGCCGACAAGCCGCGCCGGGGACCAAAGGCAGCCGGCGAGTAAGAGAACGATTTATGTGGGGACGGCCGCCCTCGGCTGTCCGTCGAGCCCAGCTCGACAGCTTGCAGTCAGCAACCGCCGGGGCCTGCCCGGCACGACAGCCGAGGGCGGCTGTCGCCAAACGGTTCGTGGAGACCTTATGGACTGGCGACAACTCTGGGAAATTTGCTCTGCCCCCGACAACGTTCCAATCGTCGGCCTGATTCCGCTGCTGGCCTTCTTCATTTATCTGGCTTGGAAGCAAGCCCACGCCAACGATCAGTTGATCGCCCAGCTCGAGGCCGATCCCGCCATGGCCAAGACGCACCATCGCAAAACCTGGCCCTTCAAGCCGGGCTGGCAAAAAGAGGTTCACGTCTGGCCCTTCCTGCTGCGCATCGAGTTCCTCGCCGCCATCATCATCACCATCATCCTGATGGTCTGGTCCATCACGCTCAACGCTCCGCTGGAAGAACCCGCCAATCCCAATCTCACCATGAATCCTGCCAAAGCCCCCTGGTACTTCCTCGGCCTGCAGGAGATGCTGGTCTATTTCGATCCCTGGATTGCCGGGGTAGTCATGCCGACCATGATCATTATTGGCTTGATGGTGATCCCTTACATCGACACGAATCCGCTGGGCAGCGGCTACTACACCTGGAAGCAGCGCAAATTTTCGATTTCGACGTTTCTCTTCGGCTTCATCGTGATGTGGGTCTCGATGATCCTGATCGGCACCTTCATCCGCGGCCCAGGCTGGCAATGGTTCTGGCCGGGGCAGACGTGGGACCACAATCGCCTGATCTACGAGGTCAACCGCGACTTGCCGGATATTTTCGGCATCACCTCGAACCTCGGCAAAGGCATCTTCGGCGCGATGGTGGTGGGCGGCTATTACCTGATTGGCGGAGGCTTGGTCTACTCCATCTTCCGTCGCCGCATGGGAAAAGACTTTCAGCGGATGAGCTTGCTGCAGTTTTCCATTCTGCAGTTCTTGCTCCTGACCATGGTCGCCTTGCCCGTGAAAATGTCTCTGCGCCTTTTGTGGCACATCAAGTACGTGTGGATTACGCCGTGGTTCAACATCTGAACCACGATTGCAGAAGGCAGATTTCAGATTGCAGATTGACCTCGGTCACAAGCGCAATCTGAAATCTGCAATCAAAAATCTGAAATTGCCCGTATGGAGGGGAAAATTCGGTGCCTGAAAAACCTATCCCCGAGCAGGATCCGATAACCAGCAAGTCTTACGCCGCACATTACCTGATCGCGACGCTCATCCTCGTCGCCACGCTGTTCTGGGCCTTGTATGACGAGGCCTGGGGACAACGCCCGTGGAAGGCGTTCCAGGACCACTGGAAAGATCGCTACACCGCATTCCTGAACACGGCCCGCTCCAAGTCGCAGACTTCCGAAAAAGATGTCGAGAGCAGTTCCGACTATGCCACACTCAATGCCGCGTGGAAAAAGGCCGTTCAAGACACCGCTCCCCAAATGGGCGAAATCCGCCAAAAGCTGGATGACACCAACGCTCGCCTGCTCGCCATCCAAAGCGTTTTCACCGACCGCCGGGCTTACGTCAATGCTCTGACCTACGAACTCGAAACCAGTTCCAGCGCCTCCGCTAAAGCCAGCAAGCAAAAAGACATTGACAAGTACAAAGCGGAACTCGCCACCGTCGAATTTCCCGACGGCTCCCGCAAAAAATTCACCTTTCAGCAGCTGGAAGAAATTTACAACGACACTCGCAACGAGAAGACCCAGCTTAGCCTCGAACTCGGTAACGCCGGCAAGCCTGTGACCGAGGCCCGCGCCAAGATGGACAGCTACATTTCCGATCATCTAGTCGATCTGACTCCGCAGCAGATCGATGGTCTCAAGAAGCGCGCCACCGAATGGGACCCGGCGATCGTGCAGATCAACGTGGCCGAAGCCAACATCGTTGATCGCTGCGAGTCTTGCCACATGAATACGCGCGAACCGCTGAAGATCACGGCGGTTTCGATGATGGCCAAGGGTGAAAAGAAACCGGACGAATACGCGCGCGCCTTCACCAGCCATCCCGAGCCCGAACTGCTGCAAATTCACGATCCGGAAAAATTCGGCTGCTCGCCTTGCCACCAGGGCAATGGACGCGCCACCACCAGCATCGAGAAAGCGCATGGCAATTACGAGCACTGGCTCTGGCCGCTCTTCCCCAAAGAAAATGCCCAGGCCGGGTGCCAGAACTGTCACGCGGCTGATCGCGTCCTGGTCGCCGGCGACCTGCAATTCCAGGTCATCAACGACGGCAAAGATCTGTTCCGCCAGCGCGGCTGCAACGGCTGTCACCGCTTCGAAGGCTATGACCGCGAACCCGAAGATCTGAACTCCATCGGCCAGCAGATCAAGCAGATCGAGACCGAGAAGAAGACCAACCTCAAGCAGGCCGCGTATCTGATGAAGGAAGCCGACGCGGCCGAGACCAACGAAGAGGCCAACAAGCTCAACACGGAAGCGGTCGATCTCCGCCTCGCCAACAGCAAGCTCGATGGACGCCTGCAGCAGCTCGATTATCAATCGCACAGCCTGATGCAGGACATGAAGAAAATCGGTCCCAATCTCAAAGACGTCCGTCTCAAGCTGAACAAAAACTGGATTCCAGTGTGGCTCAAGAAACCGACTGATTTCCGTCCCACCACCAAGATGCCCAACTTCCGCCTGACCGATCATCAGATCCAGGCAATCTCGGCCTTCATCTGGCAATCGGGCTTGACCGATCCTTTGCCCAAGCACAAGCCTGGCAACGCCGACCATGGGAAAGAACTCTTCATGACCCGCGGCTGCCTGGCCTGCCACTCCATTGGAGAGGGCGACCAGATGCAAGGCGGGACCTTCGCCGCCAATCTCTCGCGCGTGGGCGAAAAGGCCAACTACGATTATCTCGTGCGCTGGGTTCATAACGCCCGCGAGCGCACGCGTCCCTATTGCCCCTACGAGAAAAAAGATATAGGCCCCGAGGATTACGCTAAGAAAGGCCTTCCCTACCAGTTCGATCTCCAACACAGCAAGTGCCCCAACGACGGCCACGAACTGCAAGTGCAGAACATGACCGTGATGCCCAGTCTTCGCCTGAGTGAGGAAGACGCCGAAGACATCGCCAGCTTCCTGATCACGCAGAAGAAGAAAGATCCGTCCTCCTATGCCGACGCTTCATTCATGGACGATCCCAATCTGAAAGAAGAAGGCAAGAAATGGGTTCGCCAGTTCGGTTGTGCCGGGTGCCATGAAATTGCCGGCATGGAAGACGAAGGCCGCATCGGCACCGAACTCACTTTTGAAGGCAGCAAGCCCATCGAGCGCCTCGACTTCGCATTGTTCACCGAACCTGCGCAGCGCGGCGGCAAAGATTCTGAGCCCATCAAAGATAAGGAAGATCTCGCTCGCCTGCCCGACGGCCCGGCCACTAGGCCCTGGTACAACCACAAAGGATTCTTCGAGCACAAACTCGCCGAGCCCAACGTCTACGACCAGGGCATGGTCAAGAGCGAGACCGAAGCTCTCCGCATGCCCAACGCCCACCTGACTAAAGAGCAGGTGCTCGACCTTACCACCTTCTTAATGGGCAGCGAGGAAACTTCCCTGCCCGCCAGCTATCAATACAAGCCCGGCGACGCGCGCCACGATATTCAGGAAGGCTGGTGGGTCGTCAAGAAATACAACTGCATGGGCTGCCACCAGTTCATCCCCGGCCAGCAAACTATCCTGATGGGCCTGAAACAATATCAGGACGCGCAAGACCAGTTGCCGCCCAAACTGCTCACCGAAGGCGCCCGTGTCGATCCTGAGTGGCTGCGTAAGTTCCTTTCCAATCCTTCGCTGAGCACGACCGACACCAACCGCGACGGCGTGCGCCCGTATTTGAAAGTCCGCATGCCAACCTTCTTCTTCTCCGACAACGAACTTCGCAAGCTGGTTCGCTTCTTCGAGGCGTTGTCGCAGCAGCCGCTGCCTTACATTCCAGAGCAGGTGCCGGTGCTGACGGCAAAGGAAACAGACATGGCGCGCAGCTTGTTCTCGAGCACGGCGGCGCCGTGCCTGAAATGCCATGCTACCGGCGATCCCGCGCACGACAAGTTCGCCACCGCTCCCAATTTTCTGCTCGCCAAAGAACGCCTGAAGCCGGACTGGGTCGAGCGCTGGATCACCGATCCCCAAGCCGTCAGTCCCGGCACCTCCATGCCTTCAGGATTGTTCCGGCAGCAGAACAACCAGTGGGTTTTCTCCGGACCGACGCCGCCGACCTTCAACGGCTATACCGGAGACCATCGCAAACTCTTAACCGATTACATCTTCCAGTTGACGCCGGAGGAGCAGCGCCGCGTCGCCGCTTCCATGCCGCATGCCAAGGCCGCTCTTCAGCCGTCAACCAACCGCAGACAGGCCGCCGTGGTATCGCGTCGCACCGCGGGCGGTGGTTCGCGTTAGAATGGGCCTTTGCGGATTGATTTTGCAGTTGGAAGAACTAACGGCGCGGGCGGAAAAGCCCTAGCCAAGCCGGCCGAGCGCCGGCCCTATTTTGACGAACTTCAGGAGAGAGCCTCATCATGACTAAGAAAGCAGGTTGGGCAATATTCACCATCAGTATGCTGGCATTGTTTGCGTTGCTCGTGCTGGCGGCTTGCAACAAGAAAGAAAACACCGAGCAATCCAGCAACGCACCCGCCGAAACCGCGGCGCCCGCGGCCACCCCCATTGATCCCTCGACGGTGGCAACGATCAATGGCACCGTCAAATTCGACGGCGCCGCTCCCAAGCGCGCCAAGATCGACATGAGCCAGGACCCCGGCTGCAAGGGCAACAACGAGGCCGAGAACATCGTCGTAAGCAAGGGCGATCTGGCCAATGTCTTTGTATATGTGAAAGACGGCCTCGGCAATCGCACCTTCGACGTTCCCAAGGACGTGGTCGAACTCAATCAGAAAGGCTGCCAATATCATCCTCACGTTCTGGGCGTGATGGCAGGCCAGACCGTCGAAATTAAGAACGACGATCCCACCACCCACAACATCCACCCCACGCCCAAGGACAACCGCGAGTGGAACGAATCGCAACCTCCATCGACTGCCCCGCTCGAGAAGACTTTCGCCCGCGAAGAGATCATGCTGCCGGTCAAGTGCAACCAGCACCCATGGATGAAGATGTACATTAACGTGGTGAAGAGCCCGTTCTTCGCCGTCACCACCGACGATGGCAAGTATGAAATCAAAGGCCTGCCGCCGGGCGATTACACGATCGCCTTCGTCCAGGAAAAACTGGGTGAGCAGGACCAGAAGGTCACAGTCGGTCCCAAAGAAACTAAGACGGTTGACGCCAGCTTCAAAGCGGCCGGCGAGTAGCCGTTCAGTTTGTTAAAATATCGAGTTCGTCTTGGTAACGCCGGCAATTCGTAGCGCCGGCATCTTGCCGGCTGTCTCGAGGGCGTCTCGCCCTCGGTGCTGGCTCCGTAACTGGAGGGTGGCCCACTCAAGCCCGCTTCTGGCTTGGGTGGGAACACTGTGCAGCGGGCGCCGCAAACGTTTTTAACAAGACCCAAGGGGCACCATCTGAAAGCCATCGCCACCAATTACAATCCCAGGCTTCACCGCTTCGCGGTAGTTCTCGCCTGCTGGACTTTTCTTCTGATCATCGCCGGAGCGCTAGTCACCAGCAACGATGCCGGCCTCTCCGTCCCTGACTGGCCGACCTCGTTCGGTTCCTGGTACAAAATTCCCAAGCTCGTCGGCGGCGTGAAGTTCGAGCACACCCATCGCATGATCGCCCAAGTCGCCGGCCTGCTCACGATCATCCTCGCCATCTGGCTCTGGCGTTCCGAAAAGCGCCGCTGGATGCGCATCCTGGGATTTGCTGCCCTTGGAACGGTTATTGCTCAAGGAGTTCTAGGCGGAATCACGGTGCTGTTTTATCTGCCTCCAGCGGTCTCCTCCGCCCACGCGGCACTGGCTCAAACATTTTTCTGTCTGGCCGTCGCGATGGCCGTATTCACCGGCCAGAAATGGATCGAAGAGCATCCCCGCGTCGAATTCGATCAGCGCCGCCCCAGCCTCTTCACGCTTACTCTTCTTTCCATCTTCGTTCTTTACGTCCAGTTGATCCTGGGAGCCATGTTCCGCCATCACGGTCTGAGTTGGTGGCCGCACGTCGTCCACGCCGCCGTCGTGTCCTTCGTGCTCGCCTGGACGGCAGTCCGCGCCCTCAGCGTCTATTCGCACATTGAAGCCGTGCGCCGGCCCGCCATTTTGATGCTGGCCCTCGTCATCACCCAACTCTGCCTCGGTTTCACCGCGTTCCTGACCCGCGTGGCCTGGGGACGCGATGCTGTCCAACCCGAGTTGCCGATGGTGATCTCTACGGTCGCTCACGTCGCCGTTGGCGCCCTCTTACTGGCAACCACGGTCGTTCTCGCGATTCAAGTCTGGCGGCACGTGCCGGTGGCATTCGAAGAACGTCTGCCTGAAGCTGAACGGAACCCGTCGGCCGCCTGATGAACAAAAGTTTCAAGGTTTCAAGGTTTCAAACTTTCAAAGCTTTCAATGGTTCAGTGTTTCGGAGTTTCCAGGGATTGGGAAGTGTCGGTCTTTAGAGACATCGAAGCCTTGAAACATTGAAACCTTGAAACCTGCACACTTGAAACCTTTCCTATGTCGTAAACTGTAGATAGTCCCTGGGGTTCTCATTGGTCACGAAAGTCGCTTCTTTAGATGATGCTGTAGCCGTGGAGCTCTCCGCCGCCGCTCCCGTCATTTCCGTCCAGAATTTAGTTCACCGCTACGAAAGCCGCCCTGCCCTGAACGGCGTTTCCTTCGACGTCCGCCCCGCCGAACTCTTCGGCCTGCTTGGCCCCAATGGCAGCGGCAAAACCACGCTCTTCCGAATCCTCTCCACCTTGATGATCCCGACCTCCGGCCGCGCTCTGGTCATGGGCTGCGATGCCGCTCAAGATCCCGCGACCGTCCGCCGCCAGATCGGCGTGGTCTTCCAGGCGCAAAGCGTCGATCCCAAGCTCACCGCCTACGAGAACCTCTGGCATCAGGGACATCTCTACGGTCTTCGCGGCGCCGCTCTTAACCAGCGCGTCGAAGAAATCCTCACTCGCGTCGGTCTCGCCGATCGCGCCAAAGAACGCGTCGAGACTTTCTCCGGCGGCATGCAGCGCCGCATCGAGCTCGCCAAGGGACTGCTCCACCATCCCGGAGTTCTGCTCCTCGACGAGCCCACCACGGGCCTCGATCCCGGCGCCCGCCGCGACCTCTGGCAGTATCTGCAGATTCTCCGCGACCAGGAGCACGTCTCGGTTCTCGTCACCACGCACCTGATGGAAGAAGCTGAGCGCTGCGACCGCCTCGCGATCATGAACGAGGGAAACCTCGTCGCCCTGGGCACGCCCGCGGAATTGAAGAGCGAAATCGGGGGCGACGTCATCCTGCTCGATGCCGCTCACGACGCCACCGCTCTCGCCGAACACATTCGCTCCCGTTTCCCCGTCGAAGCCACGGTTCTCGGCAATCAGGTCCGCATCGAGCGCGAAGGCGGTCACCGTTTCGTCCCTGACCTGGTCGAAGCTTTCCCCGGCGAGATTCAGGCCATCTCGGTCAGCAAACCCGCGCTCGAAGATGTGTTCATCCACCGCACCGGCCACAAGTTTTGGAGTGAAACGAACGAAGCCGAATCCTCGGCCAAACCCAAGAAGAAGAGGAGGTAGCTTGCGTCTCATCATTCTCGTGCTTTCTCTGGTGCTCGGTATCGTTCCTCTCATCGGTGTAGTCTGGATCTTCGTCAGCGGCATGATCACCATCTCGCCGTTGTCCGCCACGGTTGACGGCCTGTTCACGACGTTGATCCTGCTGGCTCTTTCGCTCTGCTTCCTCCTGAACGCCTACTGGGAAGCGCGCGATCAGGGATTGCTGAAATTTATGCAGAAGAAAAAAGAAACCGCAGTGGCGAAGCCGTCAGTGCCAGCCACCGCCGCCGCCCCGGCTGCCAAGGCTCCGGCCGTGAAAGCAAGTTCATAATGGCCACCCAAGCAGCCACCATGCCGCGCCCGATGGCGCACGCCTCTGCAGGCGTTCTTCTGCCCGCCTTCACCCTGTGGTGGCGCGAAGTCGTCCGCTTTTACCGCCAGACCGGCCGCGTCATCGGCGTCTTGGCTTCCCCCCTGGTTTTCTGGGCGGTTCTCGGGTCAGGATTTGGAACTTCCTTCCACTCCGGCGGTGGCCCCGGCCAGCAGCACTATCTCGACTATTCGTATCCCGGCATCCTGATCCTGATCGTTCTCTTCACCTCCATCTTCACCATGATGTCGGTGATCGAGGATCGCAAAGAAGGATTTCTGCTCTCCGTTCTCGTCGCTCCAGTTCCGCGAACCGCCATTGTGTTGGGAAAAGTTCTGGGCGGCACAACCCTTGCCGCAGTTCAGGGCATGATTTTTCTCGTCTTTGCTCCCTTCGCCGGAGTCCATCTCGACCCAGTGCAAGTCCTGCTGGTCGGTGTCGTTGTGTTCCTGGTTTCTTTTTCCCTCACCGCGCTGGGTTTCGCAATTGCCTGGCCCATGGATTCTACCCAGGCCTTTCACGCGATCGTGAACCTGTTCCTGATTCCGCTCTGGCTGGTTTCCGGAGCGCTGTTTCCGCTCTCCGGTGCCTCCGGATGGATTCGCATCATCATGCGCCTGAACCCGCTGACTTATGGCGTGGAGGCGCTGCGCCACTTGCTGTATCCCGGCAGCCAGAGCACCTTCCCGGTAACCTCGTCCATCGCAACTCTGGTCTTGTTTTCCCTGATCATGTTCGCGTTTGCCTTGCTGATGGCCAACCGCCGCACCACGAGGCCCGCCGCGTGATCGCCGAACAATACGCTTTCTTCCCCGCCCTCAACGCATCCCTGAATGGAGCCAGCGCCGCATTCCTGCTCACCGGACGCGTCCTGATCGCCAAGCGTCGCATGGCCGCTCACCGCATCTGTATGATCGCCGCCGTGGTCGCCTCCGCGCTCTTCCTGGCCTGCTATTTATTTTTCCACTTCAAAGTCGGCAACATTCTTTTCCTTGGACAAGGCTTGGCGCGCCCCATCTATTTCGCAATCCTGATTTCCCATGTGACGCTCGCCATCGTGATCGTCCCGCTCGCGATTGTCACCTTGAATCGCGGCCTCCGCGCCCGCTATGACAAGCACCGCGTCATCGCCCGCTGGACCTGGCCGCTCTGGATGTACGTTTCGATCACCGGCGTAATCGTTTATTTCATGCTCTACCAATGGTTCCCGCACAGCTGATTTCGCGAGGTCTCAAAGTGGCAAGGTTTCAAAGTTTCAATGTCAATCACGGAAGCCTTGCAACTTTGAAACCCTGAAACCTTGAAATCTGGTTCCATGTCCGTATTGAAGCTGAAAATCGACGTCTCCGGCACCGTAGGCGATGCGGCATGGCGCCAGATCCGCCAGTTCGATCAGATCCAGTCCGCCGACTTCGGACCGCAATTCGGCAGCGGCGGCCGCTGCAATCATCCTCCTGATCAGCCCCACGCCAAAGGTGAATGGATCGGCGCCGAAATCCGCCTCCAGACCCCGCTCCTCGCCCAATACGCCATGTCGCACTATCTGGAACAAGACCGCGTCCTCGACGCCGACGTCGAGTAACCTCTGGCCTCGTCATTCCGTGGGATACCGTACTGGCTCAGCGGGAACCTTCCAAATTCTTTTTCCGTACTGTTAACCAGCAGGCCTTCTGCAGCGTTATAAGGGATGAGGCCGGACGGTCGCATCCGCCGCCCAAAGGAGCTTCCGTGAACGAAGACATCATCATCGTCCCTTGTTTTCTCGCCTTTTTCTCCTGGCTGGGATGGCTGCTTTTCAGCACGATCCGCCGTTACAAGATCGCCAAGTTGCAAGCCGAGGTACAGCACCGCCTGCTCGAAAAAGTCTCCTCCGGCCAGGAATTGCTGGCCTATGCCCAATCGGACGCCGGCAAACAACTGCTCCAGTCGTTGCGCGTTGAGACCGTTTCCCCGCACACCCGCATCATCGGAGCCCTGCAGACCGCCATTGTCATGATGGCTCTAGGCTTCGCCCTGCTGCTGCTGCGCAATCGCGTTTCCGGCGCCGAAGAAGGCTTTTTGGTCTTTGGGACCATCATCACCGTGCTCGGAATCGGTTTCGCCCTATCCTCGGCCGCTTCGTATTATCTGTCCAAGGCTTTTGGTTTGCTCAACGGCAGCCGCGCCTGACGCTGCCTCGACTGAGGAGAGCAAGATTCGTAGCTTGAACTTACAGATCGACGCATCGTCACCCGCCCTCGACGAGAGCCCCTCCCTGAGCCGGCTCTGCATGGACGAGTCTGCGTTCCGGCTCTTTTATGAGCAAACCTCGAGGCCGCTCCTTCGTTATCTAATGGCTGTGACTCGCGCGCAGGATCTTGCGGACGATCTCTTGCAGGAAGCTTATTGTCGCTTTTTGACGGCCCGTCTGCCTGCTTTAGACGAGCGTCAGGCCCGCAGCTATCTATTCCGCATCGCCACCAACTTGTTGCACGATCGCTGGCGGCGCACCCGGGAAGATTTTTCGCCGGACGATTCGTGGGATCTGTCTTCTCCTACGCCGCACTTGGAGCGGAAGATCGGCCTCAGGCAAGCCTTTGAGCGGCTCAAACCGCGTGAGCGCCAATTGCTCTGGCTGGCTTACGTGGAGGGTTCCAATCACCATGAAATCGCCGAATCTACCGGCCTCCGCCCGGGAAGCATTCGCCTGTTGTTGTATCGGGCCCGGCGCAGATTGGCGCAACTGATCGGCAGAGATTCGTCCGCGCCCGGTCCTGCGATCCGGAAAAATGAGGTACGCAAATGAACCATCCCTTTTGCGAAAAAGAACAAGCGGTGCTCGCCGCGGTGCGCATGGGAACCCTGCGCGACGAACTGCTCGATCACATCGGCGTCTGCCCAATCTGCAGCGAGGCTATTTTTCTCGCCCAGAAGCTCGACGAAACCGTTCCCCACCTCGAACCTCCGGACCCTGCAATCGTCTGGCGGCGTGCCCAGGATGCTGCCCGCCGCGAGGCTTTAGCCAAAGCGACTGCACCCATCCGCATCGCGCGAATCTGCGCCCTGGTCGCTGCTCTCGTCGCGGCCCCGTGGCTTGTTACCTCATTGAGCACGCCCTCCTTATTGCCTGATCTCGGATTGCAGTTTTGGGGCACGCTTAATCGCGCTTTGTCCGGAGCCCTGACGCCCACCGTTCTTCTCTACGCCGGCGGCAGCCTGATCAGCCTGCTTCTCGGTTCCTGGTACGTTTTGCGCGAAGAATAAGTTGATGGGCTTTGGGATGTTGAAAAGCAGAACGATCTGCAAGATGTTCCTCTTATCGGCGCCGCAAGCTCTCCCGCGAATCGAACCTGCTTCTGCTATAGTTCCTTCATAGACTTCATGCCTGCCGAATCAGAAACTGCCCCGGAAATCCGCATCCCTGGCCCAAACTCGAACTCGGCTGAACCCAAGCCCAAGCGCAGCATCTCGCCCACCCACAAAATTCTTTTCTTTGTCACGGGATGGCTGATCGTCCTCATGCCATTTCTTTTCTGGTGGAATACCTGGTTCGGCCGCCATCTCTCCGACCAGCAACTGACTGAGTATCTGCACGACAATAAAAAGCCGCGCCACATCCAGCACGCCCTGGTTCAACTCGGCGATCGTATGACCCACAACGATCCCACGGCGAAGCAGTGGTATCCCGACCTCGTTCGCCTTGCCGCCAATCCTGTCGAGGAAGTCCGCAACACCGATGCCTGGGTCATGGGTCAGGACACTTCTGGCACAGGTTTTCACGAAGCCTTGCTGAAGATGCTGCAGGACTCTTCGCCCATGGTCCGCGGCAATGCCGCACTCTCATTGGTGAGATTTGGAGATGCCACCGGACGCCCACAGATCATCGCGCTTCTGCAACCATCGCAGATCTCGGCTCCGGCCGCCGGCAAAATCCTGGACGCTGACCGTCCCGGCACCGCCATTCATCAGGGAGGATTGATCGCCAAGCTGGCGCCAGCAGGCTCGTCTCAGCCCATCGACGTCCGCTCCCCAATTCCCGGACGAATCCGCTCCGTGCCGGAGCCCGGCGCAACCGTAGCCGCAGGCTCCGAGCTTGCCGTCGTCGATCCCGCCACCCAGCAAGTCTGGGAAGCTCTGCGCGCTCTCTATTTAATCGGCCAACCCGACGACCTGGCCGCCGTCCGCCCCTGGGAACGCGACCTGCCTGAGATCTCCAACGACGTCCGCCGGCAAGCAGCAGAGACAGAAAAGGCAATCGAATCCAGAGCCGCGGCAAAGTAGCGCCAGCGTTTTCGCCCGTCGGTAGCCCCGGCGTCCCGTCGTAGCGCCGGCGTCCCGCCGGCTGTCGCGAGGGCGTCCTCGCCCTCGCTGCCGACAGCAGCAATCACCCATTCAGTCTTTGAATATCTTCCAGAAAAAAAGGGGCTTACTTCGGTTGAGGAATGTGCACGTATGAAGTACGAACTCTGACGCGACCGACTTCCAAGCTGACCGCTGAAAGCTGAGAGCTGGCAGCTATATCGCCATCGGCCCGACTTCCTTCTCCACCTCAGCGATATCCACCATCGCAATCGCATCCCACGGACACCCGTCGAGAAAGCATCCATCCGGCCCTTTGCTGACGCACTTCTTGCACCCAATGCAAAGAATCGGGTCCACAGAAATGCGCCCAAACGGTGGATGGTCCTCGTCCGGCACCCAGAACATGCAATCCTCTACCGGACAATACTCCACGCACGCAGGCGAGCCGGCGCAGCCCGTGCAGCACTCCGTGATCACCGCCAGTTCTTTGGGTTTTTTCTTGCGAGGAGTAGCCAGTCCTTTGGACTTGGGTTCAAACTTCAGCTCGTCGGGCACCATCCCGACGGCTTTGGTGGCTCCAGGTGCGGCAGGCATGCGTGCGATTATACCTCAAAACGCCCGCAGATCTTAGTGTCTAGCTCATCCGCCCTGCAGCGCTGATGACGGTCGGCATAGCTTTCTAAATCTTGTACGATGTACGCTTCAGCGTTTCAAAGCTATTCGACTGCGCGAAAGTGGCGCACGTTGAAACCTTGAAACGTTGAAACCTTGAAACTTGTGGTCTAAAAGGAGCCCGCCCGTGATCGGCCAGATTCTCGGCCACTGCCGCGTCACCGCCAAGATCGGCGAAGGTGGAATGGGCGTAGTCTACCGCGCCTACGACGAAGTTCTGCATCGCGACGTAGCCGTCAAGGTCGTAAAGAAACACTCAGGCTTCGACAACACCTCCAGCCAGAGTCTGCTGCACGAAGCTCGCGCCTCCTCTTCCCTATCGCATCCCAACATCTGCACCATACACGACGTCGGCGAGACTGATGGCGAACTCTACATCGTGATGGAGTTGGTCGAAGGCAAGTCTCTGCACACCATGAGCGCGGGAAAGGGACTGCCACCTGAATCCGTCCTCCGCTACGGGGTGCAGATTGCGGCCGCGCTCGCCCGCGCTCACGACCGCGGCATCGTCCATCGCGATCTGAAGAGCTCCAACATCGTGGTCACTCCCGAGGGCCTCGTCAAAGTCCTCGACTTCGGCCTTGCCAAGCGCGTCGGCGGCGCACTGCTTGAGGCTCCCACTCTCTCGTTTTCCAGTGTCAACACCGCCTCGAGCATGAGCGGCACCCTGCCCTACATGGCCCCCGAAACCCTTCGTGGAGAGGCCCCCGACGCTCGCGCCGATCTCTGGGCTCTCGGCGTCGTCCTCTACGAACTCGCGTCCGGACGCCTGCCCTTTGAAGGCCGCACCGGATTCGAAATCAGCTCCGCCATCATGCGCGAAATCCCCAAGCCGCTCGGCCCCCCAGTTCCCCCCGGCCTTTGGGCGATCATCCAGCGCTGTCTCGCTAAAGAGCCCGCGCAGCGTTACCAGCGCGCCAGCGAAGTTCAGGCTGCCCTCGAAGCGGTTCAGTCCAGCGCCATCGTTTCGCCCGAACCGTCTCCCGATTCCTCCCCCGCCGCCCCGCCGATTTCAATCATGCGCAGCGTGCACAATATCCGCGCCAAGAAAGGAGACTTTCTCCTCCTCGTCGGCACTATCAAAGGGGCCTTCATCCTTCGCTCCAACGCGCAGCGCACCCGCTGGGAGGTAGGTGGCCCTTACTTCCACGGCAACCCCGTCTATTCTCTCGCCTACGACGGGCGCGGCGGCCAGCGTCGCATCTGGGCCTCTACCGCGAGTTTCTGGGGAACCCTTTTGCGCTCCAGCGACGACTTCGGCAAGACTTGGACCAACCCGCAACAAGCGCCCGTGCGCTTTCCCGCCGACACCGGCGTATCGCTGAAAAATATCTGGCAGATTACTCCCGGCCTAACCGACGAGCCCAACCACCTCTATTGCGGCGTGGAGCCGGCAGCGTTGTTCGAAAGCCGCGACGCGGGAGAATCATGGTCGCTCGTGCGCGGCCTCTTCGATCATCCCCATCGTCCGCGCTGGATGCCCGGCAATGGCGGTCTCGCCCTGCATTCCATCGTGCTCGATCCCGCCAACAAGCAGCGCATCTACATCGCCATCTCCTCCGGCGGAGTCTATCGCACCGAGAACGGCGGTTCCACCTGGACCGCGCAGAACCGCGGACTTCGCGCCATTTTTATGCCCGACAAATACCCCGAGTTTGGCCAGTGCGTTCACAAGATCGCCATGCACCCCAGCCGTCCCGAGCGCCTCTTCCTGCAAAATCATTGGGGCCTTTATCGCACCGACAACTGCGCTGACTCCTGGACCGACATCGCCAACGGCGTCCCCTCCGATTTCGGTTTCCCCGTGGTCATGCACCCGCACAATCCCGATTGCGTTTATGTCGTCCCCGTCGAGTCGGACCAATTCCGTTGCGCCTGTGACGGCCGTCTGCGCGTCTATCGCACTCGCAATGCCGGAGCCTCCTGGGAACCGCTCATGCGCGGGTTACCACAAAAAGGTGCGTACGAAACTGTACTTCGCGATTCCATGACAGCCGACAACTACGATCCCCATGGACTCTACCTCGGCACTCGCAGCGGTCAACTGTACGGCTCCCGCGACGAAGGCAAAACCTGGCACAAAATCCTCGAAGGCCTGCCTGCCATTGTCTGCGTCCGTACCGGCATTATCGACGACGGATCGCTTATGTCCGTGCATCCAGTGCGCGAAGAAAGACGCACTGCGCCGTCGAACTCTGCCCGGCATAAATCAACCAGGAATAAAACCTCGACCCGAAAAAGGAAGGCGAGAGAATAGTGCCTATCACCTTCCACATTCCCGCCGCGTTGCGCGAATTCACCGCCGGCCACGGCGCCGTAAAAATCGACGCTTCCCCCGCCACCGTCGCCGAGGCCCTCACTGCCCTCTGGACGCTCTACCCCGGCCTTCGCGACCGCATCGTCACTGAACAAGGACAAGTCCGCCAGCATATCAACATCTTCATCGGCAATGAACACATCCGCTACACCGGTGGCCTCGCCACCTTGCTGGCCGATGGCGCAGAAGTCTCCATCGTCCCCGCCGTCAGCGGCGGATCTTTGTAAACCAATCGGCCCGGCGCGAAGTGAATCCCCAACTCCCATTCATTCATCCAAACTTGTGGTAAGGAGGTCGAAATGAAAGATATGATCTCTACGAAAGACCTGAAGGCGAAGTTAGCCCGCAAGGACAAGGTCACTGTGGTCGAGACCCTCGCCCCCGAACGCTACCGCGAAGCCCATATTCCCGGAGCTTTAAATATCCCGCCCGAACGAATCAAAGAACTAGCTCCCACCATGTTGCCCAACAAGAACGCCGAGATCATTACCTACTGTTCCAACACGCATTGACACGCCAGTTCATACGCTGCCCGTGAATTGGCGGCGATGGGTTACACCAACGTGGCGCACTATCCGGAAGGAAAGCAGGGCTGGATGGAAGCGGGGCTTCCCGTGGAGAAGGCTGCTTAGAGGAACGGTTGGGTCCTTAGCGACCTCTATGTTTAATGGCTCTTTATTCGCACAGTTCGCGAAGCAACGCCGAAAGACTTTAATTCAAAAACTCCAACACTCGTCTCATGCCTTCTCGAAATTCCCTCTCTGCGGTAATCAAGCTCAACACCACATACCCATCCCGCGGGAAATCATAAAAATGTCCGGGATGCACCACCACCGACTTCTGCTGCACCAAGGAGATCGCCAACTCCTCATCCGATCGCGTCACCGGAACCCGCAACACCGCGTACCATCCGCCTTCCACATTGAGCCGCCGGCAAGCTTGTTGTCCCGCAAGCTGCCGATCCAACTCGGCGAGATTTTTCTGAACCCGGCCCAATAATTGCCGCTGAATACTGCGCCTCTGCTCGAGCAGCGCCGGCACTGCCCACTGCACCGGAGCATTCATGGAAAGATACGTATCGGCGATCACCTCCAGCCGTCCCATCGCCGCCTCGACTTGCTCCGCAGGCCCGCTCGTCACCACCCAAGCCACTTTCATCTGCGGCAGCGCCGAAATCTTCGACAACCCGCTCAGCGTAAACGTCAGCACCTCTTCATTGCCCGCAAAACTCTGGCGCGTCTGCCCCTTGAATCGGTAGTCCAAAAACACTTCATCCACAATCAAAGCCAGCCCACGCGTGCGGCAAAACCCATTCAACTGCTCCATCTCATCCGCATGCACATACGAACCCGTCGGATTATTCGGATGCACCACCACCACACCTCGCGTCCGCTCCGTCACCACCTTCCCCATCGAAGGAAAATCCATCTGCCAGCCGTGGTCGTAAATCAGCGGATACGGCGCCAGCTTCACATCCTGCAAATCCGCCAGAAACTCAAACAGCGGATAACTCGGCTTCGGCACCAGCAACTCATCTCCCGCATTGCACAGCAACCGGAACACAAACGAATATCCCTCGCTCGTGCTGGTAGTCAGCACGATCCGCTCCGCATCCAAGCCGCGAATGCCATGCTCACCGCGGTAATACGCCGCTATCGCCTCCCGCGCCCCACGCAACCCCTTGGCCTGCGGATCGTAATCCAGCGCCCGCTGCGACCCCAGCGCGCCCAGAATCACCGCCGAGTCATACTCCAACCCCACCCGCGTCGGATTGGAGGCGGTCAAGTCCAGCACCTTGACTCCGCTAGAGCGCGCCTCTTCTACCGCCTGCGTAAACCGGTTCTGCGCCAGCCGCCAGTTCGTCCGTTCCGAAAACATGTCTTGGATTCTATGCGATTGGAAGGACTAACGAGATTTCATTTCACCACAGAGGCACAGAGACACAGAGTAAGTACAGTTGATTCGATGGGTGATTACTGAATGAACAAACCCAAGGTCCCGCGACGCTCCCTGTTTCCAAGTAAGCCAAGAAATGTTTCTCTGTGCCTCTGTGCCTCCGTGGTGAAAAAAACAGAAGCGAAAAACAAAAGGCGTCCATTCCGGACGCCCTCAAAACAAATTTGAATGATCTATCCTCTCGGTGGGCGCCCCTCGCTCCGCGCCACCTCGGGCTGCGACTGCCGGATTCCGTTCTCCTGCGCAGTATTTCGCTGCAAGCCCGGCCAGTCCCGAATCCCCACCGCCGGACAGATCAAGCCCCTGGCCGCCGGGCGCAATAACTGCCGCAATGTCTGCACCCCGTAGAACAATCCCTGCCCGGAATTGGCGGCCACGATCAAATGCGACTTGTCCGAGAACAGCAGATACCCATCCTCGCCAATCGCCTGATCCGCCCGCAATCCGTTCCTCGCCAGGAACCGCCGCACCCGCGCATCCTGCAGCCGCGCCAGCACGATCGCTCCGTCTTCGGCCTTCCCTGCCGGCTTCATGCCGAGGATGTCAAGCCTCATGCCCGACTGATCCTCTACCTCTTCCGCCAGGGTCTCGGCCGCAATCCGATCCTCGGCCTGGTGCCCCAGCAACACGAAGATCCTCGTCCGCGGCCTTACCTTGAATCCGCCATCGCGCAACTGCACTTCTTTCGGCGCAGGCTCCAGCTTCAATGGACCATTCGGCGAATCCAACGCCATCAGCGCCGGCGCGCAAGCCAGCGCAAACCCTACCAGACTTAAAAGGTGCTTTTTCATGGAATCCCTTACCCGGATACCTATTGTACCCGCTGCCCGCCTCTGGCAACACGTAAAGATACACCGGTTCCTACTGCTTCAACCCGGTGGCCCTGTAATTGTTCTGTCATTTTCCTGTCATGAAATGTTGCGCTGCGTAAACGCTTCCTTATTCACCACGTAGGGCATCTTGGTGATATCCCCGCCGTAATTCCCTTCCAGCACATCCATCAGCCCCTGCGCGCACCGACCCGCCATCCCTTTCTCCGGATCAGTCGAAAGCCGCGTGATGCGCGCCGCGCTGGCAAAATGCGGCATCAGCCGGCAGCGGTCCTCGATCGCCAGATCCCGCAGAGGAGAATTTGCCGGCAGCGGCTCTTTCTCGTACACGTCCAGCGCCGCTCCCGCAATCCAGTTCTCCCGCAACGCTCGCGCCAGCGCCGCCTCGTCTACCACCGGCCCCCGCGACGTGTTAATCAAATACGCCGTCGACTTCATCATCCCCAGCCGCTCTTCATTGAACAGGTGATAGGTCGGCGTATCGCTCTCGCCTTCGCGCAACAGCGGCACGTGCACGCTTACAAAATCCGCATTGCGCAGCGCCTCTTCCAGGCTCACATATTTGATCCAGGGCTTCTCCTTGGTCAGCCCGCGCGCGTGCCGCAGTTCATGAATCTCCTGAATCGTCTTGACGAATGCCTGATTCTGATACACCGGGTCATAGCACAGCACGTTCATATCGAACCCAACGCATTTCTTGATGAGCGCCAGCCCGATCCTTCCCGTCCCGATCACCGCCACCGTCTTGCCCGTGACCTCGTCGCCCAGAAATGGCAGGTAGGGGTGCCAATATCCCCACTTGTTCTCCCGCGTTAAATGCTCCGCCGTCCACATCTTTCGCGCCAGCGCTCCCATCATGAAAAACGCAAACTCCGCCGTCGCTTCGGTCAGCACATCCGCAGTGTGCGTGAATGGCACCTGGTACCGGTTCGCATCCGCCCGGTTGATGTTGTCGAATCCTACCGCGATCTGCGCCACCACCTTCAGCTTCCCTTTTCCCGCCTCGAACACCTCGGCATCGATCTGGTCGCGTAGCGTGGTAATCAGCCCATCCACCCCCGACCGCACTCGATCCAGAATCACGCTCTTCGGCGGCGCTTCCGGATGCGGATACACCTCCACTTCATATCCATGCGCGCGCAGCACATCGATCGCTTCCCCGATATCGCAGGTGGCAAACACACGAAATTTCTTGTCCATGGTGAGAACGATTCTTTCCTCAGGATCTTGCAGACGCAAATCGAGCCTGCCACAGCGCAGGCCCTCGCCCTCATCATACCGGATGGGCACAGGATGGCTCACGTCCAACGCATGGAGAGTGGCCCCACTCATCCCGCTGTTGGCTTGAGTGGGAGGGCGAAGGGTGGACCACTCAAGCCCGCTGTTGGCTTGAGTGGGTTATTAACAGGATCCTTCTCGAACGGGCCTTCGCTGGCGAAGCTCTTTCAGCCGCTAGGCGATTTTGGGCAGCTTCGCTTGCCGCCCGCAATCGCATGCCGGCAACCGCACCGTGCGCGTATATTCCGTGCCGCAAAGCGAGAATGTTGCCGGAATCACGCTCAGGGCTCGCCCGCAAAATGGACAGGCCTGCGAACCTGCCGCCTCTGTCCTCGCTTGCGCTGCGAGAAATTTCAAAATCGACTCCCGGATTTCTTGTTGTCTTTCGGAAAAAAAGTTCATGGTCACACGTCCCCTGTGGTGGCTGGCACTGCATCTCCCGTTTGGCAGAGGGCAGGAGTTGTTTGGCTTACTCTTAGCTAATCATACCCCGGATTTCCCGTCTACACTCTGGCCAACATTCCTGTGTCCCGTAGCCGACATTGTAGGCTGCACTACGAATCAGCCTTCCGCTCCTCTGGGCCCATGATTTTTTTTCTCAGCGGATACAATTATGGCCCCACTGTAACTGTGGGGTTATAATCTAGCAGTCAATGTATGTGGGGTCGGCCTCGGATCATTTCTTTCGCACTCTTCAGCGGGCAAGCAGGAGTTTCAAGAGGCGGGATTATGACCGTTTTTCCCTCAGTGACCTGTGCGATTTGCGGAAGGTCCGTTGCCCCGGAATCGTGCAAGCTCGACGAAAATAGCGCCCCGGTTCACAAGAGCTGTTACGCACAGAAAATCATGGGCGAGCACAGCAGTTCGGCAAGCCAGCCTGTGACTCCTCCCGGTGATCGCCGTGAATTTGATTGAACTCGATCACGTGGCACTCCGCTCCCCCAGCCGCCCAGTCAAATCCGCCGCCTTGCCCGCACCCGCCTTGCCCGGCGGGCAGCAACTCGGCAATCTGATTCTCAAACACATCGGCCGCAAGGAATGCGGCGACATCTTCCCCTCCCTCGAATTCGTCCATCTTCGCTTGCACCAGATCCTGCACGAGCCTGGCGCCATCATTCACTCCGTCTATTTCCTCAACGACGGCATGGCCTCCGTCCTCACCGTTCAATCCGACGGCAAGAGCGTGGAAGTCGGCCTCATCGGCAACGAAGGTTTCGTCGGTGTGCCCGTCGTCTTCGGCTTCAAGACCAGCGCCACCCGCATCATCACCCAGGGCGATGCCACCGCTTATCGCATCTCCACCAACGTTCTGCGCCGCGTCCTGCCCAGCTGCCCCAGGCTGAACCTGGAGCTCCAGCGCTTTTCGCTGATGCTCGCCTTCCAGTCTTCCCAGCTCGCCGCCTGCAATCGCCTGCACGACGTGGAAGAGCGGCTCGCCCGCTGGCTCCTCATGAGCTACGACCGCATCGGCAACGAAACCATGCCCCTCACCCAGGAATTCCTTGCCCAGATGCTGGGCGCCCGCCGCACCAGCGTCAGCGTCGCCGCCAGCATTCTGCAGAAAGCCGGCATGATTACCTACACCCGCGGCAACGTCACCATCTCCAGTCTCGACAAGCTTCGTCAGGCTGCCTGTGACTGCTACGACATCATCCAGAACCAAATCCAAACCTGGCGCAACGAAACTCAATAAGTTCTTACTTCCCCGCGCTGTGATGGTCGTAACTGATCACCCGCGTAATCTTCCAAGCCCCATCCTTGTACTGCCACAGATGAATGAACTGCCCTTCCCCCACTCCCTCCGTGTCTTCGTGCCCGGGATGATGGAAGCGATGCACGCCCGTCTCCAGCATCCCGTATCCCTTCATGTAATAAACCTTCAGCGTGCCCGGCACGAGTTCTCGCGTCGTCTTGCCGCAGATATTGTTCTTGACACTCTCAGTCAAAGCATCTTTGCCCAGCGTCACTCCGCCCTGGTCGTGATAGAACTCCACATCGTCCGCAAAGAAGGATTTGAATTTTTCCAGATCGCACTTGTTATAGCTGTCGAACAGCGCCGCATCCAGCGCCGCCCCAGCCTTGTCCAGTTCCTGCTGGTTCTGAATCTTGTCGAGGGCGGGAACGCTCTGCGCGCGCCCCGCTGTTGGGAACAGACCTATCGCAGACAAAATCGATACAATAACGTAGAGAGTGTGACGTTTCCTCATAACACCTCGTTGGAATGGGAATGCTGCTGTAGGAAGTACGTCATCTCTACAGAAAAGTTCCCACCGGGTGAGCAGATTTGAGGGTGGCCCACTCAAGCCCGCTTTTGGCTTGAGTGGGGACTGGCACCTCATAAGGAGAACCAATGCAGAAACGCAAACTAGGGAAAAGCAATCTGGAAGTTTCTGCCCTCGGTCTCGGCTGCATGGGCATGAGCTTCGGCTTGGGCCCGGCCGTAGATAAGAAGGACGGCATCGCCCTCATCCGCGCCGCCTACGAACGCGGCGTCACTTTCTTCGATACCGCTGAAGTCTACGGTCCTTTCACCAATGAAGAACTGCTGGGCGAAGCCGTTGCCCCTTTCCGCGACAAAATAGTGATCGCCACGAAATTCGGTTTCAAAATCGATCCCAACACCGGCAAACAGGCTGGTCTCGACAGCCGGCCCGAGCACATCAAGCAAGTCGCCGAAGCCTCGCTCCAGCGCCTGAAGACTAATGTCATCGATCTCTTCTATCAGCACCGCGTCGATTCCGATGTTCCCATCGAAGACACCGCGGGCGCGGTGAAAGATCTCATTCAGCAGGGCAAGGTCAAGCACTTCGGCCTCTCCGAGGCGGGCGTCAAGACCATCCGTCGCGCCCACGCCGTGCAGCCGGTCACCGCTCTGCAGAGCGAATATTCCCTCTGGTGGCGGGAACCGGAAAAAGAGGTGATCCCGACCCTGGAAGAACTCGGCATCGGCTTCGTCCCCTTCAGTCCTCTGGGTAAAGGATTCCTCACCGGCCAGATCAGCGAAGACACCAAGTTCGACAAAAACGACTTCCGCAACATCGTTCCCAGATTTTCCGAGGAGAATCGCAAAGCCAATCAGGCCCTGGTCAACTTGATTGCCAAATTTGCGCAACAGAAAAAAGTCACCCCTGCGCAGATCGCTTTAGCCTGGCTGCTGGCTCAGAAACCCTGGATCGTTCCCATTCCCGGCACCACCAAGCTGCCTCGCCTCGAAGAAAACCTCGGCGCGATCAACGTTCAACTTTCCCCCGAAGATCTTCGCCAACTCGATAGCGCCACCAAAAAGTTCCCCGTGCAAGGCGCCCGCTATCCCGAAGAAATGCAAAAACTGGTCAACCGCTGAGATATCCAGACAGCTTCGAATGCTTCGGAACAGGAGCGATCATGCCAACCCAGAACGAAACACTCAAAGACCGCCTTTCCCGAGGCAGCGAAATTACGATCACCGTAACCGGCCGCAAGTCTGGACGTGCCATCTCCAACCCGGTCTGGTTCGCATCGGAAGAAAATAAACTTTATCTCCTGCCCGTAAAGGGCTCGGACACGCAGTGGTACAAGAACGTTCTCAGGAATCCATCCATCCGCGTCGAGGCCGCCGGTGCACATGCTGATGTCAAAGTTGTTCCGGTCACAGACCCCACGCAGGTGAAGTCCGTGGTCGAAAAGTTTCGCGCCAAGTACGGCGCCGGCGACGTGAAGAAGTACTATGCAAAATTCGACGTTGCCGCGGTGGCTCAGATCAAGTAAGCGAGGCCAAGGGACCAAGCTGGCCCCGGCGGCGTCCGGCCAGCCCGTTTGGTAGGAACCGTGCGATGCTAAGAACCTGGCATTCCGCAGTGGCAGGGATCTAAGGCGATATTTGCCTTAAGACGGAATGAAGTTTCCGTTTTTCTGCAACGAGTTGCAATCGAGCGAATATTTTACAAGTTCGCTACTCGGTTGTGCTTGTCCAGCCTTGTGCCCCATGCTCTACTACTACTCAATGTAGAAATGGGATCTGTGGGTTGAAGGTATGGGGTTATGAAGCGCTTTCTGGATTCCTTCTTATGCTGCTCGATGGTGGCGCTGATTTTGGGCCCCTTCGCAGTAAGCGCACTTGCCGCCACTGTACCTCAATACGTTGTGGCCAATGACGACTCAGCCTTTCCCTATCCCACCGGCGTAAGCTTCTACACCATCGCAGCCAACGGTCTACCGGTCTTCCTGCAACGTGTCAACACCGGCCAGTTCGGCATTGGCGGTGGCTATTTTGGCATGAACCGAGCCGTCGCGCTGAATAGCTCGACTCAACAATGCGTCTATGCCTCCGAAGCTGCCAATGACGACATCGTGGGAATCGACGTCAGCACCTTAACGGTGGGTGGTAGTGGAAGTGGTTCCCAAACCGATGATGGCACCTCGAATGGCATTGGCCTGGCGGTGAATAGCAATTATCTTTATGCCAGCTTCAGTGCCTCCAATACTATCGGAACCTTCGCGGTGCAGCCCGGTTGCAGCCTGGTCTTCATCGGCGACACCGCAGTGAATGGTTTGCATGGCGGATTTATCAACGGCATGGCGGTCCATGGCACGATGCTGGTTGCCAGCTATACCGATGGTTCGATCGAATCCTTTGATATCTCGGGCGGCACACCCGTGTCGAATGGCGACGAACAGACTTCCAGTGCGACCGTGGCTTCGGCAGATGCCACCTACGCTAACTCCATCGACATCACCAGCGACGGGCATTACGCGATCTTTGGCGACACCTCGACCGCCTTCAGCGTGGAAGTCTCCGACATTTCCTCCGGCAAGCTGAGCAAGACTGTGATTTACAAATCCCCGGTGAGCATTAGCTCCAGTACGATCATGCTGAGCCCTGACGAGTCCGTGCTTTATGTGATCAACACGCAAGGCGCGACGGTCAGCGCCTTATTTTTTAACCAGAGCACGGGCCAGCTTTCCACCGGTTGCACATCGGCGCCGCTCACGGGGCTCGCCCAGAGCTGGTCCTATCTGGCAGGGCTCGCGCTGGTCAGCCAAACCGGCAATGGCAGCGGAGTCTATGTCGCCGAGTTCGGCAACCCCTCCGGGATCGGGATGGTCACGCTTGGTGTTTCGGGAGCGACCTGCACTCTGCAGGAAATTTCAGGGTCGCCGGTTTCTGATCCCAACAGCCCGGGCTTGCTCTCCATTGGAACTTTTCCTCCTCGGTCTTTTTAGGGATCGTAGCCGGGTCGCAGATTTCGTTTGATCGGAGTACAGGAGAATGAAGGAGTTTCCTATGCGTCGGATGTCGAGGTGGTTGCTTGCGATGGCAGTATGCGGGCTGCCTTTTGTGAAGCCCGTGGCGCAAGACTGTCCGGCTCGTCCCAATTCCGGGACGGTGGTGGCTGATCCCTTCAACATTGTTTCGCAGAACGGAACTCTTAATGCCCAGTTCACCCTCGCCCACTCGGTCGACAGCAGTGGGTACACGCACTATTGTTACAAATACCAATCGCCGACCCAGATCGTCGAATCCCCAACCTTGCGCGTGAATCCGGGGGATGTGCTGGATCTCAAAGTGGTCGACGCGATCACCAATGACGATTCGAGCAAGATGAACATGGCCGCTCCGGCCGGACCGGTTTGCGGCGATGGCGGCACGGCCACGATCAATTCCACCAACGTACACTTTCATGGCACCAACACCGCGCCGGTCTGCCACCAAGATGACGTTCTCAACACCCTGATCCAGCCCGGCACGTCGGGATTCCAGTACAGCGTGAATATACCCAGCACGCAGCCTCCGGGACTCTATTGGTACCACCCGCACGTGCATGGCTTCACCGAATTCCAGGTAAATGGCGGCGCGGCTGGGGCGTTGATTGTCGGCGGCACGGAAAAGGTCCGGCCAGAAGTTGCCGGCCTAACCGAACGCGTTTTCGTAATTCGCCAGCAGTATCTGGTCCCCTGGATTCCCGGACCCTACCTGCTGACCCTCAACTACCAGATCGCGCCTTTTCTGGGAGCCGCTCCCATCATCAACATGAAGCCTGGGGAAAAGCAGTTCTGGCGGGTCGCCAACGCCACTATCCAGGATTTTCTGCAACTTCAGATTCAGGTCAACGGCGCGCTGCAGCCCATGCAACTGGTCGCGCTCGACGGTTATCCGCTGGCCCAGACCAGAAATCAAACGACCATCCTGGTGCCTCCCGCGGGACGCGCTGAGTTTATCGTGCAGGCGCCGCCCAGCGGCAGCGCGGTCTTCTTCACCGATACCTACAACACCGGCCCCACCGGAAACCTGGACCTGTCGCAGACTCTGGCCGACATCGAGACCAGCAGCAACTCTGCGTCATCATCATCCGTGGCGCAATCCCCAACCATGCCACCGGCGACTCCGCCCTCGGCCAATATGGTCAAGTTCCTCGACCTCGCCGAGCAGCCCGCGACCATCCAACGAAAACTTTATTTCTCCGAGGAATTCGGGGGCACCAATGGTCCGATCCAGTTCTACATTACGGTGGATGGGCAAAAGCAGAAAGTTTTCGAACCCAACGAAGCGCCGGTCATCACCACCAAGGTGGGAGCGATCGAGGATTGGACGATCGAAAACCGGGCCCTGGAGACTCACGCCTTCCATATTCATCAGATCCACTTTCGCGTGCTTGAAATCGACGGAAAACCCGCTCCCCATCAAGACCTGCGAGACACCATTGAAATCCCTTATTGGGACGGCAAAGGCCCCTATCACAGCGTGAAACTGCGCATGGATTTCAGCGATCCGACCATTGCCGGCACATTCGTGTTTCATTGTCATATCCTGCTGCACGAGGATATGGGCATGATGCATAAGATTCTCGTCATGCCGTAGACCTTTACGCTTCTAAATCCAGAGAGAGGGAAATCAGAAAATGGGCAAACGAATCCTGTTTGTCGCCGGCAGTGTGCTTTTGTTGTTGGCTGGATACTTGGCGGGGACGCACAACTCGATCTTCGCGTATGACGTCAAGCACGGCGACGTCCCAAAATCGTACGGCAAACTCGTGACCGCATTTTCCGACTCCATCGGCACTGGTCTGGTGTTCGAAGACGCCGCCGGCGTGATCCGATTCGTCAGCGTCACCGGCATGAAAGAAGGCGAACTCGCCCGCTATGACAAGACCCCGGTCCACGGCGGCATCCCGCTATCCTTCGGCCATCTCGTGAGCGCAGTCGTGAACCACGGTCAAACGGGATTGGTATTTGAGGATGACCACGGCGCAATTCGCTTCGTGACCCTCACCGGAACGGTCGAGAGCGAACTCCAGCGCAACTGACCTCGGCAAGAAAAGGACGCGGCGGTGTCAACGGCAATGATTTGGAAACTCCAAGCCGCGTCTCAACGCCGATCCGGATGGTTGGGGTCGGTGAACTCCATCAACTCAATGGGCGCGCCGTTTTCGACGATGAACGCGACGCGCACGCCATCCGATGGGCTGTTCGGCGCAATCAGAATTTCCCGCCCTGCCAGTTCGGATGCAAGGTCACTCACTTCAAAAGCAACATGTGGTACTTGCCTGACCAACTCGGGAACCGGCGCGTCCGCCTCGAACCGCATCCATTCCACGCCATACTCGCTGTTTTCGTGTCCGACAATAAAAATCTTCAGACGCTCGATGTGGCGCTCTCCCGGCCTGGATTGGGTGGTAGGAATTCCGATGTGGTGATATCGACGCACTTCTTCGCCTTTATTCCAAAACAGCAATTCTACGGGATCATACACCCTTGCCCGAAAAAGAAACGTTACGGTTAGCGCTTTGCTTTCTTGATGTTAGCTGTCATGACGTTATCGTATGCCCGGTTCCGTCATGACATTGTGTTCCTGCAGGAACACATCCCTTTGAAATCCCGGGGACGGCACGCTCTCCTTATTTCCTGCTGCCGAGCTGAGCTCCGGCACGCTCGCTTCGCTCGCGCGGCGGACGAATGCGTCCGCCCCCACACGGTCCTTGCCGCTCCAAACAAAAATCCCCACCCTGTCGCAAACTGCACGACAAGGGTGGGGCAACCTGCTCTAGCTAAGAGCAAAGAGCCAATCGCTAGAAGCTGTCTCTAGTACATGTCGCCCATGCCGCCGCCACCGTGTCCACCCGGCATCGGAGCTTCCTTCTTTTCCGGAATCTCCGCGACCAGGGCTTCGGTGGTCAGCATCAGGCTGGCGATCGAGCCGGCATTCTGCAGCGCGGTGCGCACTACCTTCGTCGGATCGAGCACGCCGGCCTTGACCAGGTCCTCGTACTCGTTCGAGAAAGCGTTGTAGCCGAAGTTCTGCTCCTTCGACTCCAGCACCTTGCCCAGCACCACCGCGCCCTCTTCGCCGGCGTTCTCGGCGATCATGCGCAGCGGTTCGGTGATGGCCTTCTTCACAATGTTGATACCGATCTGCTCATCGCCTTCGGCCTTCAACTTGTCAAGCGAAGCCGCACAGCGCGCCAGCGCCACGCCGCCGCCGGGAACGATTCCCTCTTCCACGGCCGCGCGCGTCGCGTGCATGGCGTCTTCCACGCGGGCTTTCTTTTCTTTCATTTCGGTCTCGGTCGCGGCGCCGACTTTGATCACGGCCACGCCACCGACCAGCTTCGCCAACCGCTCCTGCAGCTTCTCGCGGTCGTAGTCGCTGGTGGTCTTGTCGATCTGGCTGCGAATTTCTTTCACGCGGCCCTCGATCTCCGCATGCTTGCCCTTGCCCTCGACCACCGTGGTGTTGTCCTTGTCGATGGTGATCTTCTTGGCCTGGCCGAGGTCGGAGATCTGCACGTTCTCCAGCTTGATGCCGAGATCTTCGGTGATGGCCTTGCCGCCGGTCAGAATCGCGATATCCTGCAGCATGGCCTTGCGGCGATCGCCGAAGCCGGGAGCCTTGACGGCCGCGACTTGCAGCGTGCCCCGCAGCTTGTTGACGACCAACGTCGCGAGCGCCTCGCCCTCGACGTCTTCGGCGATGATCAGCAGCGGCTTGCCGCTCTTGGCAATCTGCTCCAGCAGCGGGAGCAGGTCTTTCATCGAGCTGATCTTTTTCTCGTTGATCAGGATGTAGGCGTTCTCCAGAGCCACTTCCATGCGCTCGGGATCAGTCACGAAGTAAGGCGACAGATATCCGCGATCGAACTGCATGCCCTCGACCACTTCCAGCTGGGTCTCGAGCGTCTTCGACTCTTCGACCGTGATGACGCCGTCCTTGCCAACCTTCTTCATCGCCTCGGCAATGATCTTGCCGATGGTCTCGTCATTGTTCGCCGAAATGGTCCCCACCTGCGCGATCATTTCGCCGGAGACGGGCTTGGAGAGCTTGTCGATTTCGCCGTTGACGCGGTTGCCGTCTTTGTCGAGCTTGCCGGCGATGGTGGTGACGGCTTTCTCGATGCCGCGCTTCAGGGCCATGGGATTGGCGCCGGCAGCGACGGTCTTGACGCCTTCGCGATAGATGGCCTGGGCGAGAACGGTGGCGGTGGTGGTACCGTCGCCGGCTACGTCGGAAGTCTTGGAAGCGACTTCACGAACCATCTGGGCGCCCATGTTCTCCAGGCCGTCTTTGAGTTCGATTTCTTTGGCTACGGTGACGCCGTCCTTGGTGATGGTGGGCGAACCGAATTTCTTTTCGATGACCACGTTGCGGCCCTTGGGACCGAGAGTAACTTTGACGGCGTCGGCCAGCAGGTTGACGCCGCGGAGGATCGCTTGCCGCGACTCTTCTCCATGAACGATAAGCTTTGCCATGTTTCTATCTCCTCTGATTTCTGAATTTCTTTTTAAAGCTGTCAGCTATCAGCCGTCAGCTTTCAGCTAGTAGCTTCTAGCTCCTACCGACTAGCGGCTAGCTAGAACTCCTGTCATCCTGAGCAGTGCGAGAAGCGCGCTGCCCGCGTCAATCATCCGTGCAGTAACCGGAATGAAAAACACAGATCGAAACTATTTCTTCGATCCGGCTAGTTCCTTCTTTGCGCCGGAAGTGGCGCCGGTGAGGATGCCGAGGACTTCGTCTTCCTTCATGATGATGAAGTCTTCGCCATCAATCTTGATCTCGGTGCCCGAGTACTTGCCGAACAGGATGCGGTCGCCTTCTTTGACGGCCAGGGGGAAGGTCTTGCCTTCGTCGTTAGTGCGGCCCTTGCCGGTGGAGATGACTTCGCCCTCCTGCGGCTTGTCTTTGGCCGAGTCGGGGATGATGATGCCGCCGCGCGTGGTGGCTGCTTCTTCCACACGGCGCACCAAAATGCGATCATGGAGCGGTGCAAATTTCGCCATGGATTCAAACTCCTTTCGAGTAGTTTAGAAGGTTGATGTGCTTCGATTGATTGTGTGTAACCCTATGATTCGACGGGGACAGGCTTGACTGCTAGCAATTAAGCCTATCGAGTGCCAATTGTACTGTCAGGAGTGGGGAGTTGTCAAGGGGTGCTTCGTTGCATGAAGCAGGAAGGGAGAAAATTGGCCCGGTTCTGTTTTAGGGGTTGGCGAACACGGCTCACGGGGCTACGGTCAGGACTTTTACCGAGTCCTGCTGGGGGATGCGACTGACGTAGCCGATGGCTCCGGGCGTGGCAGCGATGTAGCTTAGTAGGGCCGCTTCCGAGCTGAATTCCCTGGGCATGGAACCTTGGCCGGTGAAAACGGCTTTGAGCCAGCGAGCGCGGAATTCCTCCGGGCTGACGCCCATATGACGATGGAGAAATACCTCGTGGGCCGGTCCACCTTTCAGCAGAACGGGAACGGCGCGAGTCCCGTCATCGAGGCGGGATCGAACTCCGGTGAAAACTTCGCGCAGTTGCGAGGAACTGATCTCGGAAACGAAGATCCCTTTATTGGCCACGATCACGACATCTTGCGCTCGAGCCAGGGGGCAAGCCAGCATCAATCCCAGAGCGAGGAAGCGGAAGCGAGTTATGCGGTTTTTCATGTGTCCCTCGCCTAGAAGGCGAACCCGATTCTGGCTGCCAGCATGTTGGAATTGGGCTGCAGGCCGTTGGGATTATCCACCGCGTAGTAGCCGAGAGCGGTGCCATGTAGAAAATGTCCTTCCAGTTTGCCGTAGAAATATTGGTTGAAGTCGTAGCGGGCGGAGACGACCCAGTCTTTGGAATAATTGGCGGGCTGCGAAGTGTCGGCCGCCTTGTTGACGTAGTGGCTGTAATAGGCGCCGACTTGCAACTTCTGCACCAGCCGGAAACTGGCCATGGGATACCAAGCGCGCTCGTCGACGGAAATCGGAATCGTAGCGGTGCCCACGGTCAGGATCGGAACCAACGGGAGTCGCCAGTATTCGGCGGCGAGGTAGAGCCTTCCCTTCTTCCACTCGGCGTATTGGGCGAGAGTCACAGAGAGCGCCAGATGCAGACTTCCCTGCGGGCCAGTGCCGTCCAGCGCCTGAGTGGCAGCACTCGATCCCAGAGTGAATCCGCGCCAGGGAGTCGCCCAGCGCACGTCGCCCCCGTTGCTTTTTCCGCTGGGAGGACTCGGGAAAGTGAGTCCGTACTGAGCTAACTGCTGCACGTAACCGCCATTGGCGTCGAGCGTGCTTTCGCCAGCGTAGGCGCGATAGAGCACGCGACCGCCATGCTGGCCGAGACCGAGGCCACCATAAACTTCGCCGCCCAGGACGGCGAGGTCAAAATCACGGTTGTCGACCGGGTACATACACTGCGGCAGCAGGATCCACAGGAACACAGAGTCCACATCCTGGGAGTCGTTAAACAGACCGAGAGGCATCTTCACCTTGCCGGCGCGAATTCCAAGATGGTCGTTGAACTTGTAGTCTCCGGATGCCCAATCCACCAGGACATTGGGACCACCGAACTGGCCCATTTGGTACATGTGCAACTGGATGCCGACGCGCAAGTTATCAGTGAGGGGGTCGGTGAGACTGATGGCGCCTTCGGTCCACTGCAGGCTGCCCGAACTGGAGGACATGGTTAGATAATTGTTATGCGAGCTGAACAAGAAGCCTTGTGTGGCGAAACCATGGATTTGAAGGTTCTCCAGATCCTGCGCCACCAGTCCGACGGAGCATCCGCAGAGCAGAAGCACCAGAAGCATTCGTCGCGGCATGACACTCTCTCCCGAAGGCTTTATCGGCAGAAAACTGCAGCGCTTGAGATCGAAGCGGTCCGCCTTTGATCGCCCAGGATGCAGAGAGATGCCGCAGAGCGGTAGAAGCTAGGAGACGAGCACGGGCTCTTCCTGGTCTTGTGGGACTTCGGCAGCGGCGGCGGATGAGGTGCGCAGGAATATGGCGGACGCGATGTAGAGGAGGGCCGCGAGGATGGTCAGGAATTTCAGGCCGAACCACATCGAGGACGATTCGAGCAGGCCGCCCAGCAAGGATCCGAACAGGTTGGAACCGAGGGCGGTGCCGCGGAAGCCGGCGCGCTCGAAGCTCGAGATAAAGATGATGCCGGCAAAAAATACCGGCGTGCAAAGAGCCAGCGTGGCCATCAGCGCGCGCAGCATCCAGGATTGGTAGAACAGCTTCTCCATGGGGACGGCGTACATCACGGCGAGAGAAACGAACAATCCGGCATAGGCAATTGTGAGTGGGACGCGGCGCAGAGCGCCATAGACAACGTTGGCGGCCACGATCAGGCAAAGCAAGCCGGAGACGACGACGGCATTGACCACCCAGGTGGTGCCGAAAAGGAGCGCCATCTTGCTGACGATTTGGGCTTCGAGCAACATGAAGCCGGCTCCGAGGAACATGAAATGGAGGTCGATGCGACCGGGACCGCCACTGGCCTGGCGCAGGAACCAGCCGAAAACGATGAGAACGGCAAGGGAGACAAGAATCACGATGATGGGAAGGCCGGGCTCATGCTGGTAGAAGTAAGGCCAATCGTCGGTAGTGGGGGTGGCTGCCTGCATGGGCAGGTTGCCGTGGGAGGCAAGATAGGCGGCGAGAGAAGGCTCAGCAATTGCTTTGGCCAAGCGCTCAGGAGATCCGGAGACGAAGAAACGTCCGGACATGTCGAAGCCGCCGAGGCTGGCCTGGAACTGAATGGGCGTCTGGGCGAAGGTCTGCTGCATGAGTCCGTAGAGGCGGCCGGCGATCCACGGAGTCTCGACCTGGAATTTCACGAAGAAGAGGCCGTCGGGCTTGAGCAATTGCCTGGCCCGGGCCAGCGCTTCGCGAGTGTAGACATAGTTATCGATGCGAATGTTGGCGAAGTTCGAAGTAGTGGTGTGGGAATCGAGCAAGGAGAAGACGATGAGGTCGAACTTTTCGTGGCTGTTCTCGAGGTAATTGCGGGCATCATTGACAACGATGTGCACGCGCGGAGACTGGTACGGGTGCTCGAAATGCAGTTGCTTGCCGAGCTTGAGAATGACGGGATCGATATCGACCGCTTCCACGCGGCCGGCGCCATTGCGCAGCGCCGCCGCCACGTCGTTGCCCATGCCTGAACCGAGAACCAGCACCGACGGAGGAGAAGGATAAAAGCGGTAAGGCATGTTGTAGGAATTTTGCTCGATAGGGTTCTGGCGGAAGCCACTGGGGTGCGCCTTAACGAATTCCGGCGAGAGGTCGACGATTCTCTGGTAGAGGGAGCCGTTGGTGATCAGGACATAGGACACCAGTTGATTGCCGTCATATAACGGCATCAGGGTGAGCTTCTGATAGGGGGACCAGTAAGTCTTGGCATTGCGATTTTCCGGAAGCGCGAGCAAGGCGACAATTACCAGGAATGCGAGGGCGAGAACTTTTCTGGCACGAGTGTCGCGCCAAAAAAAAGCCAGGCACAGGATTGCCGCCACCAAAGCCCAAACCCAGGGCGGCTGGCTGAAGAAACAGAGCAGAGTGAACCCGCCGATGCCGGCGAGGCTGGCAAGGATGTTGACGCTGTAAGCGGCCACTCCCTTGGGCGCCTTCTCTAGATACCACCCGACCAACTGGCCAAAGGGAATGAACGCGGTGGCGATCAAGGCGAACAGGGGAACGACAAAGACCATGGCGAGAAACATGCCCAACCAACTGGTGGGCATGGCAGGAACGCCCCAGGTATGAACTTCGACGCTGGCTCCCAAGAGCTGAGGCAGATCATCAATGCAGCGCTGCCAGGCCGGAACCGGGGCGCGCAGGATGAGAGCGAGGAGGAGAAGTGGACTGAGGAGAGCGGTCAATTGTACACGCCGCTGACAGAGATAGCAGCCCAGGCCGAAACCGAGGAAACAGGCCACTAAAACAAAGTTCTTGAAGTAAGCGAAGATTCTGATTTCGGACGAGACCCAGCGGATCATCAGCATCTCGACAAACAGACTGAGCAGGCTGATGAGGGCCAGACGCGTCCAGCCAAAACCGCCGAGATCCTGGATGCGGATTTCCAGATGGCCAAGAGTATTGGTGCGGTCGCGAAGGGTTTTGAAAACCTGGTAGACGAGGAAGATCGAGAGCGCGGCAATGAGAAGTAGAAACGCGAGCGAACTCAGCGGCAGTGGAAGGTTCTGTACGATGGAATACATTCGCTCGATTCCGCGGGAGTCGGGGTTGGCTACGAGCTGACGATATCAGGAATCAAAGTAATTTCCCTGGTGCCAAAGGTAACGTCGCGGTGGCGAAAGCGTGGGGAGAGATCGTTGGCCGCGGCTTTTCATTGCAGAGTTCGCGGAGGAAGATCGCGGAGAACGTTGTGCGGCACCTTCTATTACTTGTGCAAAACGCGACCGCAAGCTGGAAGCCGCCAGACAGCAACGCCAGAGTCGCCGCCAGCAAGCCGCGTGAAAAGCGAAGCGGCCAGCCACCCGACGCCGGACAGCCGTTGAAGTGGATAGTTCCCCGTTTTGCCAACCATTTGGCCCGAGCCCCGCCGCCCATTTATTTCCGAGCGAGTAACGGTCTTCACATCGATCGCAGCGAGAGGATTGGATCCACGCAGGCGACCCGACTCGCAGGGAGCGCGGATGCTAACACCGCCGCAGCCATCATGATCAGGACCGCTGCCAGATAAATGAATGGGTCCGTCGCACTGACATCGAAGAGTAGAGATTTAATAATGCGCGACACCGCCAACGAACCAAGCACACCGAAGGTGCACCCGAGAAGCGCGAGCTTGACGGCGGAAGACAGGATCAAAGCTGCAATCCGGGTACGCTGGGCACCAAGGGCTATGCGAATGGCAATCTCGTGTGTGCGAAGCGAGGCAGAGAAAGCGACTACCGCATAAATTCCGGTGAGGGCCAGCAGGAGAGCGCCGACTGCAAAGGCAGTGATCAGAGTGGTATTGAAGCGGCGCGGCGCCTCCACGTTCGATATTACATCGTCCATGGCTTGGACCTGCTGCAGGGGTAGTAGCGGATCGAGCTCGGCAACGGTCGAGCGCAAGACGTGAATCATCTGCTCCGGAGGCAGGGCCGAGCGTAGAGTGATGAACCCACCACCGCTACCACCAAGATCTTTCGAAGCCTCGGCTCCGTAGAGAATAGCGGGCTGCTGCATCGGGGCATACCATTGCTCGATGCTGGGCTCGTCGGGAGCGCCTAACTTGGTATCGGCGACCACGCCAACGACGGTCGCCCACGGCAACGCTTTTTTCGGATTGCCGGGGTGCATACGTTTACCGATGGCGCTCTGACCAGGCCACGCATGTCTTGCCAGGGATTGATTGACGATCATCACCGGAAGCGACTCAGAGCGATCGTCCGGGGTAAAATACCGCCCCTCAATCAAAGGAATGCCTATGGCGCGGAAATAGTCTCCATAGGTGACCGCAAACCCGGCGAATTTCAGTTTCCAACGATCCACGGGTTCGCTCTCGATGGTGTATGCCGATTTCGAACCACCTAACTCCGGAAGGTACCAGGTAATGCCGACTGCGACGATTCCGGGTTTGCTCGAAAGGCGTTCCACAATATCGCGATCGAAGGCGTCGGAAGACGCGTGAGTCGGATATTGCTTGGCTGGCAATTGAAAGTACGCTACAAGCACGTGGTCAGGGCGAAATCCAGGATCGAGCGCATGCATTTTCTGGAAACTTCGCAAAAACGCGCCGGAAGCGGTGAGCAGCACCAGCGCGATTGCAATCTCCGAAACCACCAGGGCTGAGCGTAACCAGATATGGCTCGCAGCCCCCGTGCCGGTGCGATCATCCCCTTTAAGGCATGCTGTCAGGTTCGTCCGCAACGCCACAAAAGCGGGAGCCAGACCGCAGAAGCCGCCAGTTACCAGGGTGAGCATGACGGCGAACCCGGCGACGGTCGTATCCATCGAGATTGAGGCGATGCGAGGCATGGACTCGGGTAACAGATGCAATGCGGTACGGATCGCAATCGCGGCCAGCGCCAGCCCAAGCACGCCACCGGCCGCGCTGAGAAGCAGGCCTTCCAAAAGAGATTCGAGCAGGATGACTCCGGAGCCTGCACCCAGCGCAAGTCGCACCGCGTATTGGCGACGCCGTCGGATGGCCTGCACCAGCAGCAGGCCCGCGACATTCACGCAAGCAATCAGCAGAACAACAGAAACTGCTAAAAAGAGGGTAAGAAGCAATGGCTGGGCACTTGAGACCGCTAACTCCCGCACTGGCATGACGTCCCCGCGGATGTGCAGCGCCGCCTTGCTGGCGGGGAAATCGCGCATGATCTGCCTGGCCACGCGGTCGGTATCCTGTGCTGCCTGCTGAATGGTAACGCCGTCTTTAAGGCGTGCAACAATCTCGTATGCCCACATTCCGGACTCGGGCGAAAGTTCTTCAGCCGTGGCGCTCATGGGGACCCAAAGCTGCGACTGGTTAAGGTGGCCCGACTCCAGCGGATACTCGAAACTCCGTGGCATCACGCCAATGATGGTGTACGCCTTACGGTCAAGATTGATGGAGGTGCCGAGGATATTAGGATTTCGGTCATAGCGGTTCAGCCAAAGCGAATAACTAATCACGGCAAGCGGCTGATTTCCGTCCTCCTCGGCTTTCGTAAAGACGCGGCCCAAAAGCGGCCGCACGCCGAGCGTGGGGAAGACGCCAGCCGTAAACCGAGCCCCTACGATTTCTTCTGGCGTTGCGCCCCCGGAAAGCTCATAGCTCGTTCGAAAGACGCCTCCGAGAGAAGCAACGGTTCTGCTTGCGTTCGCGTAGGTTCCGATCTCGCCGGCAGTCACACCGATTCCCGGGTTGTTGCCAAGATGATCGCCCAGCACCACCAGGCGCTGAGGATTGCTGAATCGTAGCGGGCGCAAGAGTATGCCTTCGACAAGGGAGAAGATGGCCGTAGTGCCGCCAATCCCTAGACCGAGCGTGAGTACGACCGTGAGTGTGAATAAGGGTTTCTTGCTCAGTTGACGCACTGAAAGGCGAAGACCCCGTGCAAGTGTGGACATGCTTTTTCCCCAATCGAACTGATGGCTACCACATTAGAGAACTTTGCTCGCCGCTTTCAACACCCAAATTTGTTCATCACGTTGCCCTGCGTGTCAGACTCTCCGCGGAGCTACAATGAACCTGCCGGGTAAAACGGAGGCGGACTCTGCGGGGACGCAACCATACCGAGGGACAACCCGGTGGGCTCATCGAGACGATGAACGGGGGCGTGAGGACTCGTTCTTGCGCCGCCCAACCTCCATCAGATCGAAAGACCCCATGCCTTGAAAATCCCAGCCCGAAGGGCGGAATACTCACTAGCGGAGAACGTCGCTTCTCCATTTCAGGCTGAACCAAGACAGACCGTCAGCAGGAGATCCACGCGGAACGCGACCGCAAGTTGGAAGCCGTCAGACAGCAACGCTAAAGTCGCCACCAGCAGGCCGCGTGAAGAGCGAGGCGGCCAACCACCGCGATGTCGGACAGCCAAGGAAAGCTATTTTTGACAGACAGTCGGCACATGAGTGATATCGCGATGTTACGCCACCCACCGGAATAGGTTTCTTACACCACTATTGAAGCTTGGCGATACGAAGCCGCAGGTAGGACCCATCCTGCGCATCCCGCGAACCACCCAATCCAGCGAGCGAGTCCCCGTAGTAGCATGCCGCGGTGAAGGGATGGGCCGAGCCCATGTGAGCCGTCTTAGTTGCGATTTTCTTTCCGCTTCGCATGTCGTACTCATCGAAATGATGAAAGGGGCCGCCGACCAGGCGACCTGCCTTTACTAGATCGTACATCTCGACTACGACACCGGGACCGAGTAACCATCTGGTGTAGTCGTGGTGGTCGTCTGATATAGGCTCGGGAAGGGGGGTGACGCTAATCTTACCGTTTTCCGAAATCGTTGCGATCTCGGTCTCCAGCGGCTCATCCGAGTGGAGTAATACGTAGGCGTCTCGCTCATCCGCCCTCATGAGGAGGTGATCTGAGGGCCCGAAGCTCCACCCTCCGCCTGCCGGAGGCAAAGGAAGTTTGAAGCGGCTGACGACCTGATCGTCGGCGTTCAGGACTATCCCAGGGTACTCCCAGTCGTCGTTCTGGGATGCCCTATAACGGCCGACTAGAATCGTGGCGCCGGAAGAAGTAGTGGCCATCATTGTGTCGTCAAGATCAGTCGACACGAAATGCCGCGCCACCAAATTGCCCAGATTATCGAAGTGATAGATGATCCTCTTCTTCTCGGGTTGAAGCCTTGCCGTCAGGACGTTCACGCCAGCTGCATAGGGAGCAACTGAGTCGGGGTATTCGTTGTCCGGAAGTCTGAAAGTCAATCCAGATTCGTTGAGTGACGCTCGTAGAATGGAGTACCCATCGCCGCTCAAACTGAAATAGGCTTGCCCGTAGGCTCCACAAGCAGCGATTCCAAGTTCGTTTTGAGGGATCGGAATCTCAGCAATTCCCTCCTGGGCGGAACCAGTACCGCTCGCAAAGAAGATGCTCGCGAACGCAACCAGGATTAGCAGTCGAGATGGCATGGCGATCCCTCCAAGACTAAGGCAGCTATTTTATGCCGCTTTCGCGAAACAAGCTGTCGTAACAAGGCCATACCTCACCTTTCGGGTGTCTGGCCGCTCCTGGGTTCTGGCGGAGCCAGGGCCAACCGGATGTTGAGAAACGGCAGGTCGTTGCGGAGCTACAATGATCCTGCCGGGCGAAACAGAAGCAGACACTGCAGGGATGCAACCATGCCGAGGGATAACCCGGTGGGCTCATCGAGACGATGAACGGGGCGTGAGGACTCGTTCTTGCGCCGCCCAAAACCCTCATCGGATCGAAAGACCCGATGCCTTGAAAATCCCCGCCCGACGGGCGGAATATTCACTAGCGGAGAACGTCGCTTCTCCGTTTCAGGCTGAGCCAAGACAGCGGGAATCTCGCTTCGCACTTGCGCCACCGGTGTGGGTAGCGGACAGTAAGCATATTTCCACGATCCTAAATCAAGTCACGGGGAAGGAAATTGTGCAACCTATAGTCTGTCTACGGTGCCGGCGGGAGATTCAAACGGGGGACAAATCGGTAGCGGTTTATATGTTCGCGCAGACCGTAGGGGTGAGGCCGCGGCAGAAGTCGGCGGCGAGCCGGATTTGTTTTTGTCCGCAGTGTGCGGTGTCGCTGGCCATGGGATTGCCGCCGGAAGGGGCGCTGAACATGGCGGCGTGGGACATGATCCGCGAACTGGTGAGCGCGGAACCGTCGCTGAACCAGGCAGCATGGGAAGGCCTGAGGGGGATCGTGGGACTGCTGACTTCGGGCAAGGATGAGAGCTCAAACGGGCGAATGCGCCGGGCGGGGTAATTCAGCGATGCCTCCTACTTTGGGGAACGGAAAGATTTGTTACATCCAGATTCCGGCTACGGAGATTGCGAGGTCCGCGGAGTTCTATCAGAAAGTGTTTGGGTGGAATGTGCGGAAACGTGGGGATGGCAGCATTGCGTTCGATGACGGAGTGGGCGAGGTCAGCGGGGAGTGGGTGAAAAATCGTGCGTCGAGCGCGCCGGGACTATTTGTGCACATCATGGTGGACAGCGTGGAGGCGACTCTGAAGCTGGTGGTGGCGAACGGCGGAGAAATTGTGCAGCCGATTGGCAGAGATCCTGGGGAAATTACGGCGCACTTTCGGGATCCGGCAGGAAATGTGCTGGGGCTGTATCAGGAGCCGGAGTAACAGGTTCGGGCGCAGAGCTGTATAACTTCCTTCAAGTTCTCGCGCTTATCGGGTGCGGGGCGGGCACGCCCCCGCGACAGCCGGCGGGACGCTGGCGCTACGATTCTCATAGACTACGGTTTCGGTTCTGCGTCTTTCTTCTTCGCCAGTGACCGGACGTAATTCACCAGGTCCCAATTCTCTTCGGTCTTGATGCGCGGGCCCTCGGCGGGCATGTCGTTGTGTCCGTTCTTGATGATGTAGAAGAGCTCGCCGTCGGTGTGATCTTTCAAGGTCGCGGGATCGGTGAAGTCGGCCAGTGTGAGCTTCATATCTTTGGCAGTGTCGCCTTTGCCGTCGCCGTTTGTTCCATGACACATCTCGCAATCGAGCCCCCACCATTTTTTGGCGCGGGCGAGGGATTCGGGAGTGGCTTTGACCGGATTCTCCTGCCGGGTGGCCTCGACGGGAATGGCGGAGTAGGAAGGTGTCTTCTGCTGTGCCGTGGAATTGGAAGGCGCTTGCTGCGGGACTGCGGAAAGCGTTAGGAGAAAGAGTGCTGGAAGGACCAGTGCAAGTTTGTACACAGGAGCCTCCTGTCAGTTGTAAATAGCTTGCGACAAAATGCTAACAAGAGAGGCCGGGGTGGAATGTGATTGTGATCACAGATGTACTCGGTGCTACCGGTGAATGCGACGCGTAAGGGATATTGAGTCAGTGCGAGTGAGAGATTCTGGGAAAACACAAGGTCCCTCCACTGCGCTTCGCTCCGGGTCGGGATGACAGGGTTAGGTGACGGGAAACTGTAGAAATACCCGTGAAACGTAGGGAAAACGACAAATCCAGCAACTTTGTTTTTTGACAGTAGGCGGCAAATTGCCCTATTCTCGTCGACCAATGAACGTCCCCTTCGCCACTTTGGGAGGCGCCAATGGTGAGTCCCGTAATCTGCCAAATCTGCAAGAAGCCGGTGATTCTGGAAACGGCGCGCATCGACGAGCGCGGCAAAGCCGTGCACGAAGAGTGCTACCTCAAGACCATTCAGGCAGGACGCGAGCGGCCGTATGTCGAAGATGATCCGGAGACGGAACGCTAAGCGTTGAGCGCCGCGGAAGCGCTGGCGAGAGCCGCTTCCAAACCGTTTGCGTGGGGCGCGCCGCCCTGCGCCATGTCTTTACTCCCACCGCCGCGGCCACCGAGGGTCGCCATGGTTTTTTTCAGCAGAGCTGCCATGTCGTAGGGCTGGCCTGGGGATTGGGCGAATACCAGGGACGGCGGAGGCGACTTGGTGGCGAGCAGGGCTACCATGTTGGGGGAGAGGCGCGTGAGTTTCTGCGCGAGAAGCTTGATGAAATTCAATTCGCGGTCTTCGAAGGTGCGGACGATGATCCTGCGGCCTTTGGATTCGGGCGTTTCCGCCAGCAGGGCGGCGGCCTGGGCTTCGGCAAGTTCTTCGAGAGATTGCTCGCGCTGTTTGCGCAGGGCGCGGATTTCATCGAGCGTCTTACGGACCTGCTGCGGGAGATCGTAGATGTGGGCGGAAAATAACGACGCGGCTTCGGTGAGCGTTGAGAAATCGTGGCGCGCGGTCGAGACGGCGCGCTGTCCGGCGACGAATTCGACGCGGTATCCCTGGCGAACTTTTTCGAATTTGCGAAGCAGGATGCAGCCGATCTGTCCGGTCTGGCGGACGTGTGTGCCGCCGCATGCAGTGAGGTCGAAATCGTGGATGTCGATGAGGCGGAGTTCGTCGCGCTCGGTGGGAGGAATTTTGCGCAGGCCGAGCTTCGTTGCCTCGTCGCGAGTAACGAAGCGGATGACGACGGGACGATTTTCGAGGATGATCTCGTTGGCGAGACGCTCGGCGGATTCGATTTGATCTTTGGTCAGGTTGGGAGTTTCCAGGTCGATGGAGCAGTAATCGTCTCCCATGTGAAAAGAGACGGTGGGCATGCTGAATAGGCGAACAAAAGCGGCGGAGAGGACATGCTGGCCGGAGTGTTGCTGCATGTGGTCGCGGCGGCGGACGGGGTCGATGTGGCCGCGGATGCGGGTTCCGGGCTTCAGATCTACGGGGACTTCGAGGTAGTGGATTATTTTCGCGTCTTCGGTATCGGCGACTTCGGTGACTTTGAGCTTCTGGTTTTCGGTTGCGATCCAGCCGGTGTCGTGGATTTGTCCGCCGCTGGTGGGATAGAAGGCGGTGCGGTCGAGAATCAGCGCCGGGCGCGGGCCCGCGGCTACTTCTTGCACTTCAGCATCGAAGTCGTAGAGGAAAGAGTCGTGGTAGTAGAGCCGGTCGGTCATGGAAGTTTTATTTAACCACAGGCGACACGGGGGCAGGAGGGATCGGCATTAGACTTTGCGAATCAGTTTTCACACCCCATACGACTTTTATCAGGGTAGAATCTACGACACGCGATTTGAGGAGAGATTGTCTCGCAAGATGGCCGCCTTCGTTAATTTCGAGGAAGGTTGGCAGGATGCCCGCTACGGAGCCCGAATGCTGCGGAAGAATCCTGGCTTCACCGTGGTCGCCGTGCTCACGCTTGCGCTCGGCATTGGCGCCAGCACCGCGATTTTCAGCATTGTGAATGCAGTGCTTTTGCGATCGCTTCCGTATCCTGATCCCAATCAACTCGTCTTGATGTTCAATGTGCCGCTACAACAGCCAGATGCTCTGTCGAGTATTTCCTACCGGGACTTCGCGCTGTGCCGCGAGCAGAACCGCGTGTTTAGCGAGATCGCAGGAAATGCATTTCACGATCTCACCTTGACCGGGACAGGCGAGCCTTCCATTGTGAACGCCGCGGCCGTGACGCCTGAGATATTTCCGCTGCTGGACGCAAAGCCTCTGGCGGGCCGCACACTCCTGCCCGAAGATGGGAAGCAAGGCGCGGCGCCCGTCGCTGTCCTGAACGAAAATCTCTGGCGCAGCCGCTTCGGTTCCGATCCGAAGCTTATTGGCCAATCCATCACGCTGGATAAGCGTTCCTTCACGGTGGTGGGAATCCTCCCGGCAAGCTTTCGCTATCCTGACGGCGCTCCCCGTCAGGACGTGTGGATTCCGGTCGCGCAGGACCCGCTGTTCGGACCTCGGATTTCGGAGCCCGGTGTGCGCCTTGTGGTCGGGATCGGCCGGCTTAAGCCAGGCGTTTCTCTGACACAAGCTCAGGCCGAGATGGACATCTTGGGCGCGCGACTCGCGAAGGAGTTTCCCGCAGAAGATTCAGGATTTACCATCCAGATTGAGCCCTATCGACAGGTGGTGGTCGGGAATGTGAAATCCGCGCTGCTTATTTTGCTGGGCGCGGTTGGCCTGCTCCTGCTGATCGCTTGTGCCAATATCGCGAACCTGCTTCTGTCGCGGGGCACTTCGCGGGCGAGAGAGATTGCAGTGCGAATGGGGCTTGGGGCGGGGCGCGCCCGTATTGTGCGGCAATTGCTGACCGAGAGCGCTTTGCTGGGATTGCTCGGCGGATTTTCCGGGGTGCTGCTTGCGGCCGCGAGTGTCTGGAGTCTCCGATCTTTCTTGCCGTCCGAGGTGACCCAGATCAGTCCGATTCACATTGGAGGACCGGTCTTGGCATTCGCGCTGTTGTTGTCTGTTACTGCCGTGCTGGCGTTTGGGCTGGCGCCTGCGCTCCTGGCAGCTCCGTCCAGCTTGCAGACGAGCTTCAAGGAGGGCGGCGACCGCGCTGGCCGACGTGGCGGCCAGCATGTACGAAGTTTCCTCGCGATCGCGGAAATTTCTCTGGCCACGGTGCTTTTGGTTGCGGGCGGCCTGCTGATGCGCAGCTTCGCGCTGGTCACGTCGGTCGATCCGGGCTTCGATCCCACAAACGTCATAGAAGCCGAAGTTTCGCTTCCCCAGTTTCAATATTCCATGCCGCAGCAATGGACGGCCTTTTCCAACGAATTGCTGACGCGCCTTCATGCGCAGCCCGGTTTGCGAGATTCCGCTCTGGCGGCTCCGCTGCCCATGGACCGCCAAGGCCAAGCCAACCTCGGGTTCAGCATTGTAGGAAATCCTCCGCTCCCGCCCGGCAAATCCAACACCGCCGATTACACGACGGTGAGTCCCGATTATTTTCGCGTGATGCGAATTCCGCTACTGCGGGGCCGTTTTTTCTCCGAGCAAGACTCGCCGTCCAACCCGAATGTAGCGATCATCAGCGAAACGCTGGCGCGGCGTTATTTCCCGAACGAAGACCCCATCGGAAGGCAAATGAGATTTGGATTTCCGCCAAACAGCAACGTGCCTCGCGAAATCGTAGGCGTCGTAGGCGACCTGCGGGATGTGGCACTTAGGCGGAAACCTGGCCCGATGATGTATGTGCCCTTCGCACAGGCGCCTCTTTACGGAGGTGAGGTCGTTGTAAGAAGTTCGTCGAGCGCCTCGAGCGTGGCCGCCGGCGTTCGCCAGACGGTTCGCTCCATTGACCAGGACCTGCCCGTGACGGATGTCGAGTCTTTCCCGGAGGCAGTGGGTGCGTCGGTCGCGCAGGAGCGATTCCGCACTTGGCTGATGAGCTCATTCAGCGGAATTGCCCTGATCCTCGCCGCCGTTGGAATTTTCGGAGTGATTTCGTACTCAGCGTCGCAGCGCACGCACGAAATCGGCATCCGCATAGCTCTCGGAGCGCAGCAGCGCAACGTCTTGCGGCTGATTTTGGGCCAGGGAACGAAGCTTGCATTGCTTGGCTTAGGCGCCGGCGCCGCGGCCGCGCTTCCGCTCACCCACTTGATGGCTGGCCTGCTCTATGGAGTTTCGGCGACGGATCCCCTGACCTTTGGCGGCGTGGGCATCGTTCTGCTCGGTGTCGCGGTGACCGCCTGTTACATCCCCGCTCGCCGCGCCATGCGCGTCGATCCCATGGTCGCCCTGCGCCATGAGTAGTTCGGTGCTCCCGTTCATCCGCTTTCCTCCAGCTCATAGAACTGAGCGTCCGAAGAGTTTTGGTCGGCGGGAGTTGGGCGATCCAACAGCACTCAGCGATGGTGGGAGATCAACGGGCTACCCCGAGACGCCGGCGCTATTAGTATGGGCCGATGATGCCTCCGATGTGGCGGGCGGCGGGCGTGGCGGCTTGCACTGGTTTCGGAGGCGAGGGAGCGCGCGCCACATTGGCATCGAGAACATCCAGATACTTCAGGCCGCTGCCGGTGTTGAAGAGGACGACCGTATCTTCGGGCTTGAAGAATCCGGTGGCGCGGAGTTTGCGGTACGCGACCAGGCAGGCGGCGCCTTCGGGGGCGGCGAAGATGCCCTCGTTCTTCGCCCAGTCGCGCGTGGCCTGGAGAATTTCTTCGTCGGTCGCGCTGACAGCGGTGCCATGGCTCTTCTTTAATATGTCGAGAATCAGGTAGTCGCCGTAGGGCTTCGGAACGCGCAGGCCGGAGGCGAGCGTGGAAGCATTGGTCCACATTTCGGCGGAGGGCTTCCCTTCTTCCCAGGCTTTGACGATAGGCGCGCATCCGGCAGCCTGGACAACGATCATTTTGGGTCGCTCGTGACCAACCCAGCCTAAAGCTTCCATTTCTTCGAAGGCCTTCCACATGCCGAGCAGGCCGACGCCGCCGCCGGTGGGGTAGATGATGCCCTGTGGCATGCGCCATCCGAGTTGTTCGGCGACTTCGTAGCCCATGGTTTTTTTACCTTCGACGCGATAGGGCTCTTTGGTGGTGCTGACGTCGAACCAGCCGTCTTTTTTCCACGAATCGGAATCCTTGAGCTCGGCCACTTTGCGGGCGCAGTTGCTGATGAGGCCGTCGACGAGCGTGACGTGGGCGCCGTAGTAGTCGCACTCGATGCGATTGGCCATGGGCACATCCCGAGGCATGAAGATGTGGGCTTCGAGGCTGGCAGTGGCGGCGTAGGCGGCGAGGGCACCAGCGGCATTGCCCGCGGAGGGAATCGCGAGTTTCTTGAGGCCGAAGTGGCGAGCCATGGTGACGCAGGCGGCCAGGCCTCGGGCTTTGAACGAGCCGGTGGGATTGAGACCTTCATCCTTGATGTAGACGTTGGGAAATTCGCGACTGGGCAGCATGGGAGTGAAGCCTTCGCCGAGAGAGACGGGATTGGCTTCGGGAAGGACGGCATCGTAGCGCCACATGGTGGGGGCGCGTCCGGCGAGGCGGGCGGCGGAGAAGGCGCGCTTGACCTTGGGCAGATCATAGCGGGCGTAGAGAATGCCGCCGTCTTTAGGACAAACAGTCTGCGGACGATCGGCCGGATAGTGCTCTCCGCAGCGGGTGCATTCGAGGTGGGTGAGCATGGGGGAGAGTGTAGCAGAGGGAGAAGCAGTACTCAGTACTCAGTACTCAGTACTCAGTACTCGGAGTCAGTAGTCAGTACTTAGTATCCAGTGATCCGGTTTCGAAACGAGGGGCTAGAAGCGGTTTCTCAGGAAATCGAAGAGGATGTAGCCGGCCAGGGCGGCGACCAGCGCAATTGCGAAGTTGTCTTTGGTGAAAACGTCAGCGAGAGCCCAAGCCAGGCCGCGTTTCTGGGCAATGCCGGAGCGCTCGAATTCTCCCATGAGGAGATTGGAATAGAACAGGAAAATGATAAAGGATACTTCGATCAGACCCCTTAGACTTCGTTTCCTCATGGTCGTTACTCCCCGCGCGGAGGCGGCACTGCGATTCATTATCTTATCCTGTGTCCGAATAGTGATTAACCATCCAGCCAGCGGACTGTACAAGGATCGCAGCGCAATTTTTTTCGCCGCGACGGTTCAGGGTGCGAGGGCGAGAGGCCGGCGCTCCGTGAAGGCAATGGAGCATTTGGGGCATCTGCGTTAGTATCAAAAGTCCGCGCAAATTCTCCAGGAGAACGTGCAGATGGGAAAGTTCGTATTCGGATTGATCATCGGGGCGATCCTCGTTCCAGTGATGGTTTACTTCTATTTTTCAACCGGGATGGCGCCGGTGGCGACCACCGCTCCGCCGATGCCGTTTGAGAAAATGTTTGCCAACATGGCGCTGCATGCGCGCATGGACAAAGAGGTGCCGAAGACAGTGCCGATTCCGGCTGATGAAGCGAACCTGGCGGCGGGGGCGCAGATTTATAAGGATCATTGTGCGGTCTGCCATGGGCTGCGGGGCGCTCCGCAGACCGCGATTGCCAAGGGAATGTTTCCGGAACCGCCCAAGCTGATGGAAGGCAAAGGCGTGACGGATGATCCGCCGGGCGAGAGCTATTGGAAGGTGGCGGGCGGAATTCGGATGTCTGGTATGCCGGGATTCGGCAACTCGCTCTCGACCACGCAGATGTGGCAGGTGAGTTTGCTGGTGGCGAATGCGGACAAGTTGCCGCAGTCGGTGAGGGATAGTTTGATGTCGGTGACGCCACCGGCCGCACCGAACATGAAGAAGTAGCGCGGCGCAGGTCGAGATAACGTCTGAGGCGCCCCGGGTTCGCGTCGGCTGAGTTTTTTATCGCAGAGATCGCAGAAACCTTCCGCCGACCCGCGGAGAAATTCTTACTGGCGATTCATAGGCTGCGTCCGGGCGCGGATTGTGGCTTTCCTCCGGACAGCCGAGGGCGGCTGTCCCCACATTGCTGATGTTCGGAACAGCGGTGCTACTGCGTGTTATAGTGCGATTTCACGATGGGATCCTTTCTACGCTTTGTATTTTCGTGGTGGTCGATCGCGCTGCAGGCGATAGCGATCATCCACTTCATCCGGCGGCGGCCGAACTTCTTCTGGCTTTGGATCATCCTCTTTTTTTCGTGGATCGGAGCGCTGATCTACATCGTGGTGGAGGTGATTCCGGATGCGTCTCTACTGCGGGATTCGTTTCAGATGTTTCCGCGGCGGCGGCGGATTCACGAACTGGAGCGGGAGATTCTCGATAACCCGTCGGCGGGCAATTACGAGGAACTCGGGCTGCTCTATCTGGATGAGCACGATTATGCGCGGGCACGTGCCTGTTACGACAAGGCGATTTCTGCGCGGGCCGATTCGGTGGATCCGTTTTACCGGCGTGGCGTAGCGGAGGTCGAGCTGGGAGATTTTTCGGCGGCAGTGCCGGATTTGGAGCGGGCGGTGAAGTCGGATCCGGATTATGACTTTCATCGGGCCAAGGGATTGCTGGCGTGGGCGTATGCGCAGACCGGGCAGAACGAGAAAGCGGACGCGATGTTTCGGGAGGCGACGCGGATCTCGACGAGCTCGGAAACCTATTATCATTACGCCCTATTTTTGGAGTCGCAGGGGCGGGGAGCGGAAGCGCGGGAATGGGCGAAGAAGATTCTGGATAAGAGGCCGACGATGCCCGGGTATCTGAAACGGCGGGAGCGGCCGTGGTTTCGGCGGGCGAATGCGGTGCTGGGGAGGGTGCGGGCTTAAGGCAGAGCCACTGGGGTTAAAGCCCGAATTTAGGTGATCCCGATGACGCGACGCTGAAGCGCCGCTCTTCCACGGGGACGCAATGGCTTCGACGCGGTGTTGGGAAGATTGCCGGCGTGACTTGAGATTCCAGATTCGTCCGAAGGGGTGCGATTGAAGCAGTGAGAGATTGGCAAGCCGCCGAGCTACGCTCGACCGGACAGCCGAGGCGGCTGTCCCCACAGAAGTACTGCTAGAATTTAACAGGTGACCCTTTCTAAGACTTCCATCCGGCTGCTGGCGACCGACATCGACGGAACGCTGCTGAATCCACAATTTTCGATTTCTGAGGGAGATCTGGAGGCGCTGCGGCGGGCGCACGCGGCGGGGATCGAGATCGTGCTGGTCACGGGGCGGCGGCATACGTTCGCGCTGCCGATTGCGCAACAGTTGGGGTTTGATCTGTGGCTCATCAGTTCGAACGGGGCGGTGACGCGTTCGCTGAGCGGGGAGACTTTTCACCGCGACCTGATGCCGGTGGAGACTTGCCGGCGGCTGTGCGGGGCGATGCAAGAATTTCGCGGGAACACCGTTCTTACGTTTGACAAAGAGACGAAGGGCGCGATCGTGCTGGAGCACATGGACGAACTGAGTGCGAGTATCCGGCGCTGGCTCGAGAAGAATATGGAGTACATCGAATTTGTAGTGCCGATTGAAAAAGCGCTGGTGACCGATCCGGTGCAAGCCATGTTTTGTGGGTCCATGGAGCGGATGAGCAGCGCTCTGGTGGCCCTGCAAGCGGCGGGAATGGGTGGGACGGTCACGGTGTTGCGGACGGAGTATCCGGCGCGGGATTTATCGATGATTGACGTGCTCAATGCGGGATGCTCCAAAGGACATGCGCTGGAACGGTGGGCCAAATATCGCGGCTACCAGCGCGATGAGGTCATGGCCGTCGGTGACAATCACAATGACGTGGAGATGCTTGAGTTTGCTGGGCATCCGGTTATCATGGGAAATGCCTGCGAGGAGTTGCGGGCGCGGGGATGGAGGATTACGCGCGGCAATGACGCTTGCGGGGTGGCGGCAGCGGTGGAGTTGGCGTTCAACGGATAGGGCCTGGGGCTTAGGGGGCTAGGGGTCACGGATTAGTGGTCAGTGGATGAGGCGATTGGGTCTATTTCGGGTTTGGATTTTTGTGGCGATCGCGCTGGCGGCGCTTCCCTGCTTGGCCGGTGAGGTCGCGGTGTTGAAGAACGGATTTTCGATCCGGTATGAGCGGCGGGAAATCGTGGGCGCTTCGACGCGGTTGTATGTGAATACCGATGGTTCGAGTTTCGTAGATGTGCCCACGGCGCAAGTGGATCATTTTGAAGCGGCGCCAGACGATGCGGCTTCGGGCTCTCGGCTTCCGGCTTCCGGATCACAGACTTGGAGTTCCGGCTCTCAGCTTGCGGCTTCCGGGTTCAATGCAACGAGCTTCTCAGGGTCGTCTGCTGCGAATGTGAATGATCTGGTGGATGAGGCTAGTGGGCGATACCGGCTGGACCCGGACTTCGTCAACAGCGTGATCAAGGCGGAGAGCGGGTTCAACGTGCGCGCGGTGTCTCCCAAGGGAGCGCAGGGATTGATGCAGTTGATGCCGGGAACGGCGTCCGCGCTGGGCGTGACGAATGCGTTCGATCCGCGGGCCAATGTTGAGGGCGGGACGAAGTATCTGCGGGAGTTGCTGGAACGCTACAACTTTGATATGAGGAAGGCTCTGGCGGCTTACAATGCGGGGCCGCAGCGGGTAGAGCAGTTTGGCGGCATTCCTCCGTATTATGAGACGCGAGCGTATGTGGCGCGCGTGGTGAAGGATTTCAACAAGAAGAAAGCGGCGAAAAAAGGTTCGACCGCGAAACATACGAGCGGGGGCGAACGTGCCCTGGCTTCCAAGCACGCAGCGCAGAACGTGGTTCAGGCGAAGGCGGGTACAGCGGAAGCGAGTCACTGATCCGAAATTCGTTTCGGCCCATTCTCCCCGCAATCTGGTTTGACCCCTAGCAGTCGCTCATTTACCTTTGGGAGTGCCGTTTCCCGCTTCGCGTTGCGAGGGCCGCGGCGCGGAGTTTTCCCCCTTCATGGACAAGAAGAGAATTCTGGCAACTGCCGTGGTGTTTCTCATCCTGGTCGCACTCTTTTATTTGCAGTACCGTCACTGGCGAAGTTTTGACTGGAGCACATTCTGGAGCCAGACCCACCGCATCAGGAAGCGCTACGTGTTACAAGGGATCGCGTACATTTACCTCGGATACTGGATGCGGGCGTGGCGCTGGAAGATTTTCTTGAAGCCAGTGCGCCCCAAAGTTACGGTGGGAGAGATGGTGCCGCCAACCCTGGTCGGCTTCACAGGACTGGCATTGCTGGGCAGGGCCGGGGAATTCATTCGTCCTTACCTGATCGCGCGGCGCACAGACTTGCCGGTCTCATCGCAAGTTGCGGTGTGGGGAGTGGAACGCATCTTTGATCTTGGCGCGTTCACGGTCCTGATGATGCTGGCGATTTTTCTGCCCAGCGCATTGCCCTCGATTCCGCATCCGGAATATTACTTGCGGTTTCGAGAGGCCGGATTTTTCTTAACTGCGCTGGTAGCGGGAACCACGGTCGCGGCGATCGTCATTCGGAAATATGGCGAGCAAGCGGCGGTCTGGGTGGAGCATCGGTTCTCGCATCTGGCTTCCAATCTGGGGCACCGGTTGGGAGAGCGGGTGCGGGAATTCGGCATGGGATTAAACACGATCCACGGGCCACTTTCGTTATTGTCGTTGACTCTGGTTTCGGTGGGAATGTGGTATGTGATCGCGCTCGCCTACAAAGAAGTAACCCATTCTTATGGCGCGGCGTCCCTAGACATTCCGGTGTCGCAGCTCCTGATTCTGATGTTTGCCAGCATGCTGGGATCAATGCTGCAACTGCCCGCGGTGGGTGGCGGAGCGCAGATGGCAACGATCGCAACCCTGTCGAGCGTATTTGATGCGCCACCGGAACTGGCGGCCAGCTGCGGAATCCTGCTGTGGCTGGTGACTTTTGCGGCGGTGGTACCGGTGGGACTGCTGCTGGCGCATCACGAAAGACTGTCGCTGCGGAAATTGTCGGTGGAAAGTCACAAGGACGTGGATTGAACGTGGCGAGGACGGCGTCCAGATTCCTATATCTGCGGGTGCAGCGAGTTGCAACCGTGTGAAAAACTCTGCATCTTGACAAGCGCGAGCTAGGGGCACACAATTCACCCGCGAAAAGAGAGGCGACTGCGGGAGCCTCTTCTATGTCGTCCCCCCGACATTAGCCCAAACAACAATGAGAAAAAAGAAGAAGAGGATGGATCCTTGCTGCTGATGCCTGCTCACAGCACAAGGCGTGAAGAGTAGTTCGGCCCATCGTAAGAAGTGTCTTTTCGGCCCAGGGAAATCAAGAAAGAAGTTCGGCCCCAGAAAGCAATCTGGGAGTTCTCCTCGATGGTGGAGGAGAAGCTCCGCGCTGCGCGAACACGAGCGGGCGAGGGTCAGGTTGTGCGCCAAACCGACTAAGGAGGATCTCTATGCAGTTTCAGCGCCTTTCGCGAGCAGGGCTAGTGTGCAGCCTGCTGACCACCCTATTGTTCACAACCGTAGCCGCCACCAGCACGAGCGGACGCGAGTTTTCCGGATACTTCGACATCAGCGGCGTGCACGAGCAAGGAGAACTGGTGCAAGTGACGCTGCACCTGCAACTGTTCAACCAGAGCGACGCAGACGCCAAGAGCGTGATCGTCACGCTCATAGATTCGTCGCCATTGATGACGTTCCGCGGCAACTTCCAGCCAGTGAAAGTGTGGAAGAGCCACCAGTTCATCCAGATGAGCCAGGAGTTCACGGTGACCAAGCGGGAATTTCAGGAATGGATGGCGCCGCCAGCACAGCCGAACCTGGTGATCCTGTTCCAGGACAGCAAAGGAATGCCGTGGCAGAGGGGGGCGCAAATCAGCCGCCGCCCATTGGTCCGCGCCCAAGACTAACGGCATAGCCAGGGATTGGGGCGTGCTCAAACCGAGAACGAAGAACAATTCGAGGAGAAAAAACTCATGCGTCGCTTCACGATATTTTCAGCTGTGCTGCTGGCCGCGCTACTGGTGAGTATGCCCGCGTGGCCGCAGGATGTGATTACTACGGCGATCGGCGGCGGGCCTAACGACATCCCCGCGCTGGATGCGAACCTTTACAACCCCTACGGAGTTGCGGTGGATAGTTCCGGCAACTACTATATTGCGTCATTCAACCAGCATCGTGTTTTCAAGGTAAATACGGCCGGGACCATCACGGTGGTCGCGGGCAGCGGAGCCCAGGGTTACTACGGGGATGGAGTAACCGGGGGAGCGGGGAACGCTTCTCTCTACCACCCCTATGCGGTGGCGGTGGACAGCTCCGGAAATGTGTATATTGCAGATCAATACAACTGCGTGGTGCGCAAAGTGACGGTGAGCACCAATACGATTACGACCGTTGCCGGAACCGCAGGGTCCTGCGGTTACGCGGGCGATGGCGGCAAAGGAACGGTCGCGGAGCTGAATTACCCATCGGGCGTTGCCCTGGATAGCAGCGGGGATCTGTTTATCGGCGATACGAACAATTGCGTCGTTCGCGAGGTAATTATCTCCACCAACATCATCAGCACCTATGCGGGCGACCACACCTGCGGTTACTCCGGGGATACCCTCGCAGCTACGAGCGCAGAGTTGAACTACCCCGCCGGCGCCGCGGCGGACAGCAGCGGAAACCTGTACATTGCCGACGCTTCGAATTGCGTGATCCGGGAGGTCACGAAATCGTCGGGAAAGATCAGCACGGTGGCCGGCAACCACACTTGCGGTTTCATGGGAGACGGCGGGTTGGCCACGAGCGCCGAGTTGAACACGGTCTATGGCGTAGCTGTGAGCGGCACAACGGTGACGTTCGCAGATTACAACAACCAGCGCGTCCGGCAATTCACTGTGGGAGGAAATATAAACACCGTGGCCGGGACCGGCACAGCGTGCCAGGGCACTTGCGGAGAAGGGGGTGCGGCCACCAGCGCGGAACTGTATGATCCGGTGGGTGTGGCCACGACTACGGGTGGCACGATCTATATTGGCGACAACTACAACTATGCCGTCGACAGCTTCACGGTGGGCGGGAACCTGAACCGGGTGGCGGGAAATCATTCCTACAACCTTGAGACTCAGTATTCGGGAGCGCCGGCGACGGGCGTTGTTTTGAACTATCCGTATGGCATCACAGACGATTCCAGCGGGAACGTCTACATCGCCGACAGTCACAACTTCATGGTGCGCGAAGACGTGAAGTCCACGAGCCTGGTGAACTTCTTCGCGGGAGATGGGACTGAAGGCTACCTCGGGGACGGCGGGCCGGCGACCAGCGCGGAACTTAATTATGACTACGGAGTAGCCAAGGACAGCAGCGGCAACGTTTACATTGCCGACACCTATAATTGTCTGATCCGCAAAGTCAACACCGCGGGAACGATCAGCACCTTTGCAGGCCTGGTGGTGAGCGGGAGTGTGCGTTGCGGGTACTCGGGGGATGGTGGAGCAGCCACCAGCGCCGAACTCAACTATCCGGATGGGGTTGCGGTCGACAGCAAGAATAACGTCTATATCGCCGATTCCAACAACGAGGTAGTGCGGAAGGTTTCGACGGCCGGGACCATCACGACCATCGCCGGAATTGGGCAAATCAACGGCTACTCGGGCGATGGCGGACCGGCGACGAATGCATTACTGTACGGGCCGACGGCGGTAACCGTGGACCCGGCGGCCAACGTGTTCATCGCTGATTACTACAACTGCCGGATTCGCGAAATCAGCGCCGCTACCAGCATCATTACGACGGTGGCGGGTAACGGGAATTGCAGCTTCACTGGCGATGGCCTGGCGATCGATAACGGCGTCGGATATCCCCAGGGAGTTGCGGTGGACGCAAACGATAACCTGTTCATCGGCGACAATAATCAACGAGTTCGCTGGGTGAATCCGCAAGGATTCATGACCACGGTCGCGGGCACTGGGCAAGCCGGATACAGCGGAGACGGCGGATCCGCTACCGCGGCTGAATTGTATACGCCCACCGGAGTGACGCTGGATTCAGCGGGCGACATTCTGGTTTCCGACTACAACAACCTGCGCGTGCGCAACATTACGGCGTTCGCGGCGGTGAGCACGAGCACGGGCAGCATGGCATTCGGACTGACCGCGGTGGGGAGCACGAGTTCTCCGCAAACCTTGATCGTGAGCGCATATGGGCCGGTAACGATCAGCAATATCACGGCCAGCAGCAACTACACCGAGGCGGATGATTGCCCGGCGACGATGGCGAACGGCACCACTTGCACCATGTACGTGTATTTTGCGCCGACGGCCTCGGGTACTCTCAACGGAAGCATCACCATTGACTCGAACGGCTTCTTCAACCAGGTGAACACGGTGAACCTGAGCGGCCTGGGAAGCGCGATCCAGTTGACCGGGTCACCATTGGCGTTCGGAAACCAACTGGTGAAGACGACGAGCGCAGCCAAATCGGTGACGGTGAAGAACACGGGAACGACCGCCATCACTATGCACGCGATCACGCTGACCGATACCACGGACTACACGCTCTCGACCAATACTTGTCCGGCATCGGGGAGCACTCTGGCCGGGGGGGCGAGTTGCACGATCAGTGTGACCTTCAATCCGCCAACGACCGGGGCCAAGCGAGGCTCGGTGGTGATCAATGACACCGATCCTTCCTCACCTCAATTGATCGGACTGAGCGGAACGGGAACCAGCAATGTATCGCTGAGCCCGAGTACGATCACCTTCGCGAACACGGCGGTGGGTGTGACCAGCGCAGCCACGAAGGTCACGCTCACTAACAACACCGGGGTTTCGATCACGCTGAGCACGCCGGCGATCACCATCACCGGACCGTTCGCCAGCGCGGCCACGACGACATGCACCAATGCCCTGGTCATTGCGGCTACGGGGACATGTGTGATCAACGCGCAGTTCAGGCCCACAAAGGTTGGCTTCGCTTCGGGCACGATCAGCGTGAACGACAGCGACGTGACTAGCCCGCAATCGATCGCAGTGTCGGGCAACGGAACCGGCATCAAATTCACGCCGGGATCGGTCAACTTCGGCACGGTAACCGATGGCACGCAGGTTTCGTCGACGGTGACCATCACCAACGTCGGCACCACCAACGTGTTCTTCACCGGAGCGGAGTTGTCGGGTACGAACAGCGCCAACTTCAGCGATAATTACGGCGATGGTGCTCCTTGCGGAAACAATGCCAACAATCCATTGAAGCCGGGAGCCACCTGCAACATCACGGTGTATTTCACTCCCAGCATTGTCGGAAGCGAGAGCGCGACGTACAAGGTGTTCGACAATAGCGTGGGCAGTCCGCAAACGCTGTCGTTGACGGGCAAAGGCCAGTCGTAGCGGGCCTGCTGAACTGCAGATCGAGCCGCCGGGGGAGTTCCCGGCGGCTTTTTTCCTGGGAATCAGGCCGTCTTCCAGATTACCGCCGCCACGGTGAGAGCGAAAGAAGGATTGCAAGCTGAGAAAAGAATGGATTCTCTGTTTGGACGGCGGGACCTTCCCATGAACAGCTCTGGCATCTCTCGATTATCTCTGCTGGCCCGCCACAAATATCTCGCCCGCAGTCCCACCAATAGGTAAGGACTTCAAGTTTTGAATTGCCCCCACAGATCGGACACACTCCATCGGTTGGGTTTGATCGTGGAGGGAGCCTAACCCGATCCTCTTTTTCAGTGCTTACTTCTGCTTTCTGCTGTGACCTGGTCGTTCCCGGTCTGAAGAGGTTGGACTTGGGCTCACGACTGAGGCTGAGCGACAACCCGCCCTGCTGATTAACGTTTGCCGTCTGCGTCTTCAGCGATGAACTTGCTGTATAGACCCTGGCGACCCAGAAACCTAATCATGCGTGCAGCCTGAACGTCACTTATTTCTCCATGCACGTTGTAGTAGAGCCAACGATTTATCGGGTCGACCCGCTGACAGTTATCCATCTCACTCGACCACAACGACAACGTCGTGAAGTCAGGCAACCCAGTATCGGTCGGCAGAGCTTCGAGCTTGGCTAACCAGAGCCGTTGGTCCGCTTGGCACTGGGCGACCGTCGGTGCGTGTTCGACTTGAGCGGTGACAGAGACTGTGAGAAAGAAAAGAGCGAGAGCGACGAAGTGTTTCATATTCCTCCGCGTCCAAATCGGTTCATGAGATACCAGCCTGTAAGTTAAAGAACGTGAAGAACCACAGAAACAGAATCCCAAGGACGAACGAGACACCGACCCAGATGTAAAGCCGTCGATTCCGTGGGAGCGTAATTCGGTCAGGGGCCATCAGAAGGGCGACACTGGAAGTCAGGCTGTTGATGAGGAAGACGAACGACCAGACCAGAAGACGACGCCTGAAAAACGGATGGTTGAACTTATCGAACAGCGTAGCAGCGATGACTATCGTCCCCGTGTTCAAAGTGGTGAAGTGTTTGACCAGTTCGATTCGGGTCTTTGCGTCGTTCGGCTCCGTCATGCGACGGATGATACATTGAGGGAGCAAAAACGTGAAATCGGGTCATCGGAGGAACCGCACTATCTCATCTCTGAAGGCGACGTAGACGAGAATGAGGAAGAAGACGGTTGATGCAGCTTCGGCCACGACGACCTTGACTGACTGGCAGAAGTGACAGAACCGGGAAATTGTGACCTTCATAAAGTGACCTTAGCTGGCGACAATCACCCACGTAAAGTGCCGTGAGAGTTAATAGTCCGGCAAAATGCGAAATCGGGCATCCGCCGCGAGACCAGAAAGCTAGACAGAACTCTGAGGAGACAGGTGATGTCTTCGGTCGTAGGACTTTCGGAACCGAGCCACGCGAGCGATTGGCGATACCAAGAGACGGTTGCGGGTGTGACGTTGGCGATGTACTGGCGTTCTCTGATGAACTCTTCGTGACGCCCTAGAGGCGTTTTCACAGCATCCCTCCACAGGGGGTCAACAGGACCCGAGATTTTGGGTTGCTGCTCGTAACACAGTGTCAGCACATGGATTGGTGGGCAGTGCAGGACTCGAACCTGCGACCTCCTGCTTGTAAGGCAGGCGCTCTAACCAGCTGAGCTAACCGCCCGGGCATACCTGGCACGGGACGAGGGAATCGCGATTTATCGAGTATACGCGATGACAGAAAAGGCGGGCAACGAAGGACGGCGCTCTGAGCAATCGGCGGCGGGGCGCGGTGGGCGGGCAACAGCCTTTCACGCCAGAGTTCGCACAGAGAGCCCGCGCGAGGTTGCCGAGTAAGAGCAATCGACGGTCATTTTCACCATGGACTGCGGATGATCGATTGGGCGTCCTGTTAGACTGGCTGCGTGCGACGGCTGATCGTCAATGCCGATGACTTTGGCTTTACTTCGGGGGTGAACCGGGCGATTGTCGAGGCTCACACTCGGGGAGTCGTGACGTCCTCGACGCTGATGGCCAACGGCATGGCGTTCGCGGAAGCGGCAGAACTGGCGAAGACGGCGCCGAAGTTGAGCGTCGGCTGCCACATCGTGCTGATTGATGGCGAGCCGGTCCTCGAGCCGGGGAAAGTTCCCTCGCTTACCGCTTCACGGAAATTCCGGGATGGGATCAAAATGTTCGCGGCTCGGGCTCTCTCGGGGCGGATGGATGCCGGCGAGATTACGGCTGAGGCGACGGCACAGATCCGGAAGCTTCAATCCGCTGGAGTTGTGGTCTCGCATATCGACAGCCACAAACATACGCACCTATTCCCGCAGATACTTCGGCCAGTGTTGCAGGCCGCGGCAGAATGCGGCGTTAAAGCGGTGCGCAATCCGTTTGGGCCTCGCTTTCCGCTGCGATCCGGTCAACTGCTGGCGCGGCCGAATTTATGGACACGCTATGCCGAGGTGAGAATTCTGCGGCGCTTCGCCGGGAGCTTTCGTGTTGCGGTGCAGCGTCAGGGTTTTGTCACGCCGGATGGGACTCTGGGGGTTGAGGTCACGGGAACGCTCGATGAACAACTGTTCCGGGCGATTGCCGAAAGCATTCCGGAGGGGACGTGGGAATTTGTCTGCCATCCCGGATACGACGATGCGGATTTGCGGGCGGCCAGGACACGGCTGCGCCAGTCACGGGAGACTGAGTTGCGAGTTCTGACGCTTCCGGCGGCGCGGGAGATGCTGGCGCAAGCAGGCATCGAACTGATTTCGTATCGTGATCTCGCGTCGTGAATCCGAAAGGCTCTGTCCTCGTTCCCGGTTCGACGTTGCTCTTCCCTGTTTGACCCGCTGGACCCAGGGCATTGGAGGTACTCTCGTAACCTTCCAAGTTAACTATAGCTAGTATGATGGGTTACAATTCAGCGTTCTTGGTAGGGTGGGAGGAATGCGTTCATGTCGGCCCAAGGGTCAGCTCCGCGTGCGACTCTGGACTTGAAGGTGAAAGTCTGGGGAATGGGCGCCAGTGGGCAGCCGTTCTTTCAGAACGCGATGGCGCAGAACATCAGCGCCACGGGCGCGTGCATCTATGGGATCGAACCCGAATTGAAGGTGGGCGATGTCATTGGGGTGCAGTATGAAGGCAAGAAAGCGCGCTGTAAGGTGATGTGGGTGGTGGACGCGGGCGCGCTGAAGAAAACCCAGGTGGGCGTGCAGCTGGTGCTGGAGCAGGAGTGCCCGTGGGCGGCCGCACTTCCGAGTGGGATGAAAGCGGAAGAGCGCACCGCGCAGCGTCAGGATAACCGCAGAAAATTCGCCCGCCACAAAATCTCCTATCCGGTGGAACTGCGGGACGAACGGGTAAATACGCCTCTGCGCGTGAATGCCACCGACATCAGCGGGAATGGCTGTTATGTTGAGACGGTGATGCCGCTGGCGATTGGTACTTCGTTGCGAGTGGATCTCTGGATCGAACAAGAGCGGCTGAACCCCAGCGCCATCGTTCGTACCCGCGACCCAGGCGTGGGCATGGGCATTGAATTTACCGGCTTGACGGAAGAACACAAGAAACGCTTCCAGGCGCACCTAGAGAAGCTCGATCCCGGCAACATTGGCCTGCCTCCCAAACAACGTCAGTAACGATTGCCACTCAGTTTTTCGCTCCCCGAGGCCTTCCGGTGATACTCAATCCCTCATGTAAAATCTGCAACCATCGCTCCCTCGAGCCATCGAATGACAGAGGCAAGCGAGCGCTCGCATGAAAATTGGGATCACCTGTTATCCGACGTACGGCGGCAGCGGTGTCGTGGCCACGGAACTGGGACTGGAACTGGCCCAGCGTGGCCACGAGATCCATTTCATTTCCTACGCGCAGCCTATCCGGCTGCGCGGCGAAGAACCGAATATTCATTATCACGAGGTCGAGGTCTCGCGATATCCCCTGTTCGACTATCCGCCGTACGATCTGGCGCTGGCGACGCGGATGGCAGAAGTTGCGCAGTTGTATGCTCTCGATTTGCTGCACGTGCACTACGCGATTCCGCACTCGGTGAGCGCGATGCTGGCGCGGCAGATGCTGGCTGCGGGACCGCGCGCGCAACGATTGCCTTTCGTCACAACTCTGCATGGAACCGATATCACGCTGGTGGGACTCGACCGCTCGTATCTGCCGATCACGCGTTATTCCATCGAGCAGAGCGACGGAGTCACGGCGATTTCGAATTACCTGCGGGATCGAACGCAGCGCGTGTTCGATGTAAAAAATCCGATTGAAGTGATTTACAACTCGGTCAATTGCGACGTTTACAGCCGGAACTCCGAGATCGCCGAGGAGATGAGGCGGGAATATGCGCCGGACAATCAGAAAGTGCTGGTCCATCTGTCGAATTTTCGTCCGGTCAAGCGGATTACGGACGTGATTGAAATTTTCGATCGGGTGCATAAGCAGATGCCCTCGCGTTTGCTTCTGATTGGAGACGGCCCGGACCGTTCCGTGGCGGAATGGCTAGCCGTACAAAAAGGTATTCACGATGACGTACTGTTTTTGGGCAAGCAGGATCAGATTTACGAGAAGTTATCGATCGCCGACATCATGCTGCTGCCGAGCGAACTGGAGTCGTTCGGGCTGGCCGCGCTGGAAGCCATGGCGTGCGAGGTGGTGCCCATCTCAACCCGAGCGGGAGGAGTACCGGAGGTGGTGGATCATGGCAAGACGGGCTATCTGGCGGAGGTGGGCGACGTTGAAACCATGGCGCGATATGCGATCGAATTACTGAGCGACGAGAAGAAGCTGCGCCAGATGGGAAAACAGGCGCGCGCGGCCGCGATGGAGCGCTTCTGTTCGACCAAGATCGTGAAGCAATATGAGGATTTTTACCGGCGCGTGCTGGATCGTTCGGCGTAAAAACCTTCTGGAACGGAGCTGTCGCCTTCGATCAGCGGCAGGCGGATTCTGACCAGGGTTCCCTTGCCGTCGTGGCTGTCGATCGTCATGCGAGCGGTATCGCCGTAGAGGACGTGGAGACGCTCGGAGATATTCGCCATTCCGATCCCCATTCCGGTCCAACTGCTGCTTTCTTCCAACTGCGCGCTGCCCATGCCTACGCCATCGTCTTCGACTTCGATAATCAACCGGGAGTTCGCGACGCGGCTGCGGAGGAAGATGCTGCCGCCTTCAACTTTGGGGGACAGGCCGTGTTTGATTGAGTTTTCGACCAACGGCTGAAGCAGCATGCTGGGAACGACCACATCGAGCGAGGCGGGATCGAGATCTTTGACGACGTGCAACTTGTCGCGGCCAAAGCGGACGACCTCGATATCGAGATAGTTGTCGATGAATTCGAATTCTTCGCGCAGGGGCGCGAAAGCCTCGCTGCTATTGAGCAGGCGGCGCAGGATGGTCGCGAGCTTAAAGATCACGTCGCGCGCCATGTCAGGATCGAAGCGCACCAGCGAGGAGATCGAGTTCAGCGTGTTGAAGAGGAAGTGAGGATTGATCTGATTCTGCAGAGCCTCCATGCGGGCGCGGAGGAGAAGACGTTCCTGTTCTTCCAGCTTGATCTGGATGCGTACGCTGTTGAAGACTTTGATTTCGATGCCGATTGCCGCCACGGTTGCGGCATAGATTGCTCCCCAGACCCAGAAGTTATCGCTCTCGATGCTGAAGATGGAGCTGGGCAAGTATCGAACCAGTCCGGATTGCAGAAGCCGGAGGAGGACGATGGTGGTGAAGAACATCACCTGCCAGTCGAACAAGCGGGGGCGCGGCAGATTGCGGCGAATCAGGCGGAAGATACTTTGGTCGATGAAGGGGGAAAACGACCAGATGAGATCCTTGTCATCGGCCATGGTGCGCAACTGACCGGCTACAAAACCACAGAGCACGTGAAAGGGCAACGCGGCCCATTCGCCATGCAAAACGGCGGGAATAGTAATGAGAGCGCCGCCTAAGGAACCTGCCCAACGCCCGCCCAGTACTCCCAGCAAAATTGCGGTTTCAAAACTGATGTCGCTGGCCTGAAAAGTGGTCTGCGAGATTCGGATCCAGACGCCGATCATGGCCGGGATCGCGAACCAGAGCACCAGGTAGACTTTTTGGCGGAAGGTGCGCTCTTCACGAAACAGCAGGGATTTGAATTCCCGGGAGCGCACCAGGCTGCTGGAAATGGCCGCGGCTACGCCCAGCTTGATCAGCAGATTGATCAGGATTAGGCGTGGTTCCATGCAGAGTCTCTGGCGTCCCCAATGTGGTCTAAGAAAAGAGCGACTTCCCCAACTGTAGCACGAAGGGGATGGTCAATATCCCTTGTGTTTATCGACGACAAAGTGCAGCGGCTGCCCCGCGAGATAACGGCGGAGAATGTCAGAGAACAAGTCGTAATGGCGATACCAGAGTTTGTCGGTGAGGCCGGCGGTGTGGGGAGTGATGAGTAGATTTTCGAGACTCCAGAGGGGAGAATCGGCGGGCAGCGGCTCTCGTTCGAAGACGTCGAGGGCGGCGCCAGCAATGCGGTGGGCACGGAGAGCGTCGGCCAATGCAGCTTCATCGACCTGAGGACCCCGGCCAACGTTGATCAGATAGGCCGTCGCCTTCATAGCGGCCAGGCGAGAGGCATTGATCAGGCGTTGGGTGGCTTCGATCAGAGGAGCGGCCAATACGACGAAGTCGGATTGCTTGAGCAACGTGTCGAGATCGGATAAGGGAAAGACAGCGTCGACGGCCTCGGGAGTTCCCTTCTCGATGTGTTCGCGTACGGCGATGACGCGCATGCCCATGGCGGACGCCATGTGCGCGACCCGGCTTCCGATGCTGCCGACGCCGATCAGGCCTAGCGTTGAGCCGGAAAGTTCCTGCAGGTGGGTTCCCTGCGTCCACATCGATTCTTGTCCCCAGACGTGTTTCTGCTGAAAGGCGACGGCCTGAGGAATCCTTTTCGCCAGCACAAAAATGAGAGCCATGACGTGCTCCGCCACCACCGGACCATGGACCTCGCGCGAATTGGTGAGCACGATATCGCTATGGATCAATTCTGGAAACATGAATTGATGAACCGCGGCCGTGGGCGTGTGAATCCAGCGCAGGCGGCGGGCGACAGCCAACTGCTCGGGACGAAGGGAGAGCGTGAAGATGACCTCAGCGTCGCGGAGATGCTCTTCGATTCCTTCGTAGCTGTTGCGCAGCACAACCTCTAATTGGGGAAAGTCTTGCGCCAGGCGGTCGCCGAACCAGGCGGGCACGTTCCAGAGCGCAAGACGATGATGAACCACGATCAGCAGTTTCATGGTCGGCAGAGCAAGAGAAACCGATCTAGCTGAAAGCCAATTCCTTGGCGCGCTGCGCTGCCTTCACGACCGCTTTGATCAGGGTCACGCGCAGTTTGCCTTCCTCGAGTTCCATGATGGCGTCGATAGTGCAGCCTGCCGGGGTGGTAACGGCGTCCTTGAGAAGAGCGGGATGATCTCCGGTCTCAAGCACGACTTTGGCCGCACCCAAGGTCGTTTGGGCCGCTAATAATGTAGCGATATCGCGAGGCAATCCGACTTTCACGCCGGCCTCGGCCAACGATTCGAGGATGATGTAGATGTAGGCGGGACCGCTGGCGGAAAGGGCGGTGACGGCGTCCATGTGCTTTTCGTCGACCACAACGGTTCGGCCGACGACGTTGAAGAGGTGAGAGGTCAGGGCGACGTCGTCGGCGCTGGCGTGCTTGCCCTTGCAGATGGCGGTCATGCCGACACCGAGCAGACAAGGGGTGTTGGGCATGGCGCGAACCACGGGAACATCGGGCGGCAGATTCTTCTCGATCATCGCGGTAGGAACCGATGCCGCGACGGAAACAATAAGCTGCTTGGGAGTCATGTGGCCGCTGATCTCGCGAACCACATCCTCTACTACTTGTGGCTTGACGCCAATCACGATGACGTCGGCGTCCTTGGCGGCTTCCACGTTGTTGGTGCCCACCTTCACGTTGAGCTTGGCGGCGAGCGCCTGGGCGCGCTCTTCGTGGGCTACGGTGGCCGAAGTGGATTTTGCCGAGAGCAGCCCGTTCTTCAGAAGAGCCTGAAGAATGATGCCGCCCATTTTGCCTGCGCCTAAGAACGCAACTTTCTTCCCTGCCAGATTGTTTGCCATGCTTTCCTCAAATATCAAATCTAACCACAGAGGGCACAGAGGAGCGCGGAGCTATGACCGTGCTTCCGTCTGCGCTCATCGTTATCATCGCGCTGTCACAGCGCGCTGGCGGTCCATCCAGTTCCAGGCGCTAGTCACGATGTCGTGCAAGTTGCGGGTAGCCTTCCAGTGCAAGAGAGCCTGCGCTTTCGCAGGATTGGCGACCAAGCCAGGCGGGTCTCCGGGACGCCGCGAAACGTTTTTTCGCGGGACGGGCTTACCCGTAACGTTCTCGACCGCGGAAATCACATCTTGCACCGAGGCGCCATTGCCCGTACCCAAATTCACGGCGAGGCTGGGGTTGCCGGCGGCGAGATGTTCCAGGGCCTTCACATGGGCAGCGGCCAGATCATTCACGTGAATGTAGTCGCGGATGCAGGTGCCGTCGGGCGTGGGATAGTCCGAACCGAAGACTTGCAATTCGGGTCCCAGCCCGGCGGCAGCGCGGAGAGCCAGAGGAATCAAGTGAGTTTCAGGATCGTGCAACTCGCCGATTTCGCCGCTCTCGTCGGCGCCGGCAGCGTTGAAATAGCGCAAGCTGGCGAAGCGGAACCCGTAAGCGCGGTCGTAGCTTTCAAGCGCCTGCTCAAAAAACAGCTTGGAGACGCCATAGGGATTCACCGGCTGGCGCGGAATATTTTCTTCGATGGGAACTTTGGCCGGCTCGCCATAAACGGCACAAGTGGAGGAGAAAATAATCTTCTTTACGCCGGCCGCTAAGGCGGTATTCAGTAAAGAAAGTCCTCCCTCAACGTTATTGTGAAAATACTTCTTGGGGTTGACTACCGATTCGCCGACATAGGCGTGGGCAGCAAAATGCATGACGGCATCGACGCGAGAGAGCGCGGGAGCGAGTCTTTGGGCGTCGAGAATGTCACCCCTGATCAGTTCAAAACCCGAGGCCAGGAATTCATAGCCGGTGCTGAGATTGTCGAAGACAATAACACCGTGGCCGGCGCGCTTCAGAGCGCGCGCGGCATGACTGCCAATGTATCCAGCACCACCTATGACCAGAACGATCAATTCGATTCCTTTCTGCTGTTTCGCTTGCCAGGCTGAGCCTGGGAAGTAGGGGGGAGTAAGACATTGTACAGGGTCCGGGGCTAGGGGTCAGGGGTCAGGCATCAGTCGTCATCTTCAGCCGTTGGTCGTTACTAGTAGGCGCTGGTAATCAGCATCAGTGGTCAGGGCGCGAGGTCGTTTCAGAGTCGCGGTGACGTTTGTTTATGATGAAGCTAAGGTTGAGATAATCTTTTCGAGTTTCTGAGGGAGAGTCATGAGTGAACAGCTTGCGGATAAGAAGTGCGTACCCTGCCGGGGAGGAGTGCCGCCGATCAAAGGGGCTGAACTGAAAAAGCTAGAGGAGAAAGTGCCCGGCTGGACCGTTACCGATGAGCATCATCTGCATCGTGAGTTCCGATTTCCTGATTTCCAGCAGGCGCTGGAGTTCGTGAATCGGATTGGCGCCGTCGCTGAAGAACAGAGACATCACCCCGACATTCTGCTGGCTTGGGGCAAGGTGGACGTCACGTTGTGGACGCACAAGATCGATGGACTGAGTGAGAGCGATTTTATCATGGCAGCGAAAATTGATCGGTTGAGGGAAGGCTAAAGATTCCGAGCACGACGCGCTGATTGATCAGGGAGTTCCTTGTCTCCTGTTGTCGATTGCAAGGTGCTGATCTGATTATCCGAAGATGCTCTGGGTGGCGGCGCTGGTTTCACAGGCTCGTTTGAAATCCATATAAAACTTTCTAACTCCGGCCTCGATCGCGGGCCCAACCGCAAAACCGGCGATTCGGGAGAAGTTGCCGACGAACTCAAGGTCAGTTTCCAGTTGGGTCGCGTCATCGGCTAACGGTTTAAAGCGCACCTGCGACTGCATAGTAATGCCGCCAAAATGGCTGATGAAGTCTACGCGGCGATTGGGCTCGAAATGGGTGACTACCTGATCCACTACGACGCCGAATGCGTTCTGGGGTTCGATGTGCATTCGGCTGTCCACTTGCCAGGGCTCGCCGCGCGTCCAACGGATGTGGCGTAAATCCGACCAGGCAAATGTGTTGGGCTGCGTGTAGGTCGCAAAGACCTCTCGGAGAGGACGAGCGATGGTGATCCGAATCTCACAACGACCCATGGAAGCAACGTCCAACCACCTGGAATGATGGGGGAGATCGGACAACAGCAGTGTAGGCCAAGAGAGACAGCGGGGCAAACATCAATCCGGTGAAGGACGCGGCGGACAATGGTTAAGAAACAGCTCAGACCTTATTGGCGCGGGAGCGAATGACAAAGGCGAGGATTGCGGCAGGTACCAGCATGCAGACTCCGGTGCCGACCGCGACGGTGCGGACGGAGATGCCAAAATCCAGAAAGCGGCCGCAAAGAAATGCGGTGGTGGCGAAGGTGAAGCTGGCGAGGCCGAGATCGGCGGAGAAGACACGTCCGCGGAAACGATCCTCGGCATGAAACTGAAGCAGCGTGGTGGAAAAAACCCAGACGGTTGAACCTCCGGCATGCGCCACCAGGGCACAGGCGGCCGCCACCCACACCGTGCGGCTGACGCCGAGCATGGTGTAGCCTAACGCGATTGCCAGGTACCCGAGCAGGATTCCGAAGCGCAGGCGGTGATCGTTTTGTCCGGCCCAGCGCGCCGAAATAACGGGGCCGACCAGTGCGCCCAGACCACGGCCTCCTAGCAAAATGCTCATGCCGAGCACGGCTCCGCCGGCCGGATCGATGCCGCGTCCGTGGACGGCAAATTCCCGCGCGCCCATCACCGTGAAGATGACCCAACTGGGTCCCACCATGAGCTCACCCGCCTTTGCGAATACGGCCGGAAGCAGTGTGGGATGGCTGCGAATGTAGCGGATGCCTTCGAGGACGGGAGAGAAGTCCACCAGGTCGCGAGGCCGAAGCGGAGCAGCAGCGCTGGCGTGAGGCTCGTCGAAATGCATTCCGCTGATCAGGGCGGCTGAGACAAGAAAGGACAGCGCGTTCAAAAGGAAGACTGCGTTACGGCCGAAGTAAGCAGCCACGACTCCGCCGACTGCAGCTCCAGTCATCAGATTTACCGACCAGGTCGCGGAGGAGAGCGTGTTGGCCACCAAAACTTGGCCTGCCTCGGCGATCTGGGGGATGACCGCATTGCGCGCCGGCTCGAAAAAAGAAACCATGACGGTCTCTGACACCAGCAGCACATAGACAAGCCATACCGTGGAGCGCGAACGGACGAACAGCATCGCGAGCACGACAAGAAATCTAACGAGATCGGCAGCGATCATGACGTGCTTGCGGCGGAGGCGATCATTGACCACGCCCGCCGTCGGTCCCACGAAAGTCTGAGGTAGAACCTGCAATATGAGCGCCAGCGCGACCGAGCTGGCACGACCGGTGAGCTGCAGAAGTAACGTATAGATCGAGAGGGTATAGAACCAGTCGCCGATCTCGCTAACGATCTGAGCCAGCCAAAGGCGGCGGAAATTGCCGTTGGCGCGAATGAGGCGCGCGTAGGAATACAGGGATATCTGCGAGGCGCCGCGCTCCGGTTGAGGCTCCATGGCGAGTGGATAGATTATTCGTTTTAGAAGAGTCCGGCAAAGCTTTCCTACTCGGGAAGAAACCGGGATCGCTGACCTGGCTGGAAGAGGCCAGAGCCTGATAGAAAAAGGCGACGTGGCTTACTTGTGCAGCTTGCGCTTGAGGTCGTCGGCAATCTGCTTGCCGTGGAAGCGGCCATTCTCAATGAAGATTTCGTTGGTGCGGGATCCCGCGACGATCACGCCCGCCACGTAAACTCCGCGGACGTTGCTTTCCAGGGAAACCGGATCGCACACCGGCCGGCATTGTTGCTCGGACAATTCGATGCCCATGCTGCGCAGGAAATCGTAGTCGGGATGGTAGCCGATCAAAGCGAGCACGAAATCGTTTTTCAAGCGCAGGGGTCCGGCGGGGGTGTTGATCACCGCGTGGTCGATACCAATTTCCTGCACCGAGCTGTTGAAATAGGCTTCGATCTCGCCGTTTTTGATGCGGTTTTCCAAGTCCGGCTTGATCCAGTACTTGACGTGATGGTGCAACTGGGATTCGCGGTGCACCAGCGTGACGCGCGCGCCGTGGCGCCACAGATCGAGCGAGGCAATGGCAGCGGAATTCTTTCCTCCGATGACCAGGACATCAGTGTCGTAGTACGGGTGAGGCTCGCCATAGTAATGCGAGACTTTCGGGAGATCCTCGCCAGGAATGTTGAGCTGGTTGGCCAGGTCGTAGTAACCGGTGGAGACGATAACCTTTTTTGTGCGGTAATCGTGAGGCCGTCCGGCGCGATCTGTCGCCGTAATGCTGAAGTCACCGTCTTCGCCGACCACCATTTTGACCCACTCGTACTGACGAACGTCGAGATCGTAGTGCTCGGCGACCTTGCGATAGTACTCAAGAGCTTCTTCGCGGTTGGGCTTCTGCAGAGCGGTCGTGAAGGGGATGTCGCCAATCTCGAGCAGCTCGGGGGTGGTGAAAAACACCATGTTTGCGGGATAGTGAAAGAGCGAGTTCACCAGACAGCCTTTGTCGACAACGATGACTTTGAGGCCAATCTTCTGCGCTTCGATGGCACAGGCCAGGCCCGTAGGACCTGCGCCAATCACCAGCACGTCGGTGCGCAGCTCGAGGCGGTAGCTGGCCTTGGTCTTGGGCTGTACGTCCAGTTCTTCGGCTGCTAAGAATTGGGGCATTGGCTAAACGCGGAGGCGCTCGAGGCGACAAGGTCGAGAGCCACTCGGAAACCGATGATTCTAGCATGCGAGGCGATTATGGCAGGGCGAAGGGCTCGCTCCCGCGCCCGAGGACCCTATCTCGCGTCTTGGGGCTATAATCTCGGGTTGCACTCATCTCTCCGCGTGAACCAGGAGTCATCATGTCTACTCTTACCGAGGCCCCCCCGCGAACCCGCATTGAATCTGACAGCATGGGAAAGATCGAAGTCCCGGCAAATGTTTACTGGGGAGCGCAGACCCAGCGCTCGCTGCTGCATTTCAACATTGGCCGCGACACCATGCCGCCGGAGCTGATCCACGCGTTTGGAACGCTCAAGAAAGCCTGCGCCCTGGTGAATCAAGATCTCGGAAAATTGCCCGCCGACAAGGCGAAGCTGATCGTGCAGGCTGCTGACGAGGTCATCGCCGGGAAGCTGGACGATCAATTCCCACTGCGCATCTGGCAGACGGGAAGCGGCACGCAGACCAACATGAACGTGAACGAGGTCATCTCGAACCGTGCGATCGAGATTGCGGGCGGGGAGATGGGATCGAAGAAACCGATTCATCCCAACGATCACGTCAACATGTCGCAGTCATCCAATGACACGTTTCCGGCGGCGATGCACATTGCTGCGGCAGACCGCGTGAAGAATGCGCTGATTCCGGCTATTAAGACCGTGCGCGACGCGATTGCAGCCAAGGCCAAAGAATTCGACAGCATTGTGAAGATTGGGCGGACGCACCTGCAGGATGCCGTGCCGCTGACGGTTGGGCAAGAGTTCGGCGGCTGGGCCAGCTTGCTCGAACGCGATATCAAGAGACTGGAGCAGGCTCTCGAAGGGCTTTACGACTTGGCGATCGGCGGAACAGCCGTGGGCACGGGGCTGAACACGCATCCAGAGTTTGCCCAGCGAGCCGCGAAAAAGATTGCCGAGCTCACGGGACTTCCCTTCCGCTCGCACGGCAACAAGTTCGCTGCCTTGTCGGCGCACGATGAGATCGTGTTTGCGCAGGGGGCGATGGAGACGCTGGCGGCGTCATTGATGAAGATTTCGAACGACATTCGCTGGCTGGCTTCGGGACCGCGTTGCGGGCTGGGTGAACTGTCGATTCCGGAAAACGAGCCGGGTTCCTCGATCATGCCGGGCAAGGTGAATCCCACGCAGTGCGAGGCGATGACCATGGTTTGTGTGCAGGTGCACGGGGCCACCACTGCCGTGGGATTTGGAGGATCGCAGGGGAATTTTGAGTTGAATGTTTACAAGCCGGTAATCATTTACAACTTCCTGCACTCGGTTACGCTGATTACCGACGCATGCCACGGATACGTCGAGTACATGCTCAAAGGGATTGAAGTGGACCGCGCCAAAGTAGATTGGTACGTGAAGAATTCGCTGATGCTGGTGACCGCGCTAGCACCCAAGGTTGGGTACGACAAGGCGGCGCAGATCGCGCATACGGCTCACGTCGAGCACTCAAGCCTGCGCGAGGCCGCGTTAAAACTGGGATATCTGACGGGTGAGGAATTCGACCAGCTGGTCAAGCCGGACAAGATGACGCATCCGTAGAGTGGTTGTTAGCCGCCAGCTTTCGAGACGGAACTCCAGATCACTTCTTCACCAGGCTGGTGTGGCTGGCGACGCATTGCCACTTGCCCATGTCGAGGACCCAGGTATCGGTGAAACGGCCGACGTGATCGTAGGGCTTGCCTTGATAGGTTCCCTGAGTGTGATAGATCCCGGTGACGACTGCGGTGTCACCGAAGAAATTCATCTTTACTTCCTGGATATTGGCGAGCGTGGGCTTGAAGAGCGGGTCTTTGATATCGGCGAGAAATTTCTGCTTGTCGCTGACTTCACCATCCCATTCGGTATTCACAAAGCGGCTGGAAACCAGCTGGTCCAGAGCAGACGCATCCCGGTGCACCTGAGCTTCGTTCCACATGTGCTCCAGGACCATGAGTTTGCTTTCGCGCGGATCGGCCTGCTGGGCGGTGACCGAAATGACCGCCAAGGTCAGCAGAAGGCAATGGCGCATAGCACGAGTCATACGCTTACACGCTCGCCGGCATCCCAACGTGCAGGCGAACGTGCGGCGACGATAACAGTCGAAATGCGCTGCGGCCAGTTACGAACGTCACTGACTTGTAGTAAGAGAATCTAGAACGCCCACCGGAGCAGCGTAGCACCGACGGTGAAGCCGGCTCCCACCGATGCCAGCAGCACCATGCTTCCCTTCTTGAGCTTGCCTTGTTCGATGGCTGTGTTCATGGCGAGAGGGATGGTGCCCGCGGTCGTGTTGCCGTAGCGATCGATGTTGACGATGACGCTCTCCGGGAGAAGTCCCAGGCGCTCTGCCGTGGCATTGATGATGCGCAGGTTGGCCTGATGGGGAATGAAAACATCGATATCGGAGCCTTTGAGCCCATTGCGCTCGAGCAATTTCAGGCAGAGTTCGGTCTGCTTGCGGACCGCGAACTTGAAAACTTGCTGGCCGTCCTGGTGAACGAAGTGCATCCGTTTGGCGATGGTTTCTTTGCTGGTGGGATGAAGGCTGCCGCCGCCGGGCATGTAGAGGAACTGCCCGCCGGAGCCGTCGACTTCGTGGATGGAATCAATGAGGCCCAGAGAATCGTCGTCGGAGGGTTCCAGGATCGCGGCGCCTGCTCCGTCACCAAAAATGACGCAGGTGGCGCGATCGGTGTAATCGATGATGGAAGACATCACGTCGGAACCAATGGCTAACACGCGCTTATGAGTGCCAGTGCCTATGAACTGCGCGCCTACCTGGAGCGAGTAAAGGAAGGCAGAACAGGCGGCAGAGAGATCGAATCCCCAGGCTCCCTTAGCGCCCAGCTTGTCTTGCACTACGCAGGCGGTGGATGGAAAAAACATGTCAGGCGTCACCGTGCCCACGATGATGGCTTCAATATCGGTGGGGCTCAGGCCGCGCTGGGCTAGAGCTTTTCGGGACGCCTCTACGGCCAAGTCGCTGGTTGGAACGCCTTTGTCGACAATATGACGCTCGCGAATGCCAACCCGGGCCATAATCCAGTCATTGCTGGTGTCGACCATGCGTTCGAGATCGGCGTTGGTGAGGAGACGAGGCGGCACGTACGTGCCCAGGGCGCTGATTTTGGCGCGGATCAGTTTGCTCAATGATTTCCCCTGACAATGATGCAGGTATTGTGAGGCATGGGCCGGGGGAATGTCTAACGGGGCTGGTTTGAAGGTTTCGGGGTTTCAAAGTTTCAGGGTTTCAAAGTAAAGCCATGTTCGCATTATCAGAGCCTTAGACCTTAGACTTTGAAAGCTTGTCACCTTATCAAAGCCTTAGACCTGGGACTTTGAAACCTTGTCACCTTGAAACTTTGAAACTGCTTTAGAACGCCCAGCGCAGGAGCGTGGCCCCGGAGGTGAATCCAGCGCCGACGGCGGCGATCAAGAGGAGGTCGCCCTTTTTCAGCTTGCCCTCTTCGATTGCCGTTTGCATCGCGATGGGGATGGTGCCCGCTGTGGTGTTGCCGAAGCGATCGATATTGATGATGACTTTTTCCATCGGCATCCCCAGGCGGTCGGCCGTTGCCGTAATGATGCGCCGGTTGGCCTGATGCGCAATAAAGCAATCGATATCTTTGCCGGTGATCTGGTTGCGCTCCAGAATCCGCTCGGTCATCTCCGCCATCTTCTTAACAGCATACTTGAAGACATTCTTGCCATCCTGATGAATGTAATGCATTTTCTGATCGACCGTCTCGTGGGATGCGGGGTTCAGGCTGCCACCACCGGGCATGTACAAATATTGTCCGCCGATGCCTTCAATCTGAGCGACGTGGTCGATCACACCTTCGCCGTCCGCGCCAGGCTCGAGCAGAACGGCTCCAGCTCCGTCGCCGAAGATGATGCAGACGGCCCGGTCGGTGTAATCGGTCATCGCGGAGTTCTTATCCGCCCCAATCACTAAGACTTTCTTGTACTGGCCGGATTCGATGAACTTCACACCGGTGTTGAGCGCGTAGAGAAAACCGGAGCATCCGGCGGACACGTCGAAGCCCCAGGTGTCGGCAATGCCGAGCTTGTGCTGCACCAGGCAGGCGGTCGAGGGATACATCATATCGGGCGTGACCGTTCCGACTACGATCAGGTCGAGCTCTTGCGGATCGAAAGGGTGGGACTGCAGCAGATTCTTAACCGCCGCCACGGCCAGATCGCTGGCGGCCACGCCCTTGTCGGCAATGTGGCGCTCGCGGATGCCGACGCGTTCAAGAATCCAATCGTTGGTGGTATCGACCATTCTTTCCAGATCGGCATTGGTAAGGACGCGCGGCGGCACATAGGTGCCGAGCGCGGTGATTTTGGCGCGCGTAGTCAATGAGGGCTCCCGCAATTTAGGAAACCCTGTATTTTGAAGGATTGAACCCGGAATGTCTAAGAGAATTCTCAGACACAGCGAAGTCACCCAGGCAGAAGGGTCCGCGAAGGAAGGTTTCGCAGCTCGGTTCAGGAGGAGCAGCGGAGTCTAAGCAACCGCACGTTCCCTTTCGTGGTCCATCCGGTCGCGAATGAAAGTGGGACAGGAAATCAGGCTGAAGCGGCGATCTTCTCCATCGATCAGGTAGGAAAGAGCGGGACGATCCAATTCCTCAAGCTGGGAAAGGCTCAACAAAGGCCACAGCTGGCAATCGGTGGCGGATTCGACGAGTTGATCCAGATATGCCAGATGTCCCTGAAAGAGTTTGCCGGACACGCGGATGGTGACGTGGGCAGCAGTGCGAGGCGTAGTATTACGAATTTTCATGTTTCTCCCTCAGGGCGGCTGGCCGGCTGCCGCGCCTTACTTCATGTGGATGCGCGAAAAAGCGTTTCTTGCGCAAAAACTCGTAAAGAGGATGTAAAGTTCGGTAATCAGAGGGGCAAAAACCGGCGGGGGTTGGGGTGCAAAAAATTAAAGTCAGACACCGGGAACTCACTGCACACGCAAGAGCCCGTTACCGTTGCTTCCTTCCGGACCTGGCGGGGTTGGCGGGAGTGCGTCGCGTGAGACCGATGCCTGACCTGAATCATTCTAGCATCCGATTGTTGGGTGGCCCGGCTCAGCGGGGTCGAGTTCGGTAGGAGCATTGAACACCTTTGCAGCCGTTGGCCGTCTATATTTGCGGGGAGGGTTTTCGTCTTTGCAATTTCTCCTGCGGGTTCTCTCTGCTGCTTTGATCATCGTAATCGACTCAGTTTTCCTTTTCGCGCAGCTGCAAGCGGTCAGACGGCTGGATGGCACGAAAATCTCGTCTACCGAGATCGACGCAGCGGTTAGGCGATCTGTGGAAGCTGCTCATGTAACAGGAGTGGGCATTGCGGCTTGGAACGGGGGCAAAGTTGTCTACCTCAAAACCTATGGCCTGAGGGACACGGGGAAGCATCTGCCTCTGACTCCAGATTCAGTAATGACTGCGGCGTCATTGACGAAACCTGCATTCGCAACCATGGTGATGCAATTGGTTCATGAGCGCATCATCGAGCTCGATAAGCCAATGTATGAATATCTGCCCAAGCCTCTTCCCGAGTACTCTGCTTACCAGGACTTGGCGGATGATCCGCGATACAAGCAAATCACCATGCGCATGCTGCTGGATCACAGCAGTGGGCTTCCAAACTGGCGAAGGTTCACCGACGACAAGGAACTGAGGATTTACTTCTCACCGGGATCGAAGTTCGCGTATTCCGGCGAAGGAATCGCTCTGGCGCAGATGGTCGTCGAAACGGCGACGAAAAAGCCGGTGGCCGAACTGATGGAGGAACGTATTTTTCAGCCGCTTGGCCTGACCCGCACGAGCATGGTCTGGGAACCGCGATTCGAACAGGATTATGCGAATGGATACGACGAAGAGGGGAAGTCGCTGGGTCCGGAGCGACGGCGAAAAGGTGACGCGGCAGGCTCCATGCAGACGACTCTGCGCGACTACTCGCGATTTGTGCAATCCGTGCTGAGCGATACGGTCCTCGATAAACACGACCGAGAACTCATGCTCAGCCCTCAGATTCAGATCACTTCGAAGCACGAATTTCCTACGCTCTCGACCGCCTCGACTACAGAGAATCGTGCAATTCGCCTTAGCTATGGCCTCGGCTGGGGACGGTTCTGGACACCATATGGAAACGCTTTCTTCAAGGAGGGACACGACGACGGCTGGCGTCATTACGTTGTCTGTTTCGACCGACCGAAAACTGGCATGCTCATCATGACGAACAGCTCCAATGGGGAAGACATTTACGACGGCCTGCTGCGGACCGTGCTCGGCGACACATTCACTCCTCTCGATTGGGAAGGGTTCAAAGCGGCCAGCAAGTACGACCTTGGGCGTTAAGCATGTGACTTTCGGTGCAAGGATTTCTCTTTCGCCCCTTCCTTTCTTGAAGCATTTATCGAACAATAGGACGAAGAACGATCCAGTATTTCTGTTTCGACTTACGCCTCTTCCAAGGCCCATGGGGAATCAACTCCCAAAATCCGGTGTAATACCCCTGCAGCAGGCCATCGACAACTACTTTGAGCTTGCGCTGTATTTGCTTGTATTAACAGGATTTGGGATGCTGGCCGGGACCGGAGGCATGGACCTGCCCTGGGTCATTATGGTTGGCGTCGCCATGGCCGCGCGGGGACTTTTGCTGGCCCGGCGGCGGCAGATCGTGATTTCCGACCGCTGGACCACGCCGCTCTCGATCGCGTACTTCGTTTTTTTTGCCCTCGATTACTTTGTGTTTTCCCGCAGCTTCCTTCCGGCCACGGTTCACCTGGCGTTGTTCGGCGTTGTCGTGCGCATGTTCTCGTTGCGGCGGGAACGCGATCATGTCACCCTCGCGATCCTCGCCTTCTTGATGGTGCTGGCCTCGGCGGTGCTGACGGTGGACAGCGTCTTTCTGTTCGCATTTGCAGCGTTCATGCTGATGGCCGTGGCCACATTCATCCTGATGGAGATGCGGCGTTCGGGACACACAGCCAACGTTCAGGCCAGGCATTCGAGCGATCCGCAGGAACACCGGCATCTGGCGTTTGCGTTGGCGAGAATCGCGCCGGCTTTGATGGTCATGATCCTGATCGGGGGCGCGGCATTGTTCTTTGTAATGCCGCGCATGTCGGCCGGATACCTGGGCGGGTATTCGTTTGGCACGGACATTTCCTCGGGTTTCAGCGATCGTGTGCAATTAGGGCAGATCGGACGGATTCAGCAGTCGAACTCGGTGGTCATGCATATCCAGATTGATGGAGACAGGGCCGGTCAGTACGATCTGCACTGGCGGGGCGTCACGCTGGCGGACTTCGATGGACACACGTGGTCGAATTCGCAAGACCGGTTCGCGCTGAGGCGGCTGCCTGATAACAGCTTCGGAGTGCCCAACCCATACATGACTGGCATCGGCCGCGAGCAGATCATCCATTATCGCGTGATGATGGAACCGATCGGAACCAACGTTTTCTTTCTGGCGCCCCGGCCGCGCAGTGTGAGTGGAAATTACCGGATGTTGACCACCGACTCTGCCGGAGTAGGGGTGTACGACTACGACTCCCAGCACGTCATCAGCCGGTACGAAGCCACTTCGGACATTGCTCGGCCAACCGCCGCGGAATTGCGGAAAGCGGGACGAAGATATTCTGCAGGGATCACCGATACTTACCTTGACGTGGCCGACGAGGATCCTCGAGTTGCCCAGCTAGCGGCGCAGATCACGAGGTCCGCCAAAAACGATTACGACAAGGCCTCCACCATTGAGACCTATCTTCGGACGCGCTACGCGTACACGCTGGAGCTGCCACGGACAGCCGAAGCAGATCCCATCGCGAACTTCTTGTTTGAGCGCAAGCGAGGACACTGCGAGTACTTCGCCTCGGCCATGGCGGTCATGTTGCGCACGCTGGGCGTTCCCTCACGTGTGGTCAACGGATTTCGCAGCGACGAATTCAACGACATCACCGGAAGCTACATCATCAGAGCCAAAGATGCGCATTCCTGGGTGGAGGCATACTTTCCAGGGTATGGATGGCAGACGTTTGATCCGACGCCCGGCGGGGTCGGCGGCATCCCGCAAGGCTGGGGCCGGCTTGCCCTGTACCTCGACGCCATGGCGTCGTTCTGGCGCGAGTGGATTGTCAGCTATGACAGTTCTCACCAATACGTGTTAGGCAAGGCCGCGATCATGAGTTCGCGCGGAGCTTGGGAGGGAGCACGCAGGTGGACGCGCGATCACTATGCTTCCATGCTGAGATGGGCGCGGCGGAAACAGGATGGTGTGGAACAGTCGCCGGGAAGGTGGGCCGCCTTCGCAGCCGGGATCGCGCTGCTAGTGCTGGTGTTGGGAAATCTTGGGCGCATCATTCGCTGGCTGCACGAAAGATGGCTGTCTGCGCATCCGGAGCGGTCTCCGGAGCAAGCCGCTTCGATATGGTATCAACGCATGGCGCGCGCGCTGGCGCGGCGCGGGATGCAGAAACCTCAGGCGCAGACGCCGCAAGAGTTCGTGCGGAAGATTGAAGATAACCGCCTGCGCGAGCCGGTGGCACGCTTTACCGCGGTCTATGAGTCGGCGCGATTCGGGAACTCCACTGAAGACGCGCAGCGTCTGCCGGAATTGTACGAAGAAGTGGAAGCGGCTACGCGAGCCGACTAACTGCAGAATGAGTTTCCACGCGCGGCTGAACACTGAGCTGTTTCAAGTACGTGTCCACGCAAACGGCGGCCTTGCGTCCTTCTGAAATCGCCCACACCACGAGCGACTGGCCGCGGCGCATATCTCCTGCGGCAAAGACGCCCGGAACCGACGACATGTAATTCTCGTCGGTGGCGACGTTACCGCGATGGTCCAGCTGAACTCCCAGCTGCTCAATCATTCCTTGGCGCACAGGTCCGAGAAAGCCCATGGCGATCAGGATGAGATCGACCTCCAGTGTGAACTCGCTCCCTGGGATAGGCTCGAACTTCGGAGGAGGCCCGACTCTCACGGCATGCAATTGCTTCACATGGTCATGGTCATCGCCGGTGAAGCTGGTAGTGGCGATGCTCCAGTCGCGGATGCCGCCTTCTTCGTGAGCCGCCTCGGTGCGAAGTTGCATGGGCCAAAGTGGCCACGGGGCTTGCGGCGAACGCTCGTCCGGCGGCTTAGGCAGGATTTCGAACTGATGCACAGACAGCGGCTTTTGACGGTGAACCGTGCCGAGGCAGTCCGCACCGGTATCGCCTCCACCGATAATCACCACACGCTTGCCGGTGGCGAGAATCTCGATGGCTGGATCCAGCGCGTCGCCATGACAACGCTTGTTCTGCTGCGGCAGAAACTCCATGGCGAAGTGAATTCCCTTTAGCACGCGGCCGGGAACCTTGAGATTGCGGGGATGCTCCGAACCTCCGGCCAGCACCATGGCATCGAAATCGCGGCGTAAGTCTTCCACTGTGACGCTTCGACCGACTTCCGCATTGGTAACGAACTTCACGCCCTCGGCGGCCATCTGTTCCAGACGACGATCGATGATGTGCTTTTCCAGCTTGAACTCGGGAATGCCATAACGAAGAAGTCCGCCGATACGGTCGGCTTTTTCGTAGACGACGACTGCATGGCTGGCGCGGCAAAGCTGCTGTGCGGCCGCCAATCCTGCCGGGCCTGAACCGACAATTGCCACCTTCTTCCCGCTGCGAGCCTTCACTGGTTCAGGACGGATCCAGCCTTCCAGAAATGCGCGCTCGACGATGTTCTTTTCATTCTGCTTAATTGTGACCGCCGGCTGGTTGATGCCCAGCACGCACGAAGCCTCGCAGGGAGCGGGGCAGATGCGGCCGGTGAATTCTGGAAAATTATTGGTCGCGTGGAGTTGGCGCACGGCATCTTTCCAGCGACCACGATAAACCAGATCATTCCAGTCGGGGATGAGATTGTTGACAGGACACCCCGTCTGGCAGAACGGAACGCCACAATCCATACAGCGCGCGCCCTGCTTGCGCAGCTCGGCCTCGGGAAAATCCTGGTAAATTTCAAACCAATCGTTCACCCGCTCCAGAACTGGACGGCGGGGGGCAAGTTCGCGTGCATAATCCATGAACCCGGTGGTCTTACCCATGCTGCACCTGCTCCTGTGCCGGCTCGTCCTGCGCGAGAAGGGCAACGGGTTCGCCGGGAATGTAAGGTTGCTCGCACCGGCTCACGCCCAGAACGCGCTTGTATTCGTGGGGGAAGACTTTGATGAAGCGGGCGACCGCTTCCTGCCAGTTGTCGAGAATCGACCGGGCGCGGCGGCTGCCGGTTAGTTCCAAGTGGCGCGAGATCAAGTCGCGGACTGTTTGCATGTCCTGCGGCTCCAACAGTGGTTCCAAATCGACCGAGTCGGTATTGCAATGTCGTTCGACGAAGTCTCCGCGTTCATCGAAGACATAGGCGATGCCGCCGCTCATGCCCGCGGCGAAATTGCGCCCGCAAGAGCCCAGGACCACAACCAAGCCATTCGTCATGTACTCGCAGGCGTGGTCGCCAACGCCTTCGGCCACCGCAGTCGCTCCGGAATTGCGCACGGCAAAGCGCTCGCCTGCGACTCCGTTGAAAAAGGCTTCGCCGCTGGTCGCGCCGTAAAGAGCAACGTTGCCGATGATGATGTTTTCTTCGGGAGCAAAGCCCGACCCGCGCGGCGGATAGACGATCACGCGTCCACCGGAAAGGCCCTTGCCGACATAGTCATTGGCCTCGCCTTCGAGGGTAAGAGTGATTCCCTTCGCGAGAAAAGCTCCGAGACTCTGACCGGCTGAGCCGGTGAGACGGATGCGGAGGGTATCGTCGGGCAGTCCGACGGAGCCGTAGCGCCGGGCAATTTCTCCGCTCAACATTGTGCCCACCGAACGATGAATGTTGCGCACGGATAAATTGATTTCAACCGGGGACAGGCTCAACAAAGCATCCAGCGAGTGTTCGACCAGTTGATGATCCAGCGCGTGATGGAGCCCGTGCTCCTGCGCCTGAACGCAGCGACGCGCGACGCGCGAGGGCACCGGCGGGTTGTAGAGAATCGCGGAAAAGTCGAGACCGCGAGCTTTCCAGTGATCAACGGCGGGCTCTGCGTCAAGCATATCCACCCGCCCAACCATCTCGTCGACGCTTCGGAAGCCGAGTTGCGCCATATACTGCCGAACTTGCTCGGCGATGAAGAAAAAGAAATTGATGACGTGCTCGGGCTGTCCCTGGAACTGTTTGCGCAGGACCGGATCCTGAGTGGCGATGCCTACCGAACAAGTGTTCAGATGGCACTTGCGCATCATGATGCAGCCCATGGCGATCAGCGGAGTCGTCGCAAAGCCAAACTCTTCCGCTCCCAGCAGCGCGGCGATCACCACGTCGCGGCCCGTCTGTAATTTGCCGTCGGTCTGGACGCGGATGCGGCCGCGCAGATCGTTCAGCAGCAAGACTTGCTGCGTCTCGGCCAAGCCGAGCTCCCATGGAATTCCTGCGTGCTTGATGGAACTTAGAGGAGATGCGCCGGTCCCGCCGGTATCTCCGCTGATTAGAACCACATCGGCATGAGCCTTCGCAACTCCGGCAGCGACCGTGCCGACGCCAACCTCGGCGACCAACTTCACTGCGATTCGCGCCTGCGGATTGACGTTCTTGAGGTCGTAAATCAACTGCGCCAGATCTTCGATTGAATAAATGTCGTGATGCGGTGGGGGCGAGATAAGCCCCACCCCGGGAATCGAATGACGAAGGCGCGCGATCACTTCGTCCACCTTATGACCGGGGAGCTGGCCCCCTTCTCCTGGCTTCGCGCCTTGCGCCATCTTGATCTGCAATTCGTCGGCATTGACGAGGTAATTTGCGGTCACGCCGAAACGCGCCGAGGCCACTTGCTTCACCGCGCTGCGGCGAAGGTCGCCATTGACATCCGGCTTGAAACGCTCTTCGTCTTCCCCGCCCTCGCCAGTATTGGATTTGCCTCCGATGCGATTCATCGCGATGGCCAGCGTCTCGTGAGCTTCTTTGCTGATCGAACCGAACGACATGGCGCCGGTGGTGAAGCGCTTTACAATTTCTTTGGCGGTCTCGACCTCTTCCAGGGGAACGGGGTGGTCACTCTTCTTTAGTTTCATCAGTCCGCGCAGCGTGCACAGGTTGGCGCTCTGGCGGTCGATGAGATCGGTGTATTCCTGGAAGGTCTTGAAGTTCTCCTGCCGAACCGCATGCTGCAGTTTGCTTATGGTCTGCGGATTGAGCAGATGGTACTCGCCATTGACCCGCTGGTGATAATTGCCCCCCACCGAGAGTTCGGTTTCGACGTCGGTGAGCGAACGGAAGGCATACTCATGTTTTGCGCTGGCTTCGCTTGCCAGAACCGAAAGCCCAATCCCTTCCAGCCGGGAAGTCGTGCTCGAGAAATACGCCTCGATCAATTCTTTATTTAAGCCGATTGCCTCAAAAACTTGCGCCCCTTGATAACTCTGGAGGGTGGAGATGCCCATTTTAGAAAAAGTCTTCAGCAGCCCTTTCTTAATCGCCTTCAGGAAATGCTTGACCGCGAGTTCGGGAGTAATGCCGTCGCCCAACTCGCCTCGCCAGGCAAGATTCTCTACGCTTTCGAGAGCCAGGTAGGGATTGATGGCGCTTGCGCCATAACCGCTGAGCAAGGCAAAGTGCATGACCTCGCGCGGCTCGCCAGACTCGGTGATGAGGGCAACCTGAGTGCGCGTTTCTTCCCGAACGAGGAGATTGTGAACAGCGGCTAGAGCCAGCAGGCACGGAATCGGGGCGTAATCTTTGTCAACGCCTCGATCTGAGAGAATGAGCAGCGAGTATCCGGCCTTCACGGCGAGAGAGGCACGCTGGCATAACTCGTCAAGAGCGCGCTTGAGTCCGGCTTCCCCTTCGCTGGCCCGGAATAGCGCAGGCAGAGTGGTTGCCAGCAGATCACGGTTAGAGACGCGGCGAAGTTTTTCCAGTTCGCGATTGGTAAGCAGGGGATGCGCCAGCTTCAACATATGGCAGTTTTCCGGCGCTTCCTCGAGAATGTTGCGCTCGCTTCCGATGTAGCTAATGAGCGACATCACTATTTCTTCGCGAATCGGGTCAATCGGAGGATTGGTAACCTGGGCAAAAAGCTGCTTGAAATAATTGAAGAGCGATTGCGGCTTGTCGGAAAGGCAGGCCAGCGGAGTGTCCGTGCCCATGGAGCCAACCGGCTCTTCACCTTTCGACGCCATCGGGGCAAGAATCATCCGCAGGTCTTCATCGCTGTAGCCGAAGGCGCGCTGGCGGCGGAGAAGAGTCTCCGCGTCGGGATAATGCATGCGCGTGGGCTCGGGCAGTTGATCAATGGTGATCTGATTTTCCGTCAACCAGTGCGCGTACGGCTGCTGTGATGCCAGTTTCTGTTTGATCTCTTTATCGGAAACGATGCGGCCTTCAACCGTGTCGACCAGAAACATCTTTCCGGGCTGAAGGCGGCCTTTTCTCTTCACCTGCTCGGGCAGGACATCGAGAACTCCCGCTTCGGATGCCATGACCACAAGACCGTCATGGGTCACGACGTAGCGGCCCGGACGCAGTCCGTTGCGGTCGAGGGTCGCCCCGATTACGCGGCCATCGGTGAAAGCCATCGCCGCGGGACCGTCCCAGGGCTCCATAATGCAGGCGTGATATTCGTAGAAGGCGCGCTTCTCCGGCTGCATGTGTGGATTGCCCGCCCAGGCTTCGGGAATCAGCATGGCCATGACGTGCGGAAGGCTGCGTCCGGACTGAAGCAGAAACTCCACGACATTATCGAAGTTGGCCGAGTCGCTGCCATCCGGAGCAATGATGGGATACAGCTTCTCCAAATCGTCGCCAAACAGTGGAGAGCGCAGCAGCGACTGGCGGGCGTGCATCCAGTTGACGTTGCCGCGAAGCGTATTGATCTCGCCGTTGTGGGCAACGTAGCGATAGGGATGCGCCCGTTCCCAACTGGGAAAGGTATTGGTGGAGAATCTCTGGTGCACCAGGCAAAGAGCGCTCCCCACATCGGGGTCGGATAGCTCGCGGTAGAAATTCGCGATCTGGGAGGCTTGCAGCAACCCCTTATAGACGATGGTCCGGCAAGAGAGCGACGGGATGTAGAACATGGCAGCGTCTTCAATGCCGGATTCGCGAATCTCATTTTCGGCGCGCTTGCGGACCACGTAGAGCTTGCGCTCGAAGGCATCTTCGTCCACGCCCGTGGCGCAGCGCACGAAAATCTGCTGAATGTAAGGTTGCGAGGCGCGGGCGACGCGCCCGATGGCGGACGCGTACACGGGCGTGTCACGCCAGCCCAGCAGAGTAAGTCCCTCTTCGCGGATTATGCGTTCGAGAATTCCTTCGCATTGCAAGCGCTGATGCTTCTCGACCGGGAGGAACGTCATGCCGACGCCGTAGCTGCCCGGCTGCGGAAGCTTAAACCCCAACTTCTCGCACTCGCGGGCAAAGAACTGGTGAGGAATCTGAATCAAAACGCCCGCCCCATCACCGGTTTCCGGATCGCAACCGCAGGCGCCGCGATGCGCCAGATTGAGAAGGACGTGGATGCCTTGCCGAATGATTTCGTGACTCCTGTCGCCGTTGATGTTGGCTACGAAACCAATGCCGCAGGCATCGTGCTCGTGGTGTGGATCATAGAGGCCTTGAGCGGGAGGTAAGCCGCTGTTCGAGTTGAGACGCGTCGTCATGGACTTCGTCTTTGGGCATTCCCTTTCTAAGGACTTTGTTCTCGGGCTTGGCTTGCAGTGCGACGGAGAGTCGCACACTTGTGCATAGGAACAGACTTCCGCAGTTCTTTAATAGCGCCTGGGCGCAAGGAAAGTACAATGCAGAATTTCGATGCAAGCCATGCAAAATTCAGGACCCGGTTGAGCGCGTGCGATTCCGCGTAATTAACCGCGAATTGAAAAGACTCCGCTATAATTCGCTCAGCCAACAATGGACTTCGATCAGCTCACTACGTTTCTGGAAGTCGCGCGGCAGGGCAGCTTTTCCCGAGCGGGGGAGAAGGTATTTCGCTCGCAGTCGGCGGTCAGCGCGCAGATCCGGCAACTGGAACAGGAATACGGAGATCGCCTGCTCGACCGGTCGGGCAAGACGGTCAAACTGACCCCGGCAGGCCAGGTTTTCTACGAATACGCCGAACGCATGAAAAACCTGCGGGAAGAGTCTTTGATGGCGGTCGCCGATCACAGCGGTACGCCGCGCGGAACTCTTCGGGTGGGGGCCAACGAGGCGACGTGCTTGTACGTCTTACCGGAGGTCTTTGCCGAGTATTGCCGCCGGTATCCGCCGGTGCAGATCAGCATTTACCGCAACTTCAGCTACAAGATTGTCGAAAAGCTGGAAAACGGGATGGTGGAGGTGGGAATTCTCACGCTGCCCATTCAGTCTCCCAGCCTGAAGATTCAGCCCATTTTTCGCGACAAGCTGATGCTGATGGTGAGTCCGAAGAATCCGCTGGCCAGGCACAACGTCGTCCCGGTGAGCGAGATCGTCAAGCATCCATTGCTGTTCCCCAAGACCGGACACACTCGGCGGCTGCTTGATAAGCTATTTCGGCCGCATAATGCTCAGTTGCAGGTTCGCATGGAGTTACCAAGCATTGGAATGATCAAGAGCTTTGTGGCGGCGGATCTCGGGGTATCGCTGATCAGCGCATCTTTTGCCCGGGATGAAGTCGATGCCGGGCGGGTCAAGCTGATTGACCTGGAAGACGCGGAATTGTATCGGGAGCTTGGACTTGCCTATCGGCGCGACCGGACACTGTCGGTGGCTTCGACGGCGTTTGTCGGGCTTCTGCGGCAGTTCGCGACGAAAATGAAGAAGGCCGAAGCCTAGATCACGAAGCCAAATTTTCGATGGCTTTGATCATAATTTTGAATTTCCTGTGTAGCTTGGTCGCTCATATCATTATTGGGCGAAAGTTTTTATGAACTCCAGAGTCCAGAAGGCGACGCGAATTACATCGACAGGCACAGGCATGTCGACACGAATTACGAGTCTTCTGGAGGACGGGAACGGATGAAGTAGAGCACTCTTAAGAGAATCCACCGAGCCCACCGCCAGAAGCGATCTGGCGGTGGGTTTTTCTTTGCGCCAACAACCTAAAACGGAGCCGGACAATGAGCAAGCGACAGAGCAGATTCGAACAAGGCGACGATCTAGTGGTGATGAAATTTGGAGGCACGTCAGTGGAGGATGCGGTGGCGATCCGGCGTCTGATTGCAATTGTCGAGAGCAGGATCAATCAGCAGGCCGTGGTTGTGGTAAGCGCACTCGCCAAGGTGACCGACCAATTGCTGGAGTCGGGGCAGGCGGCCGCGAGCGGGCGTCTCGGCGCAGCTCTCGCGATCGCTCGCGAAATCTATGTCCGGCATGAAGGACTTGCAGATTCCCTTGTGGCTGAGTCAGCCCACAGCGCTCTCGATCAGGAACTGCGTGGAGAATTTCGAGAGTTGGAGTGTCTTCTGCACAATCTCGAATCGTCTCGCCGACTTGATCTGAGGTTACAAGATGCACTGCTGGGTTTCGGCGAATGCTTTTCGAGCAGGCTGATCACCGAAGTCCTCTCCCAGGCTGGACTGAACGCAACTCATGTGGATGCCCGCTCCTGCATCGTAACCGACGATCGTCACGGGAAGGCAAGTCCCGTATGGGAGTTGACGAATGAGCGACTGCAACAGAATGTCAGTCCGCTGCTGCAGGCCGGCCGTGTGCCGGTTCTGGGCGGATTCATTGCGGCAACGGAAGATGGGATACCGACGACGCTGGGGCGGGGCGGCTCCGATTTCAGCGCAGCCATTGTAGGAGCGGCCTTATCCGCTTCCCGGATCGAAATCTGGACCGACGTGGATGGAGTGATGACGGCGGATCCGAAACTCTGTGCCGACGCTCGCGTCATCCGGAAGATGAGTTTTGTTGACGCTGCAGAAATGGCGCATTTTGGAGCCAAAGTGCTGCACCCTGCTACGCTGGCTCCGGCTATGCGGGAAAATATCCCGGTGCATGTTCTGAACTCGCGGCAACCGGAGGGCGCAGGCACGGAGATCGTCGCCGGTCCGAATACCGGAAAAAGGACGAGTGCAATTACCGCCAAACGAAATGTGGCGGCGGTTGACATCGAGTTCTCCCGGGGAATGGACGCTGAAGTACTGGGCAAAGTATTTTCCGTATTTGACCAGCATGCTTGCCTGGTGGACCTGATGGGCACATCCCCTGGCCGAATTTCGCTGCTGGCTGCTTCGGCGGCATCGTTGCCGGCTATTGCGGCTGATCTCCTGGGTACGGCGAATGTGCGCTGGGAGAATCACAAGGCGTTGGTCTGCTTGGTTGGAGAAAACATCCGGCGGCAAGCTGATGTGGCCAGCCGAGTCTTCGCGGGAGTGGCCGACATGGAGGTGCGCGTCCTGTGCCAGGGGGCTTCCGACGGCACTATCTCGTTCCTGGTGGACGAGTCCAAGGTCGCGGAGTCGGTGCGACGACTACACAATCTGTTCTTCCCGAAACTCGAGCCGGCGCGGGACTGGGGAGGAATCTCCAGCGCCTTCTGTCAAGCGGGATAAAGCGGCTGTCAGTTGCCGAGTTTAGCCGCTTTCGTTGCCGTTTCTTCCGTTGTGTTCGAGGCTGGCTCGATGATGTGCAAGCCGCATTCGGTTTTCGAAAAGCCGGGCCAACGGCCGGCTCGGGGATCTTCTCCCGGCCTCACGGCTCGCGTGCAATGGCTGCAACCGATGCTTGGATAGTCCTGGTTGTGCAGCTCGTTAAAGGGAACGTCGTGATCGTGGATGTACCGCCAAACTTGTTTCGAGTTCCAATCCACGATGGGATTGACCTTGACGATTCCAAATTTTGCATCCCATTCAACTTTGCGTGCACCCGCGCGAGCCGAGGTCTGATCGCGGCGTATGCTGGTAATCCATGCGCTCAACTCGCTCAGCTTGCGGCCAAGCGGCTCAACCTTCCGAAGGCCGCAGCAAAGGTCAGGATCACGGCTCCAGAGCGCTGCCCCATGCGCGCGCTCTTGTGCTCCCGGCGAGAGAACGGGATACACCCGCTCGATCGCAATTCCATATTTGTCTTCGATCCTATCCATCAAGCTGTAAGTCTCTGGGAAGAGAAACTCCGTGTCAATGGTGAAGAGCCGGAAGTCCTTTCGCACCCGCGATGCCATGTCGATCAGCACCATGCCTTCGGCGCCGAAAGCCGAGGAGATCGCCACACCTTTGCCGAACGTTTCGAAGGCCCACCTCAAGGCCTGTTGCGCAGACCACGTCTCAGCGGTATGCTGCACGTCCGCAAGCAACGAACTCCCTGCGTACTGGAATCTATCTGGCTTCTGATCTCTCACGCGATTGGCTCCTCACTTTCGCTCGCATTCCCCGGAAAATGGAAATCGGCAAGCACTTGGTAAAATGGCGCAACATCCTTATTCACGTTCGCCGGTACTACAAACCCGCGCAGAGCGGCCTCATTGGCAAACCGGACTACTTCGCCGACAACCAGCAACGTGGGCGCAGCCATCGGCGGCGTCCGCTTCAACTCATCGACCGTAGTGCGGTGAACTTGCTGCCTAAGCGTACTGGCTCGCGATACGACGGCGCAGGGCGTCTCGCCGTTCAGGCCGGCGGCTTTGAGCCTGACGGAAATCTCCCGATAGTTCTGGCCGGGCATGTAGATTACGAGCGTTGACCCGCTGCCGGCGAACTTGCTCCACTCGTCGGCTTCACTACCGGAGGCACGGTGAGCCGTGAGCAGCACGACTGCTGAAGACGCGCGACGGTGAGTCAGCGGGATTTGCGCAGCGGCCGCGGCACCGAGAGCCGATGTAATACCGGGAACAATTTCGAACTCGATATTCTCCTTACGAAGGGCTTCCATTTCTTCGCCGGCGCGGCCGAAGATCAATGGATCCCCAGATTTCAATCGAACTACGCGCAAACCGGACTCCGCGAGCGCGACCATCAGAAAGTTGATCTCGCTTTGCAGAATTGTTTTCTTGCCGCACCGTTTGCCAACCGGATGCAGTAGAGCTTTGGGCGTAATTAAAGCGAGAATTTCGGGAGCCACCAAGTCGTCGTAGAGGACGGCATCGGCGGTGCGCAATAGGCGCAGGGCCTTGAGGGTTAACAGTTCTGGGTCTCCCGGGCCCGCGCCTACTAGATAGACTTTTCCCTTCATGCGTTCTCGCCACTTGTGACTAATTGGTCGAATTCGGCCAAGGCTGCTTCCACCGCTTCCCTGCTGGCCAGGGAGTGCAGTAAGTCCAACTTCCGCTGTTGGTCGAGATCGCTGGCCAGGATGAGCTTTCGGGTTTCACCAAGCTCCGCGACCCATCCGGCATAACCGGGACCGTACTGTTTTTCGAGCTGCTGGCGAATCTGCTGCGCCAGCGATGGGCTGTGCCCCGCGGTGGAGACTGCAATCTGCAAGTCTCCACGGCGCACAACTGCGGGATAGAAGAAGTCACAGCGATCAGGAACGTCTACCACGTTGCAGAGGACTCCGCGGTTCTGGGCTTCCTGGTAGATGCGCTCGTTCAATGTGCGCGAGGACGTTGCCACCACAGCAAGTAAAGCACCTTGCAAATCCTCGGTCACAAACGGGCGCAAATCCAATTCGATTTTTCCGCTCTGCGCCCATTCGCGTACAGCGGCAGTCGCTTCGATTGCTACGACTCGAATGCGGGCTCCGGTATCCAGGAGTCCGCCGATTTTCGGCTCGCCGACCTTGCCCGCGCCCACCACCAGGACCTGCTTGCCTTTGAGCTTCATGAACATTGGAAACAGACTAGTCACCGATTCCTCCTGCTTGCGCCGAGCCTGTACTTGATTGCGGTAGATCTCGGGGCACCGGCTGCACGGCCTCGCCAGCTAGAAACTCGCGCAGTTCCGTATCGCTGTGGCGCGCGAAAAACCGGCGCAGGTTTTCGCCAGGCTCGCGTTGGGCAAGGTATCTGACCAGCAACCGCTCCAACGCGTCGGGAACGTCAGTTGCCGCGCAGCGATAGCCAACCGGCCGCGCTGTCGCCTGATGGAGGCCAAGTGCTCCTCCCACGCAGAAGTAGTAAGCATCAATCAACCGGTCGTGCTGCTTGATCTTCTTGCCTTCAATGCCGACATCGGCAATCCAGTGCTGGCCGCAACTGTTGGGGCAGCCGGTCACGTGAAGCTTTAAATGCTGATCAAAGCCGGGCAGACGCTCTTCCAACTCCTCCACCAGCCAGCGGGAGAAACTCTTCGTCTCGGTGATGGCAAGCTTGCAGAACTCCGTACCACTGCAGGCAACGGTTCCCCGCGCGAACGCCGAGCCACCCGCGCACAATCCAATCGCGTCCAGTTCCTTCACCAAGGCGATGGCGTTAATCGTGGGAATATTCACCACGAGCAGGTTCTGCATGTTCGTGGCGCGCAGTTCGCCGGCCGCATAGCGCTGGGCGAGATCCGCAGCAGATTGCATCTGGTCTGCTGTGATTCGCCCGCGCAGCACCACGGCGCCCACATACGAAAGACCGGGCTGCTTTTGCGCATGCACTCCGACGTGGTCGCGATAGACGTCATCGGGCGGATGCTCTTCGACGGCGGGATCGAGCCGGAATCCAATGCGCTGTTCCAGCTCATCCTGGAAGCGATGGGCGGTCCAGCCATGGCGAAGGAAAAGAAATTTCAGGCGGGCCCGTTCGCGGTGTTCGCGCAGGACATCGGAATCACGGAACAATTCCGCGATGCCTTTAACGACCGCTAGAACCTGCTCCCAGCGCACGAAGGCGTTGAAACGGGCACCCAGATGAGGTTCGGTGGAGAGCCCTCCGGCAACTCGCAATGAGAATCCGACCTCGGGTTTTCCGCTGACGTGTCGTGTAATCGCGGTCAGCCCTATGTCGTTAATCTCGGGATACGAGCACCACGAGTGGCATCCTGCAATAGAGATTTTGAATTTGCGGGGCAGGTTATAAAAGTCGGCATTTCCTGCGAGCAACTGTGAGGTCTGGACGACGAGAGGCGATGCATCGACAATCTCATCGGCATCCACACCGGCGACCGGGCAGCCAGTCACGTTTCTGACCACGTCACCACAAGCGCCGGTCGTATTCAGACCTACCCGCCAGAGACCGTCGAGAACCTCGGGCAGAGATTCGATCGTGACCCAATGCAGTTGGATGTTTTGACGAACGGTGAGGTCGGCGATTCCGTTGGCGTGCCGCCGGGCGAGATCCGCGATGGCGCGCAACTGGCGCGAAGTCATCATTCCGTTGGGAATCCGGATGCGCACCATGAATCGCTGCAGGGCGCGGCCTTCACCGTTTTGTCCGCCAGTTACTCCTGCGCCATCACCTTGGGTGTAAACTCCCCACCAACGAAAATAAGTGCCGATCCACTCGGGTGGAATGGAGGCGAATCCTTCGCGCGCGAAGCGCCGGATCTCCTCCAGCCCTTCCCAGGGATTTTTCGCGCGCTTGAGGCGTTCGGCCCGTTGCGCTTTGGTTTCTTTTGCTGTCGTAGTCGTCGTTGTCATGGTCGTGGAAAATAAAAAACCCACCGCCATTCCTCTGGCGGTGGGTCGATGAGTGCCGGTGTTAAGAAAGAATTCTTAGGTCAGCAGCCTCCCCGCGCCAGAGCACACGCAAGCACAACAACAACAAGTGCAGCAGCACATGGCACGAAGATCGGAGCTACCTGACATTGAGGCTCGATTTTATGGGGCAACCAGCGCCCCGTCAACATCCCAACGTAATCACTTAGACTCAAAGTTTGAATGAAAGGAATCAGATTTTTTCATGGGTCGGATTTTTTTATCGCCAAGCTGTAGAATCAGCAACTTAGCTACCGCAACAATTATTGAATGATCCTTGCGTTATTCCTCCTATGAGCACTCCTGTTCTAGGCGTTGACATTGGCGGCACAAAAGTCGCCGTGGGACTGGTGGATCACGACGGCAAAATTCTCAAACAGGGCCGAAAGCCCATGTTTACCACGGGCACTGCGGAAGCAGCGTTCGAATCTGTCACGAGTGCGATTGATTCTTTGCTGTCACAGTCCAGTGGTAGGGTGCCAAGCATCGGCATCTGCGCACCGGGCCCGCTCGATCCAGAAAGCGGAGTCGTGCTCAATCCTCCCAATCTCCCATGCTGGCGAAATTTTCCGCTCGCCCAGAAAATGGCAGCGAAATATCGCGTCCCAGTGAAAGTCGACAATGACGCCAACGCCGCCGCGCTGGCGGAAACGCGCTGGGGCGCGGCCCGCGGCTTCCGCTATGTTTTCTACGCCACGATCGGAACCGGGATTGGCACGGGCATCGTCCTCAATAACGAGATTTATCACGGCAAGACGGGCTCTGCGGGCGAAGGCGGGCACGTCAGTATTGATTATCAAGGGCCGGTCTGCGCGTGCGGCAAGCGGGGCTGTATCGAAACCTTGGCAGCCGGACCGGCTATTGGGGCGCGCGCCCGCGCCAAAGTCAAAGCAGATCCACAGCGAGCTTCCGCGATTCTTACGCTGGCGAAGGGCGACGCCGCATCCGTTTCCAGCGAAATGGTGGGTCAAGCCTATGCGGCGGGAGACCCGTTGGCCCGGGAGGTCCTGCTGGAAACCGTCGAAGTGCTGACGGCATGGCTAGGCGACATCGTGGACTTACTCGACCCCGATGTTCTTGTGATGGGGGGCGGAGTGGCAGCGATGCTGAAACCTTTTTTTGATGAGATCAAGCAGCGCCTTCCGGCATGGTGCTTGAATCCGCAGGCTTCCGAGATTCCGCTGCTCATGGCCTACTACGGCGCGGACGCTGGAATTGCGGGAGGGGCGGCGCTGTGTTCTTAAACTTGTGGATGACATCGATCTTCGTTCGCTGGCTTTAAAAGGACTCGCATGTTCCCGGCACTCAATTTTCAACAGAAGGTCGCACTCTTCTTTCTCCTTATTTCTTTCGCAGGTGCGTTGTCGTTCGCGCAGGAATTGCCCAAAGCTCCGCAGGCGCACATCTTTACTCTTAATCCCACACCCGGATCGTTCACGGAGCCTTCCGCTGCGGTGAATGAAGCAAATCCGGAGCAGGTAGTCGCTGTCTTTCAAGACAATGCTCACGCTGCCTATTCTCGGGATGGAGGCCGCAATTGGCAGTTGGCTGAAGGGGTCGCTCCGAAAAACTATTTGGTTTCAGGCGACGTATCTACAGCCTTCGATAACCAGGGGCATGCCTTCATTTGCTATATCGCGTTCGACAAGCTGGGCACTTTCAACTATTGGGCGCATGGCGCCACGCGCAATGGAATTTTTGTGCGCCGCTCGCTGGATGGGGGAAAGACCTGGGAGCCTGATCACGCGCCCGTTGCCGAGCAGCCCACTCGTCCAGGAATTCCTTTCGAGGACAAACCTTACATCGTTGCCGACAACACGAAAAGCAAATACGCGGGCAATCTCTATGTGGGATGGACGCGCTGGCGGTTGACCGACTCCCAGATGATGATTGCGCGCTCGACGGACGACGGAAAAACCTGGTCGCAGCCGGTGGAGATCGACGCTCATCCGGGCTTGCCGCGCGACGACAACGGCGCCGCGGAAGGCTTCGATGGCGCTGTCGCTCCCGACGGCACCCTGTACGCAATCTGGAGCCAGGATGATGACATCATGCTGACGCGCTCGCGCGATGGGGGCAAGACTTTCTCGCGAGCTCGATCGATCATTCGTACAGCACCCATCATGTTTGCCATTGAGACACTCGAGAGGGCGAACGGATTTCCGCAGATTGGGATTGATCCCACGAGCAAAAGGCTGTACGTGATCTGGAGCGATTACCGGAACGGAGATCTGGACGTTTTTGTGGCTACTTCCGACGACCGCGGCAAACATTGGAGTTCGCCTGTCCGTGTGAACAACGATCCGGTTCACGACGGGGCAGACCAGTTTTTTCAATGGCTGGCGGTCGATCCGGTGGATGAGTCGGTCAATGTTGTGTTTTATGACCGGCGCGTCGATCCGCGGAACCGGAAGCAAGTTGTGGTGCTGGCGCGTTCCACGGATCGCGGAAGAACGTTCACAAATTATGCGTGGATGGATCAGCCGTTCGAGGCAGGAGGAGTATTCTTTGGCGATTACAGCGGCTTAGCTGCGTATGGCGGCCGCGTGTATGGAGTCTGGACCGTGAAGCCGGCTGCACCTGTTGCTGAGCGAAAGGCGAATCCGAATCCCGAGCAAAAAATGAATCCCGAAGAACCAAAGGACGCAAAAAAGCAGCGCCAAGGCACCGTTATAGAGATTGGGACCGCGGATTTCAGAACCAGCGTACAGTAGCCACGTCCTGAAGCAAGCTGGCGGCATCCCTATTGTGCGTGATCAAGGCGCACTTTTTTCGAAGGAGCAAAAATCGTATCGATTTTTCCGGAAACTGTGACCGATGCTGATTTCTCATAGGGAATGCCGTCGAGCCCGCTAGCGACGAAGCGCACGACAAAATCTCCGGCGTGGGTATAGGCGTGGACCACAGTAGCGCCTTCCGTGTGCGTACCATCTCCGAAATCCCAGCGATCCGAGAGCACAGGGACGCCTGAAGGATCTGAGTCGGCGGAAAATTGGATGGTCGCCCCAGCTTCGGCTTTTTCCGGGACGTGAAGTGTCACGGCAGGGGCAGCCGCAGCGATGGAGGTATCGATAATCTTGAGCACTCTCACCGAATGCGGCGGCAGTTGCAGCGAAATCGTGCCGAGATTATTGCTTGGAGCAGCGGCCGAATCCAGCACATCCAAAACCTGATTATGCCCATTCAGCTGCAATCCCAGATCCGCGGCCAGGTCCAATCTTCGAGCCCTCGGCTTTTCTGTCCAGTTAAAGACCGTCAGCATGGCAATGCGCTTGCTCTCTCGCAACAGGAAGGTGCTGGGCATCTCATCTTCCGGCGCATAACTCATCAAGTCCAAAGGCCGCGACGCTCGGCCCAGGCGACTCATATCTAGCAGATCTTCGTTCCTGACCAGAGCGAGGCGATTTGCGTCGGCACCAAGAGTCGGAAGATCATCGCCGATTTCGTACATCCCGCCTGCAATGGCTGCTAAGGCAATCGAAACCTTGGCCTCGTCCAGGCTAAGCGGATGTTGCCCTCCATGCCATTCCTGTTCATTGATGGTCTGGCGCGAAACCGTGAAAGCATCCGGATCGGCGATATAGAAGTTGCGGTTCATGTAGTAACGGGCAGCAATTCCAGCCGCCGCTTCCCTGCTGGCCTCGAATTGATGTCCGGTGTCGACCGAGATACGGCCCGTGTCGACGATTCCAACCGGGTTTAACATTACGCTGCCATCTTTATCGAGGATTACGTTTTCACCAACAGCCTCGCGGATGATGCTCAAGCCAATGCGCTGAGCCTCCAGCGCGGTCGTGTTGGGCTTGTAGTAAAAACCCTCGATCGCACTGTCGTCCATGAAATCGAGCTTGATGTAGCGAATGCCCCAAACCTTCGTCAGAGTTGTGTACGTTTTTCGAAGATAGTCTTGGGCGCCGGGATTGGTGCAGTCGAGAATATAGAGTGGATCAATACGCTTATCATCCTCGATTACCCAGCCGGCATGAATTGGATTGCCCACAGCATTGTGAATCAGCCAGTCTTTGTGATTCTCGTAGACCCATGAGCGCTCGGATATTTCGAACGGAGCCGTCCAGATTCCCGGAGTCAGACCCAAAGAGCGAATTTTTTTTTCAAGAACATTCATCCCGCCTGGAAACAGCGTGGCATCGGGCGTAGTATATTCGCCGCGCGCATATTGGTAGCCCTCGTCAATATGAAAAAAGTTATAGCCCAAGTCTTTCAGATACTCCGAGAGCCATCGTGCATTGGTCAGCGCCGTTCCCTGATTGAGTCCGAAGTAGTAGGCAGTCCAACTCCACCAACCAGCGAAGCTCGGAAGGCTCACACGGGCATGATGCAACTGCCGAATGATGGCGCCGTAGGACTCAAGCTGCTCGTGATAATCGTTGCCGGTGCTGATCAGCAATGGTTCAGAAGATAAATCGGCATTCGCAGCCACCGGCAGGCTTAATTCAACCTGATCTTCCGGGGAGGAGTACTTTACGGAATTCTCCTTGAGCAGTTCGGTCGTGCCCGTGGAATCAACTTCGTAGGATGAAACTCGATCCTTGTCGACATGCAGGCGAAGAATGGTAAGGAATTTTTCCGAAGCCAGCGCGCCCACGAATATATTTCGTTTGCTTTCGCGGTTGTAGATCAACTGGCTGCCGACCGCGCGATGCATGCCCTCGGTGGCATCGGCCAGATCATGAATGACAATGCCGGGCCGGTCCTCGCTGAAGCTGTCGGATAAGACTCGGTCGGACGCGTCTGGAGCTCCGAGGTCGACCACGGGCGAACTGCGTGCGTCCACGCTGCGCAGCGCCTGCACGGTAATTGGATTCGCGCCACTGTTGTGAACCTTGACGGTGATGGTCACAAAATCGGGACCGGAGTGAGATCGCACGGAGTAGATCAAATCCGGCCGCCCCTGAATTCCAGTATTCGTAACCGTCAGTTGCGCTCCCAATCCAAGATCATCGTTAGCATTCTCGCGTGACGTTGAGTGCCGAGGATAGTCGCTCGTATTCAGCCAATGGTGATCGATTTGAACGGCCACTCGAGAATGCAGAATGACTTTTCGGGAAGCGGGATCAACAATGTTGTACGAGCCGTCGCCGGGATCAATGGAGACGCCAATGGTTTTTTCCTGGAAACTTTCGAGAGGCTTCTTGGGTTCGGCTCGTCGTCCTGATAACGGACCCGCCGTCTGCAACATAGTGAAGGCAAGAAGAGTCACGAACAGCTTTCGATTGATTTTCATTTTCTCCCTCGTCGACCATGGAACATAATGGGCGACTTCCGATTGCAAGACGGATGCCCAGCATCAGGGCTCCCTTGACAAACGCACTATCTCGAAACTAAAAGTAATTGTTCGTAACTATACGGGAAAGCTCGTGCCCAAGCAAAAAAGATATCCACGCCAGAGTGTCGCTGACCGAAACCAGCGATCTTCGAATTGTTCATCGTCTCCGCCCGCGTCCGTCGCAACAACTCAAGGGTTTGAACAAGAGTCTCCGCGAACGACAATCAAGCAGACCGCTAGGTCTTATAATGAGGCCCTACGGCTGCAATTGAGGCCAGGAAAGAAGATACACGTGCCCGCGGAGTAGTGAAGATGATGCAAATGCCCTCGTGCGGGGAGGTTATCAGTTAGCGGATTTCACTGAACCCGCTGAAGCCGTGTAGAACCGGTATGTGTACTTCCAGTCAAGCTGGCCCCCGCGAGGGACGTTAATACTGATGTAAGGTTCAGGAGCGACGACGGTGCGTACCGCCCACACTCCGAGGTTGGCCAGCGGCTGATCGCCCTGAATCACCACGCCTGCTCCTGTTTTGTGGTTCTCGACTCTGATCTCGTAATCCGCGGCGGTCTTGCCGAACCCCTGCAGCTCAGTGTAAAAAGTGTCGCTCCCTTGCAGGTTTCTCGGGAACACAAGCTCATTCCCGCGAACCTCGGCCAGTCCGCCCAGCGGCTCAGTCGGCTTTGGGGAAAACGCAAAGCGAATCGTAATCGCAGTCCCAGTGGCCTGACGATCGATCGTAAGAAAATTGTGGTCGTAGACTTGGGTCACAATCGGTTCCTGCCCTTTATTGACCAGCCGGTGCTCGATCGTCATCACCGGTTCATTCTGCAGCAAACGTATCGTTTTCGTGTACGCGTACCCGCATCCCGAACCGCAATCGACCGCCTGCGTGAACTCAATCCAGTCGGGACCGCTTTTCAGGCTTCGTTTTCCGCCGTTCAGAATTGGGTAGTCGGTGTAAGAACTGTACGGCGCATTGTCTATTTTGCGCAGTGAGCCCACGCCAATCTTGCAAAACGCATCGCCCGGCTTGGCATTGGAGTAACCGAGAGCGGTTCCATCCGCCCCAATAAACTCCTCGACAGGTCCGCTGGCTGCGCTATTGATGCCCGCTTCGATTGGATCTCCGATCACCACGTCGGGCACCGAGGGATTGAACTTCTCAAAGAACGGACCAAAGTAGGTGTGCCCGTGATATTCCAGAGCGCCCATAACTCCTGTCCAATCAAATCGTGTGCCCCGATAAAATCCTCTCTCCGCGTCGGGCAGATAAATCGATGCTCGCAAGACGCCATTGGAGATTTTCGTCTCCGGGTACGAACCAGGATAGGTCTGCGCCACCATCGAAACAGAGGCCACGCCACATGCTATCAGGCGACAAATCCATCTCACAGTTTCCAATAAACTGTCGGTCGAAAATGGAACGGCATTCAATTTCATAAGGTCAGGCCATCGTAAGTTTTGATTTTGAGCCACCTCAGTATAGTTGGAATTCTGATCGCTCTCGCTTTGAACCGACGAAAAGGCCTTACACTCGTGACCATGAGTTACAATTGCCGCCTATGAGGCGTCCAGCTTCGTCCTCAAACAAAGCGTCCATCGCAGCCCCGCCGCTATCACTCATCAGTTGTTGGGATGAAAGCAAAAGGCATCGGTCGCAGTTGCTGCGAAGACTCGGAATTGATCTCTTAGCCCTATGCGAATGACACGACCTGCAATGCGCTTCAATCGTCCAGTTTTTATCGGTTTGCTGGCAATAGGTCTGGCCTTCGCTCCGACTGCGGCAGCCGCACAGAAAGTGGAATTGTCCGTGGACGCATTTAGGGCCGGCGCTAGGATCGACCGCAACATTTTCGGCCAGTTCGCGGAGCATCTGGGTTACGGCATCTACGGCGGCATCTGGGTCGGGCCGGATTCCACCATCCCTAATACCCGCGGCATCCGCAATGATGTTGTTACCGCGCTCCGGGCCTTGAAAGTTCCGAATGTTCGTTGGCCCGGGGGGTGCTTCGCTGACGAATACCATTGGCGCAACGGCATCGGCCCTCAGCGAGCAGTAACGCTCAATCCCAACTGGGGCGGCGTGATCGAACCCAACACCTTCGGAATCCATGAATTCATGGACTACCTCGACCAGATCGGGGCCGACGCATACGTCTCCATCAACATCGGCTCCGGCACTCCGCACGAAGCGGCCGATTGGCTCGAATACATGACCACAGCCCAGCCGACGACGCTGGCCAAGGAGCGCGCCGCCAACGGCCATCCCGCGCCTTATAAGGTCGCTTATCTCGGCATCGGAAATGAAAGCTGGGACTGCGGCGGCAACATGTCGCCCGATTACTACCTGAGCCAGCTTAAGATTTACAGCCGATTTGTACGCAACTTCAATCCCGCACAGCAGGACAAGCAGCAGATGCTGAAGATCGCCGTCGGCCCCGGCGGCGACGGCCCCCGCTGGACCGACTGGACGGAAACCATTATGAAGGCCTATCAACAGCACTCGTGGAGTTGGGACATCAACGGCCTTTCGATGCACTCCTACACGGTCGTGAAGTGGCCGCCTTCGTATGCGTCTGTCGGATTCGGTGAAACCGAGTACGCTCAGATTCTCAAATCCACTCTGGAGATGGATGGCCTTATCAATAAGCACTCCGCCATCATGGATAAATATGATCCGGAGAAGAAGGTCGCCCTGGTCGTGGATGAATGGGGTGGCTGGTACGCTCCATTACCCGGCAGCAATCCCGGCTTTTTGGTCCAGCAAAACAGTTTGCGCGACGCCATCCTCGCTGCGCTGAACCTGAACATCTTCGCCCGCCATGCGGACCGCGTGCGCGGCGCCAACATCGCACAAATGATCAACGTGCTGCAGAGCATGATCCTAACCGAAAAAGAAAGGATGGTTCTAACCCCGACTTACTACGTCTACAAAATGTATGTGCCGTTCCAGGATGCGACGTTTATGCCCGTGACGTTTGAGGCCGGTACTTACACGCACGACCACATCAGCTTGCCGCGCCTGGATGCCATCGCCGCCAAAGATACGAAGGGCAGATTGTGGCTGGAGATCACGAACCTGGATCCGAATCAACCGGTCGAGGTCGATGCCAGTGTGGCCGGCATCACCGCAAAATCGGCTGCGGGAGAAACACTGACTGCGCCCCAGGTGGACAGCGTCAACACCTTCGACGTGCCCGATGCCGTAGTGCCGAGGCCAATATCCGCCAAATTGCAGGGTGGCAAGCTTGTTCTAAAGCTCGCTCCCAAGTCTGTAACCGTGGTCTCGGTTGAGCAATAGTGAAGGCAGAGAAATATCTGACGCCGCAAGAGCTAAATCTTGGCGTCCCCGACGGGATTTGAACCCGTGTTACCGCCGTGAAAGGGAGCCGGGCTCCCGTAACTGAAAGAAAACACTCGGCACGGATGGCTCCGAAAATGCCGTAAAGCACCCTCGGGAACGCTTATTGAACCTTTATTGAACCTTTTTTATAGGGCAGAGACAGATCTCTCTTGATTTGATCAGCCATGCCTTTCCCTTATACGCACAGACTGTGAGTTTGTTTCTGTTGTGGCCTTGAGCTGCAGTTAGCTTTCTCTCCATTTGTTACCTAGCAGGCAGCAAGATAGTCGGGTTTCCCGCGTCAATAAGAGCCGTCGCCGCAACGTCGGAGCTGTTGCCAAGCGCGAGGTTCGGCAGATGAAAATCCGTCAACTTTACCTGGAGGACTCCACCCGGGCCCGGCTGAACCTCGTTCAATCGAACCGCAAAAGGAATTGCCGTTTGCGAAGTAAATGACAGCTCTGCGTCCGTATTCCGACACACATCGACCGCGACACCTTGTTGCCCACCGGTCTGCTGCCCGCCGGCTTGCGTTCCGCCAGCTTGCTGCCCTCCGGCCTGCTGCCCGCCGGCTTGCGTTCCGCCAGTCTGCTGCCCTCCGGCCTGCTGCCCGCCGACTTGCGTTCCGCCAGCTTGCTGCCCTCCGGCCTGCTGCCCTCCGGCTTGCGTTCCGCCAGCTTGCTGCCCTCCGGCTTGCGTTCCGCCAGTCTGCTGTCCTCCAGCCTGCTGCCCGGTACCGCACTGCTTATTGACCGGGGATCCACCAACGTTTGCTTGTAGTGCCATGTTCGACGAAGCGGATACTGACAGCGAGGTCGCAGTGTAAACTTCTTGAATCACAAATACTCGATCGTGTTCGTTCAGGCGTCTGTTAATCTCTTCGGCCGTATCGTGCTTCTTTAAAAGCGTGGAGATCATGGGACTCGTGTAGCGCTGTCCGGAGGCGTTGATCTGTGTCAGTTTCACCGTTTGCGGTCCGTTATTAAAGCTGAACCCTATCGGCAGAGATATTATTTTCGTCAATGCGAAGGCTACCTGTGCGGCAGTCGTTGTTGTATCCGTTTGATTGGCGATCACAGCTTGAAAGTTTGTGCTTGTCCCGGCTGCAGGAATCAACGAGTCGGATGGATCGAGATATTGGAGCGTGTTACTTCCGTGAGGGAGCACCACAATCCCGCCAATCGTAATGTAATCGCGGGCCGGCTGAAGCAGGGTCAGCCCCTGTCTCGCAAAAATCCTGAAAATTGCTGTTTGCGGGTCATCACACGCAAGGTTCAGTGCCAGCACAGCCACCATCGTCAGTAAAAGCAACGCCCTGATAACTCTCATCTGCATCCTCCAATCTCATTTGACTTGCAATCGTATTCCAGCAACTACGGCTTGTTTTTGTTGCATAAGCTTTTGTACGGCGACCTTACCAGTATCAATTCGAGGCGGTAGCACTCCTTTGAAGCCACCGGTGCCAACCCCGCCTGTGAAACTCGTTACGGATACATTCCCTATTAGCGACCGTGAAATCTGAAAAGTGCAGGGCTGGCTCGAACAATGCACCGAATTTCCGCTAGGGAGCGTGACAGTGGCTGCTTGAGAAGCCAGAGTCGGTTGAATCTCGAGTGAAACTACTTCCGATCGGAGACCGTCGATAGCGTGTTTTGACGGATCATAGGCAATAAATGCGTTCATGTCTTTATTCAATATCGTTGGGACCATCAAAGCGTCCGTGAAACCCTGATCAGAGGCGAGTTTGAGGCGGTCTTTGATATAAGTGGTCAACTCATTGAGTGTAAGAATGCCATCCGGCGTAATGGCGTCCGAGCATGCCCAATCTTCCTTGAGCGCCCTCGCAAAGTAATACCCGAACGCCGACGCATTGGTTCCGTGCAGCTCATAAGCGCTGCTTGAGTCGCCGTCGGAGGTGGCGGCGATTATCGCAATCTGCGGAGGCACAATTTGGCCCTGAATTTGTTCCAGCCGCTGAACGTTGTTTGTAGTGTTCATGGCCACCCGATTTCCCAGTGCCGCATTACCCGAAAAACAGGCATCCAAAATCAGCAAGTAATGAGGTATTTCCGTGATATCAGAGCGCCAGTCTCCGAACTCCAATGTGCCCAAGATGTCACTCACGCGAATGCCGTCGTCGCGGCCCACGGGTCTGTCATACACTCCCAACGTAAGATCGTTATTACTAAGCGCTATTGAGCCGTGGCCGACATAATAGATGATCCCGTAATCCTGCTGACTCGTTACGGACAGCATTTCATTCAATGCGGCCATTACCGCTGCTTTGGTTGCCGCTGCACCGGCCAAATATGGAGTCTGAGACGCAAGACTAGGCAATGGAAGGAATCCAAGCTCAGCCAGACGGCTGTCAACCATAGATGCAGTAGGGTCCACAAATGACCTATTCATACTCGCGTCTAACGAGTACTCGCCCGCGCCAATTACAAGCCTGTAACGTTTTCTTTGATTCAAGGCCACCTGAATCTCGTCAGGCGGCGGAGGGGGAATGGGAATGTACGGAGGATGTGAGCACGCAGGTGTAAGAGCAGGCGGTGCCGGTTGCACTTGCACGCTACTTTGACTCTGGCATAGAGATCGCCCATAAGAAACAAGAATAACCAGGAGGACGCTCGCAACGAATTGTGAAGCAGGCGAAGCTCCTGTTAGCTTTCGGAATGCCATTGCTGGTTAGCCTTATATCTGCGGCAAATAGTGCCGCCGAAAACATTGCACCCCTCAACCCAAAACGCTATACTCCTTGCTCTTTGAATTCCTGAGACCGTAAATCGTGACCGCAGTCCTGGAAGGCAATCGCTTCCTTCGAGCTCAAAGCATCGCAAAGAGCGCTGTAGTTTACAGTACGTTGTGTCGAAGGCGTTACGGTTTTCAAATGTGTTCCACTTTTGTAAATTGTGCATCAGTAATAATGCAGCAAATTCCTGCGACATCATTGACGCCCAAAGGCTTATCGAGAAGGCGGAAGCATCGGAAATGCTGCGAGCGTTCAAACCAGTCCGCCAGAGAATCGTTACGAATTCAGAACACCAGGTATCGGCTCACTCTGCAGTACCGCATCGGAGTGTTATCGTTAACGCGTTAGTCTGGTCGTAGCCGGCCTTGCCGTAAAGCCTTCTGGATCCGGAAGCTTTTCTTCCTGAAGCTTAATTCCGAACTTGCCTTGGCTTCGTGACGGTACGTGATGAGGTTTCCGCACCCGTATCTGATAAACCAGCACTAGGGAATGCCATAGTGTCTTGACAAAGATAATTTTAACGATTAAATCGTTAATCGTTAGGAATCCTCAATTGGGCCATTACGGCCCCGGAGGCGGCTGTGGAGAGATTCGTCTTCCGCAAAGTAGATGGACGCCGCGGACAAAGAAGCGCGTGCTGCCCAGCCTCCCGCTACATCTCCATTTTGACTCTCGCTGTTTGCTGTCTGAGTTCCTACGCGAAATCGCAGGCTGCTACCGCTCAGGTTTCCGCGCAAAACGAAGGATCTGCGGTCGAGTTGGACAAAGCAAAGTTCCCTCCCGGACTCCTTCAGGACTGTCATCCATCGATCAATTTCAGACCGGTGCAGGGTCAAGATAAAGTAGCTAAGCTATTTCATGACTTTAAGCATTATCGATTGGTTGTTGGTGCTGGCGATTATCAGGACAATCCAGATGAAAACGATAGAAAATTTGTCGCACCCACAGCTGCTCAAATCGATGCTCGACTAGATGCGATCGGATACGAAGAATTGCCAGATTTAAAAGCCCGTAACGATGGCGTTCCTTACCTCGAAGGAAAACACGCAACTAAAGCTGCTGTTCGCAAAGCTATAGAAGAAATGGCTGTGATAATGAATCCGAATGACTTCGCCATCATTTACTATATTGGCCATGGCAACGTTGCGCCAAGTCACAGCGACATTTCTCTGGGAGTATACGACAAGCCAGTTTCCGACGATGACGGAGTTCGTCTCAGTGATATTATCGGAATCTTGGAGACGCAACTGTTGCGAGAACACGTTAACGAAATTCCACACATCATAATTGTGCTGGAAGCATGCCATTCTGGGATCGGAGTGCCCAAGAAAACCTGGACCCTAGTTTCAGACGAAGACGTGCAATCGGTGCATCCCGTTCAGCAGAGCATTAATCCTCCTCAAATTGAGATCATCAGCGCAACGGGGCCAGGTTCGACCGCCCAAGCCTTTGGTCTTAATGGTACCGACCTGTCAGCATTCGGCTTCTTCTTCTTGCGAGCGTTCGCTGAAGACTGGGAATGCGCAGATCAGAACAAAGATGGAATCATAACCGTCAAAGAGCTTGTGCACTACCTTAAAAAGGAACTTGAGCTTGCATCTAATAGCAATCCGCCCGCGACTGACGGGCTTATGATCCCTAGGGCTAGCGACGAAGAATCAGTCAGTTTTATAGCCTATTCAGCAAGTCGTCACGCTGAGGATGGAGACTTCGACGAGATTGCCATTTTTTCGGCCCAGCCGCCGGACTCCAATCTATCAGTCACCGTGACAGCACCTAACGGTTCTGTATCCAAATGCTCCTACTCTTCGCCCTGTTCAATCCCAATCTTTGCAAGAGAGGAAGGCAGCTTTTGCGTTGAGTCCCACCCGATAAGCGATCAGTCCACAAAAGGCACAGTCGCCAAAGTTCTTGATGGCATCCGACGCAAGAGAAAACCCTGTTCCGAAAGCGAGCCGACGTCCGATTATGCCAGAGAGGACAAAATCACACTGGACGAATTAAGGGCGTCTAAAGGTCGTAAGGTTGTGGCTGGGATTCCAATACAGCTTCAGTAGGCGGTCAGAAGAAAGGCACAAGGATGTTGCGGAAGCGATTGACTCTGGTTGCGATTCTTCTACCTATACTGGCGTCGCTTGATTGCGACCCTTATGTCTCTATAAAAAGAATGCTACAAGATCAGGGATTCATCCTAATCCAGCCAGCGCGTGAGTATGTGCGGCCGGGCGGGCTGATGGCAATGGACAAAAAGGGAGCATTAGTTTACTTCGATCCATCCGTCAAATTCGATAGTTCCAGGGTGGTCACAGCGCCAATTACTATCCCTTATGATCACGATCAGAGTGCGCCTCTGGACTTAGTACTCGGTCTGGTTGGGGACTCCGTCAAAGTGCCGGTGGGGTTGAAAATAGAAGGGGGAGCCCAGCAGGTAAGCTTGGAGGCGATTGATCTCGAAAGCGCAAGGATAAATATGTCGTCCGTTGACGAGCTTCTGTCGCAAGCTGACACCGTTGTCTTCATAAGACAACAACTTAATACCTATACTCGTGTCTTTGTGGTCCAGGAAATACTCACCGTGAAAAGCGCTGAGCTCAAGAGTGCGAACGGCAACGAGTTAAAAATGGCCTCAACAACAACCCCTGGTTGCTCAAGCGACCACAATCCCGATCAACCGTCGGTTCAGCGTGATCATGATCTCTCAGTCTCAATTTGTGGAAATAGTCGAGATGAGATAACACTGAAGGTGAGCGAACCGCTCCCCATAGCTGTGCGGCTAGGTGAGATTGTTGCAACCGAGAATGGTGTACGGCTGAGATTAAGTTCGAGTTTAGCTCGGGATGTATCCGGTGTTGTCAAACGGGCGCCCTCGCACGAATAGCGCACCTACACGCAGGCGGTCACGCCGATCAAACGCGCGGCACAGACCAAACTGGTAAGGATGATTCTGCCAGCGAATCAGTGGCGGCGGGGAACAACTAATGGTCCGGCTTTTCTTACCGGAGGTCGAAAACCAAAGCTTGCCAACTCCAATAAATGAATTGTGGGTTTTACTCTGATCCTTGACACTACGTAGTTTATCAGTAGCATTTACGACACAATGGATATTATCGTTAACTTTGACGACTTCCGCTGGTCAACCTCCCCCGATCCTGCCGAAGTGCAGATCGGAACTCCTGTTTTTTGGATTCTGCATGCGAAGCGTTCCCCGTTCGCGCGTCTCATGTGGCGGATTTATTTCAATCACGGCACACCATTCCGGGGATTGCCAGAGGCATTTCTTGTGACAACAATAAAAAGGCATCCGAAGGGAGAATCGCCGCGAATTCTAGGTGTCAGGCTTACGCAGCTCCCAGATCACGAAGGGGCCGTTGGTCCGGTAATACCAGCCGAGCCTGGCGACTACAAGTATGGAGTAGAGGTTCGGAATGCAGAGACTGGCGAGGTAGTTGGCGACGACGATCCGAGACTGGTCGTATTGTCGCGAAGGCAAAGGAATGTATAGCTATGGCCTACTACATTGAGATTCTCAGTCTCGGGGATGACTCAAATTCAAAAGCTTCCGAAGTTGCGCAAAGTCTCAATTCTGCTCAAAAGGAATTTCATTTTTCACTCCCTCCAGAACGGCTCCTGAGCAGCGGCTCAGCATTTGTTCGAACCGAATATTCGACCGACGAAGTTTGGGCCTTCATGAAGGATTATCGCGACACGGCGAAGGGCAATAGGCCCTTCTTAATAGGCATCGCAAACTCAAAGCTCAGATCAAAAAAATATACAAATCTGTTTGGCTCCCACGAAGCATCAAACGGTCTCGCTGTCGTTACCCTCCACGATCATCAGAAATACGCGGATTCCTACCGCTCGTACTTAGCGTACTACCTTATCCGCTATGCGCTCAGCTTTGTTTGCCCGGATTTGAAGTCCCACAGTGACTCGCGCGGTTGTTTTTTCGATTTCAAGGGCAATAAATCCGATTTGAAAAAATCGCTTGAGAGTGGCGATTTCTGCGACCCTCATAAAAGACAATTAGCAACATGTTTTAACGCAGAAATCCAAGAGGCCATCAAGGAAATGGTGTCCGTCATGAAGGCTTTGCAAGCGAATTCGAAGGCGGACCTAAACGCTCGTAGCCTGAAAGGCCAAATTGATGTTGGGATAATTACCATCAAAGAGGAAGAATTTGATGCGGTGCTCGCTCAATTTGCCGTGAGAAGACATGTGGAAGCTCAGAATCGACTATATGAATATAGCTTGCTTCGCACGGGCAACGGGGAAATAGCCGTCGTCATTGCGCGTTCACCTGAGCAGGGCCAGGGACCTGCAGGTGCCATCGCATACGATATGATCAATGATCTTGCTCCAGATTGGATCCTTCTTGTCGGGATTGCAGGAGGGTTCCCAGATACTGACTACACCCTCGGAGACGTCCTCCTTTCAAGTCGTGTACACGACTTCTCAGTGTCCGCTGCCCTCGAAGAAGGTGACTTTCAATATCAGCAGCAGGGTGGCCCGGTCCCGGTTGCCGTCGAGAAACTGATAACTTTTCTCCCTGCCTTGCGGGATGAACTCGGGAACTGGAGCGATGCACAGGCCTTGGGTGCTTCCAAACCAGATGAGAAAGTGCCAGAAATTTTGCAGGACACGAAATTCTATGGCCCAGAAGAGTGGCGCAAAAAAACGCACTCCGCTCTCCGGCGAGAGTTTCCTGGCGATAAGCCGCCGCGCAATCCAATTGTCAGAGTCGCGCCCATGCTCACCAGTAACATCTTGATGAAAAATGTCGAGCTCGTCCAAGAATGGCGCAAGACCGCCCGTCATGCTGCCGGAGTGGAGATGGAGTTAGGGGGAGTCTATCTTGCGGCGCGCTACGGGGGAAGCGGTAAGACTAAGGTTCTTGCAATTCGAGGGATTAGCGATATCGTTGGATATAAACGAGACCCCGCGTGGACGGATTTTGCTTGCCGTTCAGCAGCAGGTTTTGCAGCCGCGCTCGTTAAGACGGGTAAACTTCGAAGAGGCAGGTAAGTCTGGCCGCCACAATCCGGGGATGCACTCCCGCAAAACGCGAATCCAATCACGGGCAGAGCGCGCAACGGGAATCATTCATACCGGTTTATGATTATCAGAGCGTGCGACATGCTTAAGGTCGCGGAATTTCAAGCCTAGCTCTAAGAGCTTTCTTTTCGCCGCAGAGTCTGGTCACGCTTGATGGCATTACCGGGCAATGGCGCTGATGATGAAAATTACTAGCGGAAGCAACCGCACAACCAAGATTCGGATCGGAGACGTCTTTCGCGTGCCTCATGGTGCCGTGTTTGAAGAATCTTCGGTGCCGAGTTATCTCGAACTCACAAAAGGCAAATGCTCAAGCCCCGCCGATATGCAGAAGGGTATGTTCTTTTACGCAAGTGTCAATGAGCCTGGACAAAACTTCGCAAGAATTCCTGCCTTCATCTTCCACAGTAACCCGTATAAGAAGGATACGGAAGGAACACCGTGGATTGATGTAGTGGAGCCGGATGTCGGTTACGGTCTATTCCACGGCGATAACCGCAAAATCACCCAATCGCCTCTGGAGGGCCGGGGAAATCGCAAGTTCGCTGAGATTCAGCACTTCTATTTTGAGCCTCGAATGCACGCTTTCGCTCCGCCCATTCTCGTCTTCATTCAGAAGGAAACGATGGGGAGTCGCAAAGGGTACCGCGAGTTCGCGGGGTACGGCGTCCCGGTCAGATGCATGATTAACACTCAGCGGGAGAAAAAGTCAGGTCGATATTTTACAAATCTAGTGATCGAACTTGCGCTTTTCAGTCTTACCAAAGAAAACGAGCAGTTCGATTGGGCTTGGATTGATGCTCGCCGGAACGGTGAACTGGACTCCGATCAGGTATTGCGGTTGGCTCCAGCTGCGTGGCGCGAATGGGTCAAGAATGGGCAATCCGCCATTGAGCGATGCCGACGAAACGTCGCCAAGCACAAGATTGTCAGAGGGCAAGAGCAGGCGATGGCTACAGCCTCCGAAGCCCGGATACTGAACGAAGTCTATGTGTTCTATGCGAATCAAAAACACCCATTCGAAGGGTTGGCATCGTACGTTGCAACTCGAATCATCGGTCATGGCTGCAAGAGGGGCTGGGTTACCAAACGTTCTGGCGATATGGGAATTGACTTTGTTTGTCGGTTAGATGTCGGTGATCGAGGCAACCAGCTAAGCCGGGCCCCGATTGTGGTATTGGGACAAGCAAAGTGCCAGAAGAAGCCGATCGCTGCACCTGATTTGGCTCGGGTGGTAGCTCGACTGCAGCGTGGTTGGATGGGTGTTTATGTAACGACCAGCGTATTCAGCGAGCCAGCGCAACTGGAACTGACAGAGGATAAGTACCCGTTGGTATTGATAAATGGAAGCCGCCTTGCTCAGGAGCTAGAGAGTGCGGCGGTTGACGAAGGTTTGAGTGTCAGGGAATTGATGGAACGTGAAACCGCGTGGTACGAAGCTAATGAGCGGCCCTATGCACCAAGCCGCATCCTCGATGATTCAGTTTTCGCATCTCAAGCTGACATTGAACCGTCAATGTCAAGTGGTGAGAAGAGCGCCTAACAATTGGGTTGACCGGTTAGGTTTCTGACCACGGCCTCCATGACCGGAGGGCACACGGCATTTCCCAGGAGTTTGATTTTGTCCCTACGTGTGCCTCGGGCGAACAAATGTTTGTCCGGAAATCCCATGGCACGCTTAAGTTCGGGGACTTGAAGCATTCTTATCTCGTGACCGTTCTTGGTGGGTCTGACGTGGCCGAAACGATCTACGGTTGTAACTGTACGGAGCGGCTTATCGATGCGTTGCCAACCGCCTGCACCATCCGAACCGTAGTAAACAATGAGAAACGGCCGATTGCTTCCTAGTGCCTTAATTGCGCGTTGGGCGCGTAACAGAGTGGGCTTTGCGCGGCCCTTTCTTAGCAGCGGGGTGTACGTAAAGGTGGAGGTGGATTCGATAAGAGAGGAAACCGGCAGTCGGGGGCAATTGGCTACCTTGAGGGCAGGAGGCGGAGCCTGAAGATCAGCTGTTATAAACAGGCGCCTGCGCGTTTGTGGTACTCCAAGATCGGCTGCATTGATGACTTGCACCCGCAAGTTGTAACCAAGCTGCCGTATGGCCGCAAGCCAGGAATCGAACCTCTTCCAGGATCGCATGTGAATCACGTTTTCGACCACAATCCAGCGCGGCTTGAACACCTTTGCATAACGGACGACTTCGAATGCTGTTGATCTGCTCTTCTCTGACCGCGGCGAGGCTCCCCTTGCACACGTGTGACTCGTGCATTCGGGCGAGGCCAAGAGAACGTCAATCGTGCCTATTTGCCGCTTGATGGTAGAGGGCGTCAGGGTCTCGCAACGTTCACGATAGAATCTGGTTCCAGGAAAATTGTCGGAGTATGTGGTCTCCGCGAGGGACCACAGATCAATGGCGGCGGCGATTTCAACGCCCGCCATTTGTGCGCCCCGACTACTTCCACCCGCACCGCAGAACAAATCAAGAGCTCTGAGCAAAGAAGCTGTCCCCCGTATCGTCTTTAACAGGCTAGGCTACCAAGCTTGACAGGACGAAACCAGGCAGACTAGCTCCTAAGCACATGCATAGTCAACAGCTCTGAGATCCCTACGAACGCTCGGAGTCAGGAGCCGGCAATTTCCCTTTGTCTTGTAGTGCCGGAGAGCCAGCGTGCGATTGCGTTCAAGAGTTTTGATGGCTCAAGGCGGCTTTTCCCACGCAGGGCGCACTCCCATACAGTCATAACGCGCCAACCTGTCTTGCGCAGAGCCTCGACGTTGTTGTTGTCCTTCCGGTGGTTCTTCATGATTTTGCTACGCCAAAATGCGGCATTGGTTTCAGGCCACTTGAAGAGATCACACTCATGGCCATGCCAAAGACATCCGTGAACGAAAATGACAGCCCTGTACTTGGGAAGCACGATATCCGGACATCCAGGTAGGGCACGGTCGTGCAGCTTGTAGCGAAATCCGAGCGCGAATAGACCCCTACGGATCAGGAACTCTGGCTTGGTGTCCTTGCCCCGGATGCGGGACATGCAGTAGCTGCGCTGCTTGGGAGTGAGGACATCTGGCATCGTGAAAGCAATTCTATCGCGCTTCGAATTGGGGTTTCCCACGTTTATCTGGATAAATTCGTCCTATTATGACAACATCAACAGCGGACAAGTTGCACAATTTAAGCGGGATAGGGAACCTCTGGCCGAAACTCCCACAGATCCGGCGCACATGAAGTCTCCGCTGGAGGAGATGCAGAAAGCTGTTTTGCGTCGTTTTCCGGAGCTTCGGTCTCTCCAGTTTTCAGATCGAGTTCAGGGTCAACCAGTCTGCCTTCCTCCATTTGTTGGACTGATCGGAACATTACTAGAAACTGCGGACAAGCCTTTCTGCATTGTTCTGCCTGATTGTTCAGGGGTCGCTATCGCCGCTAGCATACTTGTCGCCATCAGTTGGTTACGGACCGAATTCCCTGATCTTCTTAGGAATCATGCCGCGACGACATTCAGAAAAGGCGCGGACAATGTGCTCGTGCATCCTGCCCAACTGATCTACCGCTATGAAGGATTCTTCAATCCGGAGTTCTTTAAACTGGGGATATTGGACAGCGGCGATAGCAGGTCACTACCCGTAAAAGACATTGCTCGGCTTGAAAAAACCACGCGAAAGCGGCCAAAGGGACAGTTAACGTCGGACTTAGGGCAGCGCTACGACTCGGTTCTAGGGTCGTTGCTCGAAATCAAAACAAATCTCAACCGGAACGTGTTGAGGAATCGCGTTTTGGTTCTAGGCGCTAGGGGGCCTTTGGTTGAAGAAATAGGTCAATGGACCATTCAAATTGCAAAGGGCAATAAGGCGATCAGAAGATCGATTCAAGAAGAGATCCCATTGGGAAAGATTTTGGAGGGAGGAGACATTGCACATCTGGACGGGTATGTCGCGGAGGGCGAGCCGCTAATAGCCATTGCGTCGCGGTCTGCTGACCTCGCCCAACAGTGCGAAAAAGCAGACAGATTTACCAAGGCAGTTCTCATTACAGAAATTGATCAGCTCGCGAGAGATCTGCGGTCATACGATCTGATCGGAGAAACCCAACGCACCGTAGTTTTGGCAACAGATGCAGAGCGCGATGCAGTTCGATTGCTTGAGGAACGTGGGTGCGAGACATGGAGATTGTTACCGGAAGAAATTTTGCTAGGCCTAAGTTCCGATTCATGGACGGGGCCTCTTGCAAGCCTGATTACCAAAGCAAGCAGAGTCCGCAATCTGGTGATTTCTGAGGTCCCATGCAAGGAAGGCAGCTTGGACTCTGCCGCGGACAAGTTGAGGGAGGCGGCAGAGACTCTAGCGTCGGCAGATAACGGTACGATCCGAGAATTGCTGTATTCATTGTTCAGGCTACTTATGCTGTGCGCCGAATATGTCGGGCAGGACCCCGGACAGTTTTCAGATGCTGCATCCAGGCTCGTTCAAGGCACGAAAAGTCAGTTACGCACCGCGAGAATGTGGCTAAGCGATGACACGTTCCAGGAAATCAGCGCCGCACTGGATGGCATGCATATGGCTGCCGTCAGGCTGGGCGAGTCAGGCTTTTCCCCAAAAGGGACTGCTCTGATTGATGCATTGAGGAATGGTAAGCCTGAAGATAGCAGGTACGCGGTAATTGTCGCTCGCTCTCGTCTTGAAGCTGTACAACAATGGCTGGTAGCCTCTGGCGTTTCGGCGGAGATTTACTCGATAAATGACATTCCCGAAAATGAAATATTCGAACGAGTGTTGGTTCTTTCATGGCCGCGTTCCAGCCGCTTCGACGAGTTGGTCCACCGATATATCACGACCGACTTGCGGCTTGTTGCGTACGAGTTCGAAGGAAAGTGGCTGAGCCAATATCGCCGTAGTTACAAACGATCGGCAGTCTCGCGAATGCCCCTGAAACGTAAGCTGCAACTCATGGGTGCCGATGGAAGTGGTCAGACTTCGGATGCAGATGCTGCTGAAGGCTTGTCAGAATCGAGTGACGGTGTGAGTTTTGATATTTCGGAAGAACGATTTCTTTCGCGACGCAAAGGTGCAAGGAGCCTCGAAACAGGAGTGCCTGAACAGGTGGTGGACGCCTTTTACGTCGATTTCGTCGGGCCAACGTTCGCGTTTTTGACGGAAGGTCACGAGCTCGCCGTCCTCAATCAGTACGTTTCCGGCGAGGGAACCGGAACAAAGGTGCCAATGCGCTCCGTCGATGCACTAAAGGTAGGCGACTTCGTGTTGTTTCGTGAATCAGGCGACTCGGACATCATACGTTTCTTGGCGGAGGACGAAGTAGGCAAAGAACAGTACGTTGTTTTGAGAGAAAAGGCGACGCGCTGGCGGAAGGCGCTAAGCACCCTGGGGAAGGACCCACGAATAGTGTGGGAACGCCTCCGCACGGTTGGTTTTTCTCGTCATTTGCTGACGGTTAAAGCTTGGATGTACGACGAGAGCAGGATCTGCCCGAAGTATGTCGAGGACGTTCGCATGATTGCAGAAGCGTCAAACGACAAGGAGCTTCTCGCATCATTGGCTCAATTGGAGAATGCCAAAGATGAACTGATGAGCCTTCACATTAGCGCAGGTTTTCGACTGACACAGCTTTTGATGAAAGAGTTGCCGGGAAAGCTCGGTGCGCTCGGACGAGGTGAGACGGAGCTCGACCTGGGAGTCGGTAAGGTCTGGATAGTCAGAATCCAGGAGATTGAGCGTACACCGTCTGCACAGCGACGTTCTCAGCTTAATCGTCTTTTGTGGGACGCTACAGTTTCTTGATGCTTGAGATATATGGCCAGAATGATTCCCGCCCAGTACGAGCAGAGCACAACAAGCGCAGCGGAGAAGCGCATATTCCATCTCCTGGAGAATGATCCAGATACGACTGATTGGTTTGTACTTCATTCTTTAGGACTCACAAATCGTCGCTCCGGCCCGTACGGAGAGATTGACTTCGTAGTGCTTGTGCCCTCGGGTGCCGTCGTTTGCTTGGAGGTGAAGGGTGGACGGGTAAGCTGTCAGTCTGGGTGCTGGAGGACAACTGACAGATTTGGGGCCGCCAAAGATTTCAAGCGTAGCCCATTTCTTCAAGCGCGCGAGGGAATGTTCGCACTGCTTAACGCTATTGAAGGAAAGTTTGGAAAAGCGAGTAGTCATTCTCTCTGCCTTTTTGCTTATGCTGTAGTTTTTCCGGACGTCGATCCGCCACCACAGACTCCGGAATTCGAACTATGGGAGGCAATTGGACGTGATGACCTTCGGTATCCAATCTCAAAATCCATCCTAAGGAGACTCTGATTAAGTGCTCCCTTTCCACAGCCAGTATAGATAAAGTGGCGCCAGCATGAAGACTCTGGGCAAGCAGAGGACACTGGCGATGATGACCGGATTTGAGCGGTACACGAAAAAGACGCGGCGAGCGATCTTTCTGGAAGAGATGGAGCAGGTGGTGCCGTGGGCGAAGCTGTGCGGGCTGGTCGAGGCGCACTATCCCAAGGCAGGCAACGGGCGGCGGCCGAAGGAATTGGAGCAGATGCTGCGGATTTATTTTCTGCAGCAGTGGTTCAACCTGGCAGACCCGGCGGTGGAAGAGGCGTTGTATGACTCGGCGACGTTGCGCCAGTTTGCGGGGATTGACCTCGGCGCCGAGCCGGTGCCGGACGAGACGACGGTGTGCAAGTTCCGGCATTTGCTGGAGGAGCACGATCTGGGAGAGGAAATTCTGGGCACGGTGAATCTGCACTTGCAAGCGAAAGGAGTGCGGATTACCACCGGTACGATCGTGGACGCAACTCTGATTCACGCGCCCAGTTCCACCAAAAACCGCGAACAGAGCCGCGACCCGGAGATGCACCAGGCGAAGAAGGGGAAGAACTGGTACTTCGGGATGAAGGCGCACGTGGGCGTGGACAGCAAGACCAAGATCATCCACACGGCGGTGGCGACGGCCGCCAATGTTTCCGATGTGGCGATGTTGCCGGACCTGCTGCATGGCGAAGAAACGCGGGTGTGGGGCGACGGCGCGTATCAAGGACAAACCGAGGTGATCCGCGAGTGTGCGCCCCGAGCACGGGATTTCACGCAACGACGCTGCCGGTACCAAGGGCAGATCGTGGATGAAGTGGCCTGGGCGAAGAACCGGACCAAGTCGAAGGTGCGAGCCAAGGTCGAGCATGTGTTTCAGGTGATGAAGCTGAAGTTCGGGTTCGTAAAGGTGCGGTACCGGGGATTGAAGAAAAACGCGCACCGGTTGTTTGTCACCTGCGCGCTCGTGAACTTGTTTGTGAGCCGCAAGAGACTGCTGCTGGCGGCAGTGGAGTAGGCCCCGTCCGCCTTCCCTGCGCAAAACGGCCAGAAACGGTGCAAAACCAAGTTCGCGAACCCAGCCATCGCACCATAAGCAGCATGTCCTGAGTACCCGGCCTTGGCTCGACTTAGAAATGGTTCTTAATCAGAGCGTCCTTAGGTGGATCTTCATGTTAAGGGTGCAATTTGTCAACTTTGTTGGATCGGTGACAATTGGCATGGTACCCATGGACGAGAAGTCCTGTTGGATGGTGATTGTCAATTGTGTCCCGGTGGGGTCAATCGCAATTCCGCTGGCCGGTACGCCGATTTGCCCGCCGGTGAATTGGGTGCAATTCGTTAATGACGGCTGGACTAACACTTGGGCGCCTTGGACAGGATCAGCCGCCACTGTCGGATCACTGACCACTTCTTCGACAACAGTCCACTGAAGATCGGTACCCTGGGTTGTTGCTGGAATGCGCCCG
>Ga0335078_10000147_pt1 | contig 119224 bp, 90 predicted proteins | sample Lox_Sample_32_FD_206711 | JGI IMG/M metagenome (GOLD analysis project Ga0335078, IMG submission 206711) | Soil microbial communities from Loxahatchee National Wildlife Refuge, Florida, United States - Lox_Sample_3.2 | ecosystem: Environmental > Terrestrial > Soil > Wetlands | place: USA... | reverse complement strand
CCACCGGCATCATCACCACCGTGGCCGGCAGCGCCACGTTGGGGCCCGGCTATTCCGGCGACGGCGGCCCGGCAACGAGCGCTCAACTGAACGGGCCATGGGATGTGTTTGTCGACAGCGCCGGAAACATTTTCATCGCCGACACAAGTAATTCCGTGATTCGTGAAGTTACGGCTTCGACCGGCTCGATTGCCACTGTGGCCGGCAGCACCAGCCAGTGCACTCAACCGGGCGCGTCCTGCGGGGACGGCGGCCCGGCGACCAGCGCGCAGCTCAACTTCCCGAATGGTGTCTTCGTCGACCTCTCCGAAAACATCTTTATCGCCGACACCCTCGACGATCGCATTCGCGAAGTCACCGCTTCGAATGGAACCATCAATACCGTTGCCGGATCCGGTACGCGTGGTTATGCCGGGGATGGCGCGGCCGCCACCAGCGCCGACCTCGATACGCCGTACGGCGTATTCGTCGATCTTTCCGGCAACATCTTCATTGCCGACACCGACAATGCGGCCATTCGCGAAGTCGTCGCCGCTACCGGCTTCATTCAGACCGTCGCCGGCACTCCCACAACCGCCGGATTTTCTGGAGACGGCGGCCAAGCCACCAGCGCCGCGCTGGACACGCCTGTGGCCATTTCTGGCAACTCCGCCGGGAATCTGTTCATCGCCGATAGCAACAACGCTCGCATCCGCGAACTGGTTCCGTCGATCTTTGTTACGGTCACGCCGAACCCTGTGAATGTCGCCGTCAGTTCCCAGGAGCAATTCACCGCGACCGTGACCGGAACCAGCAACACCGCGGTCACCTGGGAGGTGAACGGCGTCGCGGGCGGAAATTCTACGACGGGGAGCATCTCGACGGCTGGAGTTTTCACTGCGCCCGCGACCATCCCCTCGCCCGCCACGGTGACCATCACGGCAATCTCCTCCGCCGACGGCACCACCTCGGGGTCGGCGCAGGCAACCATCGTCGCCTCCGGGCAGGCTGTGACCGTGGTCGTGAGCACAAATCCCACCGTCACTCAGGTCTATACCGGCGCAATACAACCCTTCATCGCCACCGTTACAGGAACCACGAATACCGCAGTCACTTGGCAAGTAAATGGAGTCACTGGCGGCAACGCGACTGTTGGAACGATCGATAATTCAGGCAACTATACCGCTCCGGCTAACGTGCCCTTACCGGCGACGGTCGTCATCGAAGCGGTTTCACAGGCGCTCTCGAGCGCCATCGGCACCGACTCCATCCTCATTGTCGCCACTCCGTCGGCGGCGCAACCGGCTCCTCAGACCACTTCCCCGGGCGGATCAGTTACCTATTCCATGCTGTTGAATGCGAATACGGGCGCGCCTGGTTTGTCGCTGAAGCTCTCCTGCTTGCAGAGCACATTGCCTGCCGGGGCCACCTGCGCCTTCAGCCCGGCAACGATTACTCCCGGAGCTCAGGCGGTCGCATTCTCGATGTCTATCGCGGTTCCTACAGGCACGGCATCGCTGCTGAAGCCAAACCTTTTCGGAAGGCAGCTTTACCTTGCCTTCATATCGTTCCTGCCCCTCGTCGGCCTCCTGCTCGGACGTGCAAGAAAGCCGCGCTCAAGAAAGCTGCGCGGCAAACGCAACTTCTGGGCAGGTTCGGTTGGATTATGCCTCCTGCTGCTTCTATTTAACGCCTGCGGTAGTGCGGGTTCGGGCTCGGGCTCGACCGGTACGAACCCGGAGCTTGGAACCTACAACGTCAAAGTTCAGGGAGCTACTTCTGCCCAGCCCAGCCCGGTAACCATCACGGTTGCAGGGCTGACCGTAACCCAATGATGTCGCTTGCGCTGCCGGTTCGAGTCCGGGCTTGCACTCTGCCCCACGGCTTGTAAACTCGGAATCGCCCATTTGACGATGGAAGCTTTTGCCGATCACGAAGAAGTTCAGAAGGCGAGCGTCGCCCACGAATTGCGCGCGCTGCTCGATCGCCGGCCATTTCAGCTTGTCGTCCTGGCTGGCTTGTTGTCGGCAGTGGCAGCTCGTGCGCTCGACCTCAAGTTCGGCGTTCTCGACCTGGATATCTGGTGGCATCTCAAGGTTGGCGACTGGATCGTCGAGCACCGTGCCTTTCCCCACGTTGGAATTCTTTCCCGAACTGCTGCCGACCGTCCCTGGAGCGCCTATAGCTGGGGCTACGAAATTCTCTTGTCGCGCGCTTATGCGTGGTTTGGCCTGGTCGGCTTCGGAATCTTTGGCGTACTGCTGACCATCGCCGTCGCCTATGCCGTGTTTTGGATGCTGCGGCAAATCTCCGGACGCTTCTGGGTTGCCGCGATCCTCGCCGCCATTACCTGCTCCGCGTTTCTGTTCAGCCTGATGCCGCGGCCGGTCTTTCTCTCGATGATTTTCTATGCGGTCACGCTGACCTTGCTTATAAGGTCACAGCAGACCGGACGCCTCGAATGGCTCTATTGGCTGCCGCTGGTATTTCTTCTGTGGGCGAACTGCCACATTCAATTCGTCTATGGCATCGCCGTCGTGGGCTTGTTCGCCGGAATCACTCTGCTGCAGCAACTCGCCGGCCACTTCGGCATAAGGCCACAATTCGCCCTGCCTTCGCGGCTGCCCGCCGGAAAAGTCGCTCTCCTATTCGCGGCCTGCCTGGTGGCGACTTGCATCGGACCTTACTCCTACCATCTGTATATAACGGCCTTCAACTACGCCGGTTCGATATTCCCCTACAAATACATTCGCGAATTCCAGTCTCTCAGCTTTCGTGCGGTGAGCAACTATATCGAGCTCCTGCTGGCAGCCGGGGCGTTCTTCATTTTGGGAAGGAAGAAGCCAGTCAATCTTTTCAGTCTGGCACTCCTCATCGTGACTACCGTCGTTGCTTTCCGCACGATGCGGGATTCGTGGTTCCTGTGCATCGCCGCCGCGGCCTGCATCGCCGAATCCTGGAACCCCGGTTTCAGTGCCGAAGAAGAGCCGCCCACGCGTCAACGCCGTGAAACTCTACTGGAAAATGGGGCGCTGGCACTGGTGGTGGCGATGATGGTGTTTCTTATCGCCCGCAATAACGATTTCAACATGCGGGGCCTGGATGACGCCATCAGCAGCGAGTTTCCCGTGAAGGCGGTCAACTTCCTTCGCCAGAATCAACCGCCGGGACCGCTCTATAACACCTTCGATTGGGGCGGATTCTTGACCTGGTATATGCCCGACTATCCCGTCGCGATCGATGGCCGCACCGATCTCTATGGCGATGAGATCGACCTGCAGTTCTTTCGAACCGCGAACGGCGACAGTTCCTATGTTGATGACCCTTACCTGAACGAGTCCGGAGTAATTCTGCTGCAGGCCACCAAGCCCTTGGCCATGGTTTTGCGCGGGGATGAGCGCTTCAAGAAGATCTACGAAGACCGTCTCGCGGTAGTATTCGTGCGCCGCTAATTGCTTTCCGCGACAGGCCGAAATTCCACCACCATAATCTCTTTATCGAAGACCCCCAGCGTTCGGATGGCAAATGCCCCCTCGCAAAAATTAGCGAGCCAGTCCAGGCCTGGATACGAGCTTGGTGGAACGACCGCAACGAACCTCTGATGGTGCTGTACGGCGGTCAGAACAGCTTCGCGTCCGATTTGCATGGTCCTGTCGTTCAGATCGATGGGAAGGAAAATCCACGGCTGGTTGATCGGGTAATAATCAATTTGCGAGAGCAGCGCGTTCTCGCTGTTGGGAGTCGTTGGCAATGGCTCGTAGTCCGACTCGATGAATGCGCTGAAAACCAGTACAGGAGCGCCGTCCGCGGCGACATTTGTATTCACAAAGGCGTGCGCCTGTTTGAAGTTGATTTCGTGGCGGCGGGAATCGGGCGACCCGTAGACCTCAAACACTGTGACCACTACCAGGCCCACGCAAAAAATCTGCCGCACCACCCTTGAGTCAATGCAACTCGTCAGCCAGGCCCAGATGAGCGCGCTTCCCGGAGCCACGATCGCGAAATAGCGCGGCTGGATCAGATTCATCGGAGTCGCCGCGCTCAGGATACACAGGACCGCGGCTGGAACCAGCCCCAGCAAAAAAGGCGCCAGCACAGTGGGCCAGCCATCGCGTCCAGGAACTTTTATTTTTCGCAGTAACGCTCCCACCGTGGCTGCCGCCACGAACCCGATCAGGAGTTGCATCGGTGCGATTGTGTTGAGCGCCAGCAGCACCGGGTGACGCATAGGTTGAACGATGTGTGTTTCGCGAGTGTGGTAGAGGCTCGAAACTCGCACAATCAGCGGGATCACCAGCACGCCAAATGTTCCTGCGATAGCCGCCAGTTGCCCCAAATCTTCCTTGATCGACCGAAACCTTGCCACCAGGTAATAAATGGCGAAGGCCGGCAAAATACTGCCGAACAGATAGTGGAAGTAGAGAATTCCCGCCGCGGCTGCGCCGAACCACAAGGCCTGACGCATCTGGCGCTGGCTCATCCAGCGGACAAACGCGAAAATCGCCAGCGTGGTGGCCAGCAGCGCGAAACCATAAGGACGCGCATCCGTCGCGGCGAACACCACGTTGTATTGAATGGCGAAGAAGATGGCGGCCAGAAATGCGGTCTCCCGGCCGAATAGTTCGCGTGCGCTTCGAAACAAGAAATACACCGCTGCCAGCAGTGCGAAAAAAGACGGAAGCTTAAGCGCGATCTCGCTGCTGCCAAAAATCGTGCGGGCAAAACACAAGGTGTAGAGATAGCCGATCGACGAGGGCATGAGCGCCGACCGGCTCCAGACCTTCGCCAAGCCGCCGCTGACTTGCCAGTAGGCGAGAGTTTCGTCCAGCCAAAGCGGCGCTCGCAGCGCCAACGTCCAGGTTGACAAGCAAGCCACCAGGGCCACTGGGTAAAGAAATTTGGAAACGGCCGGCAGGGATGCTTCAGAGGAATTGGGCACGCTGCGAGCTCCTCATTTTTTTTGCACGCCGCTCGCATTCGCAACCGTCACCGAACCATTCGGATTGTGTGCCGTCTGGTGGCATGCCAGCACACACGTGTTGGTCGCGCGGTTGTAGCTGACGGGCGCGGCTCCGTTCTGCGCCACAACGTTGACGTCGAAGTTCACCAGCCGCTGTCCGCTGAGGTTCGGATTCGTGCCTCCCATGCCGTGCGCGGTATGGCAGGTCGAACAACTGAAGCCGGCGTTAATGTGGCTCTGGTGATACGCAAAGCTCGTGTTCGACATAATGTTCGTCAGGCTGTGGCACTTGCCGCACAGCGCGTACGGTCCGTTTACGCTGAGATCGGGACTGCGATAGAGATTTGTGATCAACTGGCCGGGCGCGACGGCCTGGCTGAATTCGTAGCGCCGTTCGAGGATATGCGTCCATTTCGATCCGTGAGGACCGTTGGGGCCGATCCCGCCGAATTCGCGATTGTCGTCGCTGTTGTGGCAGTCGGTGCAGTAGATCTGGGTTCCCATCGCCCGGCCCTGCGTCAGACCATCGAGATTCAGCATGTTTCCGAGCAAGCTCGGTTGCGGCAGCGCGCTGTTGCTGACATGCGTCACCGGATGGCTGGAAGTAGTGGTGGCGCTGAACTGCAGAAGGACATTCAGCGGATCGCCCGCCGAAGCCGCACGCACCGGCAGATATCCGTAGATCGGCCGCACCGTTTTGCCCGAGCTCGAGGCATGGCAACGGAAGCAGTTCTCATACTGATTCACCACCGGGTTGACGACGCTGATCCCGTCGACGGCGCTGATCCCGGCGGCGTCTTTCTGCGAAGGGCGGACTTGCGGAGGGGTGGAAAATACGCTCACCTGGGCGGAACCGTGGCTGTTGTGGCAATCGACGCAGGTGGCATGCCGGTTGTTGTTGAGCAGCGTGCTCTCGGCGGCATCGTGCGGGTTCGTCGTGGTCGGAAAGGGATGTCCCACTTTCGGCGACGCGTACTCAGCGAAGACGCTGGGCGGTGCGGGCGTGATGTTGCTTCCGCCATTGTGGCAGCTGATGCAATCCTGTTCGTTTTGTCCGCGCAGCAGGCGCGCCGGCCCCTGCGCATTGTGCGGCGCGTGGCAGCCGATGCAGGCATCCTGAGCCACCGTGAGGTAACTTCCCACATTGGCCTGCGGAGAAATTTTGTTTTGCATTAGCGCGTGCGCACCCGTCGCCCAATCGGCTATGGGATTTACCTTCCCCGCCATTTGCCGCGTCGGGTCGTGGCAGGCCAAGCACATCTGGCCGTTGGAACTGTCCCGTACCAGAAAATTCTGCGAGATCGGATCTTTCGCCTGGACGTGTGCGTTATGACAAGTCGTGCACTCGATGTTCCCGCTAACCAGTCGAATCGCTCCGGTGGGATCTCCGGTCTTGCCCGTGGCCGCTAGCGATGAGATGAGATCGATGTTGTCTTTCAGCGGCAGTGCCATGGCAATGGGATGCGACGGCTGCAAGTTCGTGCCGAAGATGTCGTAGCTGTACATCGATCCCAACATCGTGACCTTGCCATAAGCAGCCGTGGTTCCGGGCGCAACCGTCCCATCATGACAGGAAAGGCACAGATTGCTGTCGGCTCCCATGATCGGTTGCGTGGCTTTATTGCTCTCGGTGTCGCTCGTGTACAACTGGTAGCTTTGCACCGTGAGTTTCTGATTCCACAGCGGCGTCCGTCCCCCCACCCCATTGTGCGGCTCATGGCAATACATGCAGAAATCCGGGCGCGCACCCGTGATCGGCGATTTGCTGCCCGGGCCCAAATCGTGCATGCCGATGACATCGCCGGTCACTTGCGCGAACAGGGTGGCACCTGCCCACAAAATGATCGCGCATGCCAATACAACCCTGGCCCTGAAACCCATTACAGTCCCGCTCCCGCCGGTTTCTTCAAACCGAAATAATGAAATACCTGAATGCGATGGTTGAACGAGTCGACCACAAAAATCCGGTCCTCATGGTCGATGAACATCCCCGCTGGCAGCTGGAATTCTCCCGGACGCGTCCCGCGGCGTCCGAAGTAATAAAGCAGGTCGCCCTGGCGGTTGAACACCTGCACCACCCCCCATACGCCGTCAACGATGTAAAGATCCCCCTCCGAATCGACGCTGATCCCCTTCGGCCGAAAGAGGTCTCCGGTGCTATCACCCAACTTTCCGATGGAATAATGGAACGCTCCGTCCCGCCCCAGCACCTGCACTCGCGAATTCATCGCGTCCACCACCATCAACTCCGGCCCATCCAGCCGCAACTCGGTCGGCAGATTGAATTCCAGATTCCCATCGCCTCTCTTGCCGATCGTCTGCAGGACGCTGCCCTGCATATCCAACACATAAATCTTGTCGCGCAGCGTATCGGTGACGTAAATCCTCTGCGCCGCCGAATCGACCGCAATCCCCGTCGGACGCTTGAAATAACCTTCGCCGCCTTTCAGGCTGCCGATCGCCCGCTCATACTTTCCACTCGAGTTGAAAACGAAAATCTTCCCCGTCTCCGAATCGGTGACGTAGATGTTGTCCTGGGCGTCGACGGCGACGCACTGCGGGCTGAACATGCCATCTTTCTCTTTTCCGCGGCGATCGAGGAACTTGTATTTCTGCTGCGCGAAATCGAAAATGTGCACCCCGCCCGCGCCCGGATCGGTCACGATGATGCGCCCGCGCGAATCCGTCGCCACCCCGTACGGCCGCACCAGCTTGTGGAAGTCGGGCTCGCCCGCGACCACATCCACCACCCGGTTCCAGAAGCCGCGCTTGGGTTTGACCTCGCGTTCGGAGTCGAAGCTGCGCTCGTACACCAGCTTGCGCCCGCCTTCCAGCTCAAGATCCGGAGGTCCGGGCTCTTCCACTTTCGCCGTCTTCCGCGTGGCCCAGCCCGGAGTCGTGAGCAGCAGCAGCGCAAACGCGACCCACGTCAGTTTGTGTGCAAACCGCATCCTAGTTCCGTTTCCGACAAGTGGCACGGCTTAGAAGAAGTTGAACCATCTGGAGACCCCAATATAGAACGTCGATATCTTCTCCTGCGGCGTGCTGGAAACACTAAATCCCTGGTCCAGTCTACTGTAGCCGCCGGTCAGGTACATCTTGCGGAATTGATATTGAAACAGCGTGTTGATCTCTTCGGTATTGTTGGAGGATAGAACTCCTAACACGTTGGTGTTCCCATAGGCCTTGGCAAAAGTCGCGGCGATGGTCAGCCGGCGCATCGGATTGCTGCTCAGTCCAAACGAATAACTCTTGCCGCCATAAAGAATTAGATCGTTCGGACTCAGGACTGGCTGCGGTGTGGGCGTGGAGATTAACCCGACCCCGGTCTCGATTCCACTTCCGCTCGATTTCGAGTACGAGCCCGTGAGGTTGATCCAGTTCGAGTAGCCCACCGAACTGTTGAAACTTTCTCCGCTGCTCGCGGTTCCCGCCTGCTCGCTCAACGCCGTCTTGTTGATGCTGGCACTTCCGTTCCAGGAAAACTTTCCCCATCGGCGCCTCAGGTTGCCCCCGTACCCGTAAAACGAGGACATGTAAGTGATCAGCAGCGTCTGCACGTTCTGCGAATAATTGCCGAACACTCCCGCCGTCCAGCCATCGAATCTCTTGTTGTAGTTGACCGTGCCGCTGAGCCCGAGTTCGTTCGCACTCGAAGTGCTGACCGTGTTCTCAGTAACCGTCAAGGCGGTGTTGAGGTTGCCCCCAAACAGAATCCGCCCGTAGGTAATGCCGCCACCATAAGAATCGGCTGAGTAGTTCTTTCCCAGAAAGTATTGTTCGCGATGGTCCGCCGAAGCCAGCGCTTGCATATTCGTCATCACCGAGTAGCTGGCAGCGCCTTGCACATCGAGGGCGTTCGATGACTGCCCTTGTGCCGGCGGCGCGACCAGCCCTCCGGTGCTGGCGATCGCCTGGTATAAGCTCCCCGAGAGATTGTCGGAGTAATCCGAACTGACGGAGAAGTGGAATTTCTGCGTCGGCTGGAACGCCGCCGTACCCGTGTAAGTGTCAATGGAACCGCTGTAGCTGTAGCCGGTAAAGTCGGAGTTGACATCGGAACGGTTGGCTTGTGCCGAAAAACCCCCATGAATCGGCAGCGTGTGCCCCACCGCAAGGCCATAGCCGCGGCTGTCGGATATTGCCGTCTCCGGCTGCGATGAGCCCCCAAGAACCTGCGGTATATTCGCGTGCGAGTCTCCATCTGTAAAGTACGCAGTCAGGTTAAAGCCCCGGAGCAGATAGGACGACCGCAAACTGAACGATTTTGAATTCGTGCTCCCGCTGTCGTTCGAACCGTAGATCGAATACTGGTTGCTTCCCGTCTGGAAGTTGGCCGAGAGGCTAGGCAGACCATCCAGTATTTCGGACCAGCCGACGCCAAACGTATCGCTGTTCCCTTTCGTCGTATAGTTGGCCATGCCGGGGATCGCGAAGTTGCCTTCGCTGTTATAAGCCTTGGCATAGCTGACCGAGCCGGGAAACTTGCTGCCCGCGAAAATCGAGCTGTTGAAATTCACCCCGCTGGCGTTGGAAATGGATTGGTAGGATGAGTTGTCTCGCGCCTGGTTCACGAAAGGCGAAACCGTGTAGGAGAAGAAGTTGGGATTGTAGTAATAACCAGACAGCGTGCCCGTTCCCCCGACCGACAGGCTGTGGTCGGAGGGCACCAGATTTCCGAAATCTCCGTTGTAACCCGCGGAAATCGTGCCGCTCAAGGTTGAACTGGCTTCGCCGGTCTTGAGTTGAGCGGCAACCGGAAGCGCCACCAGGGCGGTCACGATAAGCCCGCCCAGCGCCCAGCCGGCTTTCCTTAGAATTCCCACCCGCACCCACTCCCTTACTCACCCTCTAAGGCAGACTTCGAGGGCCTTTTCTAATAAAGGGAAATGCACGTTCCGAACCAAAGGCGGGACCCTCTAACTCATTGTTAATAATATGCTTACAGGAGCTTACGGAAGCCCGTTCTGAGCCATATCACCCAGCCTCGTCCACCCGATAAGCCATTTGGCGCAAAGGGTGGAAAGGCTTGCAAAGCCGCTAGGTTTTCTAAGGGAACAGACCGGCGCCCATCCCAAGGCCCACGGCGCTATGACGCGGCGTCATCCTGAGCGGAGCCGCTTTTGCTAGACCTCCGGCTTCAGCCGGAGGCGAGCGCGGCAAGGCGAAGCGAAGGATCTGGCGTGGGGCTCATGCGCAGCGCTTGCAGCGGGGATTACAGGCACTCCGCGCGAGATCCCTCGGCCCGCCTCGTGAAAACGCCGGGCCATCGGGATGACGCCTTCGGTCGAAACTCGAAACCTGAAACCTTGCAACTTGAAACCGAACCCGAAACTTTGAAACTTGTTTCTTACATCAATTGCACTTTTGCCGTCTTATGCAGTCTTTGATCCAGGGCCGCGCGCACCGCATTCACTTTCTTCTGCTGCAATTCCTTCCGCAGCATATCTTTGACGGCGTCGAATTTCACTTTCCCCGCCGGGACGTGCTGATTCAGCCGGACGATGGTAAAGGCCTGCTCGACCTGGATAATGCCGGTAATCTCCCCGTCCTTCAGGGCCAGTAGCGCCTGCACCACCTGCGGCGCCAGTTTCGCTCGGTCCACTCGCTTGTGGTCTCCCATCATGACCCGATAATCGTCTTCGGAGATTTTTTCCGCCAGCATGCCGAACTGCTCGTAATTCGTGGTTGCTTTTGCCTGCTTCAGAGCATCCTCGGCGCGCTTGCGCTCCTCTTTCAAACTATCGGGTGTCGGCTTCGCCGGAGGCAGAAACGAAATGGTCTGAATGGCGAAGCCTTCAGGATATGAAAAATGGGCCGGGTTCTTGTCGTAGTAAGCCCGGACCTCGGCCAGTGAAACAACCGACTTGGCATCCACCTCAGACTTCAGCAACGCGTCAATCAGCAACGACCGTTTGATCTTCTCGTCTAAAGCCTTCTCCGAGCCGTGAAACTGCGAAATCAAGAATTGCCGGTACTCCTCCGCGCTTTTGAACTGTCCGCGAAAATCCTGTTCCGCCTGTTTCATCTTCGCCGGCGGGATCGTCATCTGGCGGCGCACCGCTTCCTGGTATACCAGCTCTTCGAAAACCAGCATCTGCAGCGCGCCCTTGCGGATCTGCGGCTCCAACTCCGCAGGCACCTGGCCATTGTGCTGCGCCGCGTAGGGAAACAACGTGTATTCCTCGCGCAGCAGATCGCGATCGGTCAAAACGGCCCCGTTCACGCGAGCCACCGCTTTGCCCGTCGGCTCCGTCACCGCGCCTTCGGCTGGCTTGGCGGCTGAAGTCGGCGTATGCGATGCCGCTAGTTGCGCATTCGCCGCCACCGTCGCCAACAGAATCACGAAGATGAAAAGTTTGCCCCGCATGACGTTCCTCGCTTTACTTCTCAGTTCTCATTTCTTGGTATACCCCAGAGTCGTGTAACTAGCCACTGCTCATTGCCCACTGGCCCCTAGGCCCTTACCCCTGGCCCCTGCTCAAAAGAAAGGGGAGAGTCACTGCTCTCTCCCCTGTTATGGTTCGATGACGCGAAGTTAGAAAGTCGTCGGGATGGCGCTGCCTCCGTTCGACTCGTTAGCTTCTCCACCATGGCACTGGCGGCAGAATTGCGCGGTCTGGTTCGCCCCGACGGTGCCGCTGGCCGGGTTGTAGGGGCCGATCACGAAGAACATGGTCGCGTAGTTGCCACTCGGCAACCCGGACGAGCCGCTGCCATAGGTTCCAAGTCCGTTGGTCACTTTAACCACGTTCATCAGGTGCTGGTTGTGGCAGCTCGTGCAGGTAACCACAGCGGTGTTGTTGTAGGCGCTGAGGCTGACGAAGAAGCCGTAGTTTTTCACGAATGCTGAGGAGTTCGGGCCGTTCATCGCGATTGAGCCGTTGGTCTCGGTGCAATCCCAATTCCACTGGCCGCCGCAGGAAACGGTGGCGTTCAAGCCTACCGGGTGCGTGGACAGGTACCCTTCGGAATTAACCCCTCCGCCCAACAGGGTCGGAATCGTGTTGTGGGTCCCATAAGTGGCCGGCAGCGTTTCATAAACCGCATCTTTCATCATCGCGCCAGTCGCATAGTTGCCGTCATGGCAGCTGAGGCAGGTCAGCAGGCCATTCACGTCAGGAGTGGTGGCAGCCATCGAAGCTGGCAGAACCTCTGTTCTGTTCCCAGCGACGACGATGGTCTTGCCGAACAGAGCGCCCACGTCCTGGCCCCACAGAATCGAAGTGCCGCCGGTCAGGTCGCCGGACTTGTCAGCGCCGTTGCCCATTGCGCCGTTGTGTGGCGCGTGGCAGCCTGCGCAGCCACGGCCGTAGTTGAGGTGAGCACCTAAGACGTCAGACGTCGGCGCCTGGATCTGGGCTACTGCGAATGCCGCCAGTCCCAGAATCAGCAGTACTGCTATGAATACCTTCTTCATGAAAAAACCTCCTTGAGAGTTGCAACTCGTAGTGCGGGATGAATCGCGATTCGAAAACAGGGAGATGGAGATTCCCGTCAAGTGGTCGACCGTGACTGTGTCTTTCCGGTTCATACAAGCCATCTCCACTCTTGGGAATGCACGCTGCCAACCGCAGCCGGGAGGCCTGTTCAAAACTCATCATGTCCGCTCAAGTTATTAATTGGAAAGCAGTTGTAAGACTAACGAGGCGGCATTACGAAAGTGCGTCTTTTGCCCCACTGAGCCTTCTGGCACAGACGAAGTGGTGAAATGCCCCACAGGAATTCTGGTTATGTGATTGAAATCACGGCAGTGTTGCGCTTTGTCATAGCCCACGGCCCGGGCCGGCGTCATCCTGAGCGGAGCCGCTTTCCGGCGGAGCGAACGATCTCGCGTGGGGCGGATACACTCCTCCGCGCGGCGGATACGCTGCTCGCGGGATCCCTCAGTCCACCGGTGAAAACGCGGGCTTTCGAGATGACGCCGCCATGAGAGAGAAGTGGCAGGCTAGCAGAATCACGGCTTTGTCGCCGACGGACTCTTCACCGCATCCTTCGGCGCATCGGGTTTGGCCGCCGGAGTCTCAGGCGTCGTTTGCGCCGGAGTCTCTGCCGCTGGCGTCGCTGAAGGAGCGGGAGTGGCTACGGCTCTGCGGGCCTCCGCCTTTTGTTTCGCCTCTAGCGCCCGCTTCGCCTTTTCGGCATCCGCCTCGGCGTCGGTAATGTAGCGGAACATCTGCATGCGCCCTGGGTATTGCTCGGTGGTAAAGACGCGATTCTGTTTGTCGATGGCAATCCCGACCAGCGCTTTGAACTGGCCGGGAGCATTGGCGTGCGTATCGCCAATGTAAGTCAGTAGTTGCCCTTCCTTGTTGTAGACCTGCACCCGGTCCTGGTATTGATCGGCTACCCAGATGTGCCCGTCGCTATCGATGGCGATGCCCTTGGGACGGAAGAAGTACCCGGGTCCATCGCCGGGTTTGCCGAAGGTGCTGAGAAAATTGCCGTCGGCATCGAAGATTTCGACGCGGCTGTTCAGAGTGTCGGTGACGTAGACATTGCCGTCACCGTCGAGCGCGACATTGGTCGGTGCGGAGAAGTCGCCCGGACTAGTAAGGGTGTGTTTCGTGGCAGGAGTGACCGCCGTGCCGATTTTGCGCAGCAGTCTGAGGGTGTCGGCGTCATAGACGAAAACCTGATCCTGCTGCTCGTCGACGACATAGAGAAATCGGTTTTCGTTGTCGATCGCCAGCCCCACCGGATCCACCAATCCTTCGACGATCTGCCCCTCGACCTCGTGTTTAGGATTGAAGATCAAGACCCGATGCATCTTGCCGTCGGAGACGAAAAGGCGGTCGGCGTCGTCGATGGCCAGGCCGTTGATCCAGCCGAAATGGGCGTCGATTCCGTTCTTGATGAGCGTAGCGTCGTGCGTCTCGGTGTTGAAAATGAAGACAGCTCCGACTTTCTGGTCGGCCACATACACCAATCCTTTGCTGTCGATGGCGATGCCGTACGGCCCGATCAACTGCCAGGGAAAGGTTTTGAGTTTGTCGATATTGTCTTCCTGCTTCGCGCCGGCCACGCGGTCCATCCAACTCTGTTTTTTCTTGGTGGTGGGAGGCGGGGTGCGGTCGATCTTCATGCCCGCGTAGTAGTCCAGCCAGCGGACACGGGCAATATTGGGAGGATTCGGCCACACCAGCTTGGAGGTATCGATATCTAATTTGGGCGCCGCAGCGGGCGGGGCATCGTCCTTTTTCTTCTTTTTGTGCTTGTCGCTGCCCTGCAATGCGAGCGGCGAAACCAGCGCCATGGCCAGCAGCAGAAGCATGGCCAGTGCCCGGTTCTTGCGATGCGATTGAAAAAGAAGGGCGCCCATAGTTGATCTCCGTTTCTAATGTCCCGAGGTCGTGTCCAGCATGTTGACTCGGTTCTTGTGGCAGTTGTCACAGAACGCCATGTTGTTCTTCTGATCTTTCACCAGCAGGTCGGCCTCGGCGGAAGCGTGCGGCTGATGACAACTCAGACAAGTCAGATGAACCTTGACCTTGTTCACATTCGCCGGATCCATCACATCGCCTACGGGATGGTTTGCCACCGGGTGGCCCAGCCCATACCGTAAGGGGAGAATCGGCACTTGATTTTTCTTGAAATAATCCTCCGGCAGCTTCACCTGGCCGTTGAAGATGGTGAGCACATGTTCGGCCGCCAGCTTCTGCGGCAGCGCGTCCGGACCGTGGCATTCCAGGCAGAGCGCATTGCCCTGGGCCCGCAGCAGATGCTCATTGTCGCCGCCGTGCGGAGTGTGGCAGGTGGCACAGCCCTGGCTGAATGCCGGCTGGTGGTGCACGGGCTTCTTGGCTAGATCAGCAATATCACTGTGGCACCCCAGGCAGATCTCCACCGCATTCGTCTTCGGAAGTCCTGGCTCCGAGCTGGCATGCGGGCTATGACAATCGGTGCAATCGCCCGCCGCGCCCGGGTGTGGCACTTTCGCCTTATCAATCTGGTCGGCCTTATCGCTATGGCAGGTCACGCACAGCGACTTGACATCCGTTTGGGTGAGAACGACTTTTCCGTCTTTTGGTGCCGCGTGGCAAACCTCACATTGTTTGTCGGCAAAAGGCGGATGCGTGAACTTGGCCATCAGCTTGGGAGCGGCGGATTCGTGCGGATCGTGACAGGTCAGGCAATCGGCTTTCTCAAAGGGCTGGTTCTGATGCGCTTTCTGCAGGCTCGCATCCTTCACGTCATGGCAATCGATGCACAGCGCCGGCGCCGCTTTGGTCAGATGGAAATCAAATTCGGCCTTTCCGACCTCACCGGTTTTGTGGGTGACGTGGCAGGTGTCGCAGCCCATGTCGAGCGCCGCGTGGCGGGAACCATCCTTACCAGGATCTTTTGTGCCGGTGTCGTGACAGGTAAGGCAGAGATTGTCCTTTTTGTCGCCCGAGGTCGGTTTCAGCAGCTGATTCTTGTTGTCTGAAGTATGCGGGTCGTGGCAAGTCAGGCAATCGCGCACAGCCGGCGGATGAACCCGTCCTTTAATCTGGGTCGCATCTTTGTCCGCGTGGCAGGTCAAACAGACTTTGTAGGGGACCGCGGACGTCAATATGACGCGAGTTACCTCCCCATTCACGCGCACTTGATGACAGCTCAGACAGCCCATCGCAATGGCCGAGTGGACGGCTTTGCCTTTCGACTTATCCTCATGGCATTCGAGGCATTTCGCCGAATCCACGTTCTTGTCGAGCGGCACGGGATGCGTCTTCGCGAGCGCTGGCGTGGACACACCGAGAATGACGAATGCGAGTATCCGCAGAAATCGAGCGAGATCGGATTTGTTTTGAATGTTCACTTCATACCTTGGATCTTGCGGACTCACTACCTTACAACTCTCTTTGCACGATTCTCGCCTTTGCCGTCTAAGTCGGCGGCGGTAAGTCCGTCACGGTTGTAAAGTATTGCAACATGGTACCTTCTCGAACTCTATTCGCAGCCAGTGAAATTCTCGAGAAGCCCTCAAGTCCATGACCGCTTGGGCTTTCTGCCACACCCGATTGGTGAAATAGCGCATGGCGGAAATCCACCAGAAGACCTCCGTTCTGTCAATCCGACCAATGCCATTTGTGATTGAAATCACGCACTTGCGCGCTGGGGGAATTCGCTGTGCGGTCCTTTCGCAATGAGTGTTATGGCTCATTCAAGTCTCAGCCGCAAACCCAGGTCGATCACTCCAAGTCCTTGAATCAACATGGCTTATCAAAATCCATGGCCGGTTGGCTCCGAACGTGCACTCTAGCTCCGCGAGGAAGAGTAAAACGTCATGGCCCTGTCACTTCGCTCCGCGGTTCGCAAAACCTGGCAAACCCTGAGCTCCATCAAGACCGGCGTCGTCCTGATTATTTTGGTCGTGATCTTTTCCGCGGCGGGCACCGTCATTCTGCAGCGGCCTATGACCGAGCCAGACGATATGCAGCGCGCCTACTCACCGGCGATGCTGCGCTTGCTCGACGCCACTGGCCTGACCGACGTCTTCCACGCTCCCTGGTTTGTCGCCTTGATGATGCTGGTGAGCCTCTGCATCATTGCGGCATCGGTGGAGCGCTTCCCCAACTCATGGCGGTATTTTGCGCGTCCCTACAAAAGTCCGGACGAAGGCTTCCGCCGGGTACTTCCGATCCAGGCGAGGATTCCGATCCGCGATGACGAGCAAGGACTCAGCGCCGCCGAGCGCGGGTTGCGCCATCTGGGCTTCCGGTCAGAGCGCATCGTGCGCAGCGACAGTTTTTCTCTGTTCTCGGAGCGCCACCGCATTTCCGAGATGGCCGTGTACATTGTGCACGCCAGCCTATTGCTGATTTTTCTGGGCGGCATCGTGGACGCGCTCTATGGATGGCGCGGATTTGTGATGCTCAATCCGGGCACGGCCAGCAATCAGATCGAATTGCGCAATGGTGCCAGCCGCACTCTGCCCTTCTCGATTCGCTGTGATGCCACCGGCGAAGAGACTTACGCCGACGGCTCTCCGAAGAAATATTGGTCGAAGCTGGCAGTGGTGAATAACGGCCACGCTGTCTCGCGCAAAGAGATCGTGGTCAACGATCCCCTGGTCTATCATGGTGTTCGCTTCTATCAGGCCACTTACGGCAGAACCGGCAAGCTCGACGAATTCGTCGTCAATGCCGCTCGCGCCGACGGCAAAGGAACGCCGCAAGAACTCCATCTCAAGATGGATCAAGTGGTCTCACTCGACCCCGATACCACGGTCCAAGTCACGCAGTTCATCCCCGATTACGTGGTGCAGGATGGTCACGTTTACGCCCGCAGTAACGACGTGACGAATCCCGCCGTCCACCTGGTCGTCACCTCGGCGAAGACCAACCAAACCGTCAACTACTGGCTGCCAGAGATCCCGGGCATCGCCGAAAATGCGTCCTCCCCCTACACATTCGATCCGAAAGATTTGAAGACCGGCCAGTTCACCGGCCTGCAGGTTTCGCACGAGCCCGGCCAGTGGTCGGTATGGGGCGGCGTGATCCTGATGAGCATCGGCCTGACCTTTGTGTTTTACGTGGTTCACATGCGTTTTTGGATCGTTCCCGTGCCCGACGGTCGCGGCGGCTTGGCGTTGTGGGTAGGCGGATCGGCCAATCGCAATCGCGACGCGTTTGAGCAGAAATTCAAGAAGCTGGTGGAAGAGATTCAGAAAGAATTGAAAGCCGGGTCGGTGACTGCGGAAGAAAAGCCCGCGGCCTCGATTGCCGGATAACGATCGCGAGATCACGACGGCCGGAACGTGGGTCCGGCTATGGAGGATGGTTCATGGCACGCGCAACCGTACAGCAGCAGCAGCAACCAGCAACCGGTACGACCTTGATCGTGATGGTCGGGCTGAGCATTGCCTTTCTGCTGTTCATGGCATTTTTGAATGTGGTCAAATCCGGCAACCTGCTGAGCGAGGCCAACCTGCTCTACGCCGCCCTGATTTTTTATGCGGGCGCGGGCGCTCTATATCTCGGCTTCGGCGTCACCGGAACGGATTCCTACATCAAGTTTGCGTCTCTGTCCACGTGGGCCGGCCTGATCGCGAACACGGCAGCGGTGGCGCACCGCTGGTACGAAGCCGGCCACCCTCCTTTCGCTAGTATTTATGAAATGCTTTTGAGCTTCGTGTGGACGTTGGCCGCTCTCACCCTGATCGCCGAGAAACGCTATGGCGTGAAAGTGATCGGCACCGTGACCATGCCGGTCGCGGTCGTCGGCGTCATTTTGATGCAACTGCTCCCCAGCGAGGTCCGGCCCCTGGTGCCGGCGCTGCAATCCACCTGGCTGCACGTACACGTGACGCTGGCCATGCTGGCCTATGCGGCCTGCGCGCTCAGCTTCGCTCTGGCCATGATGTTCCTCATCCAGGACAAAATGAAAACGGAAACCTTCCTGGCCGCCACCAGCATATTCACAGTTGGAATCTACGCCGCGGTCCTGACCCGCTTCGAACCCTGGGGCGGACTCAACGTGGTGGCCTGGGACGCCGAAAATAAGCAGGAAGTTTTCCTCTCGCGCGGAGTGCGGCTGTTCGTCACCATTCCCGATCTCGGCTGGCTGATGCTGCTGGTGCTGGCCGCAGTGGCCGCGCCGCTGGTGCTCTATCTCCTGGCGGGACTTAAAAAGAACGAAGCCTTCCTGGCGATTGCCAATCGCGCCGTCTTCATCAGCATTCTGCTGCAGACTTTGGCGCTGGTGTTCTTCATCCTGCGGGCGCGCGATGGAAGCTATCCTTCGCTCGATGCCGATGGCCTCTATGCCACCAGCTTAGCCGCAAGTCCATTCATTCTCTCCGCGCTGGTGGGCGGCATCTTCGCCAACCTGCTTTACCTATTGCTGCTGTGGCGCCGCGAAGATCTGGAGCGCCTGCTGCCCGACGCCGACCAACTCGACCGCCTCACCTACAAAACCATTTGCATTGCCTTCCCCCTGCTCACCCTGATGATCGCCGCCGGCGCCTACTGGGCCAACCGGGCCTGGGGTTCCTATTGGAACTGGGATCCCAAAGAGACGTGGGCGGCGATTACTTGGCTGGTTTATGCGGGATATCTGCACATGCGCATCACTCGCGGCTGGCGGGGGCGCCGTGCGGCTTATTTTGCCATTCTTGGATTTGCAGTGGTGATGTTCACATTCTTTGGAGTGACTTATCTGTTGCCGGGATTGCACGCCTATGCCTGAGATCGTAAAAATGGGAATCGAGCCAGAAAAACCGGCTGAGCCGGATGCGACCACTGCTGCACCGCTAACGCGCAAGAGCTTCTTCAGCACTTCCAGCGCGTCGCCGGCCAGCGTCGAGGTCTCGGCAGCCAGCCCGGCGCAAGCTGCGATTGCCGATCCCGAGCTGCCTTGGTTTCGTCTCAACTGGGAGATTAAGGCGCTGGTACCGATCGCGTGCGTGCTGCTGGGCGGAATGTTGCTATTCCTGCTAGCGACGCTCTCCTGGCGCGATCCCGAACGGCACATCGTGTTGCTGGTGGCCGGCGCGGGCGCGGTCGCGATCTGTGGAGCGCTGCTGGTCGTGCTCACCTACACGGTGCAGCGGCCCATGGTCGAATTGCAGCAGAAGATCGCGCAGCTGGGCAGCGGAGACCTGACCGTTTCCGTGAGCTTCGCCCACCGCAACGACGAAATCGGCGATCTGGGGCGCAACTTCAATCAGATGGTGGGACAACTGCGCGAGAGCCGCCAGGAAATTGAGCGCCTGCACTGCACGCAGATGTCGCGCGCCGAGCACTTCGCCACGCTCGGCGAGATGGCCACCGGTCTCGCGCACGAAATTCGCAATCCTCTGGCGGGGATTGCCGGCGTGATCGAAATCATCGGGCGCGATCTGCCCTCGACCAGCCCCGCGCGCCACGTGGTCAAAGACATCCGGCAGGAGATCGCGCGCATCAATCACATCGTTACCGACCTGCTGCAAACAGCCCGCCCCCATCCCCCCAAAGTGCAGAAAAGCGATCTAAACACGACGGTCGAACATGCCGTCATGCTGGGACGCCAGCAGGCGCAGGCGAAATCCATCGAGATTTCGCTGCACAAAGATCCCTCGTTGCCCGAAATCGAGCACGACAGCGATCAGATTCACCAGGTGTTGCTCAACCTGCTGCTCAACGCGCTGCAGGCGATCGATGGGAACGGAAAGATCGCCGTCGTGGTGGAACTAAGGGGCAACACCGCGGTGATCGAGGTCGCCGACAATGGACGCGGCATCCCGCCCGATCACCTGCCTAACATCTTCCGGCCATTCTTCACCACCAAGGGCGACGGGACCGGGTTGGGCCTGTCCTTAGCGCGCCGCATCGTGGAAGATCACCAGGGGCACATCGACGTCACCAGCGCGGTGGGCAAAGGGACGACGTTCGCGGTCGTGCTGCCGCTGGAGAGAGCTGCCACTTCGAACCTTGCCTCTTGACAGCACTTCTTTGCTGGGTGGTGTGCGGTTGATGCGAAGGTATAATTCACGCCAACATGTCCTTGGGCGCTGGGACTAAACTCGGACCATACGAAATCGTTGCGTCGCTCGGCGCGGGTGGAATGGGGGAAGTGTATCGCGCACGCGACCCGCGCCTGGGGCGAGCTGTCGCCATCAAAGTGCTGCCCGAAAGCATGGCAACCGACAGCGATCGGCTGGCCCGTTTTCAACACGAGGCGCGGGCGGCGGGCGCGCTGAATCATCCCAACGTTCTGGTCGTCTACGATGTGGGTACTCACGGCAGCAATCCCTACCTAGTTACGGAGTTGCTCGAGGGAGAGACCTTGCGCCAGCTACTGGAGCGCGGGGCGTTGCCGCTGCGCAAGGCGATGGATTACGGGGTGCAGATTGCCCAGGGATTATCGGCGGCCCATGGCCAGGGAATTGTCCATCGCGATCTCAAACCGGAGAACCTGTTCGTCACGGCAGGCGGACACGTAAAAATTCTGGACTTCGGGCTGGCAAAACTCAGCCCGCCAGGAGATGCGGAGCAGGACCAGACGCTGAGCGTGCGAACCGCTCCCGGTACCGTGCTGGGTACGGCCGCTTACATGTCTCCAGAACAGGTGCGGGGTCTTGAGACTGACGCTCGTTCCGACATCTTCTCCTTTGGCGCGATTCTCTACGAAATGCTTTCGGGCCATCGCGCTTTTACGGGAAAGACGGCGGCGGACACGATGAGTTCCATCCTGAAGGAGGAGCCGCCGGAGTTGGTCGGGAGCAGTGCGACATCGATCTCACCGGCGATCGATCGCATCGTGCGCCGTAGCCTGGAGAAAAATGCTCAAGATCGATTTCAATCTGCACAAGATCTTGGGTTTGCGCTGGAAGCCGTCGGCAGCTCCTCCGGGTCGGCGCCCCGCCTTGAGATAGCGTCGCGAACAGGCGTGCCGAAGCTCGTGTTAGGGGCAGCGACCGCCGCGCTTGTTCTAGTTGGAGTCGCGTTTTTTGTGGGCCGCTATGCCGGATCGTCAGGCAAGGTGAGTGCACCTTCTTATCAGGCGCTCACGTTCCGCCGCGGATTAATTCACTCCGCCCATTTCGCGCCGGATGGAAGCACGATCCTGTATTCGGCGGCATGGAACGGCGGCCCGAGCCGTCTCCTGGCTGGCAGGGTCGTGTGTCTCAGATATTTCCGCGGATGGACACACTCTCACGTTTTGGGATGGGACGGACTCCGCCACCTCCGACGTTGGCTTTGACACGTATGTGGGCGACGCCAACGGCGCCGCCCCGGTAAAGCTCGGACCTGGGGATCTGGGCGTGTTTTCTCCCAAATCCGATTGGGTGTTGACCGCCTTGCCTCCGGCCCACAACCTTGAGCTGCTGCCGACTGGGACAGGCGATGCCAAAGTCATCGAGGGGCACGGGGTTCAAAACCATGTGGCGATGGCATGGCTTCCGGACGGTCAGACCATTTCTTTCGCAGGCAACGAAACCGGGCAGGGCTGGCGAATCTATCTTCAGGATATCGGTGGAGGGAAGCCAAGAGCGATAACTCCGGACATATTGCAGCCAAATACTTACGACGGTCCTTCTGCGTCTCCGGATGGAGCACTGGTTTGGGCGAGAGATACCTCTGGCAACGGGTGGCTCTATCCGGTCCAAGGTGGCTCGCCGATTGCGCTGCGAAACTTGCTGCCAGACGATCAGTGGATCCGCTGGACAGCCGATAGCCAAGGTGCGTACGTCTTCAATGCAAATCGCCTTCCAGCGCGAGTGTATCGAATCGAGTTTCAGAGTGGGAAGCGAACAGAGATGTTCACGGTGATGCCAGCTGACGCAGCAGGGGTCGCCGCCATTTCGACAGTCAGAATGACCCGAGATGGGACCTCGTACGCGTATTCTTACGACCGCCTGCTTTCTAAGTTGTTCCTTGTTACTAGGGTGAAATAGCGTTACGTCGCGCCCAGTCTGCCCGCGTGCCCTCGGCTTCCCTTCCGTAGTAAGCTAAGTCAAGTATGCCAGCTGAGAAGGTCCTGATCATCGACGACGAGCGCCTGGTGCGCTGGTCGCTGCGCCAGAAGTGCGAGGAATGGGGTTATCAGGTGGTCGAAGCCGCCGCCGGAGAGCCCGGCCTGCGCCTCGCCCAGCACGAGTCTCCCGACCTGGTACTGCTCGATGTGCGCATGCCTGACATGAACGGCATCCAGGTTCTGGAGCAGATCAAGAAGGCTCCCGATGCCCCGCCGGTCATCATGATCACGGCCGACCCGCAGCTCGACGATGTCAAGAGCGCGCTCAAGCTGGGCGCCTACGACTTTATCGGCAAGCCGCTCGACTTCGAAGAGCTTCGCGTCACCATCCAGAATGCGCTGGAAGCCACCCGCCTGCGCACCGAAGTGCAATCGCTGCGCGGCGAGGTCCGCCGCCACACCGGCTATCACGAAGTCGTTGCCGTGTCTCCGAAGACCACCGAGCTGATGAGCTTCGTCGAGAAAGTTGCGGCCAGCGAGGCCACCACTATCCTGATTCAGGGCGAGAGCGGCACCGGCAAAGATCTGATCGCCAAGACCATCCATTATGAGAGCTCGCGGCAGAACGGACCTTTCGTCGCCATCAACTGCTCGGCGATTCCCGAGACTCTGATGGAAGCCGAACTCTTCGGCCACGAAAAGGGCGCCTTCACCGACGCCAAGGCCATGAAGAAAGGCCTGTTCGAGACCGCGAACGGGGGCACGCTGTTTCTCGACGAGATTGGCGAGCTGTCTCCACTGCTGCAGGCCAAGTTGCTGCGCGTGTTAGAAGATCAGGTGATTCGGCGCATCGGCGGCGTGCGCGACATGCAGGTGGATGTGCGGGTCATCGCCGCCTCCAATCGCGATCTGGAAAAAGCGGTGCGCGAAGGCCACTTTCGCCAGGATCTTTACTACCGGCTGGCGATCATCGCCATTTTTATTCCCCCGCTACGCGAGCGCACGGAAGACATTCTTCCCCTGGTCGACTTCTTCATCGACTGGTACAACCGCAAGTTCAAGAAGTCGGTGCGCGGCATCACTCCGGAAACTCGGCGTCTGTTGCTGGCTCATAACTGGCCGGGGAATGTGCGCGAGCTGAAGAACTCCATTGAGCGCGCCATGATCCTGGAAGATGAATCGGTCCTGCGCCCGGTCTACATGCCTTTTGCGGTAGGCGAAGCCGCCCGCAGCGGGTTGACCGCCTTCGAGGCCAGCAGCGCCTCCGGCGGGGATGGCGGCAAACAACTTGCCAATGGCCGCGTGCTGCCGCGGCTCTACATTCCGGAAGAAGGCACGTCGCTCGAAGAAGTCGAGCGCGCCATGGTCGAACTCGCCATGCGCCAGGCCAACGGCAATCAAACCCACGCTGCCCGCCTGCTCGATATCAGCCGCGATGCATTACGCTACAAGCTGAAGAAGTTCGACCTTGTCGGCGCAGGCGATGAAGAAGCGGCCGACTCGGTTCCTTCGGAAAACTCCTCGGCTTAGAAACCATTACGGCCGTGTCTCTGACTTTAGGATTGGCTGTAGTCCTGCTGGGCCTCCACGAAGGATTGTGCGGATTCCGACTTTTTCCGGAGAACCGCTTGCGGCAGAACCTTGGGCCGAGAACGGCACTCCATCATTGATCTGCCCGCAATCCATGCGCAGCGTGCCATTGTCATTGAACACCAGCCCATAGAAGCGCAGCGTGCTCCCGACTGACAACGGCTGCGTGTTCAGCATTTGCGTGTTGTTGTCCACGTATATTTCCATCTGGCTTGGATTGCTGACCAGCGTCGTTTGCCCTTGCTGCACGGCGAGGGTTGGAAACAAATCGTAGGAAGCCAGAGCAACCGTGTAATCGGTAAAGCTGCCGCTCGGGCTTGAGCTGACGACCGTAGCGTGAACGGTCTGCGGAATCAGCGTCACCGAGTCCGTCTGAGCGCCCATTCCGCCGCTCAGCACAAACGCCTGGGAGGAGACATCCACATTTTGGCCAGCTACCATGTTCGATGAATTAAAACTTGGCACAAACGGAAGACTCTGCAGATTCGTAAACTGGCCGGAAACCTGGAAGACGGCGCCGCTGAAGTCAAAGTTTGGCGTGTCAAGGTAAATTCCGGTGTTGCCGCTCGGATCGGTGAGCAGTAAACCCTGCTCTTGACGACCATAGAGTTGGAATTCCGGGACGATCGCGTCCACGAACATCACCGGACCCGTCGATTCATTGATCGCCGACGGGGACTCGACTGCAATTCGAGTCGCCAGCAGAGATGAGTCGGACTGGATCGCTCCGTCAAGGTTCAAAAACATTCCGGGCGCGAGCGCAGAGGCACCGCTCACACCCTGAAAAACGGTTGCGCTGTTGGAACTCGCCGAAAGAGTTCTGGTTCCCAACGGTCCTCCCGGAATCGTCAGCGTCAAACTCGACGGCGTCGTCCCCACCGAAGCCAGCGTCGCCACCAGCCCGCTGACCTTGCCGTTTCCAGAATTCGTCGGGGAACTGGATAACGTAAGCGGGGTGAGGCTGAAGGTGGGCGTCATGGAGAATCCCTCAAACGGAGGATTGGTCCAGCAAGCGGAAAAAATCGCCGAATCAGAAACCTGCATATTCAGCAGCAACGCCATGCTGCTGCCCGTGACCGTAATGGGCGAAGGCAAAGTCACCGTCGGGCCTTGATTGATAAGTGAATAATTCGCGATTCCAAGTCCCCCGCCTGGAACCTGCCCAAGGCAGACGAACACCGCCCCTCCGAGCGTGGCCGTGGCTGAAGTGTAGATGCCCTGAGGAACGCTGATCGTCATCAACGGCTCAATCCCTCCGTTCAGGTGCATGAACTCGGCGGGTTGCTGTGACCCCACCAGGGTGACCGTGTTCCCTGACTGGTTGGTGAGCGTCAATGTCTGAAGGGTCAGATCAAACCGCGTGACTTGATCGTTCGCCGTGCTCGAAAGCGCCACGGCAACCCAGGTATTTCCACTGAACTTCGGCGGAGGCGGAGTACTTCCGCCGGTGCCGCAGCTGGTCGTCAACATTGCAGCTAAAATTACGCAAGAGGTGATAGGAAATGTGATCAGAGCTTTGGAGCGGGCGGATGAAGTAGCGGACTTCATAATTCCCCCTGGCTGGCGCCGATTTTCGAATACTGAAGACTTATATGTGGACGGCCCGGCCGACTTACCTCCCTTGATGAGTCAACCCGGTCCGGGGATACAAGTAGCATCGCTATGATACGACCGAAACTGTCAACCCCTATCTTGATTTGTACAAATTTGTAAATGCTGGCTTGAATTCCTCATCCCAGTGACCAGACTCACATAACAAAACAGGGCTTCCTGAGCAGAAGCCCTGTAGCGCCGCGTATGAAAATGAATTGCGTGTGAATGATCGAATATTGCCTTAACCCTTGGCGGCGTGCTCTTTCGCCTTGGCAATATATTTCTCGACCTGCTCTTTTTGCGGATAATCGGGATTCGCCTTCAGCAACTGCTGCCAGGCCTCGACCGCGCCCTTGGGATCGGCTTTGCCCTGCCACCGCACCCAGCCCAGATTAAATAGCGTCTGCGGATGTCCCGGCTGGTATTTCAGTGAGGTCTGCAGCTCCGCCAGAGCCTTGTCGGCATTTCCCGTGTACCAGTAAGCGGTCCCCATGTCGGTGCGCACATCTACGTTTTCGGGGTGAAGGGCCAGAGCCCGTTCATAGTAGGAAATGGCGTTCGCAAACTGCTGGCCGTCGTAGTAGACATTGCCGAGTTTCACCAGCGTATCGAAGTCGCTGGGATTCTGGTTGAGGGCCACGAGCAGAGGAGCCGCAGCCTGCTCCACAGCCGCCTGAGCTTGGGCTGCCGCCTGTTGCTGAGACTGGCTTTCGCTTCCCTGCTGCGCTGCCGGCGCGGCGGTTGCCGAGACGGCGGGCGACTCCGATCCCCGGAATAAATATCCCAACGCCACTCCCAGCAGCAGGCAAAATGCCGCCAGCAGATAGGCCTGCGCGCTCGTCCATGCCACGCTGCTGCTTGCGACGTTAGTAGTTGATTGCGATCTGGTGTCCTTTTCGCTCATTTTCCTCTCTCCCCAATCTGGTGCCGGCAAGCGCCATCTGCGGCGATTCCAGGTGGAACAGGCGAGTGACCGCGGCGGTCATCTTTTCCTGCTCCTCCTTCTCTGGCAGTTCTTTGAGTTCGCGCGCCAGGAAACCGGCAATCTTCTGGATGACTTGGTTGGTGATTGCGTGCAACGACTGATCCTGTTCCCTGGTGAATGGTCCGCGCTCTTCGATGAAGGACTGCAGTTCTTGCCGGCAAATCTCGTCTAAACGGTGGCGCAGAGCAACCATGGTCGGCGCCGCGCTGGGCGCTTGGATTTGGCTGCGAAACGACTGCGTTTCCGCCGTCACTATGGCTTCGGCCTCTGCTGCTGCCGCCATGCGCTCGGCGCTGCTGTGGTGAACGGCGCGCTCCAAACTCTCGAGGTCATAGAGGAGAATCCCGTCGACTCGGCGCACTTCCGGATCCACATCGCGGGGCATGCTGATATCCAGAAGGACCAGGGCGACCCGATTGCGCTCGATGGCGATGCGCTCAGCCTCTTCCCGGGTCAGCACCACATGGGGACAGCCGGTCTCGCTGATCACGATGTCGGCCCGCAGCACCGCATTCCAGCGCTCGGCCAAAGGAGCCGCGGTCCCGGCCAGCCTCTCTGCCACTTCACGCGCACGCGCCTGCGAGGGGTCGATCACCGTGACCGGTCCCGCCCCGTTTTCGATCATCTGCTGAGCCGCCATCTCGCTCATTTTTCCGCTGCCCAGCAGCAAAAGCCTTCGCCCCTGCAACGATCCGAAGATTTCCCCGGCTACTTCAAGCGCCGCGGCAGGAACGGAGTTGGTCAACCGGCCGAGAGCCGTCTCGTTTTGGACCCGTTCCGAAACCTCCAGCGCCTTCTCCAGCGTGGCATTGAGGAAGTGGCCGGCAGCGCCAACGGTGCGCGCCTGCTCCCAGGAACTGCGCAGCTGCGAGGCGATCTCCGCCTCCGCCAGGAATATGGAATCGAGGCCCGAGACTGCATGGAAAAGATGGGTGAGGGCGGCATCTCCTAACAACCGGCAAAAATGCTCCCATTCGCTCAGCTTCAAACCGTACTCCGAGCCCAGAAACTCCAATAAAGAATTCGCCGCCGAGGTGGGTTCATCGGCCCACACCAGGAACTCGGTCCGGCAGCAGGTGGAGAGAACGACAACTTCTTCAATACCTTCGGCGCATTTCAACTGCCGCAACACTTCGTAGCGCCGGTTCTCGCCAATCCAGAACCGTTCTCTCATGGCCAGCGGAGCAGTTCGCTGGTTGAGCCCAACGATCATAAGCATGGGTTCCAAGACGGCCACCTCGGGCGCAAGTTGCACACCTTAGAAAGGCAAGCCCGGGGCCAAAGCGGATTGGCAGTGGGAGGAGACGCGCCTTTTGTTTTCAGAGGCTTGTGGGGAGATTGCGAGCAACCGAGGTGTTGAAATTCTCCCCACGTGCGGATTCTCACGCGCAGCGCGAGTGTTTTGACGCGATCTGCCAATTTTTCAGCGACTTGGAAGCCGACCTCGATCACGACCGAACGTGATCGGAATCACTGACCAGATTGTCCCTTCCGTAGAAACTGCTGCCGGGTTAATAAATTCTTATTCCGGTCTGACCAGTCGTCTGCGCATTCCCTTGCTTCCGCGCAGGCCCAGCGGCCAGACATAAGCTGTGAAAGGAAATCGCAATCATGAAGACAACAAAGCTCGTGATTCTTATCGTAATGATCGCCGTAGCCTTATTTCTGATTCTGCCGAATCTGTCATGGGCCGCCGACGATGGCGCGACTCTCTACAAAGCCAAATGCGCCGCCTGCCATGGCGTGGATCTCGCGGGCAAGCCCGCCGCCAAGATTCCCAGCCTCGTGTCCGACGATGCCAAGAAGGCCTCCGATGCCGACCTGACCGACATGATCGCCAACGGCGGCAAGGACAAGAAATCCATGCACGCATTCGCCAACAAGGGCGTGACTCCCGATCAAGTCAAGATGATCATCGCCTACATGCGCGACGCGCAGAAAAAGTAAGCGGAGATTTTCGAAGGATTGCTGTTCCGTTACGCGAACGCGCGCTGCCGCCCAGGCGAGCGCGATTATGCGAGGGTGAGTGATCCGCTCTCCGGCCTCTGGCTATAAGCTCGACCGCCGGATGTCCCACTCTCCGTTCGCACTCACAGGAACAGCCAGCCCGGGTCTCGGTGCTCACCCCCAGACCCGGGTTATTGTTTGGATCAAACCGTCCACACGCCGGTGAATTCGCTGGCGACGCGCGATCTCATCCCTTCAGGCATCTCGGCCACGAACCGTGGCATCTGCAAACAGAAACGTTAACCTTGTCGGGACCATCTGGAGGAAGAATGCGGAACCTGCCATTCGCAGTTCTCGCGATGACAGCTCTCTCTGTAGGCATGGCAGCTCAGGATAGAACCCGCTTCGAAGTGTTCGGCGGATATTCTTTGGAACGCACCGCCCCTTGCGGAGTGTCGGGATCAAGTGAATTTCCCTGCAACGCGGAAACAGGTTTTCTCGCGCCGACGACCAATTTTAACGGCTGGAATGTGGCCTTCACCGGTTACGTCAACAGGTTCCTGGGCGCGACTGCCGATGTCAGCGGTCACTACGGCCCCTACGATAATGCTAATTTCTCTCCTAATACGTCAGTCTCGCGATACAGCTACCTGTTCGGACCCGTCTTTGCATGGCGGTTGCCCAGGGTCACACCTTTTGCCCACATCCTGATCGGGAGTACCTCTCAGATTCTTGGGGGTTCCGTCGGGAATTACAACGTATTCTCGTGGGCGGTCGGCGGCGGACTGGACGTGAGCGTAAGTAAGCGTGTAGCCATTCGCTTTGCCGATCTGGATTACGAGTCGGTCCATGTACCGGGCAACGGTGCCGCCAACGGACTTCGCTATTCAAGCGGGCTGGTCTTCAAATTCTAGACACAAACGGCTTGGGAGACTTGGGAGGTGGCCCATTCAAGCCCGCTTTTGGCTTGAGTGGGGGGCTCTTCCATACTCACTTCCATTTTGAAACAGGGTGGCCCATTCAAGCCCGCTTTTTGGCTTGAGTGGGGACTCTTCCACACTCACTTCCATTTTGAAACAGGGTGGCCCATTCAAGCCCTCTTTTGCCTTGAGTGGGGGCTCTTCCATACTCACTTCCATTTTGAAACAGGGTGGCCCACTCAAGGCCTCTTTTGCCTTGAGTGGGGACTTTCCGCAGACTACGCTGAACCCATGCCTTGGGGCCTTAAGCGTTATCACCAAACCGGGCAAAGCCATTTCGTGACCTTTTGTTGTTATCACCGCCATCCTCTGTTCACCACCGACGCCAGCCGTCGAATCTTTGAGAACGCCCTCGAGCGCGTCCGCCGCAACTTCCGCCTTCGCGTCTACGCTTACGTTGTGATGCCCGAGCACATTCACCTCCTCCTCAGCGAGCCCGAACGGGACACATTAGCGGATGTCCTCAAGTCGCTGAAGCAAGGAGTAGCGCGGCGTCTGATCGGAGACGCCGACCATTTCTGGCAAAAGCGCTATTACGATTTCAACGTTCGCAATCATGCGCAGTTTGTAGAGAAGCTTCACTACATTCATTGGAACCCGGTGAAGCATGGATTGTGCGAGCGCCCCGAAGATTGGCCATGCAGCAGCTTTCTCCATCACGCAACCGGCCGCGATGGACCGGTTGAGATTGAGTCCGAGTGGGCCGCACGCAAGCGCGACCGAGCCGCGGGAAAACTCTGTCCGGCCGTTGAACTGCCCCACTGAATCCAGACTTGCAACGGGTGGCCCATTCAAGCCCGCCTTTGGCTTGAGTGGGAGGAACAAGGTGGCCCACGCAAGCCCGGTTTTGGCTTGAGTGGGAAAACAGGGTGGCCCATTCAAGCCCGCCTTTGGCTTGAGTGGGAGAGCAAGGCGGCCCATTCAAGCCCGCTTTTGGCTTGAGTGGGAGGAACAGGGTGGCCCACTCAAGCCCGCTTTTGGCTTGAGTGGGAAAACAGGGTGGCCCATTCAAGACCGGTTTTGGCTTGAGTGGGAAAACAGGGTGGCCCATTCAAGCCCGCCTTTGGCTTGAGTGGGGCTCTTCCCTTCTGTGATCGATGAACATCAAGAAATACGCCAGGAAGCACAATAAAGTTGTCCCAAATCTCCCACTCCCGCCAGCATTGCAGCCCACGTTTCCAAAATCGCGAAAGCTGAAGCAGCCTCAGTTAGGATGGCTCGTTAGAAAAAGGATGGTTCATCCCGCCCTAAGTCGAACCTTCGTAGTGCCGTGGCAGAGCGGCGCTTTAGCGCCGCGTCAGAACGGGAAACAATGAAGAGCTTTAGCCCCTGAGGTGCCTATTGCACGGCGTTTTGCCGCACACAGACCATGCGAGGGGACGGACGAAGTGTGCGGCCCTGCCATCGGCGTCATCTCGAACGCCCGCGTTTTCACCAGCGGGCGGAGGGACCTCCCATGATAACGGCCTTGCCTTAACCGGGAGATCCCGTCGGGCGGCCCACCGTTGCGTTTTGTGCAAGGGCAGGATTGCCGAATGCGAACACCATGGACCTCTGTCTTTTCCTAATGCTCCACTCCGGTGACTCCCGAACAAGCGGAACCCTTCATCAGTAGAAATCCCACCCTTACAAAGTGCGCAAGGATGGGCCACCCGCCGGTGAATTCGCCTGCTGGCGACGCGCGATCTCATTCCTTCAGGCATCTCGGCCACGAACCGTGGCATCTGCAAACAGAAACGTTAACCTTGTCGGACCATCTGGAGGAAGAATGCGGACCCTGCCATTCGCAGTTCTCGCGATGACGGCTCTCTCTGTAGGCATGGCAGCTCAGGATAGAACCCGCTTCGAAGTGTTCGGCGGATATTCTTTGGAACGCACCGCCCCTTGCGGAGTGTCGGGATCAAGTGAATTTCCCTGCAACGCGGAAACAGGTTTTCTCGCGCCGACGACCAATTTTAATGGCTGGGATGTGGCCTTCACCGCTTACGTCAACAGGTTCCTGGGCGCTACTGCCGATGTCAGCGGTCACTACGGCCCCTACGATAACGCTAACTTCTCTCCTAATACGTCAGTCTCGCGATACAGCTACCTGTTCGGACCCGTCTTTGCATGGCGGTTGCCCAGGGTCACACCTTTTGCCCACATCCTGATCGGGAGTACCTCTCAGATTCTTGGCGGTTCCGTCGGGAATTACAACGTATTCTCATGGGCCGCCGGCGGCGGACTGGACGTCAGGGTAAGTAAGCGTGTAGCCATTCGCTTTGCCGATCTGGATTACGAGTCGGTCCACGTGGCGGGCAACGCTGCCGCCAACGGACTTCGCTACTCAAGCGGGCTTGTCTTCAAATTCTAGACACAACCGGATTGGGAGACTTGGGAGGTGGCCCATTCGAGGCCTCTTTTGCCTTGAGTGGGGGGCTCTTCCATACTCACTTCCATTTTGAAACAGGGTGGCCCACTCAAGGCCTCTTTTGCCTTGAGTGGGGACTTTCCGCAGACTACGCTGAACCCATGCCTTGGGGCCTTAAGCGTTATCACCAAACCGGGCAAAGCCACTTCGTGACGTTTTGTTGTTATCACCGCCTTACCCTGTTCACCACCGACGCCAGCCGGCGAGTCTTTGAGAACGCCCTCGAGCGCGTCCGCCGCAACTTCCGCCTTCGCGTCTACGCTTACGTTGTGATGCCCGAGCACATTCACCTCCTCCTCAGCGAGCCCGAACGGGACACATTAGCCGACGCCCTCAAGTCGCTGAAGCAAGGAGTAGCGCGGCGCCTGATCGGAGACGCCGACCATTTCTGGCAAAGGCGCTATTACGACTTCAACGTTCGCAATCATGCGCAGTTTGTAGAGAAGCTCCACTACATTCATTGGAACCCGGTGAAGCGGGGATTGTGCGAGCGCCCCGAAGATTGGCCATGCAGCAGCTTTCTCCATCACGCAACCGGCCGCGATGGACCGGTTGAGATTGAGTCCGAGTGGGCCGCACGCAAGCGCGAGCGAGCCGCGGCAAAACTCTGTCCAGCCGTTGAACTGCCCCACTCAAGCCAAAATCCGTCTTGAGTGGGCCACCGGCCGACTAATGTGATTCAGTGATACGACTGCATTGCAGGACGCCGTCCTCCGCCCACACATGAAATGTGGCTGAATTCGCAGGAATGTCTCTGCCAGTTACTGTAAGGGTGAGCAAGTAGTCTCCTATCGGAAGAAGCCTGTTTACGTCCGGCACGATGTGCCAAACATCGAAAGAAGTTCCTCGATCCAGAGCCTGTACCAAATCAACATAAGTACGGTCGTTTGGATTTAGAGAGAAGTACTCGTGGTACAGTTCCGACGCTTGCGGGTTATCGTGCTGCTTGTGTAACGTCACTGGTAGCCACGGCATCTGCTCGGCGGGGGGCTGTATTTCCGTCAGGGATACTTTGACACCTTGAACCGTAAGATTACCCTTCGCATGAAAGACCTCTACTGAGTACAGCATGCCACTACCATTCGACCAATTTCTTTTTTGAGTAAGAACCCGACCTATCTTCACCGCGGGCTTGTTCATTTGCTCTATGGCCTGTTCCGCGGCGGACGCAGCTAAATCTCTGCGCCCGTAAACTAAGTAAGGCGATAACAAAAGCCGGGTGAGCGTCACGACAGCCAAACAAGCTATCGGAATCTGCCAAACCAAATTGCTCATGGCGGATTCCCACCTTGGTACATAGTGGGTGATAGCCCCCAAAGCAACTCCGGCGACGGTCGCAAGTGTGTCTGCTTTTTCCCACGAGGTTTTCCAAGTCTCTTCGAGACACAACCAAATGAACTGTCTAAACTTGATGGGTTTGGGCACGCGCGTCTCCGCTTGTCCCACGAAGAATACGGCTCTGACGGTTCATTGCCAAGAGGCGGGAACAGCCTGCACAAAAGGGGGCTGGCCCAGCCTTTCAGGGTTATCATACGGCGGAGGGTGCCCTGCCCTTCTCGCGTTTTGTACGAGAGGGCGGGGAGGTCGACTTTCCCGCACCTGCAGAAAAAGCGGGGACATTCGGCGACCTCTTTATTCCTGGCGCAGCATCGATGTTTCCAACGCGGCGAAAAACTCGCGACCCCCCAGCGGCCGACCCGCGTTAGTAACGCGTCTCAGCGCAGCCCGAGCGGAGAAGGAACTTGTCGCCAATAATCACATACATCGCAGCCACAGGCGCTAGCTGGCAGCTGATGGCAGGGCAGTTGCTGGTTTCGGGGCTGGCAGCCCTAAGCGTCTGCCAAGACCTAGGTCTGAGGATTCGTCTGGGTACAGTCTTCTGGTTTCTTATAGCCTTAGCCTTCGGCATCTCGGCACTCATAACGGCAATTCTGTCGAACCTCAGGTTTGCACCCGCGATCTGCGTTGTGGTTCTTTGCGCCGAGGCTTTGTTGATCCTGCGCTGGGCGACGAAAAGAAATTCGCAATAGACGCGCCCAAAAAATTCGCGACAGACTGGACGAGTCCTATTTTTTGGAAAAAACGGGGACAGACGGAACTGACCCATTTTTCTGATGCTCCCCACAGACCCCCTCCAGTGTCCCCCATCACGCGCCACCGTGACTCCCCTCACTGACTTCTCCCCGTATTTCTGACAGCCTAAAGTTGCTAGGGCGTGTGGTTAGCCTCCACGGACCCAGAGTCCGATGGGGGTTTCGTTTTGGAGCCAATCCTCCAGACCATCCCAGTTCCTTGAAAACCCATAGCAGCAAAACGGCCTGCTCCTCGCCTTTCAGCCAGGGGTGGGCCAAGCGGAGCGTTGGCTGCAAAACACGCGCGGACATTTCGACCCGTAACTCGTTTGTTCCCAAGATTTTGCCCACAACTCGTTGCAGCCCGCAGGTTAATCTTACTGACCCAGCCTAACCTGATGATTCCAATAGACCACAGGGGAGAGGGGAGGGTAGGTAAGTGGCTTTCGGGGCCGTCGGAGGCTTACAACGCACCGCTAAGTCCTTATTATGGAAGATTTTGCCTGTAAGTCCTTATTCTAGAAGATTTTGCGGACCGAAATCGGCGGCATTCGATGTAAACCTAATGAAACCAGGATTTTACAGATTTGATCGAAAAAAAAATGTTTCACCAAAATCGCCCGACCCGCCATCCGCACGACAGAAACGAAACTGCTCCTTCAGCTATCCAGCGCGAGCGATCACCGGCCACTAGCCACTGATCACTGACCACTAGCCCCTGACCCCTAGCCCCTAGCCTCTGATCCCTAGCCCCTGATCCCTGATCCCTGATCCCTGCTCCATCACTGCCCCCTGTGATTCGAATCACAGCCTTTTCCCCGCCCCCAAACTACTCTGAAATTGCTTGTGGGGCTTTCCTAGCTGGTTGTGGGAGGGGAACGTCATGGTAGTTGCAGGCATTACTCCGAAAATGGGCCATGTGGCCCACGATTTCTCAAAAAATCCATTGCTGGTTTACTGGGAGATGACCCAGGCTTGCGGCCTCGCCTGCAAGCACTGTCGCGCCGAGGCCATGCCCACGCCGCATCCGCTCGAACTCACGACCGAGCAGAGCCAGCGCTTCATCCGGCAGTTGGTCGACTTCGGCAATCCCCTCCCGCATCTGATTTTGACCGGAGGCGATCCGCTCAGCCGCAAAGATATTTTTCCGCTCATCGATTATGCCAACGGCCTCGGGCTGGAAGTTTCGATCACGCCCAGCGCGACCCCCGAGCTCACCAACGACGCCATCACGAAATTGAAAGAGCACGGCATCCAGAGCCTGGGCCTGAGCCTCGACGGCTCCTGCGCCGAAAAGCATGACGCCATCCGCGCCGTTCCCGGAACTTTTGAACGGACGATGGAAGCGGCGCGCCATTGCGGACGCCTCGGCCTTCCCATCCAGGTCAACACGCTAGTCGCGGAAGAGACCGCCGACGACTTGCCGGCAATTTACGAGCTGCTGCGCACCAGCTTTCCGGTCATGCGCTGGAGCCTGTTCATGCTGATCTCGGTGGGACGCGGCAAAGCCCTGAATGAGGTTTCTCCGGAAGAAGGCGAATCCATCATGCGCTGGGTATTCGATCTCTCGCAGCACTCGCCGTTCCAGGTGAAGACCACCGAAGCGCCGTCGTACCGCCGCATCGCGATCGACAAAATGCGCTCGGTTGGAACGCCCACGCCGGAAATGAAAGCGAGCTCGGTGTACAAGGGATTCCAGATTCGCGACGGCCACGGAATCGTCTTCGTCTCGAACCTCGGAGAAATTTATCCTTCCGGATTTCTGCCCTTGCGCTGCGGCAACGTGCGCGTCGAGTCGCTGGTCGATGTCTATCGGAATTCTGAAATTTTCCGCGGCTTGCACTCTCCCGACCAGTTCCACGGAAAGTGCGGAGCCTGCGAATACAGCCACATCTGCGGGGGATCGCGCGCCCGCGCCTATGCCTACACCGGCGACGCGCTGGGCACCGATCCGTTCTGTCCCTACGAACCAGTGCAACAGGCCACGGCGTAAGAGTTTCAAATCATTTCAAATTTCAAAGCGTCCAGCCTTGAAACTCTGAAACCTTCAAACTTTGAAGCTTTTTTTACGAGTACAGCTTGATGGGTTGCACCACGCGCGTGATAGTTCCGCCGGGGCTGGGCTGGTCGGGTTTGAGCCCGCAGCGCATGGAGGCAAAGAGGCCGATTAACTGTCCGAGCATGACATCGAGGACAGGACGACAGTAATCGGAAAAATCAGGGGCGACGGCGAGGGGCAAGCGGTAATCCCCGAGCTGGGAGACGTCACTACCATTGGCCACGGTAACGACCAGGCGCACCCTTCCCAGGCGCTTGTGGTCGATTTCGCGGAGCAGGTCGAGTTCATAGCCGCGCCGGCGGGCCTCGTTCGAGAGAAACGCCACGAATACGGTTTGTCCGTCCACACTCGACATGGGGCCGTGGCGCAGGCCGAGAGGCGTCTCCGCGAGAGTCGTCACTTTCCCAGCGCTCAGTTCGACGACCTTTAAGGCGCACTCGTCGGCCACTGCGCGCAGCACGCCGGAACCTACAAAGCAAGCGCGCGTGCATCCCAAGGTCGTGACCTCGGCCGCTGCATCGGCGGCTGCCGGAAGAAACTGCCGGCCGCTTTCGGAGATGCCAGCCACCGTTTCTCCGAATGCGGCCAGATCATCCAGGTGAGCCACGCACTGGCCGGCCAGCACCATGTTGCTGAAGGAGCTGGTCATGGCCAGGCCGCGGTCGTTGACGGCATCGTCAAGCACGAGCACATACGCGCGGTCGGGATGGCGGGAGCAGAGTTGCGCCATGGGGCCCTGCTGATTGCAGGTGATCACCAGATGCCGGATCTGCGGGCAGCGATCCAGGGCGCGCTCCAGAAGCGCGACGCCTTCGGGACTTTCGCCTGAGCGCGAGAACGAAATCCAAAAATATTCCCGGCCCGCGCGGTGAAACTCCTCGAATTCGGTAAGCAGGGTCGTGCTGGAAAGAGGCCAGGCATCGCAGCCCCAACGGGCGCGCAGCAAGGGAGCCAAAGCGCGGCCGCTGTAGTCCGAGGTGCCGGCGCCCACCAGATAGACCGTCGGAGAAGAAATGCTGCCCCGGCCCACGCCAGCGCGGCGGACGGCATCCTGCAACTGGCGCTGCTGGCCAGCGCACAGCCGGTAGGTCATACCCCAGGTTTCAGGCTGCTGCCATATCTCGCGCGGCGTGTGCTCCAGCCCGCGCGCGGCTTTCTCCCGCTCCGGCAATTCCAGCAGCGTGAGCAATGCATTTCCCAACTTAAAATCTCCTTCGATCGAAGACTCAGTAGTCTATTACAATGCTGGGGCGTTGAAAAGGTTTCGAAAGAAAAAGAAATAGTATTCGGAAGCAAACGTTAGCGCAAGGGCTGGTTCGTGGCCATGGGTGTCGAGCGCGGCGGTCCCGGCGCGCAACAAACCAATTCTGTGAAACCGGAAGGGTGGTTTCAGCAACTAATCAGCTTCGCAGGTGTTTTTCTTCTTGGAGGAAAAAAGCATGAGCCGTGCTTCGCATTCGCTGAGTACGCTGCTGTTGGGGGCGGCATTGGTTTCTTCGCTCGCGGGCCTTGCCTGTGAGCATCATTACTATCGCGTCTATGACCCTTACTACACCGATTATCACGTGTGGAATGGGGACGAGCAGGGTTACTACGAGCGCTGGGCGCGGGAGACGCATCACGATCCACACCGGGACTTCCGCAAACTTCCTCCGAACGATCAGAAAGAATACTGGACGTGGCGCCACAACCATGGCGACCATGATCATCACTGAGCTGGATGCAGGCTCTCAGTGGCCGAGCGCCTCGAGAGCCTGATCGGTTGTAGTCAGTCTTGCCCCGAGTCGCAGCCAGTTGGCCATCGTCTTTTCGGACTCTTCTTGCTTCAGGGTCGCGATGGCGTCGTCGACGACCGCAACCCGGCGCCCGCGCTCAATTAATCCCTTGACCGCGAAGCTGACGCAATATTCTGTCACCACTCCGAAGACCACGAACTCGGCTTGATTTCCCAATCGCTTCACCAGTTCATCGGCGTGGCGGCTCTCAAAGATGTTCAGGGTCTGCTTCTCCAGCAGGATTTGCTGAAATTTCGAGAGATCCTCGGGCAGGCTCGCGGGCTCGTCATTGGGAACGCGCGCAACTTTGTCGGTCAGGGCTTCGGGAACCAATTCGGCTCCGGGTGTGCCCTTGACGCAATGCGGCGGAAAGATTTTGAACTCGGGATCATCCGGCGTATGAAAGCAACCGTGCGAGACGAGAAAGACTTTGCCCTGCCGGGCGGCATCCGTCAGGCGCCGGATGTTGGGCAATAACTTCTCCGCACCCGGGACGTAGAGATGTCCCCCGGGCAGCATGAAGTCGCGCTGCACGTCCACTTCCCAGAAGATGAAGTCGCGTGAAACCATGAATGTCCTTTCTGGCAGGTTTGGCTTTCCTTCGTGAACCTTCACGCCCTTGGTGGTTTCATGCCTCAATCCTAAGCTACTAAACTTTCAGCTATGAAGAAACCGCGCATCACCTTCGACACTGTGCGGCGCCTCGGACTCGAACTGCCGGGCGCAGAAGAGAGCACATCCTACGGCACCCCCGCGCTCAAGGTGAAAGGAAAATTGTTCGTGCGCTTACATCAGGATCTGGACAAAATCGTCCTGCCCATGCCCTTCGATCGCCGCGAAGAAATGATGGCGGCTGACCCTGAAACCTATTTCATCACCGATCACTATCGCGAGTATCCGTACATTCTTGTCAGCCTGGCGCGGGTGCAACCGGAGGCGCTGCCCGATCTGCTGAACCTTGCCTACCGCACCGCTTTGAGCTCGAAGAAGCGTCGCGTATGATTTGTGATCTCGGAATCCTGCGAGAAATCCATTCATGAGCCATGACGCCACGGCGAAAGCCACTGAACAATCCAAACTGGTGATCCGCAACATCGGGCTCTTACTCAGCGGAGACCTCGATCGCCCGATTCTCGACGCCGATACTGTCATTGCAATCGACGGAGTGATCCATGCGGTGGGTAAAGAGAAAGATCTCGACACAGCCCACGCGACCAACACGATCGATGCCAAAGGGACCGCCTTAGCCCCGGGATTGATCGATAGTCACGTGCACCCAGTGTGCGGCGATTGGACGCCGCGCCAGAATCAACTCGGGTGGATCGACAGCTGTTTGCACGGCGGCGTCACCACCATGATCTCGGCCGGCGAAGTGCATACGCCGGGGCGCCCGAAAGATATCGTGGGCCTGAAGGCGATGGCGATTTTTGCGCAGCGCGCCTTCCAGGCGTTTCGGCCCGGGGGCGTGAAGATATACGCCGGCGCTCCGGTGCTGGAGCAAGGCATGGTCGAAGACGACTTCAAGGAATTGGCCGCCGCGGGCGTGAAATTACTCGGCGAAGTCGGGCTGGGCAGCGTCAAGGATGGAATCACTGGTCGGCGCATGGTCGGCTGGGCGCGTAAATACGGCATCCAGAGCACGATTCATACGGGCGGGCCTTCAATTCCGGGGTCCGGCCTGATCGACAAAGATATGGTCCTGGAGACCGACGCCGACGTGATCGGACACGTCAACGGGGGCCATACGGCGTTGCCCGACGATCAAATTGTCGCGTTGTGCGAACGTTCGCTGCGGGCGCTGGAGATTGTCCACAACGGCAACGAACGCGCCGGCCTGCTGGCCTTGAGAACGGCAAAGGAATTGAATCACCTTCAGCGCGTGATTCTCGGCACAGATTCTCCGGCGGGCTCCGGGGTGCAACCGCTGGGCATTCTTCGTATGATTTCCCTGCTGTCATCGTTGGGAGAGATTCCCGCGGAGGTTGCGATCTGCCTGGCCACGGGCAATACCGCCAAAATGCGCAACCTCAATTGCGGCCTGATCGCCCCCGGCCGTGAGGCCAGTTTTGTTTTTCTCGACACGGCCCAGCAATCCGCGGGCAAGAACTTGCTCGACAGCATTCAAAAGGGAGATTTAGCCGGTGTGGGCATGGTGGTAACCGATGGGGCCGTCAGCATTCAGCGCAGCCGCAATACGCCCCCGGCGACTCGCGTGCCGGAGGTGGTTCGTGCGTAATTTGCTAATCAGTCTCGAAATTTGTTTGGCGCTCGCTTCGCCGCTGATCGCGCAATCTGTGCCGGAGTGGTGCAAGCCTCTGCCGCGTCCCGAATACAAGCGGCTGGAACGTGTGCCCGTCAGCGATCCGTGGTTCGAAGTTTATCGCCCCGCGGCCAAGGTTTATGCGATTTACGAACCGCATCAGTCCGAAGAGGTCATCAGCTACCTGATCGTGGGGGAAAAGAGGGCCCTGTTGTTCGATACCGGCATGGGCATCAGCGATATCAAGAAAGTGACCGCCGAACTGACCAAGCTGCCCATCATCGTGTTGAACTCGCATACGCATGACGATCACGTGGGCGGCAACTGGCAGTTCGACACGATTTACGGCATGGATACTGACTTTACCCGCAAGAATGCGCAAGGCTCGCGCGAAGATGCGCAGGCGGAAGTCACGCCGGATCAGATTTGCGGCTCGCTGCCGAAGGGATTTGATCCCAAGGCCTACGTAACCCGGCCGTGGAAAATTACTTCGTACATGCACGACGGCGACAAGTTCGACTTAGGCGGCCGTACGCTGGAGGTGATCGCGACTCCGGGCCACACACCCGATGCGATTTCGTTGATTGATCGTGCCAATGGTTTGCTTTTCACCGGCGACACGTATTATCCGGCACCGATCTGGCTGTTTCGCCCCGAGACCGATCTCGATGCCTATGCCGCGTCGATCAGCCGGCTTAGCGCTCTCGCGCCGGAGATCAAGCTTGTTTTAGGCGCGCACAATATTCCGGTCGCACCGCCAGCTGTGCTTGCCCGACTGGTTGTGGCATTTGCGGCGGTTCGCCAGGGCAAGGTCCCAGCGACCGCGGATTCGCCGGGAAAGGTGCTCTATAAGGTGGATGGCATTTCATTTCTGATGCGGGCACCCACGGCACGTTGAGCCGAATTAGCGCAGGCCATCTTCGCCTTTGATCTGATCTTTGCTCAAGCCGCCGACGCGCTGCAGCGGACGCCCGCTGTCGGTCACTGCGATCGCAACCATAATTTCATTCGGCCTGGGAGCGTCGTTCATGCGCACTTCCATGCCATCGAAATGACTGCGCACAAAAGCTGCGTCTTTGTGCCCCAGCGGGATGTCGAGGACAACGCCCATCCCGCCGCGCTTCTTGGACGATGGAATCAAGGCCGCGCCCTTGCCCAGCACGCGGCGCATCGGCGTCCCCAGCTTGGGATGCAGGATCGCTGCCGCGTGCTCCAATTCGCCGTTCTCGCCCACTGCGGCGGCTTTGCCATAACTCTCTACCGATGAAGCGGCAATTCCGAGCGCGGCCACCGCGCGCGAGGTGAGCAGTTCGCCCAGCTCTTCGCCGATGGTCATCAAGTCAGAAAGATCTTCGACATATTTTCCGGCAAACGGATTTTCGATCACGGCTACTGCTGCCGCTTTTCGGGTCGGAGGAGAAATTTCGCGCTCCATCTCGCGCCGGGTTTCCTCTACAAAAGTCGCGATCTTGCGGATCTTCGCTTTCATTTTTTCGTCCTCCGCGCTTGGTCGTCAGCGCAGGCCGTCTTCGCCCTTGATTTCTGATGCTTTCAGTCCGCCCACGCGGGCGTGAACGCGGGCGCCGGTAGTCATTACCAGCGCCAGCACGATCTCGTCGGCGCGGGGCGCATCGTTAAGACCAACTTCCATGGCGTCGAAATGACTGCGCACGTAGGACGCGTTGATGTGGGTGATCGGAACATCCAGACGGGCACCTAGCCCACCTACTTTTTTTGTGGAAGCGACGATCGCTTTGGTTCCGCCAAGCACTTCGCGCATGGCGTAACCGCCGGGCACGTGCCACAAGGCCCCGTGCTCGATCTCGCCCGCCGAGCCGACGATGGCGCCCTTGCCGTAGCCTTCGACAGTTTTGGGATCGCCGCCCAGCGCCGCGACCAGGCTGCGCGCCATCTCCAGACCAAGAGGCTTCAGATCGTCCATGAAGCTTTCGATGTTGGCAACGTAAGCTCCCGCAAATGGATTGCGAATGACGGCCAGCACAGCCGCGCGGCGCAGCGGTTTCTCGGCCACCGGTCCGCCTTCGTGGAAAATCTCTTCCACGCACGTGAGCTTCTTTCTTACGACCACCTCAGGCATGCACCAGGTTCCTTTCCTGAGCTGCGCTTGAAATCATTCTCGAATCCTCCACTCCAACGACACGTGCCTCTCCGCAGAGGCACAATGCCGCGGCACGGATTAATCCAATCCTGAGCAAGCGGTGCGCAGTTCGCACCCCTGCGGCGAGAGCGTCATCCACTTCCGATGCGTTCAAGTTGCCGACAGCCCGCGTGACCAAGCGATCGCCGAGATCGGAGTCGGGTGCAAGCTGGCGCGCGGGAATGCGAACTACGGCCGGATGTCCCGGCAGATCGACTGCATTCGCGATGATGGTGGCCGCAGCATCGGCCGCAGCCGCCCGGCCTGCGAGCACCGTAACAGCGTCTGCGATTCCAAAAGAAAAACTGCGCCCGCGCCAGCCGCTAGTCGCAATGCCGCGCGCCGGATTTTCGGCGGTCAGCGTCGTCGTCGCGAAAAGTGATGGGCGATCGGGCCGCTCCACCATGCCCACCACAAATTTCTCTTCACCGCTCAGGTGCAGGGCAATGTCTCCGCCGTCGTTCACATAAGCTCGCGAGAGATGAGTCGCTCTCAACGTCTCCGCCAGAATTTCTTCCGCGACTGCGCCCGCCACCGCGGCCATCGGCGTGATGAAGCGCTCGCCGGCATAGGGCATGACAGCCGCCATCATCCTTCGTGCTACCGCGCCCCGCGGCCACTGCGACTCTGGAGTACACCCCTGGCGGAGCAATGGAAGCTCGCCGCACAATTCATCGAGCACAGTCTCAAACCGCGTGCATGCGGCGCGGTACGCTCGTTCGACCTCGCCAGCGTCCCCGAATGCTTCGATGATGAGATCGATCGGACCATCCTGCAAATGCAGGCGCCGGCCGTCGGGCAGAAATCGTATTTGCGCGCGAGAATTCATGTCTTCTTCCCGGCCTCAAGTTGCCTCGCGTGATCTTGCCGCACCGTAACTCGCTTTCGCCCGTCATCGCCCGAGGCCAGCGAACTCAGCGGCCGCACCTGATCTACATATCCACCCAAGGCCGCATAATCCGCCAGTTTCAACGTGAACTCAATGGGAGCCACCAGCGCGGGCGTCGGTACATATCCAAATGCATTTTGCGGCGTGCGGCTGACGTCGGCCATGAAGGTAATGCCGCCGCCCGGCCACACGTACACTGGCGCGCCTCCGCAGGTCACGCGAGTCAGAGCATCGCGGACCGAATGAGTCAGCTTCACGGGGTTTTCTGTCACTCCCGCGCGCAACGATCCTCCCGCACCGCCCATGAACAGCACCGTGCACAAAGCCGGCTCGCAATTCTCCCGGATGCGCGCCACGGATTGCCGCAAATTATCCGGCAATTCTTTTTCCTGCGGCTTGAGGTCTTCTGCCAATTCAAAGTACGCATACTGCTCACCCGTGGTGCTCACCATCAGCAAACGCAGGCCAGGCCACGCCTTCTTGGCATTGAATTTCCCCACAATCGAAAGGGGATCGTCAATATTCGTGCCGCCCCAGGATGTGCCCGGCTCCGCCACCTGAAAATATCGCCCGGGCGTCGAGCGCCTGCCTTTGAGTTTGATTCCCGTCTCCGGCACGCCGAGAAGTTTGCCCGCCTGGTGCTCCGAGAGCACGCCCGTGATGTGATCGTCAACGACCACGACCTCATCCACTTTGCCCAACCACTGCTGGGCAAACATGCCGATCGTCGCGGAACCGCAGCCCACCCGCATGCGCTCTTCCTGGACGCCGTCGACAATCGGCGCCTTGCCGGCCTGCACGACAATTTTGGCGCCCTGATCGATGGTCAACTCCACCGCTTTTCCGTTGCATAAATTGAGCAGGGCATCGCAGGTCGCGGTGCCTTCCTGGCGGCTGCCTCCGGTCAGATGGCGCACGCCGCCGAGCGACAGCATCTGCGAGCCATACTCGCTGGTGGTGACATGCCCGACAGGTTCGCCCTGGGCGCGCACCGTGCTGCACTCCGCGCCCAGGTGCCGGTCGGTATCGATCTTCAGCTTGACGCCGCAGTAACTGAAAATTCCCTCGGTCACGACTGTGACCATGTCCACGCCTTCGACTTGCGATGAAATAATGAACGGCGCCGGCTTGTAGTCGGGATAAGTGGTCCCCGCGCCAATCGCGGTGACAAACATTTCGCCGCGGCTGACCAGGGTTCCATCCCAGTCGCGGCTGCGCTCGAGAAAGGGCACCACGGAGTCACCGCGCTCCACTGCGCGCTCCAGCACGACGTGTGGATCCAGGCGCACCAGCTTGCCTTCATGATTGCCGTAGCGGTCGCACGATCCGGTGCGCCCGGGCTTGATGTAGCAGAGCACGGGACAGGCATCGCAGCGGATCGCGTCGTCAGCCACGCGCACCTCCGCGAGCCTTGGCTAGGATCGCAGCCCGTACCCGGTCGGGCGTGGCGGGAACTTTGCCCATGCGCACACCGATCGCGTCATGAATCGCATTGAGAATCGCGGGGGCCGTCGGAATCACCGCCTGCTCGCCGATTCCCTTGGCGCCAAACGGGCCAATGGAGGAAGGATCCTCAATCAGAATCGATTCCACCGGCGGAATGTCTCCCGCTGAAGGGATGAGATAGTCATGCAGATTCTCGCCTTTGCCGGGAAAGAATTCTTCCATCAGCGCCATGCCGAGGCCCTGCGCCACGCCGCCTTCGATTTGTCCCTCAATCAGTGTGGGATTGATGGCGCGGCCCACGTCATGCGCCGCCGTCACTCTCAGCACGCGTACGGTACCGAGTTCGACGTCCACTTCAATCTCCGCCACGTGCGCGCCGAATCCGTAGACGGCGTAAGGCGTTCCCTGCCCGTTTTCGTCCAGTGGAGTAATCGGCGGATCAAACGTGGCCTCGCAGGTGATGACGTAGCCATGAGAATCCAGCGGCAATTCGTGCAGAGGCAATGCCTTGTTGTTGCCGTTTTCAACGACGGCCACCGAAGCTTCGCCAAACTCGATCGCCCCACACTTGCACGAGCCCGCGAGCCTCAGAATTTCCTCGCGCAGCTTGCTTCCCGCCATGTGCGCGGCTTTGCCCGTGACGAAAGTCTGCCGCGAGGCCGAGGTCTTGCCGCAATCCGGCGTGATCGCCGTATCTCCAGAAACCAAATCAAACTGCGAGATCGGAGCACCCAGGGCGTCGGCGCAAATCTGCGTGACGATGGTATTCGATCCTTGTCCGATATCCACCGCGCCCTGGTGCAGCGCGATGCGGCCGTCGCGTTTCAATCCAATTCGCACGGTCGAGGGATTCGGCAACGATGTATTGCCGCAGCCGTACCACATTCCGGCAACTCCGACGCCGCGGCGCAACGGAGTCTTCGTCTCGGCATTAAACTTCTTAGCTTCGTTGCGCGCCGTGCTCCATCTTGGCCGCAAAGCCTCAAAACAGGCGCGAATGCCCGCGCCTTCGCCCAGAACTTGTCCGGTTACAGTCGGGGTCTGATTGTCGAGAGCGTTGAGTATGCGAAATTCGAGTCTATCCATCCCCACTTTATCGGCAAGTTCGTCGTAGACCTGCTCCTGCGCAATCGCGGCCTGGGGCACTCCAAAACCGCGAAATGCTCCGGCGGGAACCAAGTTCGTATGCACGGCGCGAGTCAGGGCGCGATAATGCGGAACCCGATAGGGGCCAGAGGCATGCACCGGCACACGCCCGGCCACGGTTGGCCCCCATGAAGAATATGCGCCGGTATTGAAGTCCGCCGAAAAATCCAGCGCCGTCAAACGACCGTCGCGCGTGGCCCCCGCCCGTAGCCGCATGCGCGCGGGATGGCGCTTGGTCGTCGCCATGATCGACTCGGTGCGCGAATACACCATGCGCACGGGCCGCCCCAGTTTCCAGGCAGCCAGCGCGATGAATGGCTGCACCGACAAATCCAGCTTCGACCCGAATCCCCCTCCCACCGCAGTGGGAATAATGCGAACTTTCTCCGGTTGCAATCCTAGAATTTTCGCGATGTCGGCGCGATCCATATACGGCGATTGCGTGCATGCCTGAATCTCAACGGTGTCGCCGACCTGGCGCGCGAAGCCGGCTTCCGGTTCGATGTAGGCATGCTCGATGAAGCCTGTCTCGTATTCACCCTCAACCAGCTGGTCAGCCTCTGCCAGCGCGCGATCGACATCGCCGCAAACCACTCGTCCCCGCACCAGAACATTTCCCTCGCACTGCCCGTGAATGCGCGGCGAGTCTTCGGCGAGTGCCTGCTCGATAGTCTGAATCGCCGGCAAGGGCTCCCATCGGATGGGAAAGTCCACCAGATCGAGCGCTTCCAGCGCATCCACCTCGCCGACCAATGCTGCCACCGCTTCGCCGCGATAGCGGGCCTCGCGATGCGCGAACACTGGCTGATCGGCAAATCGCGGAATGACGCCATAGCAGTCCGTGCCAGGGACATCTTTCGCGGTAAGCACGAGCACCACGCCCGGATGGTTCGCCACGAACTGGCCCAGGTCTCCGATGTGAAACGAAGCCCGGTGATGCGGGCAGCGAACGACGCGCACTCCCAAAGCATTCGCGGGAATCTCGTCGGCCCCAAAGATCTCCGTGCCATTCACTTTCTTCTTGCCGTCGAGCCGCACCAGCCTGGCTCCGACCGCGGCCCCAGCCTGCGGCGAAACACTCTCAGCCTGGGTCCCGGCTTCCATGATGGCGCGAATGATTTTGCGATATCCAGTGCAGCGGCATAGCACACCGCCGATCGCATCCATCACTTCGGTTTCATCGGGAGATGAATTGTTTTCCAGCAGCGCGGTCGCGGCCACCAGCATTCCTGGCGTACATGCGCCGCACTGCGCGGCGCCGTGATGAAGAAACGATTCCTGCAGCCGATCGAGAAGTGGAGAGCGCGCGGCTAGACCTTCCACGGTGGTGATGTCGCAACCTGCCGCCTGCCCCGCCCCTACGAGGCAAGCACATACCGGCTCGCCATTCAGCAGGACCGTGCACGCGCCGCAGTCTCCCGCGTCACAGCCAACCTTCGTTCCCGTCAGTCCGAGATCGTCGCGGAGTACACGGGAAAGCCTGTGCGCGCCGAACGCCGCTACCTCGACCGTGCGGCCGTTCACCCGGAATGTAATCGTCTCGCTCGAAGCTTGAGGGAGCCGCTCTGAGATGGCCATTCAGCGAACCTCCGCGCAAGCCTGCAGGGCGCGGCGCACCAGCGTAAGCGACGCATCGCGCCGGTAATCCGCGGTGGCACGCAGGTCATCAATCGGTGACAGCGGGTTGAGATGCTCGGAGCGCACCACCTCGGCAATCCCGACCAACGGGCGTCCCACAAGATCTTTTTCCAGAGCACCCAACCGATGTGCGCGCACTGAGCACGATCCCACGGCGATGCGGGCTTGTGAAACTTCTCCCACATCGTTCGCCTGCACGATGGCCGCCACCATCGAAATAGAAATCACCAGATAGCGTCGTGCGCCCAGTTTCAAGAAAGCGGACGCCGAATTTTCCAGCACGCGCGGAACCAGCACCGCCGCTAAAATCTCGCCGGGCCTCCGCGCAGTTTTGCGATTACCCGTGATGAATTGGGAGAGAGGCATGCGGCGCCTCCCCGTTGCCGACGCCAGCTCGACGTCCGCCTCGAGCGCGAGCAAAGGAGGCACGCCGTCGGCCGCAGGCGATGCATTGCATAGATTTCCCGCGACCGTGCCGCGATTCTGAATCTGCACCGATCCCACTTCCCGCGCCGCCGCTTTGAGCGCGTCGAAACACCGCGGCAACCGAGTTCGAATCAGCTCCGTCCAGGTGGTCAACCCGCCAATCCGAATCCATTCGCTCTCGAACGAAATACCACGAATTTCGCGCACGCCGGTGATGTCCACAACGTTGCCTTGGGGCAGGCGTTCGCCCAGCGCCGGATAGAAATCCGTGCCCCCTGCCAGCACTTGGCCGCCCGCAGCCGCCAGCACTGAAACGGCTTCCTGCAAATTTTTGGGCTTGAGGTACAAAGGCCTGAATCCCCCGCACGCCCACTTTCTGAGTTTGTATACGATGCTGCAGGGTTTGTACAGCGCCGTTATCGGCCGCTTCGCCCCGGCCGGCAGCCTTATTCCGCTTCGAAGGCGGACAATTTATGTTCTAATCTCGGCGTCGTACTTTCAGCATTTCATTTTCATCGGGAGATATTTATGCTCCAAACCCGTCCAAGAAATATTGCCGTCCTTCTCTGTACGTTTTTGCTCGCAATTTCCCTGGCAGCCCAAACCGCCGACGCTCCCCCACCCGATCTCGACGCCTATGTTGCATCTTCGATGAAGACGTTCGACGTCCCCGGCATGGCTGTAGCCATCGTCAAGGACGGCAAGATTCTGGTCGCCAAGGGTTATGGCGTGCGCAAGCTCGGCGACCCCACGCCGGTGGACGAATTCACCATGTTCGCCATCGGCTCGAACACCAAGGCGTTCACCACGGCTGCGCTCGCTACCCTGGTCGACGAACACAAGCTCTCCTGGGACGATCCGGTTTACCAGCGCCTTCTTGGCTTCGTCATGTACGACCCGTACGTGTCGCACGAGATGACCATCCGCGACCTGCTCACCCACCGCAGCGGCATGGGCCTGGGCGAAGGCGATCTGCTGTTCTGGCCGCACACCACCTACACGCGCGCAGACGTTATCTACAGGCTGCGCTTTATGAAACCGCATTCGAGTTTCCGCAGCCATTACGCCTACGACAACCTGCTCTATATGACGGCAGGACAGATTATTCCCGCGGTAACCGGCACTTCCTGGGACGACTACATTCGCCAGCGCATCTTCGCCCCTTTGGAGATGAATCATTCGAATGTGAGCAATGCCGAGTTCAAATCCGGCGACGACTATGCCTTTCCGCATTCCCAGGTTGACGGAAAGCTGCAGGTAATTCCCTTCGGACCGCTGGATAACGCAGGCCCGGCCGGGGCGATCAACTCGTGCGCTGCCGACATGGCCCGGTGGGTGCAGCTTCAGCTGAATCGCGGCAAGTTCACCGGCCGCGAAGGAAGGCTTTTCTCCGAAGAGCGCTCGAAAGAAATGTGGTCGGCGCAGACCATTCTGCCAATCGGCGATCCTCCGGCGCCGTTGGCTGGATTGAAAGCTAACTTCGCCGATTACGCGCTAGGCTGGGGACTGCGTGATTATCATGGCCGCAAGCTCATCGGCCACACCGGAGGAGTCGGCGGATTCGTTTCCCGCGTGATGCTGGTGCCGGAAGAAAATCTGGGAGTCGTGGTACTCACCAACGCCGAAGAAGACGGCGCTTTCGATTCCATCCTCTACCACGTGCTCGATCACTACTTCCACCTGCCGCCCACCGATTGGATCGCCGCGTACAAGGCAGTAAAAGATAAGGAAGAGGCCGACGCGGCCGAGACCATGAAGAAAGCGGAAGGCGCGCGGGATGCCAAATCGAAACCGTCTCTGCCCCTCGAAAAATATGCCGGGGTTTACAACGATGCCTGGTACGGCCCTATCACGATTCGCATGGAAAACGGCGGCTTGGTCATCTGCTTCGATCACACTCCAACGATGACCGGCGACTTGCAGCCCTGGCAATATGACACGTTCAAAGCCCACTGGCGCGTGCGCACCATCGAAGACGCGTTTATCACCTTCGCGCTCAATCCCGATGGGACCATCGACAGCGCCCGCATGGCCGCGGTCTCGCCGCTTGCCGACTTCAGCTTCGATTATCAGGACCTGCTGCTGAAGCCGGCAGTGGTTGCTGTGACGGAAAAGAAATAGGGAGCCCCCACTTTGGGGACAGCCGCCCTCGGCTGTCCGCAATCGTTTGCTCCGCGTTCTCGGAGATCTTTCTTCGCGTCCTCAGCGTTTCAGGATTTTTCAGGGAAACAATTTAATCGCAGAGCGCGCTGAGAACTTCGCGGAAGAGCGCAGAGAAACGCTCAGCTATCGCAAAAATACCTGCGCCGCATCTTCCACCCGGACGCCCGATTTCGTTCGGGCACCCGAGCCGAGGTGATAGGTAACCAGAGAATGATCTTGCACAAGTAACAATTCTTTCTCGCTGATCCAGCCCACCAGAGTCGCATGCGGCACAAACGCTGCCCGCTGGGGAGAATCCTCCAGCTTCTTTACTTCCACCGCGGGCAATTCCGGCAGCGCCTTGCGAATGCGCAGCGATTCTTCCGGATTCGCTTGCCCTTCCTCCGCCAGCTGAATCGGCTGATTCGGCTCGGAGGTCGCAACGATCGTCATGGCAATTGATGCGAGATCGGGCGACAACTTCGCATTCGAGGTATAAAAACTCACGTCGTAATCGTCATTCTTATAGGTCGCACGTTCGTCGAAAACGATCTGCGTTTTGCCTGAAGACCGCACCAGCGTTTGATCGTTGCTCTCGTTGGACCACCCGCAGCACCCCGTGTCTGGAAGGGCTTCGACGATTACGTCGCCCGCGGGAGATGCGTCCAACTCGCGTTCGAGCGGTTTATCCAGCACACTCGCTATCCATTTTCCGCCCTGCTCCTGATAGAGCGTGCTCTTCTGATAGGCAGTCTCGGTCTGCCCGGTCACGAACTGCGTCATCAGAAAAAACTTTTCGATCCCGCTGTCCGGCGCCCAAACTCCGCAGTAGGGACAAGTTTCACTGCAGGTGCCGGTTTCACAACGGCAGTCCGGAACGATTACCGTCGCCAGATCCTCACGCGCTCCTCCGCTCAGATCGGTGCGCCAGGCATGCCAGGTCGTGTCGGTGGAAAGATCGATCTCTTCCCGCTGCAAGCGCCGCGCCTCGTTGGCGAACCAATAAAGGTGCTCGCCATCGGCCGACAAATATACATTCGGCGCCGCTTCCGTAATCGCCTGATTCGATCCCCTCTCGCCTAACTCTCGCGTCACGCCCTGATCGATCGTGCTCGCGCCGTGGCCGTTCCAGAACCAGACCTGATGCGGTGATTTGATGTCATCCGTAGTGACGGGCAAAGACGCGAGCGGCGCGAACAGAATCTGCCCCAGATGATTCAGCTTCACGGCACTCGGAGTTTTCAGAGCTTGTGGAGGAACCTTCACCGTCTGCTTCGCCGCAAACGTTTTCAGATCGTACTCGACCATCTTTCCGGGAGCGCGGAGTACCCAGAGCCGCTTCTCCTGTGCGCAGAGCGGCGCCGCCAACAGCAAAAGGTAAGCAATCAGCGGCAACGCTTTTGGCATGAGAAATTCCAACCACCGAGGTCACAGAGTCTCACGGAGGAAAAGCGGGTTTGCCCTGTGCTCCTCTGTGCCCTCCGTGGTAACGCACTTGTCCGTCGCGGGCGAGAATCACTTCGTCTCAACGACCGGCAATTCGATGAAACTCGCTTCCTCCGGTGAATGGTAAACCCGCTGCACCGCTTTCTTGTAATCGCCCGGCTTGGCCCAGAAAATATTGGGCACAAACGTCTGCGGATTGCGGTCGTACAGCGGAAACCAACTGGACTGCACCTGCACCATAATCTTATGGCCGGGCAGGAAAACGTGATTCGCCGTCGGCAGGGTGAAGTGATAGAGCAGCGGCTGGTCGGGCGTGATCGGCTTGGGCGTCTCCAGACTTTCGCGGTAGCGCCCGCGGAAAATATCCGCCGAAATCATCAGCTGATATCCTCCCATCTTCGCGTCGCCTGCAACTTCGTCCGGATAAACATCAATCACCTTCACCACCCAATCCGAATCCGTCCCGCTGGTCGAGGCAATCAGATTCACCACCGGCTGCCCGCTGATCTTCACCGGTTCGCTCAATACGTCGGATGCAAACGCCAGCACATCCGGGCGCCCCGAGGGCTCGCGCTGATCGTCCACCAGCCACTCCGACCAGGTAAACCCATCGCCGTAGCCCACAGGCTGGATCGGCCGCGCACGGAACGGGGTGGGTTTGGCGGGATCGGAAACATATTCCTCGAAGGCCGGGTCGCTCGCTTTCGGCGCATCAAATCCCGCCTTCAACCTAGATTCCAAATAAAGTTTCGTGGGATGAATCGTGCAGCCGCTTTCGCATCCCGCCGGCCACGAAGGCAGCCGCCGCCACGTGTTCGTTCCCGTCTCAAATGCCGTGACTGGCGCCACATCTGCCTGGGGCGCTCCGTCCTTCAAATACTGATTCAAGAACGGCAGCAGGATATGCTCCCGGAAATACTGTCCGGTATCGCTGTGAAATTTCAGCGCGCCCAGCGAGCTTCCATCCGCAATTTCCTGCCCGTGATACCAGGGCCCCATCACCAGAAACACTTTATCGTTGGCCGTGTCCTTCGGCTTGATCGCCGTGTAGACCGCCGGCGCGCCGTAGATGTCCTCCTGATCCCACAAGCTGTCGACCAGCATCACGGGAACTTTCAGCGGCTGCGCAGCTAGAATCTTGTCCATCGCCTGCTCTTGCCACCACGCGTCATAGCTGGGATGCTCGAGCAGCTTCCGCCAAAATCCAACCTGCTCCAGCCCATGCCGCCGTCCCAACTCGCCCGCCGATCCTGCCGCCATATAGAAATCGTAATCATCGAAGTGATCGGTCCACCACGATTCGGCATTCGACCGGGTCGCCTCCTGCTCGTAGATATAGGGCATGTTCTGCTCGCGAAAGGCGCCATTGTGAAACCAGTCATCGCCCTTCCAGCCATCTACCATGGGATTCATCGGCACCGCTACCTTGAGCGCCGGATGCGGATTCACCAGCGCCATCAGCGGCAGGAATCCGTCATAGGAAATTCCCAGAATCCCCACTTTCCCATTGGTCACCCGAATATTCTTCACCAACCAGTCGATGGTGTCGTAAGTATCGGTGGATTCGTCGACTGGCGTGGGATTCAGCGGCCCGTGCAGCGGGCGCGTCATCACGTAGTCGCCCTCCGAACCATATTTGCCGCGGATGTCTTGCACCACGCGGATGTATCCGCCCTTCAGAATCACGTCGGTGGCATTGTCGTAGCCGTACAAAATCGGCCCCAAATGTGCGCTGGGCGCGTGGCTGAGTTGAGCGCTCGCGTTATAGGGCGTCCGTGTCAGCAGGATGGGAGCGCTCTTGGTGCCTTTGGGAACCACGATCACCGTGTGCAGCTTCACGCCGTCGCGCATCGGGATCATCACCGAGCCCTTCACATAGTCGAAGCTGTCGGTCACCGCCGTGAACTTCTCGGGGATCTCGCTGGGCAGCTTCCCGTCCGGAGTTGCTTCCTGCGCGAACGAAATCCCTGAAATCCCTAAACATCCCAGACACACCGCCAGCCAGCCCACCAAACGGATCATTTTCATGAAAGGTCCTCGGAAGTGGTCGACTATACCGCGTTGCGGGAAGGCTTGCCAAATCGCGCCTTGGCTCAGTGTGAGCCGACAAGAAACACCGAGGGGGTAACCTCCGCTTGGTTACTCCCGACAGTCCCACTCGCTGCACTTCCCCTTCGTAACTCATGCCCGGCCATGAAGCAGAACTAAACTGCCCGGCAGGAGTTTAACTTTCGCATGACCAACAAAATTACCAAGTCTCTACTCATCCTGGCAGTGGGTGGTCTGATGTCCATCGGATCAGCCTCTGCTCAACCGCAAGCCGGCGCCGACCAGCACGATCCCGGACATCCGCGGGTCAATCAGGTCAACAACCGCGAGACACGCCAGCAGAACCGCGTTGCCAATGGCGTGAAAAGCGGCAAGCTCACGCCCGGGCAGACCGCGCATCTCGAAAAAGGTGAACAGCGCCTGCAGAACAACGAAAAGAAAGATATGGCCAAGGACAACGGCCATCTCACCAAGCAGAACCAGCGCCAACTCAATCACGAAGCCAACAATATGAGCAAGCGCATCGCCAAGGACAAGAACAAGTAGTCCAAATTTCCCAGCGTTCTGCGACAGGCCATTCCATTTTTAAGTTTTGCGACATGAAGGAAAGAGCCGCGTAAGCGGCTTTTTTCTTTCCCTCGTGTCCTTCGTGCCCTTGGTGGCTAGCCGCTTGTCCCAGGCAAGAACGAATCGACATGATGTCCAAATAGCGCCCAAAAATGGTAGGCTACCAATTCTCGCTTTAACGATGGAAGGCAAACGAGGGTAGGCTGCCGCAAGCGACAGGCTTTCCCTTATAATGACCGGGATTCAAACGGACCATCTCCCCGACCGTTTCATCCCAAATCTCGAACAAGGTTCTCGTTAGATCGTCCGCATCTAACTATGCCAGTGGATTGCAAACCGCCTAAGCCTGGAATCGAAGCGGCATGCCTGACCGACGTGGGCCTGCAGCGCGCCAATAACGAGGACTCCTTCATCTACTGGGAACCGGAGACGGACGACGATTTTGCCCGCAAAGGCCGCTTGGCGATTGTCGCCGACGGAATGGGCGGTTATGAAGGCGGACAGGAAGCCAGCCGCATCGCCGTCGAAACCGTGCGCCTGATCTACGATCGCGACTTCAACGGCCAGCCGCAAGAAGTCCTAGTGTCGGCATTTCGTACCGCTCACGACACCATCCAGCGCTACGCCTTCGAGCATCCCGAATTTCATGGCATGGGTACAACCTGCACGGCCCTGGCAATCGTCGACAACCAACTGTTCTTTGCACACGTCGGCGACAGCCGCCTTTACCTGATTCGCGGCGGCCATATCTCTCGTCTCACGCGCGATCATTCCTACGTGGGACGGCTGGTCGAGAGTGGGATCGTTCGTTCCGAAGACGCCGAGTCGCATCCCCAGCGCCACATTCTCACCGCTGCGCTGGGCTCGGGCGCTGAGGTCATTCCGCATGTCCCCGAAAAGCCGATGCCACTGGAGAATGGCGACCTGTTGCTGCTCTGCACCGACGGCCTTTGGGGACTGGTTTCCGATGCGGATCTCGCCCACGTCGCGCAATCGAATCCGCCCGCACAGGCCTGCCAGGAACTGGTGAAGATGGCACTGGCCCGTGGGGCCCCCGACAACGTCACGGTCCAAGTGCTGCGCATCTCTTCAAACTGAGTCCTGCCGCCGGCAAAACGGCGGGCCACTGCCGCAAACCGCAGAAACCGCCGTCCCCGCCGCATTTGTCGTCTCGGCTGGTTGTGCTTTTCTCTTGAATCAAAACTGCAATGTGCTGCACATTGCCCTTTCCACCCTCTCCCCCTGCTCAAGCAAACGATTGAAGACAAAGGCGCAATGTTTTGCAGACGGGTTTCGCGGATGGCATTCCGGTTGCTATTCACATTATGTTAATAATGTCTATTATTTCAATTGACATTATTGGATTCTCGCGATAAAAGAGTTCTTCCCCGCAACGTCGGGACTGGTCATGAGCCTGATTCGACAATCCATCGCCGCGGCGCTTGTATGGTTCGCAGTCGTGCTTTCGGCATGGGGCCAGGGAAACGCGACCACGATTCGCGTAGGCGCATTCCCTAACGTCACCCACGCCCAAGCCATGGTGGGCAAGGCGAGCGGCTGGTTCGAGAAGGCCATGGGACCGCAGGTCAAAATTCAATGGACCAGCTTCAACGCCGGGCCTTCGGCCATTGAAGCGCTGTTTGCGGGCGCGATTGACATGACCTACATCGGCCCCAACCCCGCCATCAACGGTTATGTCCGCTCCAATGGCGAAGCGCTGCGGGTTGTGGCCGGCGCGGCCAGCGGTGGCGCCTCCCTGATTGTCCGCAACGATGCCGGCATCAAGCGCCCTGAAGATTTTCAGGGCAAGCGCGTGGCCTCGCCGCAGTTCGGCAACACCCAGGATGTCGCTCTGCGCAACTGGCTCCAGCAGCATGGCATGAAGAGCGAGGACAAGGGTGGCGACGTGCAGATCATCCCCATGGCGAATCCCGATCAGCTAACCCTGTTTCTCAGGAAAGATCTCGATGCCGCGTGGGCGCCTGAGCCTTGGGCCACACGTCTGATCCATGAAGGCAACGGCCGTCTTTTTCTCGATGAACGCTCTCTATGGCCCAACGGTCAATTTGTGATCGGCCTGCTCGTGGTCAATACAAAATTCCTGAAGACTCATTCCGATCTGGTAAAGAACTGGATTCGCGCTCACGTCGAACTCACCGACTGGATCAACACTCACCAGCCCGAAGCAAAGAAACTTTTGAATGAACAAATTTTGCGCGAGACCGGCAAAGCGCTTCCCCAGATCGTTCTCGACGAGGCCTTCTCGCGCCTGCAGGTCACCTATGACCCGCTGCACGCGGCGCTCAATCGGGCGGCGCAGCAGGCCTTTGACAATGGATTTCTAGGCCGGCAAATGCCCGATCTTTCCCGTCTCTACGATCTCTCGCTGCTCAACCAGATTCTTGCAGAAAAAAACCGAAAGGCGATTCAATGAGCGCCAGCTTCCACAGCGTCCCCGATCAAACTCCACTCGACAACTGGGTAGCAGCGAAACCGGATACCGGTTTGCAGCTCGTCGACCAGCATCGCCGGCCGGAATTGGAATATCCAAAAGTTGCGTTAAGCAATCTTTGCCTCAGCTATCGCACGCAGAGCGGCGAACGCCTTCTCGCCCTCGACCACATCAACCTGCAGGTGCGTGCCGGGGAGTTCGTTTGCATCGTGGGGCCTTCGGGCTGCGGCAAATCCACACTCCTTCACCTGATCGCAGGACTGCAGCCGCCGGCCTCGGGCCTGGTCGTGGTGGATGGCAAACTGGTGCACGGTCCCGGCACCGATCGCATCCTGATCTTTCAGGATCATGGCCTGTTTCCCTGGCTGACGGTCGGCCAAAATGTGGAGTTCGGCATGAAGATGAAAGGCGTGCCCCGCGCCGAGCGCCAGGAGAAAACGCGTCACTACCTCAAGCTTGTCCACCTCGCGAAATTCGAAAACAGCTATATCCACCAGCTTTCCGGAGGCATGCGCCAGCGCGTCGCCATCGCCCGCGCTCTCGCCACCGAACCCGACGTCCTTCTGATGGACGAACCCTTCGCCGCCCTCGACGCCCAGACCCGCGACCTGCTGCACGACGAACTGGAGCGCATCTGGAACGATACCGGACGCACCATTCTTTTTGTGACGCATAACGTGCGCGAAGCCGTGCGCCTGGCCGATCGCGTCGTTCTGCTCACCTTCCGCCCGGGCCGGATCAAGAACGAGTTTCCCATTGACCTGCCCCGCCCGCGCCACATTGAAGATCTTGCTGTTGCCCGCACCAGCCGCGCCATCCTCGACGAACTTCGCGAAGAAATTAACCGCTCGCTCGAAGCCGAATATCAGGTTGGCATGAAGCCTCGTATCGAGCCGGGAGTTTCCGCATGAAACGCGCCGCCCGCTACATCATTTTCTATTCTGCCCTGTTCGGCTTATGGACCTTGCTCGCCGAACTGAAGATCTGGCCACCGTATCTTTTCCCCACACCGTGGGGAGTCGGCCAAGCGCTCCGTGCCGGCTTCGCGGACCACAGCTATTGGATCGCCATCCGCGTGAGCATGGCACGCGTGCTGCTTGGCTATGGAATTTCCGTCGTGCTCGGCATGATCCTCGGCCTCGGCGTGGCCAGCAACAAGTTTCTCGAAGAAACCATGGGCGGTTTGCTGGTCAGCCTGCAAAGCCTGCCCAGCATCTGCTGGTGGCCTCTGGCACTGCTCTGGTTCGGCCTGAGCCAGAACGCGATTCTTTTTGTGGTCATCATGGGATCGCTGTTATCCGTCACTTTGGCCATGGAAGATGGCCGCAAGCAGATGCCGAAAATCTTCAGCCAGGCCGGACGCAATCTCGGAGCCAGCGGGTTCAAGTTGTTCTGGTATGTCCTGTTGCCGGCCAGTTTGCCGTTCATCGTGACCGGCCTGAAGCAAGGATGGGCTTTCGCCTGGCGCTCACTGATCAGCGCCGAGATGCTCTATCTGAGTCTCGGGCTCGGCCAGGTGCTGATGATGGGCCGCGACTTGAATGACATGAGCGCCGTCATCGCCGTGATGCTGTTGATTATCGCCCTCGGGTACCTCGTCGACGGCGTCATCTTCAAAGGAATGGAACGTCACTTACACAACAAGTGGGGGTTAACGCCCGCCATCTAGTGCAGCGTGGGAGGATCGCCCCCGCTCTCCCGAAAATTAACCGCTGGTTAACCAAAGGGGGACGAGAAGCGAGTTAATCTCTAGTAAGTTTATTGTGATAGTAATAACGCTTTGGATTCCCTCCTCCTTGTCACTGCCGTCGCAACGCAACTTCAACCAGTAGGGGATGTCAAATGAAAGTCACCAGGATTCTGATCGCCGCAGCAGTATTTACCTTAACGGCTCTCGCAGCCACAACCGTTTTCGCTCAAACCGAAGCGACACCCCCATTGGCATCTTCGACGAACAATGTCTCGGCGCCGATTCAGGCCCAGGCGTCGTTTTCCGACGACGCCGATCCCGCAGTGCAGCCCACCACGAAAGCTGCCCGCACCTACGGGCCCGTTTCGGCGCGCCGCAGCGGCCTGTGGTTTTCCACGCAGGATGGCAGCACCCATCTGCAGGTCCATGGCTACGTGCAGGCCGACGACCGTATGTTCTCGGCCAACACCAAGGACGAGGAACTGGACACGTTCCTCTTCCGCCGCCTTCGTCCGCTGTTCGAAGGAACTCTGTTCAACCAGGTCGATTTCCGCTTCATGCCCGACTTTGGCCAGAACAATCCGCAGATCCAGGAAGCGTTTCTGGAATTGAAGACGCTGCCCTTTGCCAAAGTGCGGGTAGGCAAATTCAAAGAGCCTATCGGGCTGGAAGTGCTGCAAGCCGATCGTTATATGAAGTTCCCCGAGCGCTCGATCGCCTCCGATCTGGTTCCCCTGCGTTACATCGGGGCGCAGCTGTCCGGTTCGATCCTGAAAAATTCGATCAGCTATGAAGGCGGATATTTCGATGGATCGAGCGATGGATCGAATGGAGAGTTTACCGAGTGGGCGCAAGGAAACGAGGGAGTGGGGCGCGTGTTCTTCCAGCCATTCGCCGCTACCGGGGTTAACGTGCTTCACCAGCTTGGCTTCGGCGTGGCCGGATCCTCCGGGAGCCAGCGCGGCGCGATCCCCGGTTTGAAGACGCCGGGTCAGACGAGCTTCTTCAAATATTCATCGAGCGTTGTGGCCGATGGCCAGCACGAACGAATCTCGCCTCAGGCGTACTACTATGCCGGCCCATTCGGTCTCCTGGGAGAATGTACCCTCTCGTCGCAAGACATACTCAACAAGGGCGTGGTCGGGAAAATCACTAACCAGGCGTGGCAGGCCCAGGGCTCGATCGTGCTGACAGGCGAGAAAAACAGCTATGGAGTGATCCGCCCGCGGAATTCGTTTGAGCCGAATCGGGGCTTCCGCCACATGGGCGCGGTGGAACTTGCGGCGCGCTTTGCCCAGCTTGATATCGACGGCTTGGCCTTCGCCGGTGGTTTTGCCAAGGCGACGACGGCAGCGCAACAGGCCAAAGAAACGGGCGTCGGCGTGAACTGGTATCTGAACCAGTATGTCAGGCTCACCACCGATTACGAACACACCAACTTCCGCATGGCCCAGGGCGCGGCTCCGCTGCACAATGAGAACGTGCTGATCAGCATGATCCAGCTGGCGTTCTAGAAGGAATCACGGGAAGGTGGCGCGAAGACGGCAAAGCGCCACCGACCCAGTGTCCCAAGGGCTTTCCTGACACTACGGCAGCGCTGCCAATGCAGAGCCCAAACTGATAAGCAGAATATAAATAGCCGGGATGGCCTTCCGGGAGTGCATGAGATGGTTCGGAGGGCTGGGGCTAAAGCTCCTCGTCCTGTTTGCGATCTTTACGCGGCCCTGAGGGGCGCTCTTCCACGGTAGTGCCATCGCATCAGAAGGCGCCAGCGGGGTGGCTTCAGGCCTTGTCCTTCCCTTCTGGAGCTTTCTCCGCATCATCGGCGGTTTTGGTTTCCGGGCGGAGGAGCGGGAACAGAATCACGTCGCGGATGGTGTGCCGGTCTGTGAGCAGCATGCAGAGCCGATCCATGCCGATGCCGACGCCTCCGGCTGGGGGCATGCCGTAGGAGAGAGCGCGGATGTAGTCTTCATCCATCTGGTGAGCCTCTTCATCGCCGCGCTCGCGCTCTTTCAACTGGGCTTCGAAGCGACGGCGCTGATCTTCGGGATCGTTGAGTTCGCTGAAGCCGTTGGAGATTTCCATCTGTCCGGCAAAAATTTCAAAGCGTTCGGTCCAGTCCGGCTCGTCCGGCTTCTGCTTGGAGAGCGGCGAAATTGCCGTGGGAAATTCGTAGATGATGGTTGGCTGCATCAGGTGCTCTTCAGCCACGGCTTCAAATAACGAGGCGATCGTTTTACCTACGGGTTCATTGGGATCGTAAGCCATGTGCGCGTGAGCCTGGTTGAAGCGATCGACGAGGCTTTTCACGCCGGGTTGTGAAGCGAAGTCGCTCATCTGCGGTTTCGCTCCCGCCTTTTCCGGCCAGAACTGGATGATGGCCTCACGCATGGTCAGCCGCTGCCAATTGGACCAGTCGAGCTCATCGACAACTTCTTTCCCATCTTCGATCCTTGTCCACTTCGATTTCGGGCTGCCGTTCACGGCTTTGGCGGCTTCGGTGATCGACTCCTGGGTGAGGTTCATGATGCCCTGGTAATTGGTGTAGGCCTGGTAGGCCTCGAGCATGGTGAACTCGGGATTCCAGCGCCAGCCGAGACCTTCGTTGCGGAAATTGCGATTGATTTCGTAGACGCGATCAAGTCCGCCGACCACCAGGCGCTTCAGATAAAGCTCGGGTGCGATGCGGAGGTAGAGATCCATGTCGAGCGTGTTGTGATAGGTGACGAAGGGACGGGCGACCGCGCCGCCGGCGATGGGCTGCATCATGGGCGTCTCGACTTCGATGAAGTCATGCAGGTCGAAGGTGTGGCGCATGGACTGGATCATCTTCGTGCGCTTGAGAAAAACTTCGCGCACTTCGGGATTCATCACCAGGTCGACGTAGCGCTGGCGATAGCGCAGCTCGACATCGGTGAGGCCGTGCCATTTTTCGGGCAGTGGCAGAAGATCTTTGCTGAGAAAAGTAATTTCTTCGACGTGGACGGTGAGTTCGCCAGTGCGGGTGCGGAATAGATATCCGCTGACGCCAATGTGGTCGCCGAGATCGAGCAGCTTGTAAAGCTCGAATCCTTTTTCGCCGACGGCGTCTTTCTTGACGTAGATCTGCAGCTTCTCGCCGCCCTGCTGGATGTGGGCGAACCCGGCTTTGCCCATGAGGCGGATCGCCATGATGCGTCCGGCGACGCGGACGGTGACGCGATCTTTCTCGAGTTCCTCGGCAGTCTTGCCGGAGTAGCCGGCCAGGATTTGCGGCGCGGTGTGAGTGAATTCGTACTGGCTGCGGTAGGTGGGCTGGCCCAGAGCTTCGATCTGCTTCAGCTTGTCCTGGCGCAGTTGATAAATTTTGTCGTCGAGTGCCACGGAGTCCTTTTCTTACGGATTCTTTCGGGATGGAAGGGAGATTATAAACAACGGCATTCGGGCTCGGGCTTTCGGCTCGCGATTCGCGGGCGGCGGTTTTCGGCTGCCAGCCCAGCAAGAGAGGGAGTTAGCGGGAGCGCGAAAAAAAATTCTTATCGAGTTGCGCAAAATATTGACGGCAAAGGGGTTAGCTGTGCAAGATCCACCTTTGTGCCCGCAAAATCTTGAGCCCATTGGAGTTACACGCAAAATCTTCCAAAATAAGGACTTAGGTAGCAAGGTGGCAAGGTGCCTTCCGCAAGCGGCGAAACGTTAACCGCCCCAGGTTGCTGAGGCATCGGCATGGGCTTGAGTTTGGTTTGGTACCATGGTACATTGGTACGCATGGCCGATGATCCCAAGCTGGAGATCGAGCGGGTGCAGACCGGGGTGCGGATCGAGAAACGCATCCTGAAGGTGTTGAAGGCATTTGCCGAGTATCACGACATGACGCTGGGCGACGTGCTGGAGGGCATCGTGCTGCACGCGTTTGACGGGAAGACTCCGTTCAGCCAGGCGTCGCTGGAGCGGATTCGGGAGCTGAAGAAATTTTACGAACTGGATTTGGATTCGAGCGCCAGCCACCGGTTAAGGGAGATCAAGGCCAGGGGGCGACGCAGAAAGAACTGAAACTTCACCACAGAGGACACGGAGAGACACAGAGGAATCCATTATGAGCGCTTCGCAGAGCAAGATCGGATTGTGCGTGTTGCAGTGGTCGTTGGGCATTGTGGTCCTGATTGAGGCGGTGATGTTTGTTTTGCCGAGCGCGGCGCACGAGTTTGCGCGCACGCATATGCCGGGGATCGTCCGGATGATCGTGGGATGGGGAGAGATTGTGGGAGCCGTGCTGCTGCTGATTCCGAAGACCAGCGTGCGTGGGGCGTGGCTGCTTTTAGCGGTGTTTGTGATGGCGATCCTGCTGCATCTGCTGCATGGGCTTTATAACGTCGGCAACCTTGTGATCTATGCGGCGGGGGCGTTTGCGATTGCGGTGGGCAGGAACTAGTTTCAAGTTTCGAGATTTCAGCCGTGGCAATCAGGGTGTGATTGCCTGGTCTGAAGGGAGAATAGTAATGAATGCAGTGCATCCGTTAATGACGCAGGCTGTTCAGCAGACACGCAGAACGGGCGAATTTGATCTGATGTGCAGTGCCGGTGCCGCGTTCCCGCTGTTCAGTCCGGAGGGCGAGCGAAAGTGGATTCGGGAATGGAATCCGCGGCCGATGTTCCCGGACACGATTGAGTTCCGGCAGGATACGGTGTTCCGCGAAGGCGAGGCCGTATGGACGATTGTCGATGCCGACTGGCAAACGCATCGGGCGGAATATGTGCGGGTCGCGCCGTCATCGCACACGGCGCATATTGTGGTGAAGGTCGATGCGGCTGGCGCGGATCGCAGCCACGTAAAGGTGAGCTACACCGTCACCATCATTGGCGAGCAGGGCGCTTCCCTGCTGGAAGCGTTTTCCGAGGCCGAGTTTGCAGCAAAGATGCGGCGATGGCAGAAGCAGATTGGCGAGCATCTCGAATCGAAGAAGAGAGCATAAAAAAGTCCCACTGAGCTCGGTCCGCGGAACACAAGGTCCCTCGACTTCGCAGAATTGCAAAAACGGCAATTCTGCTCCGCTCGGGATGACAATCATGGGGTTCTTGACAGTTTCTGATTCCGCTTTCGTTTAATATTTTCCGAAGGGAAAACGAGACGCGAGGCGAACCGTGCGAATCATCACAAGTTTTTTCATTCTGTTTGCCACAGTATCCGCCGAGGGGCAGACGATCCAGAACGGCGAAGACCTGCTGCGGGCGATGCATGAACGGTATGCTTCGTCGTGGTATCAGACGGTGACGTTCACGCAGAAGAGCACGACGTACAAGCCGGATGGGACGAGTTCGGCGGAGACGTGGTATGAGGCGGCGTCGATTCCGGGAGAATTGCGGATCGATCTTGGATCGCCGACGAGCGGGAATGGATACGTGCTGGTGGATGGGGATGTCAGCGTGATCAAGGACAATAAGATTGCGGAGAGGCGACACTCGGTGAACATGCTGCTGGTGCTGGGATTCGACGTGTACCGGCAGGATCCGGAGAAGACGATCCAGGTCGTCAAGGGTGAAGGCTACGATTTGTCGAAGTTGCACGAGGACGAATGGGACGGCAGAGCGGTCTACGTGGTGGGAGCGGATGCGGACGATTTGAAGTCGAAACAATTCTGGGTGGAGAAGGATTCGCTGCTGTTTGTGCGAATCATCGAGCCGGGAAAAGACGCGAGCAAGATGAACGATATCCGGTTCACGAATTATCGACGGCTGGAGCGGGCGTGGATTGCAGCGGGGGTGGAAGTGTGGTCCGAGGGGAAGAAAGTATTTTCCGAGGATTACTCCGACATTCAGGCGGATGTGAAATTACCCGCGGGGACATTTGATCCGGCAAGGTTCGAGACGACGCATTGGGAGAAATAGCGGGGTTAGTGGCGGGATCGGGTGCGGGGGCGGGACGCCTGGCGCTACGCCGGTACGCTTATTCGCAGTAGAATAGGCGCACCAGTTCTGATCTCACCTTTTATTCAGGGAAGGTGCTCATGACTCACTTCAAGGTCAATGGAGTCGCGCAATCGTTCGATGGCGATCCGGAGATGCCGCTGCTGTGGTATCTGCGGGACATTCTCGGGCTGACGGGAACGAAATTTGGCTGCGGCATGGCGCTGTGCGGAGCGTGCACGGTGCTGGAAAATGGCAAGGCGATCCGGTCGTGCACCAAGCAGATGGGGAGCGTATCCGGGCTCGAGATCACGACAATCGAAGGGATCTCGGCGGGCGGGCCGCACGCGGTGCAGAAGGCGTGGGCGGAGGTGAACGTGCCGCAATGCGGATACTGCCAGCCGGGACAGATCATGCAGGCGGTGTCGCTGCTGGCAGCGAAGCCGCATCCGAGCGATGCCGACATTGACGACGAGATGGCGGGGAATATCTGCCGGTGCGGAACGTACCAGCGGATCCGAGCCGCGATCAAGACGGCGGCGAAGGAGACGGCATGATGAACATCGAGAATGTTTCGCGGCGGAATTTTCTGCAAGGGATGCTGTCGGCGGGGGCGTTCGTGATCTGCGCGAGGACTAACCCGCTTCTGGCAAAGGCGGCGAGAAGCGGGGCCAGTGGCGGGACATTTGCGGCGCCTTGGGAGCCATCCATTGATTCAACCGCATTTCATCCCGGCGTATACCTCGGGATTCAGACGGATGGAACGGTGTTCATTGTGGCGCACCGGACGGAGATGGGGAATGGCGTGCGCACGAGCTTGCCGCGAATTCTGGCCGATGAACTCGATGCCGATTGGAACCGGGTGCAGGTGATCCAGGGCGATGGCGATGCCAAGTATGGCTCGCAGGACACGGATGGATCGCACTCGGTGCGGGAATTTTTCGACACGATGCGGGAGGCGGGAGCGACGGCGCGGCTGATGCTGGTGCGCGCCGCGGCGCAGCAGTGGGGAGTTCCGGAAGAACAGTGCGCCGCCGATCCCGTGCACGTGGTGACGCATAAGGCTTCGAGCCGGTCGCTGGGATATGGGGAACTGGCGGTGCTGGCGGCGAAGCTGCCGGTCCCGAAGAAAGAGGAGATCAAACTCAAGTCGCCGGAGCAGTGGAGATATATCGGCAAGCCGGCGCCAGGGTACGACGTGAGTGACGTCTGCGCCGGGAAGGCGCTGTTTGGGATGGACGTGCGCGTGGATGGGATGATTTATGCGGCGGTGGCGCATCCTCCGGTGCTGGGCGGGAAAGTTAAATCCGTCGATGATTCGGCGGCGCTCAAGGTGAAGGGAGTGCAGAGGACGGTTGCGATTGAACCGTTCACGCCGCCGCACGCGTTTCAGCCGCTGGGCGGAGTGGCGGTGATCGCGGACAACACGTGGTCGGCGTTCAAGGGGCGCAGGCAGCTCAAGGTCGAGTGGGATAACGGGGCTAACGCTTCGTATACATCGGCAGATTACAAGAAAGAGCTGCAGCAGACGGCGCGGCAGCCGGGGAAAGTCGTGCATAGCGTGGGCGATCCGGATGCGGAGTTTGCCAAGGGCGGCAAGATTGTCGAGGCGGAGTATTTCGCGCCGCACCTGGCACATGCTTCGATGGAGCCTCCGGTGGCGGTGGCGGATGTGCGCGGGGAAAAGGTGACGGTGTGGTCGCCGACGCAGGATCCGCAAGGAGTGCAGGAGCAGGTGGCGAAGACGTTGGGGCTGAAGAAAGAAGATGTCACCTGCCATGTGACTTTTCTTGGCGGAGGCTTTGGCCGGAAATCGAAGCCGGATTACGCGGCCGAGGCGGCGGTGCTTTCGCAAAAAACGGGCAAGCCGGTGAAAGTGGTTTGGAGCCGGGAGGACGACATTCAGTTCGACTACTACCATTCCGTGGCGGCTATGTATCTGAAGGCGGCACTGGACGATGCGGGCAAGCCGCGGGCGTGGCTGCAGCGGTCGGTGTTTCCGCCGATCGGTTCGACGTTCGATAAAACCGCGGTGTACGGCGGGGCGGGCGAGATGTCGATGGGATGGAATGTGGTGCCGTTCGAGGTGCCCAACTTCCGCGCGGAAAATGGGCAGGCGGTGGCACATGTTCGGATTGGGTGGCTGCGGTCGGTGGCGAATATTTATCATGCGTTCGCGGTGCAGTCGTTTGCCAATGAGCTGGCGGTGGCGGCGAATCGTGATCCCTATGATTATTTGATGGCGCTGATTGGGCCGGGGCGGACCTTGGAGGGGACGCAGCCTCCGGAGCTGTCGCAGAAATATCCTTATGAAACAGCGCGGCTGCGGCACGTGGCGGAACTGGCGGCGGCGAAGGCGAATTGGGGCAAAAAGAAACCGGGCAACGGATGGGGAATGGGGATTGCGGTGCACCGCAGCTTTCTGACTTATGTGGCGACCGTGGTTGAGGCCGAGGTCGATAGCGGCGGAGCGGTGCGGATTCCGCATGTCTATACCGCAGTGGATGCGGGGATTGTGGCGAATCCGGAGATGGTGCGGTCGCAATTTGAGGGCGCGGCGGTATTCGGAACCAGCATCGCGCGGACGGGGGAGATCACAGCGACCAACGGCGTGATTGACCAATCGAACTTCCACAATTATCCGGTGGCGCGGATGAATGATGCTCCAGTGCACGTGGATGTGCAGATCGTTGAGAGCACGGCGGCTCCGGCGGGAGTGGGCGAGCCGGGAGTGCCTCCGTTTGCGCCGGCGCTGTGCAATGCGATTTATGCAGCGACGGGAAAAAGGGTGCGGGAATTGCCGCTATCGAGGAATGGGTTCGTGTGAAATTGCTTGAACGATTCGTTGGGGCGACGAAGGGATAAGCGTGCTGCTTGTCGAATACAGAGTTCGCGGCTGATAAGCCAAAATCTTAAATCGCCGAGGTCGCTGAGTTTCTACCCGAGCACGCAGAGAAAAGCTTTCCCGCACATTATGGGTAGTGGCTGAGGCAGATTTAGCCACTACCCATTATGGCTTTGGCTTGAAGTGCCGGGGGATCCGCGCTAGGATGGCCTGCTGCGCCGAGTCAAGCATATGCCGCAAAACTACGTTCCCATTTTCATTTTCATTGCCATCGTCGGGACGCTGCTGCCGATTACGTTGCTGCTGGCCAAGCTGGTGCGGCCGGACAACCCGAGCAAGACCAAGCTGATGCCGTATGAGTGCGGCATCGATCCCATCGACAGCGCGCGCGGGCGGTACACGGTGCGGTATTACATCATCGCGATTCTGTTTGTGGTGTTCGACGTGGAAACCATTTTTCTTTTTCCCTGGGCAGTGAAGTTCAAGGCGTTTGGGCTGTTCGGGCTGATTGAGATGTTTATTTTTCTGGTGATCCTGATCGTGGGATACATCTGGGTGTGGAAGAAGGGCGCGCTGGAGTGGGTGTAGGACATTTTGTAATTGGGTAATTGGGTAATTGGGTAATTAAACCCGGGTTCATCTCCCAATGATGCTCGGGTAGAGATAGAGTTCATGGCGGGCGCTGCTATTAACACGATGGATTCGTCGCCGGCGGAGACTTTTAGCGCTTCGCGGTGGACGCGGGGGAATTTTTTCTTTCCGACTAAGCTGGTCATCAGTCCGCAACGGGTAATACGCACGAAAGCACGACTGTTCGGATCGAATGAGGAAAGCATACCGATCTCGAAAGTGGCTTCGGTGCACATTTCTACCGGGGTATTCTGGTCGGAGATTGTGATTGAATCGACGGGCGGAACGGATCCGATCACGAGCCACGGGCATCGCAAGGCGGATGCGCAGCGGATTCGGGATTTGATTGAAACTTACCAGGCGCGGGCGCGCGGGTAGGAGTTGAGCGGACCCGCCCACAACAGACGAAGCAGAGATCCTTCGACTCCGATGTTGCTGCGCTTTCACTGCGCAACATCTCCGCTAGGGATGACAAGGATTTAAGGCTGGTCTAGGACGCAAGTTTTATAAAATCTAGCGTCCTCCTCCCTCGTTGACACTATCCCTTCAAGCTGATAAAAGTTAACGTTCTCGCCGAACGTACTCTGCGCCGGAGTTTGTGCCGTCGCCTTATGCCGGACGAAACCAAATCTCCTTCGACGCCGCCGCCGGAAAAAGAGCCGAAACCGACGGCGGATCAGCCCGCAAAGCCGGGTGGGGTGCGATCTACTCCTTCCGGTTCGGTGCAATCAGAGACGACGACCACTCCGAATAAGCCTTCTCCGCCATCGGAAAGTTCCACTGCCCCGCCCAAAGCTGCCGAGGCAGCAACGCCCGCAAAGGCGGCTGCAGCGGCTCCTTCTGCCACTTCTGCCGCAAAGCCTGCGGCTCCTGCGGCGGCAAAACCAGGCTCTCCAGCTGCTGCGGGACATCCTGCGCCGCCGAAGCCGGCGGGGCCGGTGCCGACGCCGTGGGACTCGCCGATGATCGCCAAGCTCAAGCGCGAATACGGCTCGGGGATTGAGCCGCTGACGCATCTTGGGCAGAACTACATGATCGTGGACCGATCGCTGTTTCCGGAGATTTTGCAGATTCTGCGCGATGCGGAGCAGTTCGACTACTGCGTGGACATTACCGCGGTGCATTATCCCAAGCGCGAGAAGCAGTTCGACGTGGTGTGGGTGCTGTATTCGTTTGCACGGAATGAACGGATTCGGGTGAAGACGCAGATTGCGGATGGCGATTCGCTGCCGAGTTCGGTTTCGATCTGGGCGACGGCCAATTGGCTGGAACGCGAAGTGTTCGACATGTTTGGGATCAAGTTCGACGGACATCCGGATTTGAAGCGCATTTTGTTGCCGGAGGGATGGAAGGGATTCCCGCTACGCAAGGATTACGGAATCTTGCAGCAGGATAGTGAGTGGGTGCAGATCAATTTAGGGATTGAGAGCGGACAGTGAAGACCCACGGCTCACGGAGCGGCGCATGCGAGATCCCTCGCCTCGCTGGTGAAAACGCGAGGCTTCGGGATGACGCCGTCGAAAAGAATAATGACTGATCCGAGGACACTCTCGCCATCGCTGGAAACGCACGTTGCGGCGCGCGACGAGACGTTTCTTGATACCAACGAACTGGTCATCAATATGGGGCCGCAGCATCCGGCGACGCACGGAGTGCTGCGGGTGATTCTGCGGCTGGATGGCGAGAAGGTTCTTGGGCTGGAATGCGTGATTGGATATCTGCACCGGGGCGTCGAAAAAATCGCCGAGAACCGTACCTACACGATGTTCAATCCGTACGTGGACCGCATGGATTATGTGGCGGCGGTGTCGAACGGATTGGGATATTGCGAGGCCGTCGAGAAGCTGCTCAGCGTGGAAGCGCCGCCGCGGGCGCAGTACATTCGCGTCATCCTGACGGAGTTGAATCGGATTGCCAGCCATCAGCTGTGGCTGGGGACGCACGCGCTGGATATTGGTGCGATCACGCCTCTGTTCTATACCTTCCGCGACCGGGAAGAGATTCTCAAGATTTTCGAAAAATATTGCGGGGCGCGGCTGACGACGCATGCTTTCCGCATTGGCGGCTTGCAGTACGAGGCCTATGAAGGCTTCGAGAAGGACGTAAAGAACTTCATCTCGTTCGTGAAGCCGAAGATCGATGAGTACGAGGAACTGCTGACGACCAACCGCATCTGGCTGGAGCGGACCAAAGGGGTGGGAGTGATCTCCGGGGAGGATTGCATTGCGCTGGGCGTGACCGGGCCGGTGTTGCGGGCGAGCGGCGTGAAATGGGACATCCGCAAGGCGCAGCCCTACGCGAACTACAAGAACTTCGAGTTTGAAATTCCGACCGGCGAGAACGGCGACACCTATGACCGGTACATCGTGCGCATGATCGAGATGCGGCAGGCGCTGCGGATTATCGAGCAGGCGGTCGAGGGCATTCCTGAGGGACCGATCATGGCGAAGGTACCGAAGGTGATGAAGCCTCCGGTGGGCGAGGTTTATCACTCGATCGAAGCGCCTAAGGGCGAGTTGGGATACTTCATCGTGAGCGACGGATCGACGCAGCCTTACCGGGTGCGGGTGCGGCCGCCCAGTTTTGTGAACCTGCAGGCGCTCGACATCATGTGCCGCGGACAACTGGTGGCCGACGTCATCGCAGTGATCGGGACGCTGGACATCGTGCTGGGTGAGGTGGACCGCTGATGCACGTGATCAATCAGTACATCCTCTCCTATCTCGAAAGCAATCAGACGCCAGGCACTGCGGGCAACTTTTTGTGGGCCACGATTTACATCCTGCTGGTATTCGTCGGCTTGTCGATTGCCGTGATCGCGATGAACTGGCTGGAGCGCAAGATTCTGGCGCACATGCAGGTGCGGCTGGGACCGATGCGGGTGGGACCGCACGGGCTGCTGCAGCCGATCGCCGACGCGCTGAAGCTGCTGCTCAAAGAAGACATTATTCCGGCCGAGGCCGATGCCACCGTGTTCTGGATTGCGCCGTTCATCGTGGTGCTGGCGGCGTTCACGGTATTTGTGGTGGTGCCGTTCGGGCCGACGCATGCGATCACCGACATGAACATCGGAATTCTGTTCATGCTGGGGGTTTCGTCGCTGAGCGTGCTGGGAATCGTGACGGCAGGATGGGCTTCGAACTCGCACTATCCGCTGATTGGGGCGCTGCGGTCGAGCGCGCAGATGGTTTCGTATGAAGTGGCGATGGGGTTGGCGGTGGTTTCGGCAATCATGATGACCAGCCTGAGCGATCATGGAACGCTGAGCATGATCGGCATTGTGGAAGCGCAGCTGGAGCAGGGAGAGTGGTTCATCTTCAAATTCTTTCCGCTGGGGCTGATCGCATTCGCGATTTTTGCGGTGGCCATGGTGGCGGAGACCAACCGCGCGCCGTTTGATCTGCCCGAAGCCGAGTCGGAATTGACCGCAGGATTTCACACCGAGTACAGCGGATTCCGCTGGTCTTTATTTTTCCTAGCGGAATATTCGGCGATGATCGCTGTGTCGTCGATTGCGGTGACACTATGGCTGGGCGGGTGGCTGCGGCCCTTCCCGAACGCGCTGAAAGGCTCAGGCGCGGATCTGGCGTTCTCGCTGATCCCGGGGATCACATTTTTGTTTCTGGCTGGAATGTGCTTCTACAACACCGCGCGCATGCCGAAGCACCCGCTGTTCCGGATTCAAACGCTGGGGCTGGCAGGCTTCGGCGTGGTGCTCGCGGTGATCGGGTTGATCCTTTTTATCCCGCCAGTGCGCGTGAGGATCCAGGATATTTTCTGGTTTTCCGCGAAGGTTGCCGGGTTTATGTACCTCTATATCTGGTATCGTGGCACGTTCCCGCGTTACCGGTTTGACCAGTTGATGAAAGTGGGATGGAAGGTGCTGCTGCCGACCGGGCTCGCGCTGCTGGTGTTGACCGCGATCGTCGGCATGCGCGCAGAACTGCTGGCCGATCTGCAAGGAGCGTGGCGCTGATGAATCCGAATCCTCCGGTCGCAACCCCGTTCTTCTTTTATCTGCTGGCTGCAGTGATGATCATCGGAGGAATTCTGGTGATCACGCGAAAGAACGCGGTGCACTCTGCGCTGGCGCTGATCACGACGCTGCTGGCGCAGGCCGGACTGTACCTGATGCTGTATGCGCCGTTCGTGGCCGGCGTGCAGATCATTCTTTATGCGGGCGGGATCATGGTGCTGTTCCTGTTCGTGATCATGCTGATTTCGATCGAGCGCAACCTGAAGGAGCGGCAGTTTAATCACCAGTGGCTGATCGGAATAGCAGCGGCTGCGGCTCTGGGCGGGCTGTTCATTGCGGTGTATACGACCACCACACAGGGAAAAGTTCTCTTCCCTGCTGTGGGCCGCTTGTCTTATGTCGAATCGGGGAACACGCAAGGCATCGCGACCCTTTTGTTCGACCGACATTTCGGGACGTACATGTTCTCGTTTGAGATCGCTTCATTGCTGCTGCTGGTCGCGATTATTGGGGCGGTCGTGATGGCGAAGAAGAGGATTTAGCAGGGGCTAGGGGCTAGAGGTCAGGGCTCAGTGGTAGTGGTCGGTGATTAGCGGATAGACGATACATGCATGCAATGCTGGACATCTCGACGCTGCATTACCTGGTGCTGGGAGCGGCGCTGTTTTTGCTGGGCGTGATTGGCGTGCTCACGCGGCGGAATGTCGTCATCGTGCTGATGTCAATAGAACTGATCCTGAACGCGGTCAATCTGAACCTGGTGGCGTTTTCGCGTTACTGGCAGGGCATTCACGGGCCCTCGGCGCTGCAGGGACAGGTGTTCGCGATTTTCATCATTACCGATGCTGCCGCGGAAGCGGCGGTCGGGTTGGGCATTTTGATCGCCTTCTTTAGGAATAAGGAGACGGTCAACGTGGATGAGGTGAATTTGTTGAAGTGGTAGGAAAGAAGCTCTTAGCTATTAGCTATTAGCTGTCAGCTAAATGCGAAGGGCTAAAGCTAAGAGCATGTTTTTCTTAAACAACATCTGGCTGATCCCGCTGCTGCCGGCGTTTGGGGCGGCGGTGATGTTCTTCTTCGGGCGCAAGCTGACTAAATCATCAGTCAGTGCGGTTTGCGTGGGCGTGGTTGTGCTGGCGTTTCTATTCGCTTGCGGCTCGGCCCTGCAATACAACGCGTGGGCGGACGCAAATCAGCATCAGCCGTTTCAGAAAATCCTTTACACGTGGCTGGGTACCGACACCGGCCATCTGACCTATGAGATGCGGAACGGAGCGCAGGCCAACTTCCAGGCCGACGCCGGGTTCCTGCTCGATCCGCTTTCGAGTATCTGGCTCCTGTTTGTGACCGGAGTGGGGATGCTCATCCACATTTATTCGATGGGGTACATGGCGCATGAAGGCGGGTACTACCGGTTCTTCGGGTACCTGAACCTGTTCATGTTTTCCATGCTCACGCTAATTCTCGCCAACAATTACGCGTTGATGTTTGTGGGGTGGGAGGGCGTGGGATTGTGCTCGTACCTGCTGATTGGGTTTTATTTTCAGCGGAAGTCGGCGAGCGACGCGGCGAATAAGGCGTTTATCGTAAATCGGATTGGCGACGCGGGATTCATCCTGGGGATGTTTTTCATTGCGTCGTACTTTGGCTCGCTGCGGTATATCGATGTAAATCATCTGGCGCGCAGCGGGGCGTTCCACATCGGCGACCCGGTCATTACGGCGGCGACGCTGCTGTTGTTTGTGGGAGCGTGCGGGAAGTCGGCGCAGCTTCCACTTTATGTGTGGTTGCCGGATGCGATGGAAGGTCCGACTCCGGTTTCGGCACTGATCCATGCCGCGACCATGGTGACGGCGGGAGTGTACATGGTGGCGCGGTCGAACGCGCTGTTCGTGCTGGCTCCGACGTCGATGAAGACGGTTGCGATCGTGGGGGCGCTGACCGCGATTTTTGCGGCATCGATCGGGCTGGTGCAGAACGACATCAAGCGCGTGCTGGCGTACTCGACGGTGTCGCAGCTGGGATACATGTTTCTGGCGCTGGGCGTGGGCGCGTTTGCCGCCGGAGTGTTTCACGTCTTCACGCATGCCTTCTTCAAGGCGCTGCTGTTCCTGGGCGCGGGCTCGGTGATTCACGCCATGAGCGGCGAGCAGGACATGCGGAACATGGGAGCGCTGCGCGACCGGATTCCGACGACCTACTGGACGATGTTCGTGGCCACGCTGGCCATTGCGGGGATTCCGCCGTTCGCGGGATTTTTCTCGAAGGATGAAATCCTGTGGCAGACGTGGACCAGCGAAGGCGGCGCATACCGCATTTTGTGGGGCATCGGGTACGTCACGGCGCTGATGACGGCGTTCTACATGTTCCGGCTGGTTTACTTGACGTTCTACAGCAAGCCGCGAATGAGCCATGAGATCGAGCACCACATTCACGAATCGCCGGCTTCGATGACGATGCCGCTGGTGGTGCTGGCGGTGATGTGCTTGTTTGCCGGATTCCTGGGATGGCCGCACAGCCTGGGTGGATCGGATCGATTCGCGCACTATCTCGATCCGGTCTTTGCTCACGGTGAGGCTCGTGTGCTTGCCGAGCAAGGCAAGGCGGGACAACTGGCTGCCGGAGAGAAGGAAGAAGAGAAGACCAGCCCGGTCGAATATCTGTTGATGTTCCTGTCTGTCGGCGCGGCAGGAGTGGGTTGGTGGATGGCGGGACGCGCTTACACGAATGCGGATAAGGGTTATACCGAACCGCTCGCGGCTGCAGCACCGCCTGTCTATGATTTACTGCTGAACAAATATTACGTCGATGAAGGATATGACTACGTTTTCACGGGGCGCCGCAAATTGGGGAAGGTCCGATTAGGCGCAATGGGGCTTGGCGAGGCCAGCTCGTGGTTTGATGCTCACGTCATCGATGGCGCGGTGAATGCTGCGGGATGGATGACGCGGCTGACAGCGACGATTTCCAGCTGGTGGGATAAGTGGATTATCGATGGCATCGGCGTTAACGGGCCGGCCATTCTGGCGCGCGTGCTGAGTTATCCGGCGCGGCTGCTGGAGTGGGGCCTGGTGCAATGGTATGCGCTGGTGATGACGACGGGACTGGTAGGGTTCGTGTTTTATTACGTGTACCACTAGAGCTCTTAGCTTTTAGCTCTCAGCTTTTAGCCGAAACCTGCCGGCTGAAAGGATCGAGCTAACGGCTAAGAGTTAAAGGCTAAGAGCTTTCATGCAAAACCACATACTCTCGATCATCCTGTTCACGCCGCTGGTGGGCGCGATTCTGCTGTTGTTTGTCCCTAAAGAAAACAAGGATGCGATCCGGTGGATCGCCAACATTTTTGCGCTGGCGGGATTGCTGGTGTCGCTGCCCCTGGTGCCGATGTTCTGGGCGCAGCGTTTCGATACGACGCAGCAGTTCCACTTCATGGAAGGCGCGGCGAACAATTGGATTCCCTCGATTGGAGCGGGCTACATCCTGGGGATTGACGGCATTTCGTTCCTGCTCATCATGCTGACCACGTTGCTGGGCTGGATTTCGATCCTGTCGTCGTGGACGGCAATTGAGAATCGGGTCAAAGAATATTACATCTGGTTCCTGGTGCTGCAGACGGGGATGCTGGGCGTGTTTATGGCGCTGGATTTCTTCCTCTTCTTTGTGTTCTGGGAAGCGATGCTGGTGCCGATGTACTTGCTGATCGGCATCTGGGGCGGGCCGCGGAAACTTTACGCGGCGATCAAGTTCTTCTTGTACACGCTGGCGGGATCGGTGCTGATGCTGTTGGGAATTCTGTTCCTTTACTTCCATCATCACACCGTTACGGGCAACTACACGTTTGCCTTGCAGTCGCTTTATGACACAGCGCCGCGGATTTACTCCGATTACGGACCGCGTGTGGCCACGCTGCTGTTCCTGAGCTTCTTCTTCGCGTTTGCGATCAAAGTGCCGATGTTCCCGTTCCATACCTGGCTGCCCGATGCACACGTGGAGGCTCCGACCGCGGGCTCGGTGATTCTGGCTGGCGTTCTGCTGAAGATGGGGACGTATGGTTTTATTCGCTTCTCACTTCCCTTCTTCCCGCGCGTGCTGAACGATCCGGCAAGCCATGTGCGGTCATGGATGATTGGGCTTTCGATTGTGGCGATCATTTATGGCGCCCTGGTTTCGCTGATGCAAAAGGATATGAAGAAGCTGGTGGCGTATTCGTCGGTGAGCCATTTGGGCTTCTGCACGCTGGGAATTTTTGTGTTGACGCCGCTGGGGCTGAGCGGGTCGGTGCTGCAGCAGGTGAATCACGGGATTTCGACGGGAGCGCTGTTCCTGATCGTGGGAATTCTCTACGAGCGGCGGCATACGCGGGAGATTTCCGAGTATGGCGGAATTTCGAACGTGATGCCGGTGTACGCGACCATCACGATGATCATGTTTTTGTCGTCGATGGGGTTGCCGCTGCTGAATGGATTCGTGGGTGAGTTCACGATTTTGCAGGGGACGTTCATGGTGAGCTGGCGCTGGGGCGCATGGGCGGTGCCGGGAGTGATTCTGGCGGCGGCTTATCTGCTGTGGCTGTACCAGCGCGTGTTCTTCGGGACGGTCACGAATCCGAAGAACGAAAAACTGCACGATCTCACGCCGCGGGAGGTGGCCACCTTCGTTCCGCTACTGATCATGGCGTTCTGGATCGGGCTGTACCCCAAGCCGTTCTTCCAGATTCTGCAGCAACCGGTGAATCACACGATGGCGATGGTTCACGGGCAACAGCGCAGCGAGGACATGAATGCTTCGGCGGGGCAGTTGCAGGGAATGACTGGCTCCGCTTCCGGGATGACCGCTGCGGCAGCGACGGTGCCCGCGGCCGCGCGGCCAGCGACTGCAGCGAAGGGGAAGAACTAGTGGTCTGGACTGACTACCTTCTGGCGTTGCCGATCACTCTGCTGACCCTGTTTGCGCTGGGTATTCTGCTGATCGACTTCATGCTGCCGCCTGAACTGAAGTGGGCGAATGCGGTGACGGCGTTCATCGGCGTGTGCTTCTCGGCGGCGGGAGTGTACAAGATCCAGCTGTGGCAAGGCGCTGCGCCGTACACCGCGGGCATGCTCAACACCATGATCATGGACCGCTTCGCGATCTACTTCTTCTATTTATTTCTGGCGGGCACAGCGATCGCAATTCTGATGTCGGTGCGCTATCTGCAGACCGAGAATGAAAGCCACGGCGAGTACTACGCGCTGATGTTGCTCTCGGTGGCCGGGATGATGTGCATGGCCGCCGGGTACGACATTGTCCTCATCTTTATTGGGCTCGAGCTGATGGCGATCTCGACTTACGTACTGGTGGGATTTCTACGGCGGGACCGGAGGTCGAACGAGGCGGCACTGAAATATCTGCTGCTGGGAGCATTTTCGTCGGGAATTTTCGCTTATGGGCTGTCGCTGCTCTACGGCTTGTCGGGGAGCACGAGCCTGGCGGTAATCGCGCAGGAAATGGCGCGGCGGGTGGCCGATCCGCAATACAAGCCGGTGGCGATCATCGCATTGGTTACGACGATCACCGGGTTGCTGTTCAAGATTGCCGCCATTCCGTTCCACCAGTGGGCGCCGGACGCGTATGAGGGCGCCCCGACCAGCATCACGGGATTCATGTCGGTTGCGGTGAAGGCGGCGGGATGGGCGATGCTGATGCGCATCCTGCTGTGGGGATTGTTCCCGATGCGCTCGGTGTGGGGGCCGCTGCTGGTATTCGTTTCCATCGCGACCATGACGGGCGCGAACCTGGCCGCGCTCACGCAGACCAATACCAAGCGGCTGCTGGCGTACTCTTCGATCGCGCACGTGGGATACATGCTGCTGGGGATGGTGGTGCTGTCGACGGCGGGCTATCCGAGCGCGCCGTTTTTCGACGCATTTAAAGGCATTTTGATTTATCTGCTGGTTTATACGTTCATGAATCTGGGCGCGTTCGCGGTGATTACATCGCTGCGGCACCGCAACGTAATCGGCGACGAACTCGACGACCTGGACGGGCTATGGTCGCGCGCCCCGGTAGAGGCCGCGCTGATGCTGGTGTTCATGCTGGCGCTGGCGGGGATTCCGCCGCTGGCGGGATTCTGGGGCAAATACTTCATCTTTCTGAGCCTGATCGAAAGCCAACACTACGCGCTGGCGTCATTAGGAGTGCTCTACTCGGTGTTCGGGCTGTACTACTACCTGAAGATCGCCAACGCGATGCTCATGCGCCAACCGGAAAAGGGAGAAGGACGGCTGCCCATCAGCTGGGCGATGCGGGCGGCTTTGGGGGTGACGGGGCTGGCGACCATATATATTGGGATCCTTCCGAACCGGTTCATCGAGATGGTGAACTGGGCTCTGGGCATCGCGCAGACGCCGAGCGTCGCGCAGATGATGCGCTAAGGATATGAAATTGATGATTGGTGATTTTTGATGGCTGGCTGGAAACCGGCTGTCACGATTGGTGTTTGGTCGATCTAGGATCGACAATGATCATACATTTCCGCTTAGGAACCGCTGCCGACTTGCTTGAAGCGCGGCCGAGCGCGAGACGCGCTCGGGACAGCCGGCGGGACGCCGGCGCTACGGCGTAGAATTCTCGTGTCAGAGCCGCATTTCATTCATCCATGGCTGAACCTCCCGATCCCGACAAGAAGAAGAGTCCGTGGGTGCAGTTCGGGCGATACAGCCAGCTTGCGTTTATGCTGCCCGCTGGAACCGTGGCCGGATTCCTGCTCGGGACTTTGCTCGATCGGTGGCTGCACGTCACGTGGATCAATGTGGTGGGGCTGCTGTTGGGCACGGCAGCTGGGCTGATCGAAGTAATCCGCACGGCTTCCCGCGAAACCAAATAAGATCAGGTCAGGAATCATGAACTCCGAATATCCTGATCCCGCCGAGAATAGCTCCTCGAATACGAGCGATGCGTTCTATGGCGCCGCGCTGACGCGCATCCGCAATTTCATGCTGGCACTTGCGGCCGGATTCACACTGGGAGCGCTGTGGAAGTTTGGACGCTTCGCGGCAGTTGGATTTCTACTGGGATGTGGGATCGCCTATCTCAACTTTCAATGGCTGAAAAGCGGTGTATCGGGATTGGCGGACCGGGTTACCAATAGCGGCAAGCGACAGTCGGGCAAAGGGATCGTATTGCGCTTCCTGCTGCGCTACGTGTTGTTGGGAGCGGCCGCGTATGCTATATTAACCAGTTTTCCTGCGAGCCTCCGGGGCCTGTTTGCGGGGCTTTTTTTGCCCGTGGGGGCGATCGCGTGCGAGGCCGGGTACGAGTTGTATTCGGGAATCGTGCGGGGAGTTTGATGTGGATACGGGGGCGAGACGCCCCGGCGAGCGTGCCCTGAGCGAAGTCGAAGGGACGCCGGCGCTACGGTGCTATGCCTGAACAACTTTGGTTCACCCACATTCTGAACCACTTTTTTGGCGGATCGGTCACCGCTTTTTTGCGGATGCTGCACATCGAGCCGAAGTATCCGACCCAGCCGATTTCCAATTCCTTTTCCATGGAAGTGCTGGTGGCCATCTTCCTGGTGGTGGTGTTTTTGCTGCTGCGGTCGCGGCTCTCGGTGGAGTCTCCGGGAGCGTTGCAACATTCCTTTGAAGGGATCGAAGGCTTCGTGCTGGGCCAGAGCCATGAGATTATCGGGCATCACGTGGAGCCCTACATCTCTTTCTTTTCCATCCTTTTCATCTTTATCCTGATTTGCAATTTGATTGGGCTGATTCCCGGGTTGGAGTCGCCCACCGGCGTGGCAGCAGTTCCCCTCGGCTGCGCCATTTGCGCATTCATTTACTATCACACGCAGGGGTTCAAGCACGCCGGGGCGAAATATCTGTTGCACTTTTTCGGGCCGCCAATGGAAGGCATGCCTCTGGTCGCGCGAGCTTTGCTGGCGGCTTTGATGCTGCCGATTGAACTGGTCAGCCACTTCGCACGCCTGCTGTCGCTCACCGTGCGTCTCTGGGCCAACATTTTTGCCGGCGACCTGATCACGCTGGTTTTCTTTTCCATGATCCCGATTGGAGTGCCGATCCTTTTTATGGGCCTGCACATTGTGGTCGCGATTCTGCAGGCTTACGTATTTATGCTGCTCGCGATTATTTATGTGTCGGGAGCTGTGTCGGAAGAGAGCTAGAGCAGGGGCCAGGGGTTAGTGGTCAGTGGTTAGTGGCTGTGGACGGAAAGAGAGAAGGAACAAACTCAAAGCCAGGACTGAGTTATCAGGTCTCGGCGATTTCAGCTTGATCCGCTGAGAACCCGGAACTGAGAACTGAGCACTGGCTGTCAGCGTGAGGGCGCCTGCACGGTATGGCGTCAACCACCCACTGGCGGCAAATTCATTCAAGGAGCAACCCCATGCGTCAACTCAGCCGTATTTTCATGATCCTGTCGGCTCTATGCTTCGCCATGCCTGCCTTCGCGCAGGGTGGCGCGGCCGGAGAAACCAACTGGGTCGCCATCACTGCCGGATTCTCGATGGCGATTGCATCGGCCGTCTGCGGACTCGCTCAGGGCAAAGCCGTGGCGTCGGCGACGGAGTCGCTGGCCCGCAATCCTGCCGCGCGTCCGGGTATTCAGTTCGCGCTGATTCTGGGCCTGGTGCTGATCGAGTCACTGGCCTTGTATACGCTGGCGATCATCTTCCTGAAGGTGAAGCAGGGCTAGGACTCAAAGTTTCAAGGTTTCAGGTTTCAAAGTTTCAGAGGGTTGGATAGTCCCGTCGATTTGAGAAGAAGGCGAAAAGCCTCTGCCTGAAGCAGAGGGTTTTGCCTGTTCCATTCCGCAATTAATCAGTTCGTTTCCCAGTCCCTAGGTTCGGCGATCGCCGCTCCAGTCGGTGCTCCGGTTTTGGGGGACGGAATTGAGGGCGTCGACCAGCAAGCGGCGGAGGCGATAGCGGCTTTCGAGGTCGGTGCTGACGATTTCAAAGCCGACTTCGTTGACCCGCGCGCGACGCAGCAGAACGTGAGCACGAATCTTGGAACGTATTCCGAGTGAAATTTCCAGATCAGCTTCGCTGCCGATGCGGAGATTGTCTTCTTTCGTGCCCATGCCTCCGCCCAGGCTGAGTTCGCGAATCAGGACCCTGGACTTGCCCCAGGAACTGCCAATGGTCCCGATGACGGTTTTGGAGAGCACGAGCCGCTCGTAACGGCGTTGTCGCACCCAAGGGCACGCGGGAGCCGTGTCGAGCGGCGCAATCGCCAGTTCGGCGGGCTCGAGACCGCTATCGGAAATCACCTGCGAACTGTAGCGCGGGTCGGTCTTGGACAAGGCCTGCGCGGCGACGATGCGGAGCTCACGGTGATGGACGAATCCGAAAGTTTTCTTGGTTTCGAGAATTTCGCGCAAGACCGAAACTGCTTCCGCATCTTTAAGACGGCCCAGGGATTCGAGAGCCTTGAGCTGCACATAGGGAGAGCGGGAAGCGGCTTCGCCGGGACGGGCCATGGCGATCAAGGGGGCGGCCGCGGTGACATCGCCGCTCATTCCGATTTCGTCGACGGCTTCGGGAAGGACGAGCGGATCCAGCACTTCGGCCAGTTCCAGCAGGGTGCGGCCGCGGTCGGCAGCGTTGCCGTATGCGATCTGCCGCACCACGACATCGTGATAGAAGCGGTTCCATTCGGGGAGCCGGGCCGGCAGTAATTCCAGGAGCGTACCTACGTCGAAGCGGCTGACCAGTCCGACCACGCCGGAAGCCTGCCGGGGCTGGCCAGTGCGCAGAATTTCGCGCAACTGCAGCATTACGGGTGAGCCTAACTCCTTGATGAGTTCAATCATGCGATCGCATTCATCGCGGCGCATGCAGCGGAAGAAGCGGTCGGCGAGATGCTCGGCTCCGCTCTGGCTGGTACGCCGCAGGAGGGCGATAAGATCTGCGGGAATGGAATCGAGCTGCAGGGCTTCTTCGATGTACTCGGGTAGGCGATTTTCCACGCCCACGCGGGGGCGCAGGTCGCCCATCAGCACCGGACGCTGGACGGTAATCAACTCCATGCCGGCGCAAACTTCATTAACGGCTGCGTAATTCTTAGCGGCGCTCGCCTCGTGGCTGAGGCGCACGAAGGCCGCGCTCATGAGGCTCTGGAGCTCAGGTTCCTTTTCTGATATGAGTTGTTCGCTGAGCTTGCGCACGGCCTGGGCCATGGGCTGTCCGCCGACGCGGGCATAGAGATCGGCAACCTGGCTGATGCCGATGGCCGTTTTGCGGCGGGGTTCGGTTTCTTTGGCGCTCAGGCAGCTGGAATAGTTATTCAGAATCTGCGCGGCGCTGTCGTTGTCCTCGCGCTCGAGCAACACTTCGACGAATTGCCGCAGGTTGCGGGGCGGGACGCAAGGGGCTTCGTGCGACAGCAGCACGCTGCGCTTGCCCGACTCGGGCACCTCGGCCCAAAACATGCGGTCGAGAATGTCGGCATGCGACTCGACCAGAATGCCCGCCTTGCTCATTTTGTCTTCCTGCAGCTTGAGAATCTGGCGCAACGAGTCCATCTGGCGGGACATGTGCTCCATCATCTGGTGCACGGCGTTGACCTTCACTTCGCCATTCTGATAGCGGTCCAAGGCGAAGCGGATGGCCATGTGCTCGGCCGCCTTCATGAGCAGCGGCGTGTCTTCCTCCTGCTGCTCCGTGGCACGCGCTGCCAGGCTTCCCAGCAACTGCTGCAAGTTCAGACGGGTGTTGGGATCGGTCTGGGTCAGTTCCTTGTGTAAATCTTCTTCCTTGAGGTTAGGATCATGCTGCACCTGGCCAAAGCGAGTCAGCAGCCGGATAGCCTGAATGACTTCGGCTTCCTGGAGGGGAACCATGCCGCCGGTCCAGGCCGGAGCTGCGCCCGTAGCAGCGCTGCCGGTGCCCGCACCGCCCGTACTTGCGCCGCCGGCAAATCCGCCGCCCGCGCCGCCGCCACCGGACTGTCCGGCTGGAAGATTGGGGGCGCTACCCAACGGGACCATGGGAACGCCCTCCGCGTTCCCGCCGCCGCCACCGGACTTCGACCCTTCGGCAGCGGCAATTAATTGCAGAAGTTTCTGCGGATCGTTCAACCAGGCCTTGAACTCCGGGCCCAGGGTTTGAGCGGCGATCTGTGCGGCGATACTGACGTCGCCGGTCAGCGGATCGGCCGCGACGAACTTCACTTCGTTGATTCTGATCGTGCTTGCCTGCTTGCCTGAGCCCAGTGCGTCTTTGATCTGCTTGGCAACGTCGGTCGCCTTGGATCCGGCGACGGTGAACGCACGCACCAGCCGCACGAAATCTTCTTCGGTCACTTCTTTGGAGAAATGCACGCTCGCCAATCCGGCGGTGGTCAACAGGGTCGCGAAGCTCTTTTCGGCCTGGCCCGTTTCCAGAGGAATGCCATCGAGTAGCAGCTTGTTATCAGAAACACCGAGCAGAAATCCGGCATCGCCGCCTGCGGGCAACGCCGCCTGCAACTCATTCCACGTGGTTTCAAACTGCGCTTCCGTGCGCTTGTGCTCAGAGCCATACATCCGTGCGTACTTGATGAGAATGTTGAGGCTGTGGACGAACGCTTTGGCGGAGGCCGCACGTGATCCTTGCGATATGTTTGTGCCGGAGATAACCGCCTCCTCGAGGACGAGAGTTCGCAATTCAAGGCTAAGCCGAAAAGGTAAGGTCTCAAAGGTTACGGAGGTAATTGTCCCAGTGCGGGCGAGGAGCTGTGGGTCAGAAGGGGGATTTGAGGTCTTCGGTCTTAGGACCATGATCAGGCTTCAGCGATGCTTTTGAGCGTGGGTAGATACCCCGTTAATCTCAAGCCGTGGCACTTTTGTGCTTCCCTAGCTACCCTGCATTTCCATAAAATGGCTCCCTTCAATCGTCCCAATGGCAAATCTCATTTTTTACCTGATTGTGCAGCTGAATCTGATCTTCGGAATTGCCGGACTGGTATGGCCCGACAAGTTTATGCCGCTCTATGGAATGCTTATGTTTCCCTGGCCGGCGAGCCATCGGGCGATTCGGATGCACGGGATCGTCTCCATTGCAGGCTATCTGCTGGTGCTGGCCAGATTGCTCGCGTTCGCGTGAGGGTGGCGGCGTCCGGTCACTGCTGACGCTGCTCGGCGACCTTGTCCTAGAACCGCTACGGAAAGAAAAACACCTTTGGCCCGTCGGAAACGCGGAATTCAGTAGAATACTGGCAGAGCCTCGCGAACCCGGCGATTGCAGCTTGAAAACCACTCTCAAAACTACCGGACTGCGCTACTGGATGTTGCGCGTGCTGGAAGAGTGCGACAAGGTGTCGGCCGACTTCGGCGCCGACCCGGTGCACGATTTGCGCGTGTCTCTGCGGCGCTGCCGGTCGATGGCCGACGGGATGATGGCCATGGATCCCGACCGCGACTGGAAGGCCATGAAGAAAGCCGGCAAAGAGCTGTTCCAGCAACTGGGCGCCTTGCGCGACGTCCAGATCATGATGGAATGGATTGAAAAACTGGAGGTGGGAAGCGCCGTGGCAATGCCGGCAAACGGGGCGGAGCTTCTTAAAGAATCGGTTGAAGGCGCCGGGATATCGCCTGTGGCAGCGAGTTCGGCGGCAGACCCGGCAAAGACGTTGCGGGATGTGCTGAAGGCGCGGGAGACTCAGCACAAGCACGAAGCTCGTGCGGCACTTGACGAATTTGATCGCAAGCAATGGCGGCAGTGGAGCAAGTCACTGCCGCAAAGGGCCGCGCAGATTCGTCCTGGGAGCGCAGTCTTTAAGCATCTCGCACTGGAGCGCTGGACGGCGGCGCGGGAGTTGCATGTAAGAGCGATGCGCACCCGCTCGCAAATCGCGCTGCACACCTTGCGAATCGGGATCAAGAGATTCCGCTACATTGTGGAGAATTTTCTTCCCGCCGAGCACAAGGTCTGGGGCAACGACCTGAAGCACATGCAGGATCTGCTAGGAGACGTTCATGATCTGGATGTGCTGTGGGCGACCGCGATTTCCGGCCACATCTTTCCGGACGAGGCTTCGCGCAAGCAATGGCAAGAGCGGATTCAACGGGAGCGGAGCGAGCGGGTTGAGGAGTATCGCAATAAGACCGTGGGGACGGATTCGTTATGGCATGTCTGGCGCGCCGGCCTGCCACAAGGCAAGCAGATTCAGCAGATTGCGACGCGACGGATGAAGTTGTGGGCGAAGGCACTCGACCCGGACTTCGGGCATGCGGAGCGGGTGGCAAGGCTGGCGCTGGAACTTTATGACGGGTTGATGACGCGAGGGCTATTGGGGGCAGGTCAGTTACCGACCAACGGCTCGGGCGACGAGGGGCGAGCCAGTCTGAATGCGGCTGCGCTGCTGCATGACGTCGGCAAGGCGAAAGGTGATAAGGGTCATCACAAGGAATCATTGGAATTGATCAAGAAGCATGGCGTGCCGTTGGGTTGGAAGCCGGAGACCGTGGCGCGGGCGGCCATCGTGGCGCGCTTCCATTGCGGGGCGCTGCCGACGCGCAGCCATAAGCTGCTGCGCGATCTCCTGCCGGACGAGCAAAAAAATGTGGTTCGGCTGTCGGCCATTCTCCGTTTGGCAAACGCTTTGGATTCTACGCATGACGGGCATATCCGCAAGGTGAGAATTGAGAATGCAGTGGCCGATCAAAAGCGCCGTACGAACGGATTTCTGCGCAAACCGCGAGTTCTCGGGAAGAATGAAGCGCTGATCATCGCGGCCCAGGGCTACGCGGATGGAACTCCCACGGCCCAGGCCATCGCGGCGGAAAGATATCTGCTGGAGACCGTGCTGCGGAGGCCGGTGATCGTGAAGGCGGCTTCCAGTTCTCGGCGTCCCGCTTCTGGATTGAGCAAGACGGCTGCTGCCTAGACTTCTTAATGGCGGAGGCTCCTTGGTGGTGAAGCCTTCGAGCCACTTTCAGTTTTCCTCCTCGTGACGTACAAAGGATGCGAAGTTCTTCTCGGCGTTCCGGAAGCCGAACTGCCGGAAGCTGGAATTCCATTTTCCATGACGCATGCGCAATTAGTGGAGCGGGCGGTGCGCTGGCTGCGGACGTACCGCTGCGGCGTGGTGCTGTCGGAGCAGGCCTGCGTCAGCGGGGAGATGCCGGACGCGATTGGATGGAAGCGGGCATGCCATTCCGTGCTGGTCGAGTGCAAGGTCACGCGCGCTGACTTTCTGGCGGATCGGGCAAAGCCTTTTCGTCAAGAACCAGAGAAAGGAGTGGGCAGCGAGCGCTTCTACCTGACTCCTCCGGGATTGGTGAAGCTAGAAGAGTTGCCGGCGGGCTGGGGACTGCTGGAACATCGCCGCGGGCGAATCGAAATGCTGCGCGCTTCGGAGACGGATCTGCGCACGGCGGTGGGATTCCGTTACGAAATGAATCTCTTGCTGGCGAGCTTGCGGCGCGTGGAAGTGCGCATCGAGCCGCAGAACATCACCGACTTCCTCAAGTGGAAGAATCGCATGGCGGAATACAATCGTGGCACGCTGCCGGAAGGAATAGTTGCGGCAGACGAGGAAGCGAATGTCTTCCTCGAACCTGAAAGGCCATGCTGATTCCCTGCTCCAGCCGGGGCCGAACCATACCTCTAATCCTTCACGGCGCGATCGGTAATGTCGAGTCCTTTGTCGATGATGGCGAAGGCCTCGCGCAGTTGCTGCTCGTTGATACACAGCGGAGGATTGGTGAAAAACGTATTCCAGCGCACGAGCGTGTAGAGGCCCTGCTCGCGGAAGAAGCGGCCGAGCGCGGCCATCTCTTCGGAGGCGCCGTTGAAGGGAGCCATGGGCTGGCGCGTCTTGCGGCTGCGGATCAGTTCGAAGATTCCGAACAGGCCGATCGAGCGTACCGCGCCGACCGACGGATGCTTGGCCTGCATCTCGCTGCCCAGTTGCTTCATCACCGCGCCCATCTTCCTGGCGTTGTCGATGAGGTGATCTTCTTCATAGACGCGAATGGTGGCCAGGGCCGCGGCGCACCCCATGGGATGCGAGTTGTAGGTCAGGCCGCCGTAGAAGACCTTGTCCTGAAAATGTTGCGCGATGTGATGGCGCATGCCAACTGCACCGAGCGGCAGATAGCTTGAGGTCAGGCCCTTGGCCATGCAGATCAGGTCCGGAACAACCTTCCAATGATCGACGGCAAACCACTCGCCGGTGCGTCCGAAACCGGCCATGACTTCGTCGGCAATCATGAGGATGCCGTATTTGTCGCACAGCTTGCGGACGCCCTCGAGGTAGCCATTGGGCGGGATCAGAATGCCATTGGTGCCGGTGACGGTCTCCAGAATGAAAGCCGCAATCGTGTGCGGGCCTTCGAGTTGAATGGTTTCTTCGATGGTGGCGAGGGAAGTTTCGGCGGATTCCCAGCCGCGCTCGATGCCGTGGTAGGGATCGAGGACGCGCACGACGCCGGGAATGCCGGGCTCGGCGGGCCAGCGGCGGGGATCGCCGGTCAGCGAGATGCTACCCGCGGTCGCGCCATGGTACGAACGATAGCGGGCCATGATCTTGTGGCGTCCGGTGAAGAAGCGGGCCAGCTTGATGGCGTTTTCGTTGGCTTCCGCGCCGCCATTCGTGAAAAAGAAGGTGTCGATGTCGCCGGGGCAAATGTCGGCGAGCTTGGCGCCCAGGCGCGCACGAGGCTCGTGGGCCATGAACGGGTTGGCGTAGCACAGGGTCTCGGCCTGCTCCTTGATGGCGTTGATGACGCGCTCGTCGCCGTGTCCGATGTTGACGGACATGAGCTGGCTGTTGAAATCGATGAAGCCCTTGCCTTCGGGCGTCCAGAAATAGATTCCCTTGGCTTTGGCGACCGGGATGGGATCGACCTTGGATTGGGCGGACCATTCAAACAGAGTGTGCTTTTTGGTGAGGTCAATCATTTCCTGGCCGGTCATGGCGGGAGTTGCGAGAGTAGTAGTCATAAGAGTCCTCGATTCAAGATGATTGAGTAATTGGGAAATTTAGTAATTGGGTAATTGAAACCCCAATGACACCACTGTCATGTTTTAAATTGCACAATTACTCAATTTCCCAATTACGCAATTCTAGAACTTGCGGCTGTGCTCTTTGGCCCAGCGTTCGACGACAACTTTTTTGTCGGTGTAGAACTCGACGGAGTCGCGGCCCTGGCCGTGGAGATCGCCGAAGAAGCTGTTCTTCCATCCACTGAACGGGAAATAGGCCATAGGAGCGGCGACTCCGATGTTGATGCCGATATTGCCTGCGGGCGCTTCGTAGCGGAAACGGCGCGCGGCCGATCCGCTCGACGTGAACAGAGATGCCTGATTGCCGTAGGCGCTGCGCTCGAGAAACGCCAGAGCTTCGTCCATATTGTCGGCGTGCACGAGGCTGAGAACCGGGCCAAAGATTTCGGTGTCGGTGAGATCGCTGGACGCGGGCACGTCATCGAGAATGGTAGGTTTTACGAAGTTGCCTCGTTCGTGTTTCGGGATCTTCGCATTGCGGCCATCGAGCAGAACTTTTGCGCCTTGCCTTTCACCGACGCCGATCAACGATTCCACACGCTCTTTGCTTTGCGGCGTGATCACTGGGCCCATCTGCACACCGTCTTCGAGACCATTGCCGACTTTGAGTTTCGATGCCGCATCAGCGATCGAGTCGCGGAAAGTCTTCTGCGCTTCGCCGATTGTCACGGCGACGGAAACTGCAAGGCAGCGTTGCCCGGCGCATCCGAAGGCGCTGTCGCTGATGATCTGGGTGGCCATGGGCATGTCGGCGTCGGGGAGGACGATGACGTGGTTCTTGGCGCCTCCCTGACACTGGCAGCGCTTGCCTTGCTCCGCCGAGCGCGAATAGATGTAGCGCGCGACTGGAGTCGAACCGACGAAGCTGATGGCACGAACTTTGGGGTGGTCGATCAGCGCGTCGACTGCCGGCTTGCCGCCGTTGACCAGATTCACCACGCCTTTGGGCAGGCCCGTCTTCTCCAGGAGTTCGTAAATGTAGCGCAGAGTCAACGGCACGCGCTCGCTGGGCTTGATGATGAACGTGTTGCCGGTAGCGATGGCGTAAGGCAAATACCAGAAGGCGATCATGCCCGGGAAATTGAACGGGACAATCGCGGCCACGACGCCGAGCGGTTGGCGGATCATCATCTCGTCAATGCCGCGGGCAACGTCTTCGAGGTTGTAGCCTTGCATCATCATGGGGATGCCGCAGGCAACTTCGACGTTCTCGATGGCGCGGCGCATCTCGGCTTTGGCTTCGCTGAAGGTCTTGCCGTTTTCCATGGTGATAATGCGGGCGATGTCATCGATGTGCTCTTCGAGCAGCACCTTGAGCTTAAACAGCGGCTGGATGCGGTCTTCGGGCGGAGTGCGGCGCCATTCGGGGAAGGCAGCGGCGGCGGCTTCGACGGCGGCGTTCACGTCGGGGGCGCCACCCATCGGGACGCTGGCGAGCACTTCGCCGGTCGCGGGATTGATGACGTCGCGCCATTCCGTAGCGTGCGAGTCGGTCCAGTGGGCGTTGATGTAGTTGGTCAGCTTAATGGCGGGAGGTGCGGCTACGGTCGTCATGATCGTGATGCCTTTCGCTGGTGTGAGTACTCAGTACTCGGTACCCAGTACTCAGTTGGGCGTTCTCCGTTTCAGCAACTCAGTTTGTCGGTTGTCAGACGCCACAGCAATCAGTATATGCGTCCAAGACTGAGTACTGAGTACCGCGTACTGAGTACTTCTCTTTCAGACTAGCTGCGCCACGGCTTTCGAATCGCACACACTGGCGATCGCGGATTCGAGAACGTCTAGCGCTTCGTCCATTTGCTCGTTTGTGATGACTAACGGAACCAGGACTCGGATTACGTTCGAGTACGAACCGGCCGTGATTGTGATCAGGCCATGCTCGTAGCAATACTGCGTGATCTTTTTCGTTTCGTCTGCGGCCGGAGTCTTGCTTTCCTGCGACTGCACTAACTCGATGGCTTGCATGCCGCCCAGGCCGCGGACATCGCCGATGATGGACCAGCGGCGCTGCCACTCGCGGGCGCGGCGCTGGAAGCGGTCGCCGAGTTCGTTGGCTCGGGCAAGCAAGTTCTCGCGTTCGAATAGATCGAGTACGGCCAAGGCTGCGGCGCAGGAGAGCGGATTTCCGGCAAAGGTTCCGCCCAGACCGCCGGGACCGGGAGCGTCCATGATTTCGGCACGGCCGGTGACGGCAGCTAGCGGCAATCCTCCACCGAGAGACTTGGCGCTGACCAGAAGATCGGGCTCGATACCGTAACGCTCGCTGGCAAACAGCGCGCCCGTGCGGCCGAACCCGGATTGCACTTCGTCGGCGATGAAAAGGATGCCGTGCTTGTGGCACAGATCGATCAGGACTTTGAAATAGTCGGACGGAGGAGCGATGAAGCCGCCTTCGCCGAGCACCGGCTCAGCGATTACGGCTGCCACTTCTTCGTTCGCCACCACGCGCTTGAAGGTGTCTTCGAGATGCCGAGCGCAGTAAAGATCGCACGAGGGATATTTCAGGGAATAAGAGCAGCGGTAGCAATAGGCGAAGGGGACGCGATAGACCTCGCTCGGGAAGGGCGCGAATCCCGCCTTGTAGGGATGCGTCTTGCTGGTGAGAGCCAAGGTCATCATGGTGCGGCCATGGAACGCGTCTTCGAAGGCGATGATGCCGGGGCGCTTGGTGTAGGCGCGGGCGATCTTGACGGCATTCTCGACCGCCTCGGCGCCGCTATTCACGAAAATGGTTTTCTTGGCGAATTTGCCGGGCGTGACTTCATTCAGACGCTCGGCAAGGCGAACATAACTCTCGTAGGGCGTGACTTGCACGCAGGTGTGCAGGAAGCGATCGAGCTGGTCTTTCACTGCAGCGACTACTTCATCGCGGCGATGGCCGACGTTGAGGCATCCGATGCCGCCGGCGAAATCAAGGTAGTGGTTGCCGTCGACATCTTCGAGCCAGGCGTCTTCGGCTTTGGCGACATAGATGGGCGTGCCGTGAGAGAGGCCGCGGGGCACGGCTTGGGCGCGGCGCTCGGAAAGGGCCTTGGACTTCGGGCCCGGTATCGGTGTGCGGAGTTGGATGGTCGACATATTTCGATCTCAGGGGCTCGGGATTAGGGGCTAGGGACTAGTGGTTAGGAGCAGTTCGAGAATTCCTGCCCTAGCCTCTGGCCCCTAGTCCCTACTTCTCAGTACCAGCCGATGGGAGCTTCGTTCAGGTTGATGTGGACCTGCTTGGTCTCAAGATATTCTTCGATGCCCCAGGGGCCGAGCTCGCGGCCGAAACCGGATTGCTTGAAGCCTCCCCAGGGGGCTTCGACGTAGGTCGGCTGCATGTGATTGACCCAGACGATGCCGGCGCGGAGGGCTTTCACGGCCCGCATCGCCTTGAAAATGTCGCGCGTCCAGACAGCCGCAGCGAGGCCATAGGGAGAATCATTGGCGATCTTCATCGCATCTTTTTCGTCCTCAAAGGGAATCACAGCGGCGACCGGGCCGAAGATTTCTTCGCGAGCGATGCGGGCGCGGTTGTTCACATCGTAAAAGATCGTCGGCTGCACGTAGTAGCCCTTGGCAAACTTCTCGGGGCGTCCGCCGCCGGAAGCCAACTTAGCTTCTTTCTTGCCGATGGCGAGGTAATCATTGACGCGATCGTACTGCTCTTTGCTGACCAGCGGACCCATCTTGGTTTCGCGCTCGAGCGGCGGGCCGAGCTTGATCTTCTTGGCCTTCTCGACCATGGCATCGACGAAATTCTTGTAGATGGATTTCTGCACGAGAATGCGGCTGCCAGCGGAGCAGACTTCGCCTTGATTGATGAATACGCCGAAGAGCGCGCCGTCTATGGCGGCTTCGAAGTCGGCGTCGGCGAAGAAGATGTTGGGGGATTTGCCACCGAGTTCGAGGGTCACGCGCTTTACCGTGTCGGCGGCTTGCTTGACGATGATCTTGCCGACGGCGGCGCTGCCAGTAAAGGCGATCTTGTTGACGTCGGGATGCTGCACGATGGGAGCGCCGCAGGTTTCTCCGAAGCCGGTGACGATGTTGACCACGCCTGCGGGCAGGCCACAGTCGGCGAAGTGCCTGGCGAATTCGAGTGCGGTCAGCGGGGTTTGTTCGGCGGGTTTGAGAACGCAGGTGCATCCGGCCGCGATGGCGGGCGCGAGTTTCCAGGCGGCCATGAGCATCGGATAATTCCACGGGATAATCTGCCCGGCGACGCCGACCGGCTCTTTCAGCGAGAGCGACAGAGCGTTGTCGGGGACGGGATTAACACTGCCGGTGATCTTTGTGGCAAGGCCGCCGTAGTATTCGAAGCAAGTGGCGACGTCGGTGAGATCGTACTCGGCCTCGACGATCGGCTTGCCGGTGTTGCGGCACTCGAGTTCGGCGAGGGCAGGAAGATTCTGGCGAACTTTGTCGGCCAGGCGAAATAGGACGCGGCCACGCTCCTGCGCGGTCGTCGTCGACCACGGTCCGTCTTCGAAGGCCGATTTGGCGGCGGCGACGGCGCGGTTCACGTCGTCGGCATTGGCATCGGGAACTTGCGCGATGACCTCTTCTGTCGAAGGATCGTAGACGGGAAAAGTCTTGGCGGATTGGCTGGCGACCCATTCGCCGTTGATGAACATCTGGTAGGTTTTGACTTCGGTTTGAACTCCGCTGGGCATCGTGGCCTCCTGCGGGGGCTAAAGCCCCGAATCTTTTTTCACATTAACGCGGCCCTAAAGGGCCGCTCTTCCACTTTCACGTTGACGCGGCCCTGAAGGGCCGCTCTTCCACGGATCTCCAATCACCTATCGCGGCGCATCCAATATCGAGCTTAGTGGCGAGCTTCGCTCGCCGGACAGCCGAGGGCGGCTGTCCCCACATGGTCCTTGCCAATTGTCTTCTGTAGGGCTTGCTTCCGGCGGCCGTAGACGAAGAAGAAAAATGCGGCCAAGCCGATGAAAAACAATGTGCCGCCGACCATCCACACTTCGTATAACAATAGCGACGTGATCTGCTGGGCGGGGAAAAATACCAGAGCGATGCCGAGAATGGTGGTCAGCAATCCGCTCAGGCCCGCGGCAAACATTGTTGCTCTGCCATATTGACCTTTCGGCGTGGGCTCAAGGACGGCGAATTTCACCAGCGCCCCGAAGGCGTAGACAAATGGAACCAATTGCAATACGACTGCGAGGGAAAGCAGTTTCTGAAAGGTTTCCTGCACCCCGGCGCCGGCGAAATTCAGAATCACCAGCACGGCCGAGACGAGTCCCTGCACGATGAGCGCCGCATACGGGGTGGCATAGCGCGGATGGATTTTGCCGAGCCATGACGGCATGTAGGAATCGAGTCCGGCTACGAATGGGATGCGCGAGCAGCCACCAATCCATGCCGAACCGATGCCGGCGATGGAGATGCTGAGCATAATGGCGAAGGGCACAGTGATCCAGGCTGCACTGACGCGGGTTGCCATGTGGCTGACCGCCTGAACGATTCCCTGGAGAACATTCACGTCCTTGCCGACAGCGATCAGCAACGTCAGCGTGGCGCCAAGATAGAGCGCGCCGGATAGGACGCCTCCCCAGGCTACGGCTCCGGGTAGCGTGCGGCGGGGATCGCGAATTTCGTCGCCCATGACCGAGGCGAGTTCGAGGCCGACCAGGCCGAAGCAGATCACACCGAAAGAGTTCAGGACAAATTTTGGGTTGGCGGGTATCCGGAAATCGGCTGCGGTCAGAGTGGTTCCGAAACGAGACCAGATGAGCGCGCCGAGTCCGATGAGCACGGCCGCGGCGATGAAAGTTCCTACTGCGCCGAGATTGTTGATCCACTTGCCGACGCCGAGACCGAGGATATTAAAGAATGTCAGCAGGGCCAGAAGTACCAGCGAGGTAATCGCGGCGAACAGCTTGTTATCCGCAAGCCCATAATGGGCGGGGCCGAGCACGTAGACCGAGACGCCGACGAAATAGAGCATGACCGTCGGCACATAGAGCATGTTGTTGGTCCAGTAGCACCAGCCGGAGAGGAATCCGTGGAAGTCGCCGAAGACTTCTTTGGCCCAGAGATAGACGCCGCCTTCGCCGGGGTAGCGATGGGCGAGTTCGATGACGGCGATGCCTTGCGGCCAGAAGAAAAGGAGCAGCGAGATGATCCAGAGCCAGACGGTCACGCCGCCGTTGGCTGCGATCGAGGGCACGACGTTGAGATTGAAGACCGCGACGACGAAGAGCAGGACGAGATCGCGGCGCCCGAGGGCGCGGATCAGGTGGGGCTGAGCGGGTTGTGCCGTGGTGGACAAGTTTAAGTGATCAGTGGCCAGTGATCAGTTGCAGCATGGCCACTACCAGCTTAGGGTACTGACCACTGACAACTGACCACTGGTTTCTAATGCGCGACTTCGGCCGGGACGCGTTCGCTGCGCTCCTGCTGCGCTTTGGCGAGCGAGGCGGCGATGTCGTTGAACGCGGCCAAATGCTGGTCGATGTCGGCCTCGCTGTGCTGGACGGAGATGGTCCACTGCTCGTCCCACCAGTAGGGCTGCGCCATGACGCCGCGGTTGACCATGCCGAACCAATAATGACGCCAGAGATCGACGTCGATCACGGTCCAGTCGCGGTAATTGCGAATTTCTTTGGGATAGAACATCAACGCGCCGTTAGCCCCGGCTTGCGCGATGTAGGCCTGGAGGCCGACTTTCGCAATCGTCTTGCGATAGCCATCCGTGAGTTTCTTGCTGAGCTTGTCGACATGGGCGTAGTTCTGGCGAGTGAGAACTTCGCGGAACGTCGCGAGACCGGCAGCCATCGAAACCGGATTGGTATTGTAGGTGCCGCCGTGGAAGACCTTGTGCTGCGAGATCAGGTCCATCACCGACCTGCTGGTGCCGAAGGCGGCCAGAGGCAGCCCCCCGCCAATCGATTTCGCCAGGCAAATCATGTCAGGCATAACGCCGAAGTATTCGCTGGCGCCGGCCCAGCCGAGCTTGCAGCCGGTTTTGACCTCGTCGAAAATCAGCAGCGCGCCGTTCTTGGTGCAGACGTCGCGCAGGCCCTTGAGGAAGCCGGGTTGCGGCATGCAGAGGCCGACGTTCATCAGGATCGGCTCGAGGATGATCGCGGCAATTTCTCCGGGATTTTCCTTGAAGCGGCGTTCGACCGTGGCGAGATCGTTGAAGGTCGCGATGAGGACATTGGCGAGCGCAGACTTGGGAACGCCCAGACCCCCGGGAACTGAGGTCGGAGCATTGATGTCGCCGAAGTCGGGAGCATGCGGCTTCACGCTGACCAGCGCGCTATCGTGCAGGCCGTGATACGCGCCTTCGAATTTGACGATCTTGTCGCGTGCAGTGGCGGCGCGGGCGAGACGGATGGCGTGCATGGTGACTTCAGTCCCGCTGTTGCCGAAGCGGCACATCTCGATGGGAAAGCGGTTGCAGATTTCCTCGGCGAGTTCCCACTCCATGTCGTGAGGCATACCGAACATGGTGCCGGTGGAAAGGCGTTTCTCGACGGCCTTCATCACGGCGGGATGGCAGTGTCCGGCCATCAGGGCGCCGAAGGTCAGATTGTGATCGATGTATTCGTTGCCATCGAGATCGCGAAATTTGCTGCCGCTGGCATCCTTGACGAAGATCGGCCAGGGATCGTAGGCGCGATAGTTACTGGCCACGCCGAGAGGAATGCGCTTGAGATTCTTTTTATGGGCTTCGGCGGATTTGGGCGTTCGCCGCTCGAAAGTGGCGAGTTCTTTCTGTAGATCGGGGTACATCGTGGTCTCCGGGTTCACTCAAGCCGGCTTGTTGGCTCGGCCATTAGATTGCCCGGGCGGCGGGGCGCCCGGGGATGAACTCTTTACTGTACTACTCAAAAGTAGAACTTTAAGGCGAACTGCACCAGGCGGGGATCTTTGACCTGCGTGACCTGGCCGAACTGGCTGCCGTCGGTGCTGTTACCGTCCGGGTTGTAGAACTGAGTGTGGTTGAAGATGTTGAACAATTCACCGCGAAATTCGAAGTGGGTTTTCTCCGTCACGGCAATGTTTTTGATTACCACGAAATCAGTTTGGCTGATTCCGGGGCCGCAGCAGATAGTGCGCGGGGCGGAGCCGACACGGCCGAGCAGGCTGGGATCGTAGCAGCCGGAATAGGGATTGCCGCCGCACGTCGGATCCGTCGTATTCTCCGTGAAGATTTGCGGATTGAAGTAGTAGTTGAGGTTCTTCTGCGGTCTCTGCCAGGAAAAGTGCGACAACTGATCGGGCTCACCGGGAAGTTCGAAATCGAAGCTGTTCATCAACTCGTTATCCGCAGAGGAGGTGATGCGGATCGGGAATCCGGTCTGATAAGTCGTGATGCCGGACAGAGCCCAACCGTCGATGAGCCGGCCTTTGAATCCGCGGAACTTGCGGGCGGGAATCTCCCAGTAATAGCTGATGACGAAGCGATGCCGCGCATCGAACAGCGACAACGCGCGATTATGGGCTCCGGGCAGTGGATTCAGAATGCCTTCGAAACTGGAAGCCTCGTCGATCGACTTGCTGAAGGTGTAGGCGGCGGAGAACTGCAGGCCGTGAGCAAAGCGCTTTTCGAGCGACGCCTGCAGCGAGTTATAAGCCGAGGTGGCGATCGTGTCCTGGGCAAAGATGCTGGAGAAGACCGGAACGCCGCTCGCCGTCGGGCAACCGACGCCGGTGGTCGGGTCGCACTGCGGTGACGAATAAGGCCGGAGACCGACAAAGCTGAGGGTCTGGCCGGTCCCCGTCACAACGCTGCCATTGGGCATGTGGAAGTTAAACCCGGCCGGCACAGTCACGGTAAAGGGAGCGTCCTCGCCGAACTGAACGCAGGTTCCGGCGCCATCGAGGGTGTTGATGTCGAGACAAGTTTGCGGGTTCGAGTAGTTGATGTCGTGCGTCGCCAGCAAGCGGTGGCCTTGAGAACCCACATAGCCGATTTCCAACTTCAGGTCTCTAGCCAACTCGCGCTGAATCGTGAAGTTGTACTGCGCCGAGTATTGCGTGCGCATATGCGGCTGGAAATCGCCGAACAATAAGAGCGGCTCGAAGATCGCCCAATCCTGAGAAGTTCCGCGCTGGGGCGTAATCACGCCATTGAATGGGTTTAGATAAGCAGTGAGGCCATCCTGACCCAAGAACGGCTGGTTGAACTGAGTCTCGTAGACAAAGGTGCTACCGCCGAAGGGCGGCTCGGCGCCAAACTGTGCGAGAACCAATTGCTCCATTGGGTTGTAGAACAGTCCCCATCCGGCGCGGAAGCTGGTCTTCCCGGAATTGCCGGGACTCCAAGAAAGTCCGATGCGTGGAGCGAAGGCCTTGTAATAGGTCTGCGTCATGCCCGGGGGCACGCCGGGATCTCCGGGAACCACGAGACCGATGGCATCCTGAGTGCTGCAGTCGGTGTTCGGCCCTCCACAAGGATAGACTTTCGAGGACTCTCCCGGGCGGAAAGTCTGGACGTGCTGCGCTTTGTCAGTCAGCGGCGTATCGAGTTCCCAGCGCAGCCCGTAATTCAGAGTGAGATTGGGCTTGATCTTCCAACTATCCTGCGCGAAGAGGTAGAGCCCGGTGTCGCGCACGTACTCGACCTGGCCAGAGCCTTCGCCGAACTGATCGGGGAGCCCGAGCAGATAATTGGGATACAAACCGTTGGCGCCGACGTCATTGGGGCCTCCGCCATAGTAGGAAAAGGTTCCATTGACGTTGTAGTAGTAGAACTGGTTGAACTGCTGGCGGCGGAGGTCCACACCGAACTTGTAGGTGTGATTGCCGGAGACTTTCGTCAGGTTATCGGACCACTGGAATGAATTCCCTACCTGCGGAAGCTGCCCTTCGGAGTTGTTGCCGATGGAGAAGCCACCAGAGATGGCGACGAAGGGAAGTCCTTCCTGTTGCGGGCCTAGGAAAGGATGTATTCCGTAGACGTTGCTCGACACATCACCATAGAAGCAGGGGACGGGCTGGGTCAGCCAGGACGGCGGAGGCGGACAGGAATTCTGGATCAGTTCCGTATTCTGCGGGTGCTGAAAGGTCCCCTGCCCTTCACGGTTGTAGTTGAATCGGAACTCATTGACCATGCTATTGGTGATGGTCCAGGTGTGAGTGATGTTCCACTGCTGAATGCGGGTAGCGACAATGCCGCCGAACCCGGGAACATCGGCGCCAGTGAGTTCGAAATTGTCGAAGGGGCTGAGGCTTCTGTCGTCGTCGAAGTAGTAATAGATGCTCAAATTCTGCTTGTTGGTGAGGCGGTGATCGATTTTCACCGTGAATTGATCGCCGCGTTCGGATCTGACTGGGGTGGTAGTGACCAGGGATCCCCCATTGGGGGCCTGCGGAATGAACTGCAGAAGATCAACCGCGGTTGGGTCCATGCAGGCCAGAGGTATCTGGCTGTTGGGGAAGATCGAAGCATAGGACACGCCGTCTGCAATGGTTCCACCGCCAATCGCCGTGGTGGCGGCCTGGCAGCCGGGACGACTGGTCAGGATCGACGAGTTCGCCAGAGTTCCGGTAAAGCTTCCCGCAGGATTGATGTCGGAAAAATCGGAAACAATCTGTCCATTCACGAGATTGGCCGGCGAAGGAGTCTCCATGGTGGTAGGAACAGTTACCACCGGCGACAAAATTCCCTGGCGGATGCGCCGACCTTCGTAACTCACGAAGAAAAAGGTGTTGTTCTTTATGATAGGTCCGCCGAGCGTGCCGCCAAACTGGTTCTGATTGAATTGCGGTTTGGCGCAGGGCAGGCCCTCTGCGGCCGTCAAACAATAGTCATTGGCGTTCAGCAACTTGTTGCGAAAGAACTCGTACAGGTTGCCGTGTATGTCATTGGTGCCCGACTTAGTCACAACGTTTACGACCGAGCCGGAGTTGCGTCCGTATTCGGCGTCAAAGGTATTGGTCAGGACGCGAAATTCCTGAATGCTGTCGGGGCTGGGTTGCACGGTCGGGAGATTGACGAACTGATCGTTGGCGTCGCCACCATTCACGCTGAAGTTATTGGCGCGACCGCGACCACCATTGACTGAAACCGCGCCCGGGCTGTCGCTGCCATAAATCAGGGTATTGCTCGATCCAATCGTCGACATGACTCCGGGCTGCAGCTGCAGAAGCTGATAGGTGTCTCGAGAATTGAGCGGCAGGTTGGAAACCTGGCGGTCGTCCATAACCGCGCCCAACTGCGTGCTGGTGGTATCGACGAGTGGAGCCTCCGATGTGACGTCGACCACTTCCTGCGCGGCACCCAACTGCATGGTGATGTTCAACGTGATGACCTGGTTGACATCAAGCGCCACACCATGCCGAACAGTCTTTTTGAACCCGCCAAGATCGAACGTGAGGGAATAGGTACCGACAGTGAGATCGGGAAATACGTAGTCTCCGCTGTCGTTGGTCAGCCCATTTTGGCTCACGTTGGTCGCGTCATTGGTCGCGGTGACTTTTACCTTGCTCAATACAGCTCCCGATGGATCGCTCACCCGCCCCAGAATGCGTCCGGTCGTGCCCTGCGCGGCCAGCAAGGTGGGGAATAGCAGACAAGCAACGAATAACAGCCCTAACAGACTCCAGCGCGCTCGCGTTAACGGCATGGAACCTCCGAAGATCTGGGAGAGTTGGGATTTTTTGCTGAAAAGCGAAAGCTTGTTTCCCGCCACAACCTTGCTATAATCCCGCAAGGTTAGAGAACGTCCGGGCGAACTGTCAAGAGGAAAAAAATCGTCTGGGCGATGGAAATTTCTCATCAGGAAGCCCCCGGGGGCGCAAGAACCGTGAAAGCAAATGCCTGACCCTTACCTGAAAATCGGGGATGTGGCGCGCAAGGTGGGGGTTTCGCCGTCCGTGATTCGTTCGTGGGAGAGCCTCGGGTTGGCGCGGCCCCGGCGCACTGAGAGCAAGTACCGGCTTTATACCGGGGAAGATGTGAAATTGCTGAAGCGGGCGCGATTTTTGCGCAAAGTGCGCGGCCTGAACGCGGCCGCGATCGTGCAGTTGCTGAAGCGTGAAGGAAAGGTACATGCGCCGGCTGATGGAAATGCGGGGGCGATCGGCGGACATCTGCGGCAATTACGTGCGCGCCGGCGGCTTTCCCTGGCCCAGGTCGCGGATGCGGTAGGGATCTCGGTGGGCTTCCTGAGCGCTCTGGAACGGTCGCAGATGAGCGGATCGGTAGGGACTCTGCGCAAGCTGGCACGATTCTATAAAACCAACATTCTGGATTTTTTTGAGGCCGGCGGGTCGAGCAGTCGCCGGGTTCGTCCCTCAGAGCGCAAGGTGCTCGAAGCCGGCATCGGCGTACGCATGGAACTGCTGGCGTGGGGAAACACGGTGATGGAGCCGCACCTGTTTCGAATCGCGCCAGAAGCGGGCAGCGGCGATCCTTATACGCATGAAGGCGAAGAGTTCATCTATGTTCTGCGGGGCGATCTGGAGATCACGGTGGACGGCGAGGAATATCATCTAAAGACCGGAGACAGCTTCTATTTCGAAAGCGCAACTCCGCACCGCTGGAAGAATCCCGGGCGGAAGGAGACCTGGCTTCTGTGGGTGAATACGCCGCCTACATTTTAGGATTCAGAGACATGATTCAACCATCGTCTTCGTACAGAATGGTGAGGCACACAGCTCGGAGGAGACCATGATTTGGCAACGCGCAGGACGCTTATTCTGCCTGCTGGCGTCATTATTATTTTTTGCGTCGTGCTCGAAGAAGACTCCAACGCTCAACCTTCTGGTCTGGGAAGGCTACGCCGATCCTTCCTTCATCACGGCTTTCGAAAACGAAAATCACTGTAAAGTATCGGCGTCGTACATGGGGTCGAGCGACGAACTGATGGCAAAACTGCGGGGCGGGAGCGCGGGAAATTACGACGTAATTTCGCCCTCGAGCGATGTGGCGACCTCGATTGCGACCTCGGGATTGGCGGCCCCGCTCGATCTCGCGAAAATTCCCAGCTATAACCAGCTTTCGCCACAACTGGTTTCGCTGCCGCTAGTCCATGCCAACAATCAAGTCTACGGCGTGCCGTTCATGTGGGGACCGGATCCGATTATTTATGACACCACGGCGTTTCCCCAGCCACCGGATTCGTGGAATGTGTTTTGGGATCCGAAATACAAAGGGAAGGTTTCGGTGTGGGACGATCTGTCAACGGTGTACATGGCGGCGCAGGTCCTCGGCTATGACAAGCCCGATCCTTCGCACCTGTATAACCTGAGCGATCAGGAACTGGGGGCAGTGAAACAGAAGTTGCTGGAGCTGAAACCGAATATCCGCAAAATGTGGGCGACCGGCGGCGAGCTGACGAATTTGTTTGAAAGTCACGAGATCGTGATCGCGATGGGGTGGCCGCTCAACACCGCGGATTTGAAAAAGGCGGGGTTCCCTGCGGGAGAAACGATTCCGAAAGAAAATACCACGGGCTGGATCGATCATCTGATGATCACGGCCGGCAGTGAGAATAAGGAACTGGCGTACAAGTTTCTGGAATACATGGTCGAGGCCAAGACGCAGAAGCTGGTTACCGACAAGACGCATTACGTGCCGGCGAATCCGCAAGCGGGAAAACTGATGACGGCGGATGAAGTGAAAACGCTTCATCTGGATGACGTAGACAATTACCAAAAAAGGATCTACTTCTGGCAGAATGTGCCACGGCGCGCAAAATACACCGAGATTTGGAATGACGTAAAAGCGGCGCAGTGACAAAGCCCCCGGTTCTCGAACAATAAACGGACGAGAAATGGGCACCATGATTTTCAATGACCCCGCATGACCTCTTCGATCACGACTGCCGGCGTGCCGACTGTGAGTAACCCTTCCTCCACAAAAGCAACGCTACTAAGTATCCGGAATGTCGCCAAGAACTTTGGCCGAAACGTGGTTCTGCGCAACGTTTCGCTGGAAATTGCCGAGGGCGAATTTCTGACCATCCTGGGAGAAAGTGGGTCTGGAAAGACGACTCTGCTGCGTATTATCGCGGGCTTCGAGACTGCGACCTCGGGTGAGTTATGGATGGGCGGTGAAAGGCTGGATCATCAGCCTCCATACCGGCGCCGGGTGAATACCGTGTTCCAACACTATGCGCTATTTCCTCACCTGACCGTCGAACAAAACGTGGCCTACGGACTGCGGGTTGCGAAGCGTCCGGCTGCGGAGATCGCGCAGCGGGTGACGGAAGCGCTGGAGAAAGTAAAGATGACGGCGTACGCAAAGGCCAAGCCTGCGAAGATCAGCGGCGGCCAACAGCAACGCGTGGCGCTGGCGCGGGCGCTGGTGAATCGACCGCGACTGTTGTTGCTCGACGAGCCGCTTTCCGCGCTGGACGCGAACTTGCGCCGGCAGATGCAGGTGGAGTTGAAGTCGCTGCAGCGGGAAGTGGGGATTGCATTCGTCTTTGTCACACACGATCAGGAAGAGGCCATGGTGATGTCGGACCGGATCGCGCTGCTGCGATCGGGCGAACTGGAACAGGTCGCGAGTCCGCCTGAGATTTACCGCCGTCCGGCGACAGCCTACGTGGCGCAATTCATCGGGCACACCAATCTGCTGAAAGCGGAAGTGCGCGGGGGCGTCGTGCATTGGGGAGGGGTTTCGTGGCCGAGTTCCCTGCCGGATGGTCCCACGCTGTTTTCGCTTCGGCCAGAGCATATTCGTTTGGCCGGCGGGGCTCTTGCTCCGGGAGCAGTTCGAGTACGAGGGCGGATCGTGCAGCGAGCGTTTCATGGCGCCACCGAATTAATCCGGGTGCGATGCGCCGATGGGCAGGTGCTGGCGGTGCGGACGGCGGGCGGGAGCGGGGTGCAGGATCCGGTGGAATTGGAATTTCTTCCTGCTGACGCGATCCCGGTGCGCGAATCTTCGGAGAGGAATTGATGTTCTCGCGGACTTACAAGTTTGTAATTACGACGCCGCCGTTGTTGTGGGTCACAGTATTTCTCCTCGTGCCGTACGCGCTGATGTTCTGCTACAGCTTCTGGTCGGTCACTCCGGCGCAGGCCATCGTGCATTCCTGGAATTTAGAAAACTACCAAGAACTGCTGCAGAAATCGGTGTATTGGGAAACCTTGCTGCGTTCGATGTGGATTGCGGCACGGGTCATGGTGTTTTCGCTGCTGCTGGGATATCCGCTGGCGTATTTTCTGTCGTTCTATGGGGGCAAGCGCAAAGATCTGCTTTATCAGATGGTGATCATTCCGCTGTGGGTCAGCTACCTGGTGCGAGCGTATGCGTGGAAGACGATTCTCGGCTCCGAGGGCGTGCTGAACACGCTGTTGCAGTATGTACATTTCACCAGGCATCCGCTGGAGTTTTTGCTCTACAGCCCATTTGCAGTGGTGCTGACGCTGACGCACATCTACACGCCTTTTGCGATTCTTCCGATTTACGCGGCGTTAGAGCATATCCCACGGAATTTGGTAGAAGCCTCGCACGACCTCGGGGCCACACCCGCTCAGACTTTTTGGAAGGTAATCTTCCCATTATCGATTCCCGGGGTTGTGGCGGGAGCAACGTTCGCATTCGTGTTGAGCCTGGGAGATTTTCTCGCACCCCTTTTGCTGGGCGGCCCGAGCGGGATCATGATCTCGAATATTGTGGTCAGCCTGTTTGGGGCGGCTTACAACTGGCCTTTGGGTGCAGCGATCTCGCTGGGAATGCTGCTGATCGTAGTGAGCCTGCTGTTTTTGTCCGAGCGCGTCGAAAAGAAGTGGAGTTTTTCGTGAGAAAGTTTCAAGGTTTCCATGAGCTTGATGCCACTACGATTGGCTAACGTGGAATCCCCATGAGCCGTCCCTCCAACATTCCGCGCTCGCGGTGGCTGCTGGCACACGCCTCGGTGGTGTTTGCCTTTCTGTATTTGCCCATTGCCGTCCTTATTTTTTATTCGTTCAACGGACAGGGCGTGGGGGGATTTCCACCACATCATCTGACTCTGGACTGGTATCGGGTTTTGTTTTCTGACGGCGCAATCTGGGATTCGGTGCTGAACAGCCTGCAGGTGGCATTGGCGGCGATGGGGATTTCGTTGACGTTCGGGATTCCGGCGGCGCTGGCACTGGATCGGGCGCAGTTTCCGGGTAAAGCGTTGTTTCGGCGTTTGGTGCTGCTGCCGCTCATTTTGCCCGGAATCATCACGGGCTTGTCGTTGCTGATGCTTTTCGACCTAACGGGCACGAAACTAAGTCTGGTGACGATAATTCTGGGCCACGGTACGGCGCTCATCTCAGTGGCCACAACCGAAGTGTTCGCGGGCTTGCAGAAATTGGACCGCGCGCAGGAGGAGGCGTCACTCGACCTGGGCGCGGATTACTGGCAAACCTTCTGGCGGGTGACGGTGCCAAATTTAAGACTGCCGATCATCGGGGCAGCGCTGCTGATTTTCACGTTGTCTATGGATGAGATTGCGGTCAGTTTCTTCCTCATCGGGCGCGACAACACGTTGCCCCTGGAAATCTGGGGACGGCTGCGGCGAGGCATCACTCCGGAGATCAACGCGGTATCGACTATCATCTTTATCTTCTCCCTGGTCACGATCGTTGTCTGGTATCGTCTGCGGCTGCGCAGTGAGGGTGGAGTGGACGTGGGAACCGAACTGCTCGAAACCTCCGAGGATGCAGTTGCAGCGGCCGCATCGACCCGATAGCCCTCGCAAGCTGGCCCAAAATGGCACTCCCTCACTGCAAAATTTCGTGAAACCATGGAGGGAACGGGGCCGATTGTGTACGCTGCAATGTGCGCGCCACGAATGGTGACAGCAGCGGCGTTCCTGAGAAACCAGAGAAGTTATCTTTCTCGAGTGCGAATCTTTACTTCGCTTGCCTGCTGGGAGCAATCGCTTTCTTTTACGTAGCCACGATCCGGCCGGGGCATGTCTGGGCCGATGATTTCGCGATGTATGTACACCACGCCCAAAACATTGTTGAAGGGCGGCCTTACGCGGACACCGACTACATCTACAATCCTCGCGTTCCAGCCTATAGTCCCGGAATGTACCCGCCGGTGTTTCCGCTCCTGCTCGCACCGTTGTACAAATTCTTCGGGTTGAACCTGCTGCCCATGAAACTGGAGCAAGTCGCGGTTTTCCTGCTGGCCTTGGCGGCTGTGTTCGCGTGTTGGCGGCGCGATGTGGGATGGGGATACGCGCTCGCGCTGATCGCAATTCTGGGATTCAGTCCGGTCTTTTGGGCCGCCAAAGACCGCGTGCTTTCGGACTTGCCGTTCATGATGTTTTTCTATATCGCAGCCGTAATCGCACAACAGGCTCCTGGTTTCGGGAAGAATTGGTGGGCGTGGGCGATTCTGCTGGGCGTGACGGTCTACGCCGCGATCGGCACCCGCACGGTTGGGATTGCGCTCATCGCGGGGATCGTACTCTACGACGCTTTGCGGCACCGCAAGATCACGCAATTCAGCGGGGTTGCGCTGACCGCGTGTGTTGCGCTGGTGCTGCTGCAGAGCCGTTTGATCGGCTCCGCGCCCGGCGGATACATGGACCAGGTCCACGCCATCACGGGCCACACGGCCTTACTTAATCTTGCAGAATATTCGCGAGTGCTGGCCGGATTTTGGGTGGCGTCGGTGCGGAATGAATTTTCATTTTTTGTTCTCGCGGTGGTTGCGATCCTGACGCTTGCGGGAATCTTTTATCGATACAAAAACGGATTCACGATCATCGAAGCATTTCTTGTGCCCTATATCGGCATTCTGATTCTGTGGCCCTATGCTGCCGGGGTTCGGGCTGTCTTCCCGATCATTCCCTGGATCGTCTTTCTGGCTTTGAACGGCCTGCGCAAAATGAGCGAAAGGTTCAGTCGAGGTTACGCCACGGCTGCGATCTTGGCATTCTTGCTGCTGCTCGGCATTCCCTTCTCCGAGGGCTATCGAGCGCTGGACTTTGGGCCCATCCGAGAGAACCAGGGACTTCCCGAGTTCAATGAACTCTGCGAAGCGGTGCGCAGCCGGACCAGTGCCGGGGATATTTTCATTTATTACCGCGCTCGGGCGCTGTCGCTCTACACCGGACGTCCGGCTTCCCCGTATAACTATCGGGGCACCGAGGTGGAACTGACGGAACAGTTGCAAACGATTCATGCCGCGTACCTGATCACGAGCACTGCCTTTGATGATGACCGCGGTTTTCTCAACCGCTACGTGCGAGACCATGCAGAGGAACTGGATCTGCGGTATCAGAATGCGAAATTCCGCATGTACCGCATCCGCGCGGCCGCCGAATCGAACAGTGCCCCTGAGTCCCAACCAGAAACCCAGAGCAACTAGCCTCCCCCATAGTAAAGTGGTAGCAGAGATAAATCAGGAAGGATCCCTTTTGAGTTCAGGCATTCGCAATATCGCCATCATCGCGCACGTGGACCACGGCAAAACCACGCTGGTCGACGCCATGCTGCAGCAGAGCGGCACATTTCGCTCCCATGAGCACCACGTGGAACGGGTTATGGATTCGAACGAACTGGAGCGGGAGCGCGGCATCACGATCCTGGCGAAGAATACGGCCATTTTTTATCACGATGTGAAGATCAACATTGTCGATACGCCCGGCCACAGCGACTTTGGCGGCGAGGTGGAGCGCGCGCTGAAGATGGTCGATGGCGTCATGCTGCTGGTGGATGCGAGCGAAGGGCCGCTACCCCAGACTCGCTATGTGCTGAGCAAGGCGCTGGAAGCCAAGCTGCCGCCGATTGTAGTCATTAACAAAATCGATCGCGCGGATGCCCGGCCTCAGGAAGTGCTGAACGAAATTTACGATTTGTTTATCGATCTGGATGCGAAGGAAGAGCAAATCGATTTTCCCGTGCTGTATACCAACGCGAAGATAGGCACAGCGACGACGGACATTGCTGGCGGCGGAGAAAACCTGAGGCCGCTGTTCGATGCGATTCTGAAGACGATTCCACCGCCCAAGGGCGATGCGGCGGGGCCACTGCAGATTCTGGTGGCGAATCTCGATTACAGCGATTATCTGGGCCGCCTGGCGATTGCGCGCGTGTTCAATGGGAAAATGTATACCGGCGAAGAGGTGGCGATCGCGAAGCTGAATGGAACGCTGCACAAAACCAAGATCACCAAGCTTTTTTCCTTCTCGGGACTTAGGCGCACTGATATCACCGAAACCGAACTGGGAGACATCGTTGCGGTAGCGGGCGTGGAGGGAATTACGATCGGTGAAACCATTACCGAGGCCGAAAATCCGGCGCCACTGCCGCACATTGCGATTGATGAACCGACCATCGCCATGCTGTTTACGGTAAATACGTCTCCCTTCGCGGGAAAAGACGGCACGTATGTTACCTCGCGCAATTTACGGGAACGCCTGGAAAAAGAACTGCTCACGAACGTTTCTTTACGCGTGGAGGACACCGGCAGCACCGATTCGTTCAAGGTGCTGGGGCGGGGCGAGCTGCAACTTTCAATCTTGATCGAGATGATGCGCCGGGAAGGGTACGAGCTCATGGTGGGCAAGCCCGAGATCGTGACCAAGCGCATCGAGGGTAAGCTGATGGAGCCGGTCGAACACCTCACGGTCGATGTTCCGGAGGAATTTGTCGGGGTGGTGATGGAGCAACTGGGCTCGCGCAAGGGCGAAGTCACTAACATGCACAACCACGGCTATGGTCGCGTGCGCATCGAGTTCCGCGTGCCCAGCCGGGGACTGATCGGCTTGCGCAGCCAATTGCTTACAGACACGCGCGGCACGATTGTCATGAATTCTCTTTTCGATGGATATACGGAATGGCAAGGCGAGATTCCGCACCGGCTGACGGGCGCGCTCATCGCGGATCGTCCGGGGGTATCCACCGCCTACGCTCTGTGGGGGCTGCAGGAACGGGGCGAACTTTTTGTCGGACCCGGCATTGAGCTTTACGAAGGCATGATCATTGGCGAGAACGCCAAGGACACCGATCTCGACGTGAACGCGATTCGCGAAAAGAAGCTGACCAATATGCGCGCCTCCACGGCCGATGAAGCCATTCGGCTGGTTCCCTTCAAGCCGCTCAATCTGGAGCAAGCGATCGAATTCATTGCCGACGATGAGTTTGTCGAAGTCACGCCCACGTCGCTCCGCTTGCGTAAGAAGGTCCTGCAGGCGAATAAGCGCAAGAAGAGTTCCCTGGCCACCGTGGAAGAATCGTGAAGGCAACGCACAAGCCCGAGAAAAAAGATTCCAAAAAAGACGCCCGCCTGCGCATGCTTCTCGTGCCCTGCAGTTGTGGGACTACTTTTGCTGTAACGGAGAACTACGATCACCAGGGACCCGCGTGGAGCCGCTACCTGGTTTGTCCGGGCTGCGGCAAACGCCACGATCCCAAGAACCGGCTGCTGCAGATGGGCTTTCACGAAGAGGGGTACTGGAAGGTGGACGAGTGCTGACCGAGGGCCGGTTTTACGCGATTGTCCTGCGGGATTTGATTTAACAAGCGGCTTTTAGAAAACCTGCTATACTGCTCGCCGCATTCGACTGTTGCCAGCTCCGGTATCGATTGCAGGAACGGCCCTCCGACCTGCCCAGTCCGCCGAATTGAGCTTGCACTCCCGACAGCTCAATGCAGAGGCAGACGCGTGAAGAATATTTTCGTGGGCAATCTGAGCTTCAACACAAACGAGGACGAACTCCGGCAGTTGTTTGAGTCGTACGGACAGGTGGACCGCGTCAGCATCATGACCGACCGCGACACCGGGCGCTCGCGCGGCTTCGGGTTCGTGGAAATGGCCAGCAACGAGGACGGCGAGAAGGCGATCGCGGCTTTGAACGGAACGCAGGTTGGCGGACGCACGATCAATGTCAACGAGGCGCGCCCCAAGGCAGAACGGGCTGGCGGCGGCGGTGGTGGCCGCGACCGCGGAGATCGCGGCGGCGGCGGCCGGCGCGAACGCTGGTAGCCGAGTTTCCCTTTCTGCTTGGAACGATCGCGTCCCTGCGGCTGCTGTCGACGTTGACGAGCGCCAAATCCCCCGCTGAGATGGTCCGCGATGACGCGGATTCGAAGTTAATGCGCTCTGCTGGGCGCAGGTGAGATAGCGGGGTTGCCTCCAGACATGAGCTTCATTGATGATCCCATGCGACTTGCGCGATTTCTAAGACCTTCCCCTGGACCCTTGGTTGAACTTCTGCACAAGTGAAAACGGGCAGCCAATTAGCTGCCTGAATTGGCCACGAAGAAATTCCTTTGTCGCGATCTCCGCGTTACTTGGACAAGCCCATCTTGCCGTTATCCGCCGCCAAGCGCGGAAGTTGGATCAGAAAGCCGAGTACTGCACCTTCGTAATCCAGGGGAGCAAACTTCATCCTTCATGTATGGGCTGGGTCCTGCCGATCAGCTAAGCAGGCCCAGCTATGCCATTGAGCCAATTGTTCAAGGCGTCCCACGGAGATTTGCAGACAGAACTGCAGCTGATCCTTAATGCCATCGTCGAAGGCCTCTGTGGCCTGGACGCCGCGGGGAATGTGACGTTTTGCAATGACGCCTTCCTCAGGGTGACCGGCTACCGTACGGAAGAAGTCATCGGGAACAGCCTGCATGAATTGGTTCACCATAGCCGGTCGGATGGGACGAAGTGCGCGGCAGCAGAATGTGCCTTGGTAAAGGCAATTCCCTCCCAGCAGCCGATTCATGTGCTCGGCGAATTTCTCTGGCGAAAGGATGGAACCCGCTTTCCAGCCGAATACCGGGCACATCCGCTGCAGCAACCCTCGAGCACGACAGCCTATGTGGTCACGATTCAGGACATCAGCGAGAGCGAGCGGGCGAGAGACGTGCTCCGCCAGAGCGAGGAGAAGTTTCGCAGAATCCTGGTAAGTCTGACGGACGTGGCTTGGACATCGGACCGAGACGGCCGGACGATCTATATCAGTCCCAAAGTGGAGGCCGTTCTTGGCTACACCAAGCAGGAAATCTGCGCCGCCGGCACCGGTCTGCGGTTGGGCCTCATCCACCCGGAGGATTTTGGCCGGGTGAATCAGGGCTATCGGGCTCTTTTCGAAAATCAGAGCGCCTATGACGAGGAATATCGCATCCGGCGAAAGGATGGGGCTTGGATCTGGATCCACGACCACGCCACCGGCACTTACGTGGAAAACGGAGTTCTCCGTGCGGACGGAGTCTTTGGCGACATCACGAAGCGCAAACAGGAAGAGGCTGAACTGCAGTGGAAGACGGCGTTCCTGGAAGCGCAAGCCAACTCGACCATCGACGGCATCCTGGTCGTCGATAGCAATGGGCGAAGATTGCTGAATAACCAGAGGTTCATCAAACTGTTTCAAATACCGCCGGAATTCCTGGCCAATCCAGACCACGGTGCCATGCTGAAGTATGCCAGCACGCTGGTTAAGGATCCCGAATCCCTGACCGCCAAAATCGACCACTTCAACCAACATCCCAACGAGATCAGTCGCGACGAGATTGAGCTGAAAGATGGAACGGTCGTGGACCGATATTTCGCTCCCGTGGTCGATAAAGAAGGCAAATACTACGGGCGGATGTTGACGTTTCGCGACATTACCAAGCGCAGGCGGGCAGAGGAAGAACTGCACGAGTCGCGCCAGATGCTGCAGTCCATTCTGGATGCCATCCCGCAACGGGTCTTTTGGAAAGACCGGAACAGCGTTTATCTGGGTTGCAATCGCGCCTTCGCACGCGACGCCGGTCTGGATGCTCCTGCGGCGATTATCGGCAAAAACGATTTTGATCTCGCCTGGAAGCAAGTGGCGGACCTTTACCGTGCCGATGACAAGGTGGTGATGGAACAGGGATCGCCCAAGCTCAACTTTCAGGAACGCCAGAGCAGACCCGATGGGAGCGTGTGGTGGCTCCAGACCAACAAGCTGCCCCTCCTGGACCGTGACGGCAAGGTGGCTGGAGTCCTCGGCACCTACGAAGACATCACCGAGCGCAAGCGGGTGGAAATGGAATTTCGGCTGACTCAATTCTCGATGGAACATGCTTCAGATGCGGTCGAATGGATCGATTCCGAGGGTCGCATCCTGTATGTCAACCAGGCGGAGTGCCGCGCTCTAGGACGTTCGCGCGAGGAAGTTCTTTCGCTGTCAATTCCGGATATAGATCCGCTTTTCTCAAAGAAAGTTTGGCGAGCCTTTTGGAACGACCTCAAAGCTCGAGGATCAATGACCCTTGAAACCCGGCGTCGAAGCAAACCGGAGCGGGTGTTCCCGGTGGAGGTGACCGCGACCTACCTGGAGTTTGATGGGCAGGAATACTGCTTCGCCTTGCTGCGCGACATGACCGAGCGCAAGCGGGCTGATAGAGAACTTCGGATGACCAAGTCTTCGCTGGAAAACACCTCCGACACCCTGCTGTGGATTGATGCGCAATCTCGGATTCTCTACGCCAATGATGCGGTCTGCCGCTCTTTAGGTTATTCCCGCGAGGAAATTCTTTCGATGTCGATAACGGACATCGATCCACATTTCCCGCGGGAAGGGTGGGCCGCGTTCTGGGAGGAGTGCAAAACGAGAGGTTCCAAGACCTTTGAAGCCCACAACAAAACGAAACAGGGGCGCGTTTTTCCGGTGGAGGTGACGGCCAACTACCTGGAGTTTGATGGGCAGGAATACTGCTTCGCCTTCGCGCGCGACATTAGCGAGCGGCGGGAGTTGGAAAGCCAGCTTCGCCATGCGCAAAAGCTCGAAGGCATTGGGCAGCTGTCGTCGGGCATCGCCCACGAAATCAACACTCCCATCCAGTTCGTGGCCGACAATCTCACGTTTTTGCGCGATTCCTGGAAGTCGACCCATGAATTGCTGGAACGGTATCGCGGTGCGATCCAGAATGCTGCGGAGATGACATTGTCGGCGGAGGTACGGGCAGCCCTCAAGCAAGCCGAACAAAAATGCGATTGGGAGTTTATTGTCGCGGAGGTGCCGCGCGCCATCGAACAAGGTCTCGATGGCGCTCATCGTGTAGCCAAGATCGTTCGTGCCATGAAGGAGTTCTCCCACCCTGACTCAGCGGAGAAGACGGCCACAGATCTCAACAAGGCGATCGAATCCACCATTACTGTGGCCCGCAACGAGTGGAAATATGTGGCCGAGCTCGCCACCGACTTCGATGTAAATCTGCCTGCGGTGGTGTGCTATCCCGGCGATATCAACCAGGTCATCCTGAACCTGGTGGTGAACGGCGCCCACGCCATCAAGGAGAGGGTGAAGGATGGTGAAAAGGGCCGGATTACAGTCAGCACCAGGATGCGAGGCGAGTTCGCCGAGATCTCGATTGCGGACACCGGAACCGGAATTCCGGAAGCGATCCGAAGCAGAGTATTTGATCCGTTCTTCACCACTAAGGAGGTCGGAAAAGGCACCGGGCAAGGCCTGTCCCTGGCCCATGCGGTGGTGGTCAAAAAACATTCCGGCAAAATCTGGTTCGAAACTGAGATCGGTGTCGGTACCACCTTCTTTATTGACCTGCCGATAAAGCTGGCCGACCCCGTAGGGGAAAAGTAATGCGGAAGCGACTGCTCTTTGTGGACGATGAAGCGATGGTCCTTGACGGCCTGCGCCGCTCCTTGCATGGAATGCGGGGTGAATGGGAGATGTGTTTCGTCGACAGCCCCAGCGCCGCTCTCGAGGCGCTGCAGCACGATCCCTATGACGCCATAATCTCGGATATGCGGATGCCCATGATGGACGGCGCGGAATTGTTGGAACAAGTCAAACGGGGTTACCCGAGCATCGTCCGCATTGTTCTTTCAGGACAGTCGAGCCGGGCCTCCGTTCTGCGCTCCATTACGCCGGCTCACCAGTTCCTCTCTAAACCTTGCGACCCTCAGGAATTGGTGGTTCGGCTTGGTCAGGCGTTCGCGATGCGCGACCTTCTCTCCAATCAATCCTTGAAGACCATGGTCTCGCGTTTGCGGTCTCTCCCCAGCTTGCCCGTACTCTACGACGAGTTGATGGGGGCGCTGCGTTCCAAAGACGCCTCGCTGGTCCAAATCGAACGCATCATTTCGAAGGATATCGGCATGGCGGCCAAGATCCTGCAGTTGGCGAATTCCGCCTTCATCGGCACCCGCGGCCAGGTCTCGAGTCTGCTTCACGCGCTGACTTTAATTGGCACTGAGACCGTGCGCACGCTGGTGTTGTCGGTCCACGTCTTCTCCCAGTTCGAGGACAATTCCGGAGTGGATGTCTATTTGCCCGCTCTCTGGGATCACAGTGCCAAGGTGGCAGCCCTGGCTCAGCAGATTGCCGGTTCCGAGAATTGCACGAAGACGATAGTCGAGGAAAGTTTTAGCGCAGGCCTGCTGCACGACATAGGCAAAGTGGTACTTCTCGCCGAGATGCCCCGCGAGTACGGTCGCATTCTGCAAAGCAACCCCGGTGTCGTTGCGGCCCTCGAGCTCGAACACCTGGGTTGCACCCACGCGCAAGTCGGCGCCTATCTGGTGAGCATCTGGGGCCTACCAGTGCCCCTGGTGCATGCCGTCGCGTTCCACCATCGCCCGTCGGATAGCGCGGAGACGCAGTTTTCCGCGCTGACGGCTGTCCACGCTGCTGAAGCCATTTCGAGCTCGACCGATATGTCCCCTGTGCACGGTGATATTGAACTGGACCTGAAGTATCTGGAGCGTCTCGGGCTGCGTGAGAAAGAAGCTCTGTGGCGTGGTTTTCATGAAGCCTACCTGGCGCGGTCCCATGCAGGAAGCGGGGGGGGAAAAGATGGCATGGCGCGAGAAGATGCCGGGGGATCGACGACCGCGATCGATGAACAAGATAAATCGCACGAGAAATAGGAGAGGAAAACACCATGGCTGAAAAGATTCTTCTCGTAGACGATGAGAGCAGCATTCTGGACGCGTGGCGGCGCAATTTGAGCCGGGAGTTTCAGATCGAGACGGCCACCAGCGGCGCGCAAGCCCTGGAACTCGCGGCCGGGAACGGGCCGTATGCGGTGATCGTTTCCGATATGCGAATGCCGGGGATGGATGGCATCCAGCTCTTGAGCAAAATCAAGACCAAGTCCCCGGACACCATCCGCATTATGCTGACCGGTCATTCGGACATTGAAACCGCCATCAACGCGATCAATGAGGGCAGCATATTTCGTTTTCTCAGCAAGCCGACCAGCAAGGAGACCATGGCGAGAACTTTAACCGCAGCGCTGGTGCAATACCGGTTGGTGACCGCCGAGAGGCAACTCCTGGAACAAACCCTGAGCGGCAGCATTCAAGTGCTCACAGAGGTCCTCAGCCTGGTCAATCCCGCAGCCTTCGGCCGCGCCGAGCGCGCCCGCCGCTACATCCACCACGTGGTAACTTCGATGAAGCTGGGAAATCCCTGGCAATATGAAGTTGCCGCCATGATGTCCCAACTCGGTTGCGTCACTTTGCCTCCGGAAACGATCGACGCGGTATACGCCGGGGAGAAGCTGTCCCCCAACGAACAGGCGCAATACGACGCTCATCCTCATGTGGCTTACGATCTGCTTTCCAAAATTCCTCGCCTGGAACCCGTGGCTTGGATGATCGAGAATCAGAACCAGCCGTTTTCCGAGGTGGGACGTGACGAATCCCAGCCCGAAGATATAAGGCGTGGAGCGGAGATACTGCGCCTGATCTTGCGTTACGAAGAACTGATCCATCAGGGAAGCACACGCACGGAGGCGGCGCACGCGCTGTCTTGTCAAAACCGAGATGTCAATCCGGAGTTTTTCCAGGCCCTTGTCACCTTGGATCCGAACGCCGAGGAAAGCGAAATCCGCAAGTGCCGGATTCAGGACCTGGTGCCGGGCATGATCATCCAGCAAGAGCTGAATGCCTCGGATGGAGCACTGCTAGTCTCCAAAGGGCAGGAGGTCACTTCGCCACTTCTGCTCAAGCTCAAGAACTTGCAAGCCAGGCGCGCGATTGGGGGAGACGTGACCATCTCCCCGCCCGCCACGACGCTGGCGTTCGTGAAAGGCGCCTGAATCGTACCTCGAAGTAAGTCCCTGGACCTCATAGTGGCGAGGTCGTTCCGAAATATGCGCCCGCGCAGAGCGACAGTCGTGAAGCGTGGCAGGTACGCGCCAGGGACCATCGCGACCCGCAGAGATTCTCTCCGGCGCCATCGCGAAGCCTTAGCCCCATCCTCGCAGCCACAGCCGGAACTCGCTGCCGAATTTCGCCGCCGTCAGTGCCACAAGGCAGGTGGCGTCATTTAGTAACAGCCGAAAGGTGGCATACGGTGGTCGAAGTGCACTGCGCAAGCGTTACTGAGACTGCGCTCTAATACATTTCTCACCAGGTATCAGAGTGGTTAGGAGATTCGCGGGGATGTCTTCGCCATGCCGCTGCGCGTGCTTGCAGTGGAGTAGGGACTATTCAGCCAGTTGCGGGCGCCCCGACGAGACGGTGCGCCCGCAGCTGAAGCCGACCTAAAGTCTCACAAATCAATTACCGATAGAGAGCAACGTGGGTGTCCGGAAATCGCCCGGCACTGGAGCGATGGTTGCACGTTATCGCGACGCAACCCATGGTCTAGGACCCAGAGGCATCAGGTCTGAAGCGTGTGACAGAGAAGGCCTGACCGCCAGATAAAGATATTCCTTATGAGCGATGACGAGATCATTAGAGAATTCTTGGTAGAGAGTTACGAGAACCTGGATCGCCTCGACCGGGACCTGATTGCTCTCGAGAAAGATCCCGGCAACCGCGAGACCCTGGCCAGCGTATTCCGCACCATCCACACCATCAAAGGCACCTCCGGCTTTCTGGCCTTCAACCAACTGGAGGCGGTGACCCACGTGGGGGAAAGCCTGCTATCCCGGTTGCGCGATGGGTTGCTCGGGTTGAATCCGGAAATTACCACGGCCTTGCTGGCCATGGTGGATGCAGTTCGTCAGATGCTGGGAAGCATCGAGGCTACCGGCAACGAAGGTGAACGGAAGGATCAAGAACTCATCGCCGCTTTGACGCGGCTGCTGCCGGCAGAGGGAGAAGCGAAACCGGCTTCTGGCCCAGTGCCGGCCAAAGAGGAGGTGCGGAACGAGGAACGGAACAACGACTCGCCGCAGCCGGTACATAACCTTGGCGACGTCTTGACCAACCGGGACGCGGCCAGGGCAAGCCAAGTCCTCGAAGCCGTGGAGCAGCAGAAAACTGGAGCCCCGCGGCTGGTGGGCGAGAATCTGCTCGACCAGGCAGGGGCCAAGCCGCAGGATGTGGTCGAGGCGTTGAACCCGCAGCCACAGGCCCATGGGCAGAGCGCCAGCGACAGCACGATCCGCGTCGACGTAAGCCAACTCGATCGCCTGATGAACCGCATGGGGGAGTTGGTTCTGCTGCGTAATCAGATTGTGCAATTCACGAATTCCTCGGAAGACAGCGACCTGATCAAGACCAGCCAGCGCTTGAACCTGCTCACCACTGAGCTGCAGGAAGGCGTGATGAAGACGCGCATGCAACCCATCGACAATATATGGGGCAGGTTTCCCCGTACCGTGCGCGACTTGGCCCTGGGCTGCGGCAAGCAGGTGCGCATCGAGATGGAGGGCAAGGAGACGGAACTCGATAAAACCATTATCGAGGCCATCAAAGACCCGCTCACTCATCTGGTGCGGAATGCGGTCGATCACGGCATTGAGGCGCCCGAAGCCCGCCAGGCGGCCGGCAAGGACCCGGAAGGCCGGTTGTTCTTGCGGGCCTTTCACGAGGGCGGCCAGGTCAATATCGAGATCTCGGACGACGGCGCCGGACTGGACTACGAAAAAATCCGCGACAAGGCGATGCAGAAGGCGCTGGTCACGGCCGAGCAGGCGGCTCGCATGACCGAGCGGGAGATTACCAGCCTGATCTTGCTTCCGGGGTTCTCCACCGCGGAAAAAGTCACTAACGTGTCCGGCCGCGGCGTGGGCATGGACGTGGTGAAGACCAACATCGAAAGAATCGGCGGCACAGTGGACGTGCAGTCGAAGCCGGGACAGGGTTGCACCGTACGCATGAAGATTCCGCTGACCCTGGCCATTATTCCGGCGTTGATCATCACGACGGCGGGCGACCGCTATGCCATCCCCCAAGTCAGCCTGCTCGAACTGGTGCGCCTGGAAGGCGAACAGGCGCGCAAGGGCATTGAATCGGTGGATGGTGCGCCGGTCCACCGGCTGCGGGGGCGGCTGCTTCCGCTGGTGTATTTGAAGCGAGAGCTGAAAACTGAGGCCAAGGCGCAGGCGGCGGCAGCCCCGCCAGTTGGGTCCACCGGCAACGGAGAGTTACTTGACTTCGTCCAGGCCCGAGACCGGCATCGGCAATGGTTGGGCCGCTTGCGCCAGGTGCTGGACGGAAAGCTCGCCATGACCCCGGAGGAGGCCGGTTCTTCCAGAGAGTGCGCGCTGGGCAAGTGGCTCTACTCGGCTGGACTGAAAGACTACGGCGATATTGCGGACATGCGCGTCTTGGAAGCGACCCACCGGCAGTTTCATGAACTGGTTCGGGAAGCGGTGGCTCGCCGGGCAAAAGGTCACCCGAGCGCAGCCGAGCGCGCGTTCACTCAGGTAGAGCCGCTTACCAGGAGGATCGTCGAGCTGCTGACGACCGTGGAAAGGAAAGTTTCTGAGAACCAAAACGTCAACATCGTAGTGCTGCGCGCCGATGACCGGCAGTTTGGCCTGGTGGTCGATGAAATCAACGACACCGAAGAGATCGTAGTGAAACCACTCAGCAAACAGTTGAAGAGCGTGAACACCTACGCCGGAGCCACCATCATGGGCGACGGCAGGGTGGCCCTGATTCTCGACGTGCTGGGTCTGGCGCAGCGGGCCAGCGTGGTCGGCGAAGTCCGCGACCGCGCGGCGACGGAAAAAGGCGGCGAAGATTCGTTCGGGGCGGGCAACGCGAGGCAGCACAACGCGGTGCTGCTGTTTCAGTACGGCGAGAGCGCAAGAATGGCCATCGACCTCGCCCTGGTGGCGCGCCTGGAGGAATTCTCCCGCGACAGCGTGGAACTCGCCGGCGAGCAGGAGGTGGTGCAATACCGCGGGCAAATTATGCCGCTGCTGCGGGTCTCGGAGGTGCTGGCAGGCCGGCTTCGGAAACCGATCGAGGACCGGCAGGAGTCTCTCCAGGTGGTCGTGTACGCCGGCCAGGGACGCAGTGTGGGGCTGGTGGTGGACCGGATTCTGGACATCGTCGAGGAATCGTTCGTCATGCAACGCCAGAGCGGCCGCAAGGGCGTAATGGGATCAGCCGTGATCCAGAAACGGGTCACCGACATTCTCGATGTGCCCGGATTGATTGAGGTCGCCGATCCGGGCCAGTTGTTGGCCGGGGCGCAAGCCTAAAGGAGAGAAACACTCGTGGCGAACAAACAGCAATTTTGCACCTTCTTCCTCAAGGATCAGTTCTTCGGCGTGCCGGTGCAGCACGTGCAGGAGGTCATCCGCTATCACGAGATGACCCGCGTGCCGCTGGTGCCGCCGGTGATCCGCGGCCTGATTAACCTGCGGGGGCAGATTGTGATGGCCATCGATCTGCGCCGCCGATTAGCCATGGAAGAGCGTCCGGAATCCGACCTTCCCATGAATGTCGTGGTACGCACCGACGATGGCGCGGTCAGCTTCCTGGTCGATGAGATTGGCGATGTGCTGGAGGTGGAAGAGGAAAATTCTGAGCCGCCGCCGGCTACCTTACAGGGGCGGGCTCGCGATCTGGTACGCACGGTCTACAAGCTGCAGGACCGGCTGATGCTGGTGCTGGACACGGAGCGGGTAGTGGAGAGTGGGGAAGTCAGACAATGAGCCGGCCCCACGAATCGGAGGGGGAGAAATGATGCGGGTAATAAGCCCAACTGTGCGGCGCACCGATTTGCTGTCCAAGCTGGAAGGCAAATCGAGTCTTGAAGCGAACGTGGACGGCTTCTGCCGCAGGGAGCCGAGCGCCGACGCACACGCTTGCGGAAAGCCCTTGCGCCTCGTCTACCACTGTCTCCCCGCCACGGCCGGAACGTGTGCCCGAGCCGAGAAGCATCTCGCCGGAGCTCTGGGTGCTCTCCGCACTCCCAAGGACCTGGCGGCCGGCGTCACGGGCCCGGCCATGCCCTGGCCCGATGTCGATTCGAACGAATTTCAATCCCGCGGCTACGCCGCACAAAGGAAACCACGCAATGTCTAAACACTCGAAATCGTCCGCAGCCGTTCTGGACTCACATGTTCGGGATGAGGCAAGCCTCGAACCCCAGGACTCAACTATCGACCAGCAAAAGTTCGCCGAATACGCCGCACAGGTCGCCGCCGCCAACAAGGCTGAAGCCGTGCTCGAGTACGACATGGAGGGCACGATCCTCGACGCCAATGAGAACTTTCTGAAAATCGTGGGGTACACCCTCGAGGAGATTCAGGGAAAACAAGCCGATATGTTCGTCGATCGGGCCACCCGGCAGGACCCCGAGTACAAGGCTTCCTCCCGGCAATTGTGGGAAAACCTCAGGCGCGGCGAGACCTGTGCCCTCGAGGCCAAACGAGTTATCAAATCGGGCCAGGAGATCTGGATTCGCTGTTCGTATTATCCCCTGCTCGACGTGCACGGCCGGCCCTACAAAATCGTGAACTACTTCCAGGAGATTACTGAGCAAAAGGCGCTGGAAATTGATCTGAAGGGCCAGATCGCCGCCATCCACAAGTCGCAGGCCGTGATCGAATTTCAGATGGATGGAACCGTCATCACTGCCAACGACAATTTTCTGAAAGCACTCGGCTACACTTTGGCCGAAATCAAAGGCAAACACCACAGCTTGTTCGTCGACGAAGACTACCGCCGCAGTGCCGAGTACAAGGAATTCTGGGCCAAGCTGAATCGCGGCGAGTACGTGGCTGATGAATTCAAGCGCATCGGCAAGGGCGGCAAGGAAGTCTGGATCCA